>LNAP01000048.1_pt1 | contig 110186 bp, 103 predicted proteins | sample 602601 | NCBI WGS metagenome assembly LNAP01 (sample SAMN02440304, study PRJNA202911) | soil metagenome | biome: Subtropical and temperate rainforests or woodlands; isolation source: soil samples (1 kg each in a 20% v/v slurry with milli Q water) were... ... | reverse complement strand
GCCACTTCCACCCGCGCTGCGCCTACGCCCATGCGCGCTGCCGCGCGGAGGAGCCGGCGCTGCGCGAGGCCGAGACCGGCCATTGGGTGGCGTGCCACCTGCACGATGCCGGGCCGCGCGTGCCGCTGGCGAAGCCTACCTCATAGGATTATGGTTAATCCTTACTCAATAGGGTCGTTGCGATTTAGCGCTAAACCTCCGTGAAGTAACCAAATCATAACGAGGTCGTGCAATGTGGGATAAGCTAAGTGCCGCAATAGTGGCAATCTTCACCATGGGTAGTGCCTATTTTGCCTTCGAGAGTAGCAGAGCCAGCTCTCTGGCAGAAGTACGCAAAGCAGATGCGGAAACGGCGCGAATCGCGGCAGACCGGGCCAGAGAACAAGCTCAAGAATCCGCACGCACTAGTGCTGTCCAAGCAGCCGAAGCAGGTCAGCAAGCTCGCCGTGCCGAACAAGCTCGCAATGCTATTGCACTGGATAGACCCGTGGCGATATACCAAGTCGACAATGCTGACTCTCAGTTAATCCCGGCAGTTACTGGCGAGGATCGCATAATCAATTTCGGACGGCGTATCTTGGATACTCATGACCAAGTTTCTACTGGCAGCAACTGGACATTTCGAGCGAAAACTAGTGGAGTTTATTTATTGAATGTAATGACAATTTTCGGCGAAGAGAACCGCCCAACGCCAGTGGGCAATTACGTGCTCGCTCTTTATGTTAATAATAAACTACACCAATACGTTTCCGCTGAACGCCGGACGAATCCAGAATGGGCACAGTTCCTTGGCGGAACGGCATTTATTTTCCTGCATCGAAATGAAACTGCTGATTTCCGTATCCAGCTGCGGGTAGACAGAGTCGCAAGGCTGTATGCCCAACAACATAACATCGTTTCTTTTGGCCTTATATCAAGATGTGAAAACGAGTCAGACTGTAATCTCGGTGGTAACGCTGCTCGGTAGACAAATCGACTTAAGCAACAGTCCGCCGGCCTACAACCTGCGTGTCTGATTGCCTGAATAATGAGCCTAACGAGCACGAAGACTACACGCTCCCCCGCAGCCGCGGGTCCAGCATGTCGCGGATGCCGTCGCCCAGCAGGTTGAAGGCCAGCACCGTGACCGTGATGGCGACGCCCGGGAACAGCACCAGCCACCAGGGCGGCACGAGGCCGGCGTTCAGGCTGTCCGCCAGCATGTTGCCCCAGGTAGGGTTCGGCGGCGGGATGCCGACGCCGAGGAAGCCGAGCGACGCCTCGATGATGATGGCGACGCCGAGATGGGCGGTGGCCAGGATCAGGTAAGGCGCCACGCATTGCGGCAGGATGTGGCAGGCAACAACCTATACCGGCCGAGTCAACAAACAAACAAGGGAGAAAGTTCGTTATACCTGCTATCGATGTCCTAATCTGTTCCCCAAAAAATATGGTGAGGGTGTAGCCAAGTGCCCCACAAAATCGTTGCGTGCGGAAATGTTGGACGAATATGTATGGAGGTTAGTACTGGATACGATATCTGACCCCGCTGAATATATTGCACGTCTGCAAGACCAATCAAATCAAATCAATGCGGAGCTGCAAGCTGCATCCGAGCTTATTAAACTTCAGATTGAGCAACGGAATAAAGAAAAGGAAAAAATCAAGATCATGTTCAAACGTGAAGTCATTGATGAAGAAGAAATGTTAACGGAAATGAAAAAAATAACTGCTGCTCTAAAAACGTTGCGGCTTGAACTCGCTGAATATGAAAGACAACTTTCCGAACAATCGGGAAAAGAACTTTCTGCGGCTCGTATTGCGGAGCTTTCTCAAGCAATCAGAACATTCATCGATAATGGAGGTGATCAATTGTCGTTGGAAGATAAACGACACATCTTGGAAACCATGGTGGATGAGATCATTATCCGATACGACGGAGACGAAGTTCAAGTGACGGCTATCGGTGTTCTGGATGAATTAAAGCGCCAGCAGTTTCTACAGCATGAGAATGACATCGTTTCGTGTTCACAACCTCAAGAAGTTTGACAACACCGGGGAAGACCTCGAGGACCTGATTTCCATCGGAACGATTGGCCTGATCAAAGCCATTGAATCCTTCTCCCCGGACAAAGGGACGAAGCTGGCCACGTTTGCAGCACGATGTATTGAGAATGAAATTCTGATGTCTTTAGTGTAGATTTTGATTTATTAAATTCTGGAGCCACAAGGTTCATTAAACCTGTGGCTTTTGACATAGTTGAACAAATTAGGTAAAATAAATTATGCGAACGTATATTCTGTGTTGGTGTATGATTGCGATACTTTAGAAGGAAATCCTGGCCAGCCGTCGAAAATACATTCTATCGTGAATTTATGTGGAGTGCATTTTAATGGTCCCTAACCCAACATTCATTTATCATTTTACCGACATTCAGAATTTGCATTCAATTTTGCGCAATAAAGGTTTGTTCTGTACAAACAAGTTGCAGGAAAACGGAAGTGGATTCGTAAATATCGCTTTTGAACAGATTCAATATCGACGTTCGGAGAAGCGTGTTCCTTTGCCCCCGTATGGCAATTTACATGATTATGTACCTTTTTATTTTGCACCACGCTCACCCATGCTGTATACCATTAGTCAAGGGAATGTACCACAATACCATAGTGGACAAAACCAGCTCATTTATCTTGTTTCGACTGTACAACAAGTGATCTTAAAGCAAATCCCCTTTGTGTTTACTGATGGGCATGCGATCATTAGCTATTCCGAGTTTTTTAATAACCCTAAAGACTTGGGTCAAATTGATTGGGGAATAATGGATTCCCGTTATTGGAATGATACAACTGAGTATCCCGACAGGAAAAGAAAGCGGCAAGCGGAGTTTTTAGCCTTTGAATTTTTCCCCATAGAAAGCGTTATGGAAATTGGGGTAATTAACGCTGCTTTAGAAGACTGAGTATCCAAAATTCTACGGGAAAATGCAATTACTGTTCCCGTCAAAGTTCGTCGAGGGTGGTATTATTAAAAGTGTTAAGGTGGTGAGATTGTGATTGAGTATAAGAAAGGCAATTTATTGGAATCAGAGGCTGAAGCCTTAGTAAATACAGTGAATTGTGTTGGAGTTATGGGTAAGGGCATAGCGCTTCAGTTTAAGCAGGCTTTTCCTGGTAATTTTAAAGAATACGAAAAAGCATGTAAAAACAACCTGGTTGTTCTGGGCAAAATGTTCACTGTTCCAACGGGGTCTATGTTTAATCCTCAGTATATAATTAACTTTCCAACAAAGCGCCATTGGAAAGGGAAATCAAAACTTGAGGACATAAAATCCGGGTTGACCGATTTTGTTGAAACGATTCGTGAATACGGCATCAAGTCAGTTGCCATCCCGCCCTTAGGTTGTGGGAATGGTGGATTGGAATGGGGTCAAGTACAACCTCTAATTGAAGAAGCAGCCATACAGGTTCCCGAGGTCTTGTTTTTGGTATATCCGCCTGCGGGGAGCCCGGCTCCTGACCAGATGCGTGTACGAACTGAAAAACCAAAATTAACAAGAGCCAGGGCTCTTCTTATTATGCTGATGAACCTTTATGCTGCACCAGGCTACAAGCTATCCATGTTGGAAATTCAAAAGCTTGCCTATTTCCTTCAAGAGTCCGGTGAAGATTTGAAACTAAGGTTTGTGAGTGCCCAATATGGTCCATACGCAGATAACTTAAATCATGTGCTGCAGAGGCTTGAAGGACACTTTATACGGGGGTACGGTGATCGAAATCGAGATGCTCAGATCTACTTGTTACCTGATGTGACGAAAGAAGCTGCTGATTTTCTTGATGAGTTGAATGATGGAATTACAGAGGAGAGATTAGAAGAAACAAAAAAGATTATTGAAGGATACGAGACCCCTTATGGTCTTGAATTACTTGCTACAACAGATTGGATCGTCAAACATAATCCAGATGCCCGTACAAATGTTAACCGTGCAGTTGAACTTTTTCAATCATGGAATGAGCGAAAGAAGAAGGTTTTTAAAGAAACCCATATTTTGATGGCGTGGAGACATTTGGCAGAAATTCATTGATTGGTTTAAGAATTGGAGAGGGTGCCCCGTCCAAAATTCTTGGCAGGGCACTTTTGTTATATCTACAGTACAGTCATTTTTCTTATCAAGTGCCCAAGCCGTATCGGCATATCCTCCATTAGGAGGCGATGCCGGGTGCATGTTAAGTTAATCGAGGGCGACGCTAACCACAAAATCCGCATGGCCTGTTATGATTATCTCTTGGGGAAGTTCAGGAGGGAGAAACATGATCGCGATTTACGCCAGAGTGAGCACGGAAGAACAAGCAAAACATGGATTCAGCCTGAACGATCAGATTCGTCAGTGTCGGATGAAAGCGGAGACGAATAAAGTTAAAGAATATGTGGACGATGGGATATCTGGAGAGTTTCTAGATAGACCAGCCCTAACTAAATTGCGGGAAGACGTCAGAGAAGGGATCATAAGCAAAATCATCTGTCTGGATCCCGACCGTTTATCACGGAAACTAATGAACCAATTAATCATAACGGATGAGTTTGATAGAAGAGGGATTGAGCTGGTATTCGTAAATGGGGAGTATTCCAAAACCCCGGAAGGAAACCTGTTTTATTCTATGCGTGGGGCAATAGCCGAATTTGAAAAATCAAAAATTAACGAACGTATGAGCCGCGGCAGAAAAGAAAAAGCACGACAAGGTAAAGTGTTGAGAGATTTTAAAGTATACGGATATAGTTACGACAAGGAATCGGAGCGGTTCCTTGTCAACGAAGACGAAGCAGCAATCGTCAGATTGATTTTTGATTTATTTACACAGCCCAATACAATGGTTCAAGGGTTAAATGGTATCGCACTATACTTAACAAGCAAAGGTGTACCTACCAAACGAGGAGCCCCAGTGTGGCATCGTCAAGTTGTTAGACAAATCATAATGAATCGAGCTTATATTGGTGAGTTTTATCAGAATCGTTGGAATACCGAAGGGATGCTTGGCAACAAGCATAGAAAATCAGAAGAAAAAGTCCCAATGAGGGAAAGGCCGAAGAGCGATTGGATCTTAATACCTTGCCCTCCCATTATCGACGAGGCACAGTTTGAACATGCCCAGAGGCTGCTTTCTGAATCTCGACGTAGGTGGGCACAGAAGAGTAAGCATCCTTACTTATTAAGTGGCTTGCTTAGATGTGGTGACTGTGGCAATACAATGACCGGGCGATTATCAAATAATTGGGGCAAAAAGGTTCCTGAATATACAGATATTAAAAATACAGCAGGCGCAAAATTAAAGGGCTGCGGCCGAAGGATAAAAGCCCAGATGATCGAAGATCAAGTCTGGGAGCAAGTCGCTGGTTGGTTAAATAATCCTGACGAAATTGCCGCGGCGTTGCAGCAGGAGAAAACAAAAGAGCCTTTTGAAGCAGGAGAAATAGCCAGGCTCGAAAAGGAAATCGAAAAAACAAAAAACGCCCGAAAAAAATTAATCAAGCTATTTGCAGCAAGTGAAGATGGTGTAGGGGAAGAGGAAATTCGGCAGGAATTAAAAGAGTTAACTCAGAAAGAGGAAGCTCTGAATAACCAACTAGCCGAGTTATCGGATATGTTGAATTCAACACAGAACAATGAGTACAACATTAATGTCCTGATGGAAGCAGTTCGATATTATCTGTCAAAAGGGCAAGACGAGCTGGCGTTTGAAGAGAAGCGGGATTTAATCCGGCAGGTAGTACGAGAAATACGGGTGTATGAGGATTCGGTTGAGATTTATACTTTTTAATACTGGACTAATCTTGATTCGGGGACAAACCAAGTGTGCCTGGGAGGATGTATGGATAGTTATTTGGAGCAGCGGCTTGCTCAGGCTTTGAGGGAAATAGAAGCACTTCGACAAGAGAACCAACATTTAAGACTTCAGTTATCACGATATTCGGAGCTTGATGAATTCAAAGCGAGAACTCCCACTAACGATATCACTACTGGTCACGAACAGCCTCCCGTAGGCCAGGTCCACCTCCAATCGAGTCCAGAGGACAAGATAGCTCTATTTCGTTCTCTTTTTCGAGGGAGGGAGGATGTATATCCAGTAAGATGGACAAGCAAAACTGGAAAATCGGGATATTCCCCTGTTTGTAGGAATGATCGGTCACCTGTTTGTAATAAGCCCCGAATTAAATGCTCTGATTGTTCCTATCAAGCTTTCGAAATGGTATCGGATGATATCTATGCCCGCCATCTGAATGCAAAGATAAACCGTACCATAGGCGTCTATCCCATGCTAAAAGATGAAACCTGCTGGTTTCTTGCCATGGACTTTGACAAACACAATTGGAAGCAAGATGCTGCTGCTGTAATGGATACTTGTAAGGCACATCATATTCCTTCAGCTCTTGAACGCTCACGTTCGGGAAACGGAGGGCATGTCTGGTTGTTCTTTGATCAGCCGATAGAGGCGAGTCTCGCCAGGAAATTGGGAAGTGCGATATTAACCAAAACAAGGGAGCGCCATTATCAGCTTTCTTTAGACTCCTACGATCGATTATTTCCAAACCAAGACACGCTGCCTAAAGGTGGTTTTGGAAATTTGATTGCTTTGCCTCTGCAGGGTGGTCCTCGTACAGAAGGTAACAGCATCTTTGTCGATGAACGGTTTCAACCGTATAACGACCAGTGGAGCTTCTTATCGAGTCTTGAGAAAATTTCCTTGGGTCAAGCTCAAAGATTAGTCTTTGAGTTGACGAAAGGGGAATCCCCACTTGGCACAAACGTTTGGAATGAAACAGATGATGAGAATGGTAAGCGACCTTGGTTAGATTGTGGGACGAACATACAATCATCAGAAGTGGGACAACTCCTTGACCGAGTTCGCGTAGTTCTTTCCAACATGATCTATATCGAAAAAAATGGGCTTCCTTCGCTATTCATTCAGAAGCTGCAAGCTTTGGCCATGTTTCAAAATCCGGATTTCTATAAGACGCAGGCCATGAGATTGCCGACTTATGGCAAGCCACGGGTCATCGGCTGTTTTGAGGATTATGACAATTATCTTGCGATTCCTAGAGGTTGTTATGGGAAGATGTCGGATTTAATGAAAGCGCACCAGGTTGAGCTGGTTGTATCGGATGAACGTAATCCTGGATGTCCGATTGATGTTAGCTTCTGTGGAACACTTTCCATGCTGCAGGATGGTGCTGCAAGATCTATGCTTGCTCATGAAACGGGGATCTTATCGGCCACAACTGCCTTTGGCAAGACCGTCGTTGCGGCCTCTATAATTGCCTCCAGAAAAGCAAACACCTTGGTACTGGTCCACAGAAGAGAGCTTATGGATCAGTGGAGAGAACGGCTGGGTGCTTTTTTGAATATCGACAAGAAGAATATTGGCATCATCGGCGGCGGCAAGGACAAACGAACAGGAATCGTTGATATAGCGATTATACAAAGCTTGAACTATAAAGGGGCCATAAAGGAATATTTAGAAGAATACGGCCAAATCATTGTAGATGAGTGTCACCATGTTTCGGCTTTTAGCTTTGAGCAGGTGTTAAAAAAAGCTAAGGCCAAATATGTTATGGGTTTAACTGCGACCCCATCCCGGAAGGATGGGCATCAACCGATAGTTCTCATGCAATGTGGTCCGATTCGAGTCTCTATAGATGCGAAGTCACAAGCCCAAGCTCGAGGTATGGAACAAAAGGTGATCCCTCGCTATACCAGTTTCCGTACACCCCAAGACTTAAGTTCACCGGGCATTCAGGAAATCTATAAGCTATTGGTCGAAGATGAAGAACGAAATAACATGATTTTTGATGATTTGCTTAAGGCGTTGGATCAAGGGCGATCACCAATCCTTTTGACGGAACGTACTGCACATGTGGAGTACTTTGAAAATCGCTTGAAGCATTTTGCGAAGAATGTGGTTGTTCTACGTGGTGGTATGGGGAAAAAACAACGGGAAGCTCTAAGGGAGCAAATCGCTTCCATATCTGATTCCGAAGAAAGGGTATTTATTGCTACCGGAAAGCTTATCGGAGAGGGCTTTGACGATGCGCGTTTGGATACGTTATTTTTGGTCCATCCCATCTCATGGAAAGGGACGCTTCAGCAATATGCTGGACGTCTCCATCGTACCCATCAAAATAAACAAGATGTGCAGATTTATGATTATGTAGACTTGCAGGTGCCGATGCTTATGGCCATGTACAAGAAACGTGTCAAGGGTTATGCAGCAATGGGGTATCACGGGATGAGCTTATAATTTTACACTATGATTGTTTAGGACATGGAGCTTATGAGAAATAAAAAACTTTCAGATCACGATTCTGTTTTCATTGACCAAGATGATCAGTTCTACTTTATTGCGGGCTATACGGAAGGTGGAGCCCCCTATGGGGTGACTTGGGAGGAGTATGAGGCTCAGTCAGCCCTGGCTAAGGGTTGTAGTATTAGCGAAGGAGAACCTCAAATGAAGAAGTTAGCTCTTACGGAACGTCAGCTTCAGGAACTTATAGACACCTATGATATGCATATGGACGGAATCGAGCATTTCTTGAATATCGATACTGGTGAAATTGTAATGATAAACTCATTTGACATGGAAGATGAAGATGAGGAGTTAAGTGAGGCTATTGAAGAAGGGTTTAATGAGATCTATTTTCGAATCCCATGTCGCGAATCTGATGAGGGATATATGGATATGGAGGATTTTGCAGATACAGTACCAAACGAGAAATTAAGAACCAAGCTGTTTAACGTATTGAGCGGTGGAAAGAAAATATATCGTAGATTCAAGGATACGTTATCCTCGGATGCCCGTGAACTGGATCGTTATTATAAATTTGTCGAAAGTAGAAATAAAGAACGTGTCCTGGATTGGTTAGAATCCATAAATATTGAACTGAAGGTAGTCGTTGAAAATGATAATTCAGCTGAGGAGAATAGGAAGTGAGCCTGCCGCGGTGGAGGCATCATCAAGTGATCGATCATGAGCTAGCTGTCTGTGTAAAGTTCCATATGCTATAATTTTTTTAGGCAAAGATGATTGGGGCTAATTTTTAAGTAATACATTTGATAATCAGGCGGTGATTCGTGTGAACCGGATGCAGGACTTAAATAAGTTCATTAAACTAACAGGGGATCGAGCGAAATTGGATGCAAAAGCTAACGGCACATACATTGTGTATAAGACTAGTGAAGGTCATATGGTTAGGGAGTATAGCAATGGGGAAATAGAACGTATCGAGGATTCGGAGCTCTACAATGAATAACTCACTTGCAACGATGTTTGTGTTCGCTGGTAATAACGGCAGTGGCAAAAGTACAATTCGCAATCTTATTGTGGATCGTATTGGTGTTAGTATAAATATTGATGCAGATGCACTGGCTCGCGCGATTGATGCTGAACAACCCGAGCGTTACAAAGTAAGTGCCGGAAAAGAAGCAATTAAGATTGTAAGAGATTGTATTCGTAACAAACGGGATTTTTCAATTGAGACGACTTTGGCAGGCGGTAACGTCATTCGTCAAATGCGTGAAGCGAAGAATAAAGGCTTTGAGGTTGTAATGTTTTATGTTGGATTAGGTGATTATCGATTGAATATCGAAAGAGTTGCTGCCCGAGTGAAAAACGGCGGTCATTATATTCCATCCGAAGATATAATAAGGCGGCACCATACCTCCATAGAGAATTTACTTGCTCATCTTGATCTCATCGATTATTTAGTTCTAATCGATAATAGTGAGTCAGATGGCAAGATCGTTTTGGAAGCCGACCAAAAACGTGTTATTTATCGAGCTTCTGTGCTACCCGAGTGGGTAAGGAAAGTTGAGATGCACTTAGATTAGAAATAATTCATGGATTGTATAGATGAGTAAAACTGTAAAGTATTCACGAACACTAATGACATTAGAACCGAAATTCTCATGCACTTAAGATCGCTCAAGAAATCGCGCAAGGACGTATCGCTCCACGACCCGATTGGGACGGACAAGGAAGGGAATGAAATCACCTTAATTGATATTCTCGGCACGGAAGCTGATGAAGTAGTGGATAAGGTACAGCTGAAAATTGAGAAATCAAAAATTTACCGCAACCTGGACATTCTGGACGAACGAGAGAGGGAAGTCGTTGTCGGTCGGTTCGGCCTTGATGCCGGGAAAGAGGAACGGACGCAGCGGGAAATCGCCAAGGAACTGGGCATCTCCCGCTCGTACGTGTCGCGTATTGAAAAGCGGGCACTCATGAAGCTGTATCACGAGTTTTACAAGCAGAAGCGGTGAAACATGGTTTCTTATTAATATTTTGATTGAAATTGATAGTTATTCTACTTTCCTGGGGTAATTACTAACACTGCGAACGAGTCATTATTGGCTTATTCTTAATTAAGGTTAAAAGCATTCAAAGCCGGACGATCATTAGTTTAGATTTGTATTTAAAACGGTAGCTGAGGGCTATCGTTTTTTCATGCGCTGACCTCATAATTTGACGGGAAACGCTAGCACAATAAGAACGCAAAAAGGCGGCCGTTTTTAGTCCGCCTTCTCTTGTATCAATACCAAGCCGATTTACGATGTAACTTCGCTCTGTCGTACTCCATAATCCTTTAGATTTGTTCAAGTATCCCTATTATATCAGTTTTTAATTGCTACTTTTCCGGATAACAGGTTGCAGTGGCGGCGGATAATTAATTTCATTGGATCGAGACGTTATGCCGTCTCCAGAATGACGGCGAGTTCACAATAATTCATCCTTCTAGCGTTTTGGCTCGCGCGAATGGGTTAAGTATTTTTGGCTTCGGCTTGTGAGTTCCTATAGTTCACGCTGTTCTTAGTTGTCCCTTGATTTTTTCTAAAAACTAAATGTTCCAACAGTATGGCAATGACTACACCGACTATAAGACCGTTACCGAAAATAAATCCAAAAAGTGGCGGCAGGTCAGCCCATGCTTTACCCTCGATAAAAAGACTTCCCACCCCAGCTAAAATTGAAAATCCAACAACAAATATATCTCTTTGGTCCAATGATAAAGTTTGAATATCACGCAGCCCAAACCCAATCATCTGTCCGAAAACTGTAAATAGCACTGCGTAGCCGACTGGTGCTGGAATGGTGGCTAGTAATTGTCCGACAGAAGGCACCAAACCTACGATGGCAATGATTGTGGACGACAATAGAAACGGGAGTCTCGATGCTATTCCGGTAAAGGCAACAAGACTGGCACCCGAGGTCAAAGGAACGATGCCGACAGTGCCTAAGCATCCTGTAAGAAGAGTGCCGATTCCCGAAATAAAAACTCCCCTGGAGTATACTTTATTCGTGACTTGAACTTCTGCTAACTTCGAAATGACTTGGACACTGGCAATAAAGTTAGACATTAATATCACTGAAGTAACAGCTGAAGTAAGCACAATTCCCCAGTTAAACAAAGGAGGGCCAAAGGGGAAAAGTTGAGGTAGAGCAATTAATTGTGCAGAAAACGGTGTGAAGGTTAACATTCCAAGCATTGCGTACATACCCCAGCCGACAAGAAGGCTAATGAGCACGGATATATTTTGTAAAATACCTTTGCCCTTTCGCATCAATCCAATAGTCAGTCCGATTAATATAAGGGACATTAAAATAATGGAAGTCTTGACCGTGGTGCTTCCATGAAAACCAATACCGAGCACACCTTCCAGCAACGATTTAGATACTTGGAGTGCTAATAGTATTAAGAAAGTTCCCGTAATAGCGGGTGTAAATAAAATTCGAATCTTGTTTAACAAACCTGATAAGGCTAAAAGTATGAAAACCATTGAACCAGCTATTAAACCCCACTCTAGTTCACGCAGCAAGATTAAATTCGATTTCCCTGCATCATGGTTTAATTCAAGTAATATCAAAAAAACTCCCCACCACATACTCGCAGGACCCTCAATAATTGGAAGTTTATGGCCGACAAAAACTTGCAGCACACCGATCAGCCCGCAGAGCAACAAAGTACGACTTGTCATCAAGGCGATTTCGTACTCCTCTAGGGCGAAGGCATGACCCAATACTATTGGCACTGTAATGATATTGGCTATCGTAAAAACAAACCATTGCAACGATGAAAGCCAAAGAACCCTTCCACGTGGATTTTCATTCAATCTGTAAATGATCTTGCTCATTAATCAGCCTTCTTTCCTTCGCTGAGATAATCAAATGATACAAAATGTATACATACATCTTTAATATATGTTACATATCGTATTTTATCAAGTAAAATATTTTTTTTGAAATTGTTAAAAAGCCCTTTACAATGATACGTCATGTATTGTAATTTTAATAATAGAAACAAATTGTAACATTTGTTAGGTTTGGTAAGTTTAAAATCAGATTTACATCATTTTTATCTTTGAATAAGTTTTAATGGTTTGAAGGTTTAATACTGAGCTGGGGGAGTCGATATGAAAGATGTTGAAACTTTCAATGAACTGGAGATAAGGGGACTTAATGCCGACATTCATTTAATTATCAAAGGGGAAAAAACTGGGGTTCCCGTCATCTTCTTGCCAGGCATCACAAGTTATAGTTTGTCTTTTGTTGAAATACTGAAGCGTATGCCCGAAAAATTCTTTAGCTTATCAATGGATATAAGGGGGAGAGGGAAATCCAGCTGGCCTAAGCAAGGCTATTGTATTCATGACTATACAGAGGATTTATTGAATGTAGTTAATGCGTTAATTGCTAATCCTATTCCGCCATTTCTTGTCGGTCATTCAATGGGAGCAAGGATAGCGGCTGCTTTTGCCAGTACTTATTCATCGTTAGTGTCAGGAATAGTTCTTATAGATCCTCCGATCACCGGTCCAGGCCAGAGGCAAATATATCCGAATTCCCTTGCCATGTTTTTAGAACAGAAGGCAGCGGTGGATGAGGGTAATATGGATAAGTTCCGCAGCTTTTTCCCCGCATTTACCGAAAAGCAAGTGAATCAACGAGCCGAAGAGTACAGCAATGTAAGTAAAGAGGCGATAATCGGATCTTATGAAGCCTTCATACGGGAACCATTCCAGATTAACGTAAAAATGGCGACTTGTCCGATGCTGTTACTCGCTGCGGAACACGGTGATACGATCCGTGAAGATGAATTATCCGTATTAAAAGCAATTAACCCTCTATTGAAGGCTGAAAGGGTGCCTGGAGTAGGGCACATGATTTATAAAGAGGCACCTGATCAAACTACGGAATATATACTTTCTTTTATCGAAAGCCATATAAAACAGCTGAATCGAAGGCATATTTGAAGTTGAGCTTACTATTGTTAGGGGGTGAAACCAAGCTTCTCCCGGTTTATTACAAAAAGTGTCTTTAAATAAATTATTTCAAAATATCTTTTTAAAGGAGAATGAACATGTTAAATAAAATCGCGTTAATCGGTGTCATTGTTGATGATTTGAGCAAAGCAAAAGAGTTTTACCAAAATCTCGGTTTCTCTGTTGATGCCGAGCTCGACTTGCCGTCGATCAATATGAAAAATGCTTTTGTATCTTTTCAAGGTACAACCATTGAGTTAATTCAAGCTTATCCCAATGTCAAACTGCCCTTTCATCAGGATGGGGTCGTTAACCATTTTACGTTCGGTGTGAGCAACATTGAAGAAACAGTAGAAGATTTAAAAAGTAAAGGCGTTGAGTTCATCGGTGAGGTTGGCGATGTCGACGGTGTGAAATTTATTTTTGGAAAAGGTGTTAACGGCGAGATTATTGAGCTGTTGGAAGGTTCGCCTCTCTCACTCTAAAACGCTTTAGTACGCAGCTAGAATATTCGTTGTGTTCATTATTACTATTATATGTCTTAGGGAGTGTAGCAAATGGCCAGATCTACCTGGAATTATCTGAAAAAAGAAAAAAGAGTAGGTGAGTATGAACTTTTTAAACAAGTGGGCCATTGGTGGATTCTGGATTCCGAGGAATGGCCGGAAGAACTAAAGAACGGTTTTCACATCTATTCTGAAACAGGGGTTGCCATGGTTGAACCGACACGATTGCATATCAAAGACCACTACAGATATCGCGATCCCTATAAGCTCACTTACCGTAGTTATACGATAGAACAGGATAATGAGGAAAAAAAACTCGATGCTGTCATTGAAGGGGCAAAGTTAAGAAATGCTTTTCAGAACGATTCAGTTCAAACATCCATCACTCAAAAATATATTCCAGCGATGAGACATTATTTCTGGGGAACAGGCATGCTTGAAACCTACGGATCCGCCTACACACGATCGGGTACGGTAATGAATACCTTAATGTATCAAGTTTTTGATTCTATGAGGCATGCTCAGCGTCTAGTGGAACTTTCCTGGGAGTTAAATCAAGCCAAAGGCATTGTTGTAGATTCCCGTGACATTTGGTTGAATTGGCCAGAAGTTCAACCGTTAAGAAAGTTCATTGAATACTCGTTAACGAATTACGATTGGGCAGAAAATTTTATTATGCTGAACTTTGTGCTGGATCCTATTTTTCAACCCCTTCATACAATTATCATGGTTCAAATACCGGAATCGCAGGGTAATTGGGCGATTCCACAATTTTGGCTTAGGCTTGCCGAAGATATCAAACGTCACCTTGTTTGCGGAGAAGAATTTATAAAAGTCGTATTGAAGGAAGATGCACGTAATAAAGAGATTATCCAAGAATGGATTAGCAAATGGTATGGAATGTCAGTGGATTGCATAGATGGATTGAAACCGCTCATAGACGATGCAAATAAACATGGGTTCAACAAAACGTATAAGGAAATTAAAACTGAAATTTTAAGCAACTATGCTGACAAGTTAAAATTATATGGGCTTGAAGTGCCCATAGCTGTGGGAGGAAATCATGGCTGAAACTAGCTCGAACTTTGAAAATGAGACGAAGCACTGGTATTCCAATCATAGGGGACACGTAAGCTTGGAGTTAATGAAAGGCGAAGTAGCCGACGCAGTCCTTGAGGCTATCTTGGAAATGAATCACAATGTGGAAGTCAGCGACCTGCCCGGATTCATTGTAATTGAGGTGCCAGATAGATTGGAGCTCGACGCTGAATTGGTCCGGGATCATTTAGGAAAAAATGATTGGACTATGACCGATTTGAATGAGATAATGCCCGCTTTTGCGGGGCAAATTGAGGAATATACGGAAGACAAAATAGTGCTGTCCAGGATCAAAAAATTACAAGGAGGTTAAGCCATGGCAATCGATCACTTATTGGTCCAGCCGAATGATGAATCGAAACAATTTCAAAAGGACAACACCAAATATTATCGTGAAACATCGAGGGGACTATATTGGGAACCTACGTATGTAAAAAAAGAACAGATTTATCCGCAAAAATATACACCGCAAGCAACGAGGATTCGTGCGAAAAACTGGGATGACTGGGAAGATCCGTTCCGGATGTTTTATAGGGAGTACGTAAGAATTCAGGCAAAGAAGGAAATTTCCTACCATAGTATCGCCGATTCCAACCAACGCTTTGACGTTCCCCAAAAAATTGATCGTCGCTGGGTTGAAGGCATGAAACTGTATATGGCGGGTCTCTCACAAACGGAAAATTTTTCGTCGAATCTCATGATGAGGATGGCTCGATTCATTCCTTCACCTTCATTTAGCCAAGCGGCCATGTACCAAGCTATTGATGAAAACAGGCATGGCCAAAACGATGTCAATTATATGCGTTGGATCAACAAACATTATGACGGTGTGGATGATTGGGATACTTGGTTTCAACGCCATTGGTTGTTCCAAACGACTCGGGTGGGTTTTGAAAATCTTTTTGCTGCCGACCCATTTGAGATGATCATTGCCGTGAACACAGTATTTGAAGCCGGTTGGACGAACCTTTTGTTCCTGGCGAATCCCGCCGTTGCGGTTGCTAACGGGGATATGATGTTCGGTCAGCATCAATTGACAACCCAAACGGATGAAACAAGGCATGTAGCCATTGGTATGGCAGGCCTCAAAATGCTGCTCGAAGCGGACGAAAGAAATGTCCCGGTGGTGCAGGAGTGGTTTGATAAATGGAGCTGGCTGCTCCACCGCATTGTAGGAGGGGCGACAAGCCTGTTTATCGATTATTTCGGTAAAAATAAATTGATGTCGTATAAAGAAGTGTTCGAGCATTATTATATAAAAAATTATATCGAGAGTCTAATTGAAGATTTAGGTCCTTTGGGGTTGAAACCGCCGCGGTGTTTAAAAAATATGATCCAAGAAAACGAGATTTACTCCCACAGCCTGTGGAAAAACATGCATGAAGGCAAACAAGTGAATTTTCATATGATAGAGCCGCCAGACCATAAGGAACGTGCTTGGTTCAGGGAAAAATATCCGTTGTTTGATAAAATATACGGTCCTTATTGGGAAGCAGTAGACGAAGGGGAGCCGGCAGAAATAAACGCGACTTTTCCGCACTGCAAAGTATGTCAATTCCCAGTGATGATGGTTGATGCCGACAACAATCCGATCATTCATTCTCAAGTATATCACGATAAAATTCATTATTTTTGTTCCGAGCCGTGCGAGTGGATATTTAACTTGGAGCCTGATAAATATACGAATTTATTCACACAAGATGAACTTTTTGCACAAGGCGTCGTAAAGCCGGACGAAACTTTAAAGTTCTGGGCAGTTGAGAATGCAAGAAGGGGAATTTTGAATCGAAATTAGGAGGGTACAAGATGGCTGTAATTGTAAGATTAGAGCATGAAATGCCGCCGCATGTCATACCGCCTTATACGATGGACGGAGAAACTACGGTTGGCGAAATCATGGAGGCGGCATGCAAGTATTTCAAAAGGGAAATTCATGAATCGAAGCTCATTAATTTTCAGACCAAGGAAGAACTCATACAAACTGAAAAGAAGCTTAAAGATTATGGATTAGGGCATTGGTCTTTGCTGGAACTTAGATCTAGCACACAAAAAAAATATAAGCGTGTAACATTTGGTTAGCTTTTATGCGTAGTTATATATTCACATTATAAATTGTGGGAGAAATTTACAATGAAGAATGAAGATATGGAAGTATATGTGTGCTTGAACGTTGATTGTAAAAGCAGAGGATCTCAAGAGGTGCTTGATTATTTAAATGAAAGAGTGGATGAGCTGGGATTGGATCATATTGTTCCAGAGCCATACCTTTGTTTTTCTGCCTGCCAATTTGGTCCAAACATGATTATCCCTGCCAAAAGAGCATGGTTATCCGGTGTAACTAAAGAAGACATCGATAAGATCATTGATTATCTCCAAGGCGGGGAAGAAGTGTCCCACTTGTCCAAAGATAATGATCCCAGATTGTATAACTTGATATTTGATATTATCGATGCTGGATTGCTGCCGGGAAAAGGCGATTTCTTTTAAAAGTCGGAGGAAACGTACATGGGAGTTGTCATTCTTACAGAGGAATACCCGGGAACCGAAAAAACGTTATCAGCATATCGGCAGCTTGGCGGCTATAGAGCTTGGGACATGGTTAAATCAACAATGACTCCAGAAGCAATTGTTGCTTTGGTGGAAAAATCAACCCTTTCTGGAAAGGGTGGAGCCGGTTTTCCGACACATAAAAAAATGCAGATGATCCGGCAACAACAGGAGGCAAAAAGATATTTAGTCATTAACGGCAGCGAGCACGAACCCGGTTCTATCAAAGACAAGTACTTGTTAGAGCATTATCCGCACAAAGTGTTGGAAGGCGCGCTGATTATGGGCTACGCGATTGAAGCAACCGAAATTATCGTTGCCATCAACGAAGATGTCACTGCAGCAGTTGAGCGTTTCGGGCAAGCGCTTATGGAGGTTGATAATGATGAATGGTTAGAATTTGCCGGGCTCTCAGTGGTTATTCACAAAGTTCCGGATAAATACATTGTTGGTGAAGAAAGCGCTTTATTGGAAGTGATTGAAGGCAGAGAACCTTTTCCGAGAAAAAAACCTCCCTTTCCAATAGAAAAAGGTTTGTTCGGATATCCCACCCTTGTTCAAAATGTCGAGACTGTCGCCCATCTGCCTTTTATCGTGAATGAAGGTGCGGATGCTTATAAGGCATTAGGGGTCAACGGTGCAGGAGTTACGCTCTGTACTTTGGGCGATGAGTTTACCAATTCCGGCGTTTATGAAGTGCCGCTTGGTACTTCAATTCGTACAATTCTATACGAATTGGGAGGTGGGTTGAAAGACGGTTTTGAAATTAAAGCTGTGCAGCCCGGTGGTCCATCTTCAGGATTTTTGTTAGCGAAAGATTTTGATTTGCCGCTAAATTCCCAGGTTTTAAAGGCTCATGGTGCATCGCTGGGGTGCGCAGTCATCAAAGCCTACTCGGCAAACGATTGTATGGTAAGGGAAATTAGCAAAATCATGGATTTTTTTGCACATGGCTCCTGCGGTCAATGTCCGGAATGCCGAATGGAAACCCATATGTTCAATGCAATCATGAAACAAGTTCAAGCAGGTCAGGGAAATTGGAAATTGGTTGATCGAGTTCATGACATTATGAATATGGTGCAGGGAAAAGGAATCTGCGGGTTAATTAAAATGCCTGTCGACCCTCTCAAAAGTGGTGTTGAGCTTTTCCATGTTGAATTTGAAAACCATATTGATCAAAAAAAATGCACGATATGTTTTGAACATTAAAATTAATGGAGGGAGCTGCAACAGATGAGTGCTGAATTTAATGAAATGGTAGAAATATTCAAGAAGGAATTGGAGCTTTGCAAGTTAAAACCAAGTGAAACGCTGGCTGTTTTAACAACTGGAGATCGATTTGCCGATTATGCCAAAGCTTTCATGGAAGCAGCCTCGCAATTGGGAGCTAAATCATTCAATTTGAATTTGCCTTCGGCGGGCAGGGGAATCGCCGGATCCTTCGGGACTACCCCGTTAACCGACAATACGGTGGCGGTAGAAATTTTGAAAAAAGCGGACCTCATCATTGATTTGGTGCTGTTACTCTTCTCCAAAGAGCAATTGGAACTTCAAAAGGCCGGAAAAAGAGTGTTACTTATCGTCGAACCCTTTGAGAATATCAAAAGGATGTTCCCGAAAGAAAACGATAAGGAAAGGGTACTCTTTGCTGGAGAATTGCTCAGAAATGCCAAAGAACTGAGATTTACGAGCAAAGCAGGGACGGATGTTACATACAAATTAGGGCAATATCCGATCCTTGAAGAATACGGTTTTGCGGATGAGCCGGGAAGATGGGACCATTTGCCGAGTTGTTTCGCTGCCGGAACATCGAATGACGGAGGTGTTGACGGAATTGTAGTGCTGGATAAGGGAGACATTATATTTCCGTTTAACAAATATGTGCAGGAGCCAGTGACGCTTACTATTAAGGATGGAAGCATCACAAATATTGAAGGTGGTTTCGATGCCATGCTAATGAGGGAATATATGGAAAGCTTTAATGATCCAAGAGCCTTTGCCATATCTCATATAGGCTGGGGATTAAATGAAAGGGCACAATGGCACAGCATGGCATTGGACAGTACTCCATTTGGAATGGATGGCCGGTCGTTTTATGGTAACGTGTTATTTTCAACAGGACCAAACACAGAACTTGGCGGTCCCAATGATACCCAATGTCATTTGGATATTCCGATGAAAAATTGCTCCTTGTATCTGGACGGACAATTAATTGTTAAGGACGGCGAAGTTGTTATCAGCGAAATGCAGCCTGTTTGAATCGACGATTCCCAAATTAATAATTAAGGAGAATGATGTTATGGGGTATGAAAAAACAGTCGGGGTATTAAATCAATTATCGGGTGACCAAATTTATGACACCCGGGTCATGAATAAAAGAGTGGGAGACAGTGAAACTGCTCAAGACGATTATGCGACTAGACGCGTACCTGGTACTTGGCGCTGGAGTGCCTGGGGATCTCTATGGGCGTTCAGCGGAATGTCCACTGCTATGGCGTACCCCTTAACTGCCGGTCTTATCGCTATGTTCTACGGTGGAAGCGCTACGATCATCGCTTTTATTCTTGCCACTATATATACCTGGCTCGGCATCTATTATTTGTCGAAGAAAGCTTCAAATGAGGGAGCTATTCTTGAGTTGATCAGCAGGCATACCTTTGGATTCAAAGGTTCGGCTTACCAAATTGTCATTTTTGGTGTTGTAGGTACTATTTATTTCTCGCTCGAAGGGCATGTCATGGCTATCGCTTTAAGCGAGCACTTCACTGGATTACCGTATCAGGTAAGTGCCGCCATTATTTGCATAGCTTTCATTCCTCTAACAATTTACGGAATGGTCTTTATGGAAAAAGTCCAATCGCTGACTGTGTGGTTATATATCTTGGGTATTATCCTGTCCATTATCGGCTTGTTCGGGGGATGGGCGGAACAGGCCAGCAGTGCGCTTGCAGGGAATTGGTGGAGTGTCAATCCGAACAATGTACCATTAAGTTGGGTATCGATATTTGGAGCATTTGGAGCTATTTCCGGCCTTCTGGGTTCCATCATCGTATTGTTATGTACCGACACAGCCCGTTTTGCCAGGCGAAATGAGGCTAAGAAAGCCGCTCTTTTAACTTCGCTCGTCGGCGGAACCGTTCCGATCTTACTTACTCCCTTGTTCGGTATTTATCTCTTTGCGGCAACGGCCGGTAAAATGCCGGACCCCGGTGTTTCCTTAGTTTGGTTAATGGGTCCTGTTGGTTTGATTTTGATTTTGATCACACAAATCCGAGTCAACATCATTAACGTATATTTTGGCACGAATGCACTGGAGAATTTCACGTCTCAGATTTTAAAGTTGAATTGGAAAAGAACAAAGTTTTTGCTTCCGTTTATGATCATTTGCTATATAATTTTGATTTCACCGTTTCTTAACTACTTTGGCACGATCATGACGATGCTAAGTGTGTTTTTAATGAACTGGACAGGTGCACTATTTGGTGACCTGCTCATAGTCAGAAAAAAGTATAAGATCCCCAGCTGGTCTGAATTTAGAAGGGGATATGTGGCGCAATACAACAAGATAGGCATGTACTCGATGTGGCTGCCAACTATTGTTGGTGTAGCCATGGGGAGCGGACTTATGGGAGTCAAGACACAAGCTCTTGCCGTACCTATAACATTTATTGCCTCGTTTATTATGCCAATTATAATCGCGAATATGATGTCAAAAGAGTCTGTATTAAAACAATATTTTGCCCGAATCCCTACAACAAATCCTGAGGCAGCCGGTGCCCTTGAACACAAATGCAATGTTTGCAATCACTCTTATCATAAGTCCGATTTCGTACAGTGTCCCTTCCACCACAATACTTTTATTTGCTCCCACTGCTGCGCCAGTGAGAAAAAATGTGGAACTGTATGCCAATCTGAAACCCCTGTAAATGTAGGCACAACCGTAAATATGTAGGAGGGCCATGCGGGAATTCACTTTTATTCCAGCCATAAGACCATGAAGCACGTTACATATGCGAAAGACCGCGCTACATGTTTTTTTGATTAAACCGACTTCGTTAGTACTCGTTGCCTTTAAAGGTGCCTGGATTATATATGAGGAGATAAAATATGAATAGATGGTATGTAGGATCCATTACGATGTTATTAGGAGCAGCAAGCTACGGTATATCAGGTCCTTTTGCAAAACTTGCATTTCGCAATGGACTTTCCTTAGGAGACTTGGTGCCCAGTTTGTTTTTTTTCTCGAGTCTAACTTTCAGCATCATATTACTGTTTAATCGCCGTCGTTTTGAAGGTCTGACCAAAAAAAATGTATGGCAACTGGCTGGTATGGGAGCTTCTGGTTTAGGAGCAACTGTATGTCTTTATTATTTCGCGATTAGCCAACTGCCGGTTTCCGTTGCCATTGTTTTGCTCTTTCAATTTGCTTGGATAGTGCCGGTAATTCATATCATTGTTAATCGTAGGTGGCCCAACATTTTTGTGATCTTATCATTAATTTTTATCGTCGCTGGAACCATATTAGCGGTGGATCTAAAATGGGGCTTTTGGAGGGAAGGTACGATTTTAGGGTACGCCGCAGGTGTCTTATCTGCATTCTGTTATGCAATTTATCTTCATTATAATGCCGTAATTGCAACAAATGTCTCGGCTTTAACACGCAGTACGATCATGACAATCGGCGGATTGATAGTGGCTTTAATCGTATATCCCCCATTTTTTTTGTTTAATGGAAGGCTGCTGGATGTAGGTGGTTGGCCCATTTTATCAGGAATATTTAACCAAGTTTTACCCACTATACTAATGGCCATCGGCATTCCGATGATCGGTGGGGTTTTATCGGCAATCATTGGGGCTATTGAACTTCCGGTATCTGTATTATCTTCAAACTTCTTTTTGAATGAACCCATCACAATTGCAAAATGGTTGGGCATCGCATTGATTTTATTGGGAATTACGGTAGGTAGTGTTTTAGGTTACCGTGAGGTCGGGAAGGTGCGAACGAAAAGCAAACTAAAAACAGCCGAAATCAGCAATAAAACATGATAATTATACTAGGAGGCATTGTGGATACATGGATATAAATAAGCGAGTGAAAGATTTGCAGTTTTTCGGTGAAAGAGGTTTTGGCAAATCCTTGGGTATAGGTGCAAAACCATGTTTTCTCGTAGTTGACGTGATCAATGGTTTCACAGATCAATCCATGCCATTGGGAGCCGACCTATCAGCACAGATAGAGGTTATAAATAAATTACTGGGGGTTATTCACCAAAAAAATATCCCTGTGATATTCACTACAATTGCGTATGAAGATTCCTCAATAAGTGATTCCGGTATATGGTTTGAAAAAATGGAAGGATTAAAAACGTTAAAATTCGGAACAGATGCTGTGGAACTGGATCCACGGCTGGATTTTCAAAAAGGCAACAGCATACTTAATAAAAAATATGCCTCCTCTTTTTTTGGCACAGATCTATCTTCCCGTCTTACTGCCAACAAGATAGATACGGTCATTGTGACTGGGTGCACAACTAGCGGTTGCGTACGGGCTACAGTAGTAGATGCATTGCAATACGGTTATCGTCCCATAGTAGTAAAAGATGGAGTGGGGGATCGTTCAGAGGCTTCACATGACCAAAGTTTGTTTGATATGGAGCAAAAATATGCGAATGTTCTGCATTCGAATGAAGTGATGGAGTTAATTACGAACTTCGAAAATAGCAAAAATGAAATTATGCAGTAAGAATATTGCGCCAGTGCTTTTATGTTAAATCAAAAAGGATGGAATGTTGATGGAAGATAAAAGAGCAAAGGGATATAATCCCAAACATATTACATTCAACATGCAAGGACTAAATGGAATTGAACGTGGATTAAAAACACTAACCAACATTGTCAAAAAGACATACGGTCCCAGGGGATCTAATGTTGTCTTGATCAGGCCTTTTGACTCCCCGATCATTATTAACGAGGCCCGAACCATTTGCAAAGATTTTAGTCTTGATGACCATTTTGAGAATATGGGTGTACAATTATTGCAGGAGGCGCTTTTAAAAGTAAAAAAAACAGTAGGTGATGGAAGCACTACGACTGCCATATTATTGGAAGCCATGATAGCAAACGGCATAAAATATATCGCTTACGGTCACAACCCCATGCAGATTAAGAAAGGAATGGAGAAATGCACGAAAGCAGTCCTAAACTGTTTAAATAGTTACACAAGGCAGCTTCTTTTAAATACCGATGTCAAACATTTGGTACGGATGTCTTCATCGAATGAAGAGATCGCCTCCTTGATCGAGGAAGCCGTGAAAATGGTCGGGAAGGATGGCATCATCATGGTTGGCGAGTCGAAAAGAACGAACAGTGAACTAGTTGTACAAGAGGGCATTTTTTTGGATCGGGGCTTTGTGTCGAATGTTATGGCTAAAGATACCCAGAAAATAGAAACTCATCTGGAAGAGCCCTATATTTTTATAACAGACAAAAAGCTTACGTCTCATTTGGATGTGCTTCCTCTTCTGGACCAAATAAGTCAATTAAATGGTTCTTTATTTATTATTGCCGATAGTATTGAAGGTTCTGCGCTTTCCACTTTGCTGGTTAATCAGATCAAGGGCACTTTAAACGTAGTAGCAATTCAAGCGCCAGATTACGGTGACCAAAGAGCGGCCATTCTGGAAGACTTGTCACTGCTAACGGGAGGTATGGTGCACAATCAAGCACTTGATGCTGCTCACATTCCTTTAGATTATTTCGGCCGGGCAAAAAAAATTATTGTTTCAAAAAAATCAACATTAATAGTAGGCGGAGAACGGAAAGAAGAGCAAATTAAATTGCGTATAAAGCAAGTAAATGAAGAAATGGAAGCTTATATTACTCAGCATGATAGGGAAAGACTTGAAAAGCGTATGGGAAATTTAATTGGAAAAACAGCATTTATTAACATAGGTGCCGTAAATGATGTAGAAATTGGTGATTTATTGCAAAAAGTCGAAAATGCCGTGTATACAGTTAAATCTGCCTTGAAATATGGAATCTTACCTGGGGGAGGGTCTTCGTATATTAAGGCGCTATCTGAGGTTTCTGCTGAAATGCCGGATGACGGTGATCAAAGATGCGGCTTTAGTATCGTACTACATGCATTGATGCAACCAACCCTGCAACTTCTTGAAAATGCCGATATAAATAAATCTTTAATTCATGAAATTATAGAATGCTATAAAAAGAAAGATAATGCTATGGGTTACGATATTGAAGCAAGCCAATGGGTGAATATGTACGAATATGGTTTAATAGATTCCTGCCAAATGGTCAAAACCTCTTTGGAGGTTGCTTCATCACTGGCTGCAAGTTTGTTGACAAGTACAACTGCCATAACGGATTTTTATCCAGATTAAATAATTAAAAATCTTCAACACACCTTTTCACACACATTACGCAATTACCCATTTTTTCACCCCATAGATGTGCCATTTTTTTCTCCTCATAGATCATCAGTGAAACAGTTCCTACACCGTAAACTATATTTGGAGGTGACCGCATGAAATTTGTCACTTAACTAAACAACTAGAAAACTTCATTGCATAGACTTGGCTTAAGGTTTAAAAGTTTGCATGCTTTAAAAGGAGGTAAACATGAAGTTCAATGGAAATGAAGAACTCCCCTACGAACGTACTTTAGTTTGGGAGGCATTACATGACACGAGAGTGCTGAAAAAAGTAATACCTGGTTGTAAATCAATGGTGCTTGGCGATAACGGAGAGTATCTGGTTACCCTGTCACTTGGCGTAGCTGCTATCAGAGGAGAATTCGAAGGCAAGGCTCGATTGACAGATCACGAAGTTCCACACCATTACACCTTAGAGGCGGAAGGTTCCGGTAATCCTGGTTTTGTTAAAATCCACATGGATTGTTACCTAGACATAAATGAAAGCGATAGTTGTTTAATGCGGTGGGAGTGCGAAGTTGAAGCCGGAGGATTGATTGCCGGTATAGGCGGGAGAGTCTTATCGGGAGTTGCGAAGTTTATGGCCAAACAATTTTTTCAAGCAGTGAAAAAGGAGTTAACGAATTACAGCGAAATGAAAGCCATTTAATGAAAAAAGGAGGTATTTACATGAAACCAGCTCCGTTTGATTATCATCGTGTACAAAGCATTGATGAAGCAGCTGAATTAATATCTGAATATGGTGATGATTCAAAAATTATAGCGGGTGGGCAAAGTCTTATTCCTGCTATGAATTTTAGATTAGCTACACCTAAAGTATTAATAGACATCAGCAACATTGAAAATCGGAATCAAATTCAAAATGATTCAACGAGAATTAAAGTTGCGGGAACAACTCTTCAAAGGTTTCTGGAACAATCAAAAGCGGTTCAGGAAGAAATACCGGTCTTATATGAAGCAATAAAGAATATAGGACATGTGCAAATCAGGAACAAAGGCACAGTTGGAGGAAGTATAGCGCATGCTGACCCTGCTTCTGAGCTGCCTGCTATTTCTTTAGTATTGGACGCGGAGTTTGAGATCAAAAGTAAATCCAATCAATACACCGTTGCGGCGGAGGATTTTTTCATTACGTATATGACAACCTCATTACAACCGAATGAGATATTGTCAGGTATTTATTTCAATAAGCCGCCTAAGAACAGTGGGTGGGGGTTTCATGAAATAGCTCGCAGGGCAGGTGACTTCGCACTTGCCGGAAGCACAGCCGTTATTGGTTTGGATGCCGATGGAAAGTGTACTCACGCAAGAATTGCTTTGTTTGGGGTAGCACCTACACCGGTGAGAGCAAAAGAAGCGGAGAATATGTTAATCGGACAAAGCTATTCACCTGAGCTTTTGAAAGAAGCAGCAGAAAAAGTGGACCTGGTTGTTGATCCGGAAGGCGATGTTCACGTAACTGCGGAATACAGGCGTAAAGTGTCAGGCGTACTGGCGTTACGTTCCCTAGAAGATGCTTTTCGCAGGGCGAAGATTGTTTAATATAACCAGAGGACGGTGTGAAAAATGAGTCAAACGAAAAAAGTAAATCTCAAGGTTAATGACGTTACATATGAGAAGGAAGTTGAAGCAAGAACATTACTTTCTGATTTTATCAGGCATGAGATTTCTCTTACGGGAACTCATGTTGGTTGCGAGCACGGAGTATGCGGTGCGTGTACTGTACTGCTGGATGGGCAACCAGTACGCTCGTGCATTACATTTGCGGTGCAAGCGGAAGGTAGAGAAATAAAAACTGTTGAATCTCTTGCTCCAAATGGTGAGCTGAACACATTGCAAAAAGCATTTTGGGAATTTCAAGGTTTACAATGTGGATTTTGTACACCAGGAATTTTGATGAGCATGGAGGCGTTTTTAGAAGAGAATCCACAACCATCCAGAGAAGAAATACGAGACGCTCTGTCGGGACATATTTGCCGCTGTACCGGGTACCACGACATTGTTGATTCTGTTGAAGCTGCGGCTAGAGAAAAAGCTGCTTCAATTCAAGCAGCGGCGGCTGCAAAGTAATCATAACAAAGAAAAATAAAGATGAGGTGATTTGTAATGGCAGTGAAAGCACCTAAGTATATTGGAGCCAGAATCAATAGGCGAACAGAAGATCCTCAAGTCTTAATGGGCAAGGCAAAATATGTTGATGACATAACTCTGCCTAATATGCTTCATGTGGCTTTTTTAAGAAGCCCGCACGGACATGCGAGAATTAATGGGATCAATGTTGAAAAAGCAAAGCAACACCCTGATTGCATATTAGTAGTAACCGGGAAAGAAATTACCGAAGGTACAAAGACTATGGTTCACGGCACTAGAGGAGATTTAAAACCGGTATCCCAACCGTTCTTAGCCAACAATAAAGTCCGCCATGTGGGAGAAATCATTGCAGCCGTCGTATCTGTAAGCCGTTACCGTGCTGAAGATATCGTAGATTTGATTGAAGTAGATTACGAAGTATTGCCGGCGGTTGTTAACGCTGAGAAAGCCATGGAACCGGATGCGCCATTGCTGCATGAAGAAATTGGAACTAACTGCTACTATTCCGATTCTTTTTCCACCGGTGATGTGGAAAAGGCGTTTAGAGAAGCTGATCTGGTTGTAAAAGAAAAAGTCGAGACAGGAAGGACTTCGGCAGCTTCGATGGAAACTCGCGGTGTCATTGCGAATTGGGATTGGGATGATACATTGACAGTGTGGTCTTCCACGCAAATGCCCTATCCTCTGCGTACGAATATAGCTGCTCAACTAGGCATCCCTGAACAAAAAATCAGGGTCGTCGCGCCCCAGGTAGGGGGAGGTTTTGGTCAAAAAGCTCACTTTTTCCCTGAAGAGTTCTTGCTTCCTATTCTAACCAAACAATTAAGAAGACCGGTTAAATGGATAGAAGACAGACGGGAACACTTATTATCAGCCAGCCATACCAAACAACAAACCAATTATATTGAAATAGCATTAAAAAAGGATGGAACCATTTTAGGCATTAAACATAAGTCCATAGGAGATTCCGGGGCATATTCAATTTTCCCTTGGACCGGACTTATTGAATCGGTTGTTGGAAATACCGGAATACCCGGCCCTTATACGGTTAAAAATGTATCATATGAAACGTACGTTGTGTTGACAAATAAAAATGCAACGGGTGCATATCGCGGTGTTGGTTGGTCGGCATCAAGCTTTACAAGGGAAGTCGCACTTACCAAAGCGGCTAAATTACTGGGAATGGATATTGTGGACATTTATAAAAAGAATTTCATTACAAAAAATGAATTTCCTTATGTGAATGCAACCGGTCAAACTTATGATAGCGGTGACTATCATACTGTTTTAAACAAATGTTTGGAAATGGTTGAGTACGATAAGTTGCGTGCCCAAAAACAGAAAGCTGACAAGGATGGTAAGGTTTTAGGTGTGGGTGTCGCTTTCTTTGTGGAGCCTACAGCTTGGGGAAGTCGTGTAGCTGAAAAAAGCGGTTTCCCAGTCACGTATCACGACACATCTACAATTGAAATTGATCCTACAGGGAAAGTCACTGTGCGAAGCGGGCAGTTTAGTCATGGGCAAGGACATAAAACATCGCTGGCTCAAGTGACTGCGGATACTCTAGGGGTCCGTTTTGAAGATGTAACTGTTATTGATGGGGACACTGCAACAGGTGCATATGGAATGGGTACTTGGGCAAGCCGCAGTGCTGTTATTGGGGGCGGAACCATTATACGTGCGGCCAAGGACCTCCGGGAAAAACTGCTTAAAATTGCGGCTCATGTTATGGAAGCGAATGTAGCGGATTTGGATATCGATGAAGGAAATGTTTTCGTAAAAGGTTCTCCTGACCGGAGTATGACAGTGAGTGAGCTGTCATTTATTTCACACTTTGATCGTTTCCGTCGTCCGGACGAGAATGAGGTTGAACCGGGGTTAGTCGCAACAAGACATTATGACCCGCCAGAAGCTTATGCAAACGGTGCGCATGGTGTTGTGATCGAATTGGATACGAAAACGGGGATACTTGACATTAAAAAAATTGTTGCCGTTGAAGATTGCGGAACTATTATTAATCCCAAAATTGTTGAAGGACAGATGCGAGGCGGTGTGTCTCAAGGCATTGGCATGGGATTGCTGGAATCGCTCGTCTATGATGATAACGGTCAATTGCTAAACAGCTCGTATATGGATTTCCTGGTGCCTAGTTCACTTACATTACCTGATATAGAAACTGCACACATTATTACTCCTTCGCCATTTACAGAAGGAGGTATTAAAGGCTGCGGGGAAGCAGCGATGTTGTCTATCCATGTAGCTTTAGCCAATGCGGTATCGGATGCATTATCTGAGTATGGAGTTTTGGTTCCAATGAAAACTCCAGTAGGACCTCAAGTGATTATGGATCTTATCAACAATAAAGGTTAATAGCTAGACTCCTATTGACCCCTCTTTTCAAGAGGGGTCAATATTACCATTAAAAAAGGGTGATGAAATGAGCACAAGGTACGATAGCTTAATAACTTCTTTAAGGGATGAGCAATACATAGCTGAAAAGGAAATTGCCACTGCCCTATTTTTAGCAGACCAGCTGGGTAAGCCTATTTTAATAGAAGGGGAAGCCGGCGTAGGAAAAACGGAAATTGCCCGTGTATTGGCTAGAATGAAAGACACAGAATTAATACGGCTGCAATGTTATGAGGGGTTGGACTTTAATTCTGTATTGTACGAATGGAATTATCAGAAACAGATTCTTAGTTTACGTATCAATGAATTAAGACAGAACCATGATATTTCCATCGATGATGTATTTAGCAAAGAGTATCTTATGAATCGACCGATTCTAACAGCCTTGACTGCAGAAAAAAGAGTCGTTCTTTTATTGGATGAAGTAGACAGGGCGGACGAAGAGTTTGAGGCGCTATTGCTTGAGTCTTTAGCGGAGTATCAAGTTACAATTCCGGAATACGGAACGATTCAATCCAAGTTTCCGCCCTACGTTATTTTAACATCTAATCGAACCCGGGAACTTACGGATGCGTTACGCCGACGGTGTTTATACTTATGGATTAGTTATCCAAGCTACGAAAAAGAATTACAAATTATAGAAATGAAAGTACCTGGCATCCAACCAGCTATGGCGGCACAGATTACGAGTATTGTTCAAGCACTGCGTTTAGAAAGCCTGAATAAAGTTCCCGGTGTTGCTGAATCTATCGACTGGGCGAAAGCATTGCAAAGTTTTGGGATCGAGGTTTTAGATAAAGAAAGCATGAAAGATAGCGTAGGGTGTATATTAAAAGATCGGCAAGACATCGCCAAATTTAAAAATGAATGGGTTGACCGTTTATTATCTAAGGCAGGCAATGGAAATGGCTGCTAAACATTTGCAAATTACGGTTGGTTTTTCCATCCGGTTAATAAGCTTGTTACGCGAAGCTGGGGTTTCTATTGGAACGCAACAAACGGTTTCCTGTATACAATCGATTTTTCTTTTTAAAAAAATCGATTTAGACCAACTGATGGCGATTTACACCATTACTTTAATCAATCGCAGAGAAGACATCTTCCATTTACAACGGTTATTTGAAATCCTGTTTAAGGAATACCAGGACCCCCGTACAATGACTGAACAAAGTTTGAAGGAGCCAGACAGTGAGGGCGGCATTCCTATAAAAATTCAACAGTATATGGGAGACAATCAAAAAGAGGATGCGCAGGAATTAACCGAAGCAGAGGGATATTCTACCCGAGAGGTTAATTATCATAAGGATTTTCGGTTTATTCCCCAGGAAGAAATTCCTTCTGTAATGCTGGAATTAAATAAAATTGCCCAAAGGTATGCTTTAATTCCCAGAAGAAAAATGAAGGAATCCAAACACAGCGGAAGAATCGACATGCGAAAAAGTATTAGGCAGAATGTCAAGTACGGAGGAGAAATCATAAGCTGGAAATATAAAAAGCAAATTCCAACGCATTCACGATTTGTCATTGTTGCTGATGTGAGTGGTTCCATGGAATTATACAGTTTTTTTCTATTGAATTTTTTGTATCTACTGCATAACCACAATCGGATGAAAGTAGAGAGTTTTATCTTCAGCACTCACTTATTGCATCTGACAAAGCACTTACGGTCAAAAGATTTTGGGCGATCTTTAAAAAGTAGCTCCTTGAATTTCAATGGATGGTCAGGCGGAACAAAAATTGGAAACGCTATCGAGACTTTGAATGAAACCTATTCGTCTGTAATTACCCCCAAAACAACCGTGATTATTATGAGTGACGGTTGGGATACGGGTGAGATGGATCTTTTGGAGCGGGAAATGTTCAAATTGCGCAGTCGTTCCAAATCCATCATTTGGATGAATCCGCTAAAAGGTGATTTGTCATACGAACCACTGGCCTTGGGAATGGCAACGGCCTATCCTTATTGTGACAAGTTCATTAGCTGTCATAACATGGATAGTTTAAAAAATTTCGCAAGACTCTTAAGCAAATAGCGTGAACCTATTTCATGTTGTAGAGGAGTAATTGGCATGAATGATTTTTATCGGATTTTAAAAAAGATGAAAGAAAAAGATAAGAATAAATTTGCTTTGGCTACGATCATTGCAGTAGATGGTTCTGCTTACCGGAATCCGGGAGCTAAAATGCTAATTGGAGAAGACAACAGTCAATATGGGACTATCAGTGCGGGATGTTTAGAGGAAGATTTAACTTACCATGCGCACGAGGTCATCCTAAGTCGCCAACCGAAGACGGTGATCTATGACTTAAGATCAGAGGATGATTTATCCTGGGGGCAGGGGGCCGGATGCAACGGGAGTATCAAAATATATGTCGAACCCAGCGAATGGGAGTATAAACCGCAACGTCACAATCAGCCTATATGGCCTCAAGTTGACTCCGAATTAAAAGAAGGTAACAAGGTTGCAAGCGCAAAAAGTATAAGTGACAACATTTCCAATAGCATACATCTTTTTTATGCCGAAAATGGCACCCATCTTGGGGATGCTGAAGAAAGCGTCAGGGAAAAAATTGTTCCTGAATTAATCAGGTTTATAAATAGCGGCAAAAAGATAGAATTAAAAAAGTTTGCAGATCTTGAAGATGAAATCTTATTTGAATTGTATGAGCCCAGAGAGCAATTATATATTTTCGGGGCCGGACCTGATGTGGAACCAATAGCCCGGCTGGCCTCTGATTTGGATTTCTTTATTACCATTATTGATCCGAAGAGCAGCCGTTGTAACGCAACCGTTTTTCCAACGGCAGATCAATTGATCGTCGAACATCCGGAATCCTATTTGCAAAAAAATAAATTACCGCACAAAAGCTATGTGCTCATTATGACGCATAGTTTTCAGAGAGATCAAAACATTTTACGTAATCTGATTGAATCTCCTCCACATTATTTAGGGGTACTGGGGCCCAGAAGAAGAACTGAACGTTTATTGGTCCCTGACCCATTGCCTGATTGGATTCATTCGCCCATAGGTTTAAGTATTGGTGCGGAGGGACCCGAAGAGATCAGTGTGAGTATTGTAGCAGAGTTGCTAAAAATCAATAACAAAAGATAACGGGTTAGGAGCGTGTATAAGATGGCGTCCATTAGCAAAACGATAGACACCCTGCAGCGTCCTCTCCGTGATTTACGCATTTCCGTCACCGACCGATGCAATTTTCGCTGCCGCTATTGTATGCCGGAAGAGGTATTTGGCCCCGATTATATATTTCTTTCCAGAGATCAGCTGCTGAGTTTCGAAGAAATTACCCGTCTGGCGCGGATATTTGTTTCACTTGGAGTCGAGAAGATTCGGCTGACGGGTGGTGAGCCGTTGTTACGCAGGGATCTTCCGAAGTTAATTCATATGCTGAATGGGGTAGAAGGAGTGTTGGACGTTAGTTTAACTACGAACGGCTCGCTTCTCGCCAAACATGCAAAAGAACTGAAGGATGCTGGACTCCATCGGATCAACGTAAGTTTGGACAGCCTCGACGATAAAATCTTTGGCCAAATGAACGGAGGCCGCTGCGAAGTGAAAACAGTCCTTGAAGGAATTGAGGCAGCGGCTGAAACAGGAATGAAAGTCAAAGTGAATATGGTTGTACAAAAAGGGGTCAATGATCAGGATATTGTGCCAATGGCCCGCCATTTCCGTGAAACCGGACATATTTTACGCTTTATAGAGTTTATGGATGTAGGCAATAGCAACGGCTGGAATCTGAAACAAGTCGTGTCCAAGCAAGAAATTGCCCGACATATTCACGCCGAGATGCCTTTAGAACCAATAAAATCCAATTACATTGGGGAAGTAGCCTCCCGTTTTCGTTATCGTGGCACAGAGAAGGAGATCGGCATTATTTCTTCAGTAACGGATTCCTTCTGTTCTACTTGTACAAGGGCTCGCCTCTCGGCCAACGGACACCTTTACACCTGCTTGTTTGCCAATCAAGGAACGGATCTGCGCTCCCAGCTTCAAAATGAAGCTGACGATGAACAGATAAGGGCGCTTATTCAGGCTGTTTGGACCCGTCGACTCGACCGTTACTCTGACGAGCGACATCATCATACGAAAATTCCCAAAAAGAAGAAAATAGAGATGTCCTACATTGGAGGATAAAATCAGATGCCAAAAAAAGAAAATATCATGCCTACAAATGAAAACTTTCACATAACCAGAAACCCTATTTCCCTGCAAGAACTCGTTTCGAAAGTCGAACAACCGGGGGCTGGAGCGATTCTTCTTTTTGCGGGTACTGTGCGCGAGTGGACACACGGGAAGAGAACGCTTGCCCTTTCCTATGAAGGCTATGAACCAATGGCCTTGAAAGAGCTTCAACGTATAGGCGACGGTATTTCAGCTCAATGGCCGGGTGTCGAAATAGCCATTACTCATCGTTTAGGCGATCTTGATATCGGAGATGTAAGTGTTGCCATCGCTGTTTCATCACCTCACCGGCCACAAGCATATGCCGCTTCGCGATATGCGATCGAAGAATTGAAGCGAACAGTGCCTATTTGGAAAAAAGAAATTTACGAAGATGGTGTGGAATGGGTAGAAGGCTGCCACATCCATGAAACGGCGTGGATGGAAACGGAAAGTGCGGGGGAGCATTTACATACACATTGGAGTAATCGGGATCGTTATGCTCGCCAAATCCGTTTTGGTTCGATCCCTAATTCTTCACCTGTTCCATTGGATGAAGCTCAGCGGCTTGTACTCTCGACAGTTCGTCCATTACCGATTATTCAAATTCCGTTAAGCAAAGCGTATGGCTGTTACCTGGCGCAAGAAGTTAAGGCAGATCACGACATACCTTCGTTTGACCATTCAAGTGTGGATGGATACGCTTTAAGGGCAGAGGATGTGAAATTTGCCAGCCGTTTGAACCCGGTTAAGCTGCATACTATTGAAGAAATTCCTGCTGGACATATACCGCAACAAGAAATTATTCGAGACACGGCAAGCCGCATCATGACGGGAGCACCTGTCCCAAAAGGAGCCAATGCGGTAGTTAAGGTAGAGGAAACAAAATTAGATGAGGAAGCAGGGCAAGGCGTCTTGATCTATCAACCGGTTTCGGTTGGTGAATCCATTGCCCGACAGGCAGGAGACATTGAAAATGGGAAGATCCTGCTTACACAAGGAACCTTTTTGGGAGCCATTGAGGTGGGTTTGCTTGCTATTTTCGGTGTTTCGGTTGTTTCAGTTTATGCTAAACCCAAGGTCGGTATACTATCAACGGGAACCGAGTTATTAGATGCAGATCAATCTATACTACCAGGAAAACACCGTGACAGTAACGGCGTAATGCTTGCTGGACTGGTCAGTCAGGTCGGAGGCGACTCTGATTTTTGGGGGATTGTAAAGGACCATCCGGAGGAACTGGAAAAAAGGATGATTGAGGCTCTTCAGCAGTCGGATATTTTAGTCACCAGTGGGGGAGTTTCTATGGGTGATTATGATTTTCTTGGAATGTCATTCGAAAAAATCGGGGCCAAAATAGTATTCTGGAAGACATTGATTCGTCCCGGGATGCCGGTTTTGTTTGGAACGTGGCAAGATAAACCTATCTTTGCCTTAGCGGGAAATCCTGCCTCGGCCTACATCAATGCTTGGCTCTTTCTATTGCCTGCAATACGCAGTATGTGTGGCTCTAAGGATCCTTTGCCAAAACGGATTTCTGTGATTAACGATGAAGCTATCGAAGGGAAAGAAATGCCACATACACGTTTTTTGCGCGGTTTAACCTACATTTCAGAGTCGGGCGAACTGAGAGTAAAGATTTCCAGGAAACAATCCTCCAATGTTCTGTCCAGCTTTCTGGAAAGCAACTGCTTAGTTAGGGTTCCCGGCGGAAAAGGATATTCTTCAGGTGAACTTGTTGAAGTGGAATTGTTAAGGAATGTCGACGAAAGAGTAGATGATTCTACATCGTCAGGTGGAAGGTGATTATGACATGGATCATATTGGTGCCATCATTTTAGCTGCTGGATTATCAAAACGAATGGGGCAACCCAAACAGTTATTGCCCTTGGGCGGCAAGCCATTGTTACGCTTTTCTGTTGAGGCGGCAGTAACTGCCGGTTTAAAACCGGTTGCCTTGGTTGTCGGAGAAAATGGAAACGAGCTTTACAAACACATTGCTGATTTATCAGATATTGAAGTAGTTGAGAATATAGATTATAAATCCGGCATGGCATCTTCTCTTAAAGTGGGCATTCAAACTTTATCCGGTCGCGCTAATGCCGTTTTGGTGTTTTTAGCAGACCAGCCTTTTGTTCCTTCTATGGTTATAAAAGAAATAGTGGAAAATTATAACCTTCTTAGAAGAGAAGGGGTACGAATTGTGCAGCCTGAGTATAACGGCACACTTGGCCATCCTATTTTGTTTGATGAGGATTTGTTTATTGAGTTTGAAAATATTCAGGGAGATGAGGGTGGAAAATCAATCATAAAAAAAAATCACTCTCTGTTAAAAATCATACCATTTGAAAATTCTGACTGGGGACTTGATGTAGACACCCCTGAAGATCTATTGAAACTTAATAAGATTGCACCCAACTACATCAACACTACATAGGGCTTGCTGAACGGAAGAAAAAGCCAGTAACAGCAAGGATTTAGCGCCTCTTTTGTCGAAATCAGTGTAAGGAAAATGTACGACAAGCGAACGCACAGCATACCGGATCGGATCGTTAGCACTACGCAACCGCATCCCAATTCCGTGCTGGCTGACCAGATTTACCGCACTTTGCAAACATCAAGCCTCGGTTTGCTAAAGAAATGATTAAATAGATAGCCGTGCTCACAGTGAGGCGGCTATTTGTTTTGGTTGAAAGTCAAATTCCATTGTCTCTTCGCGACGGCAAAAAAGCTGGAGAATTGCAAGCTCATCAACTGGGTATATCCGGTCCGTACGTATCGCGGATTGAAAAGCGGGCGCTTATGAATCTGCTGTATCATGAGTTCTATAAGCAGAAGCGGTGAATGAATGTAGAGACTGTTGACAAGTCCATTTGTCGGCAGTTTTTTTTGTGGAACCGCAGCAAGAAGTGTGCGGAAGATGGTCTCTCCCAGAAGGTGGAAAACGGAGCCGGAATCAGGCAAACAAATTCGTCAAAAGCTTGTTCGTCATTTCATCTCTGCAGCTACAAATTCCGTGTGAGGTAACATTTCGGGATGAACTGACATAAACTTAATCGTACAATGTCTGTTCCATATTCTGATGTTGAACGGGGAGGAGTTCTAGTAATGGGTCCGAAGCGTAAACAACGGTTGAGTTCTATTATGCTGCAATATGGCTTGTCCACATATGACATTCATTCTTGTCGTTCCATTTATAAGAAAATAGCCGCTTATCGGGTGTTGACGGATAAGGGAACGTTTTTGTTAAAACCATTTAAAGGTACGAAGGCACGCCTTAAGCGAGTTTATGCCAGAAACTTATGGTTAAAAAAACACAGCTTCAACAACATGCCTCAGTGGCTTACAACGAGGAAAGGTAAACATTGGACTGAAAAAAACGGACGACTCTATTATGTAACGGAGTGGATAGACGGTTCTACTTTGGGTGAAAATGGGGAGGATTATGAAAGACTCGGTGAAGTGCTGGCACAGCTTCACCTTATTTCACGCAGGCGATCATTGGAACTGCCTTCTTTTACAATAATGGAAATCGACCGCTTCAAGCGTCACCATCGGAGGTTTGCGCGACATTTGCCGGCAATAAGAAATAAAAGAGACGAAGTCGGCATGTGGTTTAGAGAGCAGGGGGAGCAATGCCTGTCACTGGCGGAAGAGGCATGGACCACCTTAAGGCGGCCGGACGTTCTGCGGATATTGCAAATGGAAAAACCTACCTATATACATGGAGATGTGACGAGTCCTAACGTCATTCTGAATTCAGACGGTGTTTATCTGGTAGACTGGGAACTGTCAAGACGGGGGTCTGCCTATTATGAAATTGCCAAGACCTTTAACAATGTTGCTAATTTTTCGGTGCCGACCTTGAAAGCGTTTCTTGCCGGTTACGAAAAGCAGTGGCCGTTAACATCAGAAGAACGCCTTATCATCGCCTCCTTGAGTCGTTTGCCCCGTGAAGCATGGTTTGCAGCCCGTCAAATCCGGTCAGGCATGCAGCCGACCATTTTTAAAGTGCTGAAGGAGACATGGCCCAAGCGAATGGAAGTGATTCGATGGTTGGATGAGTGGGCAAGACCGCAGCCTCAGGAGCCGGTTAACAAGGCTGTTCCTGTTCCGGAAGAAGGGGGATCCGACATTGTCGTTAGCTAATCACATTGAGGCAGTGTATCCTGTGGAGATTAGAAAAATGAAGAGGGTACGCGATGTGCATCGGCTTCTCACAACGAAGGGTCGTTTGCTTTGCAGCAAAAGCTATCCTTTCCCGGAGTCCGAGGTGCATTTTATAGCAAAAGTGATGATTCATCTTGCCGAAGCGGGATTTCAGTATAGTCCCCAAATAGTTTCCACTAGTGACCAAGCTCTATGGACCAAAAGAAAAGAAAAAACATATATGATCACCAACTGGGTTCGGGGAAGGTCACCGGATTTTAAAGAACGTTCAGAGTGGAAAAAAGCGATCCGGGTGCTTGCTGCATTTCATCATCACGCTGAATGCGCGGCACTTCGCGATCTGGCCCCAGGGAGGGATCGATTTGCGTTATTACAGAACGTTATCGAAAATTACCGAACAAATTTAAGTAAATATCAAACGAAAGGGGATATGAGTGCATGCGTTTCCCTTTGCGATGATGCGATCCGCTATCTCAAACAACCCGAAAGTATGGAAGCGGTCAAACGTGAAGCGTCCGTGTACGCATTTGTACACGGAGATTACAATTATCCTAATCTGATAATCGACAGTCACGGTAATATTCATCTTATAGATTTTGAGAACACGTCGCTCCAGGCTAGAATGACGGATCTTGCCCACATTCTGCATCGGAATTTTGCCTGGAAGGGGGACGAAACACTGAGATGGATCGAGTATTACGATCGTTTCCGACCGTTAAGCCATGAGGACAGACATTTGTTATTCGCGCTGCTGCACGTCCCATACCCGCTTGTTAGAGCGATTCGATTAAACAAATGCAGTCAAAAAATTAATAACGCAGTGCCGCAGATCAGAAAGATCGATCAGTATGTCAATGAGTTGAAAAAAATAGTATGACATAAAATCCCTGCCGAAGCGGGGATTTTATGTTGTGCGCACAATAAAGGTCGTTCAACAGACGATTCGGTCCGTCGAACTGTACATATGTTGATAGTTTTTTTGCAAAACTCCGCATTAGCCAACACTTCTCGGACGATTTATGCATTCTCTAGGATATACGGTTCGAAAGGGATGATAAAATTGCATATCTTGAAAAATGTTGATTGGAGGGTAAATGGTCATGCCGGTTAAATATATCACGGATATAGGAAGTCTTATCCATTTAACTGAAGCTGAGAAACATTCCTTGCGGCAAGTCATCGATAAGTTCGTTTTTCGACTTAACGATTATTATTTGCAGCTTATCGATTGGTCGGAGCCGAATGATCCCATAAGACGGCTGGTTATTCCCAGCACGAATGAGCTTCAAGAATATGGCCGTTGGGATGCTTCCGATGAAGACACGAACTATGTCGTACAGGGATGCCAGCATAAATACAGTACTACGGCCTTGCTGCTCGTTTCAGAGGTGTGCGGCTCCTACTGCAGATTTTGTTTTCGAAAAAGATTATTTCGCGAGGATGTAAAAGAAGCAATGCCGGATGTTCAAGAAGGCCTTGATTATATCTCGAACCATCCCGAAATCAACAATGTACTGCTGACGGGCGGAGATGCTTTAATTTTATCAACCATAAAACTAAGCGGCATCATTGAAAGCCTAAGATCGATGGAGCATGTCAAGATTATTAGGATCGGATCGAAAATGCCTGTATTCAATCCTATGCGAATTTATGAAGACCAACAACTTCTTGATATTTTCCGTACCTACTCCACTGAGGAGAAACGAATTTATATCATGGCCCATGTTAATCATCCAAGAGAAATCACTGTAGAGGCAAGAAAATGTTTTAAAGCATTATACGATGCCGGAGCGATTGTGGTGAATCAAACCCCGATTTTGAAAGGAATCAATGACGACCCCGCAGTACTTGGCGAATTGTTAGATAAATTGTCATGGAGCGGAGTTACCCCCTACTACTTCTTTATAAATAGGCCTGTCGCAGGAAACAGCGGATTCGTCCTCACCCTGGAAGAAGTGTATCGCATCGTCGAAGAAGCCAAATCCAAAACTTCGGGCTTGGGTAAACGCGTGAAGCTGTGCATGAGCCATACTTCGGGGAAAATTGAGATTTTAGCGATTGAAAACGGAAAAGCATATCTGAAGTATCACCAATCGCGTGACAGGGAGTTCGGCAAATTTATGGTTCTTGATTGTCCCAAAGAGGCGGCATGGTTTGACGACTTGCCAGGAAGCATTGAATATTGGAAAAAACCCGGGAAAAAGACCATGCACATAACATCCGTCAATGAATTGCCTGACTTGCCGCAGAAAGTCAGAACAAGGTCGTTAAACGAAGCCCATGATTTTGAACAAAAATAATAAAAATTCAAATGGGGTGTAAATATGGCAACAACCTCCGGTTATAGGAGACCGATTGTCGGAGTCATCGTGGGCAACAAACTTGTAAAAACCGCCGGTATGAAGGAACTTGCCAAAGCTAATAAAAAAGCGAGATTAACACTCAATTTTTTTTCCACGAAAGATGTATATTTTAAACGCAAAAAGGTAAGAGCTATCGTTTTCAATATTAATAAGAAACGTTGGGAAAGAAGATCCTTGCCAATTCCTGACGTCCTGTATGTGCGCGGCGGTTCAAGTTTAAAAGTTCGGCTTACGGTAAATCGTTTCGATAAAATGGGTATCCCGCGAATCAATCCTTTGGTTCGCTTCAATAAAGGCGAGTTATTTCGTAAATTAAAACGCGATAAGAACATACGCCCTTATTTGCCGTACACCAAAACAATTAAACGTTTCAGCAAAATAAGAAAATATGTGCGAAGTCTGGGCAGCATCTATATCAAAGCATGTTACGGCAGAAAAGGTACGAAGGTCATGCGTGCTGTCAAAAAGGAAGGCGGCTATGCATACAGTTATTCGGTGATCCACCGTACGGTCAGGAAAAAAGTGAAGCATTTTAAAGATCTGAAAAAAGTGATGAAAGCATTTTTCGGCGGTCGGGAGGTTATCGTTCAAAAAGCTATTGATTTAATCCGAGTGGGTCATAATCAACCTGTGGATTTTCGTGCCGAATTACAAAGAAACGGCAGAGGAAAACTTAAAATTATCGGTATTTCCATCCGTGTTGGCCAGAAGAACTCTCCCATAACTACCCATGCCAGCGCCTATAAAATAGATGACCAGCTTAAAAAGTTGTTTCCCGATTACTCCGACAATCAAATGGATCAATTGAAGAAAAATATTGACGATTTTTTAATTACTGCTTATAAGAGCGTTGAAAAAATTTACGGGAAGTTCGGAGAACTGGGTATCGATTTTGCTGTAGACCGGGAAGGAAAAATTTGGCTGATCGAATGCAATGCTCAATCCGCAAAAGTTTCCATCGGAAAGGCATATGGTTCAAGGACGGTAAGAAAAATTTACTTGAATCCTTTAAGGTATGCAAAAAAAATAGCAAAAAGGAGAAAATAGCAAATTTATAGCGTGCAGAAAGGTGGATGATCGGTGAGAATCTCCTTCAGGCGTAATAAATATATCAAATACAAGCTCTTAAAAAAATACCGAAAATTAAGAAGGCACATACCGGATACACGAAAATTAAGGAACAAGACTTTATGGAAATATTTAAATAAATATGGAGATATCATCCTCAAGCCTATCGACGGCAAGCGTGGATTTGGCGTGATAAGGGTATCTGAAGGATATCAGGATAATTATGAAATCCACACCGAGGGAGAAAGGAGAATTGTACAGGGAAATGGACAGTTATACGATGAATTAAACAAGCTCATCAGCAGCCGCAAATATATCGTACAACGACGGATTCCACTTGCAACAGTCAAAGGGCGGCCCTTTGATATACGGGTAATCGTCCAGCGCAAAAGTAATTCCAAGACATGGAAAGTAACGGGAAGAGTCGCTAAGCTTGCAGGTAAAGGCTACATCGTCACGAACATTGAGAGGAGCAAAGGAACCGTACTACGGTTGAAAAAAGCCATCCGGAGGTCCTCGATAAAGCATTTGTCAGCAACCGTCTTAACGTCGAAAATTGATAAGGTCGCTTTACGTACAGCTTCAAAGCTTAGTAAATTATATAAGAATCAATATATATACGGGTTCGATATGGGATTGGATCAAAATGGCCGCGTATGGATTATTGAAGCAAATTTAAGTCCTATGCTGACTCATTTTAAAAAACTGCATAGTAAGAAAATGTACCGGCGAATCATCCGGTATAAATATAGTTGATATGAACGAATAAAGGGGCGTTTGACCTGTGCATCCGCCTCTTTGTTGATTTTATTCCTGAGTACGATGACGAAAACTTGATCCGGAAGAGGTTCCGGGTGCACCGCAAATTCCGCTTGTTCCCTGCTGCAAATGCTTATACAAGCTAGTTAGAAGCCTCATACAATAAAGCATCAAAGCGGAAGGGAGGTTTGAACCATGGCGAGAGTAAAAGTAAGAGTGAAGGATGTAGAAGCTGAAGTGCGCAAAAGCGGCAATTCGCTAAACTTTGTTCGCGTTGAACAAGCTGCGGCGGCTGCAGCCGGTCTTGTTGCCATTGCGGTTGCCCTCACCGGGGGACTTAATATTGGCAACAACGATGGCGGCGGCACCCCTGCTGCCAATTAACGAGTCTTGAGCCAAGAGCTTTTCTGCTAAAAAGCAATCAACCAATTATGAAAGGAGGGAACGACATGTCTTCTCGTAAATGGCATCACAAATCAAAGTCTTGTAAAGCCAGCGTAATTGTGAAAGATGTAGAAGCTGAAATTGAGAAAAGCGGAAATTCCGTCAACTTCGTTGAAGCGGAACAAGCGGCTGCTGCGGCTGCCGGATTCATCGCTGTTGCGGCAGCTATCACTGGCGGTGTCAACATTGACCTGAACAGTTATTTAGCCCAAGCCATGGAAAGCGATCAACAATACCGCAAACAAATGCTCGAAATGATGAAATCTGTACGCCGATAACTGATTCCATTTAGATAAAATGAGACTGTTGGGCGCCGATCAGCCCGGCAGTCTCCTTTTAAAGAAGAAAAAGAGAGAAGGGAAATTACGGTGACTACTACAGTTAGAAATATTGAGGCGGAAGTCGAAAACAGCGGCAATTCGTTTAATATTGTTTTCGTGGAACAATCGAGCGCACTTGCAGTTGGCATGTTTGCTATCGCGATTGCATTGACAGGCATTAACGGGGACAGCCCATCAAGCCAGCAGATGATCGATTCTATGCGTCAAGTGATGAACGAGGCTCTGGAGGCCGACAAAAAAAACCGGGAACAATTTCTTGAAGCAATCCAAGCAATGAAAAAAAATTGAACATAAACTTGCCAATGATGAGGATTCGTTGGTCAATCTGTTGGATGAAAATGCCGCTCAACAACGCAACGAGTTGAGCGGCATTTTTATTTTGCTTGATTATGTCTTTTAAATCCAATAATCTTAATGAATACTATGTTGATCGAGTTTATTTGTGAAAAATATGATGGCGATCGTCAGCTTTTGGATCGCACTCTTGGTTGCAGTTATAGGATTAAGAGCTTGTATGATACTATGGAATGCTGTCAATCTGGATAAAAACATAAGAGGATCATAAAAGGTGTGTGGGCCGATGCTGCAGTTGTCCGTCGATATGCTGGAGAGAGTTGGATTTCTTATTGCACTCGCATTCGTTTTTTCCCGAGGCCGATGGATGCGAAGTTATATGAGCTATCAGAGCGAGAAGTCGAATCAATGGCGTTTTCTTCTCTTCTTTAGCGCTTATGCGATTGTCGGCACCTATTCCGGTGTGACCGTGTCAGAATATACATATCAGCCCGCGCCTTGGATCGGCTACGTTTCTCCAACGGCCGCCATTGCCAATTCCCGAACCGTAGGGGTTGTCATCGCCGGATTGCTCGGCGGATGGAAAAACGGCCTGATTGTCGGCATCGTTGCCGGAATCCACAGATTTAGCTTGGGCGGCTTCGCAGCGGCAGCCTGTATGTTCGCCCCTATGATTCAAGGTGTATTAGCCGGACTTTGCCGTAACTCACTTAAACGACGATTCCGTAAGGTGTCGTCGTTGCAGCTTGCGTTCGCAGTCGGAATTGTCGCCGAGACGCTGCAGATGGCATTGATTCTGCTGCTCGCCGAACCATGGGAGGATGCCGTCGGTCTGGTATCGCTTATCGGCTTGCCTCAAATATTCGCGAACAGTGTAGGAGTTGCGCTTTATTTTGTTCTGTACCATACAATGGAGCGCGAAGAAGACCGCATCGGCATGGAACATGCCCAGAAAGCTCTGCAAATCGCCGATATGACGATGCCGCTTTGGCGATTGGAGTTCGACAAGGCGGCTCGTGAAATCGCCAAGGTGCTCAATCAGGAGACGGACGCCGTCGGTGTTTTTTTCACCAATAATGGTTCGAAATGGGTTGCGGAGGGTAGGAAAACGAATTTTTGGATAGACTTGTTGATTGAAACCCGGAACAAGAAGCCGATTGGTCAGTTCCGACTATTTTACTTACGAGAGCAGGATGTCAATCCGTCGCGGCGGCGCATGCTGTTCTCGCTTGCAGGTTTACTATCCCAGCAATATGCATTTGTAGAATCAGAGAAGCAGGCGCAGCTGCTCGCAGACGCTGAAATCCGCTCGTTACAAGCGCAGATGAACCCTCATTTCCTGTTTAATGTGCTCAATACAGTCAAATCTTATATTCGTACCAAACCGGAAGAAGCGCGTCAGATGGTGACTGACTTATCCAAATTTTTACGTAAAAACATGAGCAACGGCAATCAAAGGATGGTTCCGATCCGCGATGAATACGAATTGGTTATGTCTTACCTTCGGCTCATAAAAGCGCGTCTAGGTGACCAACTGGAATTTACAGCGACTATCGATGAACGGCTGCTGGATCATCCGATTCCCCCTTTTACTATCCAGCCTCTCGTGGAAAACGCCATTGTTCATGGGATTAGGAACATCAATAAAACAGGCGTGATCCGGGTTTGTGTCAAGGAAGAGCCGGACGGCGAAGGACTGCGTGCGCGGATAACCGTCGAAGATAATGGTGTAGGACTGGAAACTGCACGGTTGGATGAGCAGGAAGATCACGCGGGCATGGCTTTACGAAACATTGAGCAGCGCTTAAGCTTCCATTACGGAAGGGAACGTCCTCTCGAAATTGAAAGTAAGCCGGGAGTGGGCACCAAAATCAGTTTTTGGGTGAGGTGAAAGGGCGATATGGGCTGGAATATCGTGATTGCCGACGATGAAGCACCGGCAAGGGAGGAGCTTTCTTATCTGCTCGAACAGATTCCGGATGTGGAGCGGATTACACAGGCGATCGACGGGCTGGATGCGATTAGAAAAGTAAAAGAAGAATCGCCGGATCTGCTTTTTCTCGATATGGAAATGCCTGATATGAACGGTCTTCAAGTGGCGGAAATTGTAGGTGAGATGAATCCCCAGCTTAAAATTATATTTTCCACCGCGTATGATCAGTATGCGGTCAATGCGTTCAGGCTGAGGGCTTTTCACTATATGCTCAAGCCTTATGATGAGGAAGATTTGAATATTATTTTCCGGGAGCTGCGTCAAAAACGAAGTGGAACCGATTCTGCAGCAGTCAACCTTCAAGCCGGAATGACGAGTGGGAAGTTGGCCCTCGAAGTCGGTGAAGGGATTAAGTACGTGCCGCCAAAGGAAATTGTTTATATCAGCAAAGAAGGTAAATATGTGCAGGTTCATACCCGAGACAACACCTACGAAGTTACTTATCCGCTGTTTGAGCTGGAGCAGAAGCTGGAGCCTTTCGGGTTCTTCCGCTGCCACAAGAGCTATATCGTCAATCTTGCATCAATTGTCGAATTGAAGACTTGGGTCAACGGCGCGTACAATTTAATGATGGACGATGCGAATAGAAGCAGTATTCCGGTCAGTCGAAATTATGTAAAGCCGCTGCGTTTGAAGCTGGAAATTTAACATCATAAGTCGGGATTCATGCATGATGCGTCCAAGGCGTTTCGCGAAAGCTCCTAATGTTTTATACTGATCGCAAGCGTTATCATTATTAACTTATTAGAGGATTTCGCGCATAAAACAAAACGCTGATGAGGAGTGTTAGCATGAAAAGCAAATTCATGTCGTATGTGGTTTGGGGTGCGATAGCAGCGATAGGCGCAGTAGGCTTTGCGATGATCGCACTGGCCAATGGTGAAACTGTTTCGGCAGCCTGGTTAATTATAGCCGCTGTTTGTACGTATGCTTTCGGTTATCGTTTTTATGGCCGTTTTATGGCTAGGAAAATATTTGAATTGAACGACAACCGGGCAACCCCTGCTCATGTCCATAACGATTCAAAAGATTACGTTCCAACGAATAAATTTGTTCTTTTCGGCCATCATTTTGCGGCTATTGCGGGAGCCGGACCGCTTGTGGGTCCGATCTTAGCTGCGCAAATGGGCTATTTGCCGAGTATACTATGGATCATCATCGGTGCCGTTCTTGCGGGCTGTGTGCAGGATTTCATAACTCTTGTAGGTTCCATGCGGAGAGACGGGAAGTCGCTGGGTCAAATGGCCAAAGACGAAGTGGGCCGATTCGGCGGGACGTTAGCTTCGATTGCAACTCTCGCGATCCTGATTATTATTGTCGCCGTTCTCGGACTTGTCGTTGTGAAAGCGTTAGCAGAGTCTCCGTGGGGAATGTTTACCATCGCCATGACGATGCCTATCGCCATATTTATGGGCTTCTATATGCGCTTTATTCGTCCAGGGAAAGTTATAGAGGGCTCCATTATCGGTTTTGTCCTATTGATGATCTCCTTATGGGCAGGGCAGTTTGTAGCGGAGAGCGCAACGCTGTCCCAAATGTTTACCTTCACCGCACCGCAAATCGCAATCATCATGATTGTTTATGGGCTGATTGCTTCGGTATTGCCGGTCTGGGTGCTCCTTGCGCCTCGTGATTACTTGAGCTCATTCCTGAAAATCGGCGTCATTATTTTACTGGCCGGCGGTATCCTGGTCATTTTGCCAGATCTTAAAATGCCGGCAGTGACCAAGTTTATCGATGGTACCGGACCCGTATTCTCAGGCAATTTATTCCCATTCTTATTCATTACCATCGCTTGCGGCGCGGTTTCCGGATTTCATGCCTTAATTTCCTCCGGTACGACACCGAAGCTGATTGACAGAGAAAGTCATGCGCCGTTTATCGGTTATGCCGGTATGGCCGCAGAATCGTTCATTGCTGTGATGGCGCTGATTGCAGCGTGTTCCCTGGAACCGGGAATCTATTTCGCCATGAATGCTTCCCCAGCGGTGATTGGAACAGACGTGGCCGCTGCAGCATCCCAAATTTCATCATGGGGCTTTACGGTTACAGCGGATCAAATCACAAGCACTGCAAAAGAAATCGGCGAGAGCAGCATCCTTTCCAGGACCGGAGGAGCGCCGACCCTGGCAGTGGGCATGGCCGATATCTTCTCTTCGTTCCTGACCGGAGCCAAAGCATTCTGGTACCATTTTGCGATTTTGTTCGAAGCTGTCTTTATCTTAACGGCTGTTGACGCCGGTACCCGGGTAGGCCGGTTTATGCTTCAGGATTTGGTAGGCAATTTCTATAAGCCATTCGCTCAAACCCAAGTGTTCAAATATAACTTCATTGCTTCGCTGATTGTCTGCTTGTCATGGGGATATTTTTTATATCAAGGAGCGATAGACCCGTTCGGCGGCGTTAATTCATTATGGTCTTTATTTGGAATTGCCAATCAGATGCTGTCCGCCATTGCATTAGCCGTAGGAGCGACGATCATGATTAAAATGGGCAAGGCCCGTTACGCTTGGGTAGGTATCATTCCCTTTGTGTTTCTATCGGTGACGACATTGACTGCCGGGTTCCAGAAAGCATTCTCCGATAAGGCAAGCGTCGGATTCTTGGCGGCCGCGAAGAAATATCAGGCGGCAATTGACGCCGGACAAGTCATAGCTCCCGCTAAAAATATGAAAGTCATGCAGCAAATTGTAACCAACAATTATGTAGACGCCATCCTAACCATCTTTTTCGGTGTTGTGGTTATATTGCTTATCATCGAATCGTTACGTGTATGGTACAAGATTTTGATTCAAAAACAACAAATCGAGTTGAAAGAAGCACCGTTCGTACAATCTAAGATTGGAGTCTGAAGCCGATGATAAAAATAAGGAATTTTGCCAACCAAGCAAAGGCGACGATCAAGGTGATTTTCAGCATTCCGGACTATGATAAATACTTGCAGCATCAACAAGACCACCATCCGGATGAGACGCATTTGACGGAAAAGGAGTTCTACATGCTGTGCTTGAAAGACCGCTATGAGAGCGGTAAAATCAATCGTTGCTGCTGACACGAAAAAAACGGAGCAAACTATTGAAATTTATGGGATAATATACTATTATTAGTAGGGGGATTGTGTTCAACGAAGGAGGCTGTTGTGATGTTTTCGATGGTAAAAAAATGGCTGCGGAGAAATCCAAAAACGAAGGCCTCCGAACCCGATTATCATATGATGGAAATCGATGTGGTCATTAAAAGCTGCGTCTCGGATCAGGACAACCCTTTTTGCGTCATTTTTGACGTCGTCAAGCAAGGGTCGTTTTTTACGAAGGATATCTTTATTAAACATGTGGATGAACGGAGCCGTATTGAATTGTTTTACAACTATTCGACCCTCGGCATGAATGCGGAGGAATTGAATCGATTCGGCGGGACCGACCATGCGGAATACAGTTTCAACACACTGGAGGAAGCCAAGAAAGTCAAGGAAACGACGGTCCAATACATCCGATACTTAATTAAGGAACACCAGCTCGAGCATGAGGAAGAACAGAAAATCTCCTGAAAAAGAAGGGGTTGCCCAGCCGGCATTACGTTTGCCGGCGAGGAAGCCCCTTCTTTTTTTTGTCGATCATATTCGTAAAGTCATCGAATATTTGGCGTATGGCGGTAACTTCGGCGACACCCCCGCAAAGGCGACTTTGCGGCTCTATCTTAAATTACAACCAGGCCCGCTCATACTGCTTCGGAGATGACGGGGCGACGCCGAGCTCTTTGGCAGCGGTTCTTGGCCAGAACGGGTCGCGCAGCAGTTCTCTTGCGAGGAACACCAGATCGGCGCGCTCGTTGCTCACAATTTCCTCCGCCTGCATGCCTGTCGTGATTAAGCCCACCGCAGCTGTGGCTATTCCCGACGCCCTTCGGATCCGCTCTGCAAAGGGAACCTGATAGCCTGGATACGGATTGATCACAGCAGGCACAAGACCGCCTGAGCTGCAGTCAATCAAATCGGCTCCCTGTTCCTTGATCTTACGTGCGATTTCTACATGATCCTCAATGGTAAGGCCATCCGGATGATAATCGCTTGCGGAAATCCTTATAAATAATGGACCGTCCCAAATAGCGCGAACCGCGCTAATGATTTCCTTCAAGAACCTGTACCTTCCCGATGCGTCACCGCCGTATTCGTCGGTTCTGAGATTCGTGAGCGGGGAAAGGAACTGATTGATCAAATAGCCGTGCGCCGCGTGCAGCTCCAAACAGTCGAAGCCGGCTTTGATCGCCCTTTTGGCGGCAAGAATGAAGGCTTCTTGCGTTTCATGAATTTGCGCTGAGGTCATTTCCTCGGGTATTTTCATAGTTTCGTTAAAAGACAGAGCCGAAGGCGCGATAATCGGACCGTCCACCACTGCCTTTCGGCCGGCATGATTCAACTGAATACCCGCTTTGGCACCATGAAGATGGATCCGGTTCACCAATTTCGTTAACCCCTCCACATGGGCATCGTCCCAAATACCCAAGTCCGTCATAGAAATTCGCCCTTGTGCGGTTACAGCAGTAGCCTCTGTGAAGATCAGACCTGCTCCACCGAGCGCACGGCTGGCATAGTGAGTGTGATGCCACTCGGTAAGCAATCCGTCTTCCGAGAAGCATGAATACATGCACATCGGTGACATAACAATTCTATTTTTGAGCTCCATTCCACGAACAGACATCGGTGAAAACAGCTTCATAGCGGCTTCAATCCTCCTTTTTTCCTCTATATTCTATTATATATAGAAATCTCCATTCAGCAAATGCTTCGTTTTGATGCGGGCAGGCTATGGCCTACTTCTCTCACGTCTACTCCAAAATGTGAATATGATGTACTGCGGAAGGCTTCGGGGCAGCCGAAGCAATAAACCGGAACTGGGGGCATTTATCTATGGGAAAGGAATCGTTAACCCTGCTTATATTGATTTTATTCATTCTTCTTTCGATTGTCCTGGTACTCTGGTCATGAAAGTATGAGAAAACAGCCGACCATGCGGCATATCGCGGTCCGGCTGTTTTTGTTTAGAATTCACAAATAATAAATAACGTCCTAAAGCATAATATCCATATGCGGCTTTTCCAGAAAAAGGGGGGACAACCACTGCCGGATTGGATACATATTGTCATTCGCTCTTTAATCGCTCTAAGCACATTATTTCTTCTGACCCGCATCTTGGGCAAAAAACAAATTTCGCAGCTGACCTTTTTTGAATATGTGACGGGAATTACACTGGGAGATTTGGCAGGAGTCATTTCAACCGATATTGAAGCGGATTTTTTTAACGGGCTCACCGCGCTTATAGTATGGTTCATCGTTCCTTTTGTTCTGGAAATGCTCACACTCAAAAGCAAAACGCTCCGCCGATTGTTCGAAGGGAAAGGGACTGTGCTTATTCGGGAAGGTAAGGTTTTAGAAGATAATCTGAGAAAAGAACGCTTCTCTGCGGACGAGCTCTTGGAGCAGCTGCGGACAAAGAACGTATTCAGGGTCGCAGATGTGGAATTTGCGATTCTTGAACCAAGCGGAGATTTAAGTGTCATGCTCAAAAATGAAAATCAGCCGCTCACGCCGAAGCATCTGGGCATCAAGGCAACTAGAGAAAAGGCGCCGACAGCCGTGATCCTCGACGGACATATCGAAGACGAGTCCTTGACTCAAATCGGGCTAAACAGGAGGTGGCTGCATTCTGAACTGGAGAAACGGGGAATAACCGCAGAGAATGTATTTATCGGGCAGGTCGACTCGTATGGACAACTGTACGCAGATTTGTACGATGACAGGCTGACGGTTCAAGAGTCGCGCCGGCATGCGCTTCTCCTTGCCGCTTTAAAAAAATGTCAAGCTGATTTGGAATTGTTCGGGCTCGCTACGGAAAGCGCGGAAGCCAAGACCATGTACAACCGCTGCGCAATTGAGATCAAGAACCTGCTTAAGGAATTAGCGCCGCTTTTGAAGACCATTTGACGGAACAATACGGAAGACTCACGCAATCGTATTAGAAGCGGAAGGATTGTGCGGATGGTATGCATTTTGCGCCCTAATTCACTGTAGGCCCCTCGGATTTAATGAAACTGAAGGGGCTTGTTTCACTTATAGAGGAATTACAAGTATACGAACAAATGTTAATCCTGTAATATACAAGTAAGTGTGGTGAACTTGAAGGAGGATCAGGAGTATGGAGACAACTATGGACCAGCACGTAGGTGTTCTTGTTAAATTAAAGACCAATTTGGAATCATGTATCCTGGGCAAAAGCGAAGAAATCAACCTTCTGCTTACCGCCGTGCTCGCCGGAGGACACGTTCTGCTCGAGGATGTGCCGGGAACAGGTAAAACGGTGTTGATCAAATCATTGGCCCGTTCGATCCAAAGCCAATTCCGCCGCATCCAATGTAATCCCGACCTGCTCCCGACCGATATTACGGGGGTATCCATATATCATCCCAAAGATGAGCAATTCATTTTTAGACCCGGACCTATTATGACGAATATATTGCTGGTCGATGAGATTAATCGGGCGACGACGAAGACGCAATCCGCCCTGCTCGAAGCGATGGAGGAGCGCCACATCACCGTGGACGGAGAGCTTCATCTTTTGCCTGAGCCATTCCTGCTGCTCGCTACACAAAATCCGATTGATTTCGAAGGCACGTACATGCTCCCGGAGGCGCAATTAGACCGGTTTATGATCAAGCTCACGCTTGGTTATCCGGATGAAACTACGGAAAAGCAAATGATAGTTTCGCAGAAAAAGGGTCATCCGATAGATTTGTTGGAGCCGGTGGTAGACACCGGAAAGGTGCTCGACATGCAGCATCGGGTTAAGGAAGTCCATATAGATGATGCCGTGGCGGCGTATCTCGTGGCGATCACTCGCGGCACACGGAAGCACTCGGCGGTATTTCTGGGAGCAAGCCCGCGCGCCACGCTCTCCTTGGTACACGCTTCTCAAGCTTACGCTTATTTGCTGGGCAGAGAATTTGTCATTCCGGATGATATTAAATTTCTGGCTCCTTATGTTCTGGGCCACAGGCTGATTCTGCATTCCGAAGCCCGTATGGATGGAGCGACGGTCAATTCTGTGCTGCAGACGATTATTCAGCAGGTTCCCGTGCCGGTCCGATTGGAGAAGTGATGGCGAATGAACCATCCCTCAAAGAACAAAATCGAAGACAGGCCGCGCACTCCAACCACCTTTTGGTACGTGATTTCGTGTTTGGCGTTCAGCTTATTGTTTCTGCTATTTCAAGGCGGAAAGCTGGCTTCCATGCTCTTTGTCGTCGTATCCATGCTGTCTATTTATTTGCTGCTCGGTAAATGGAGCGGGATTTCGAAAGCGCAAGGTACGCGCGTTCTAAGCGGTACGGATCAAGATATTCGTCTCGATGCCGGACAATCGCTCCGGGTACAGCTTCAATTTCATATACCCGGCATATGGCCTATCCCTTATGTCATGGTCAAGGACAGAATCGTCCGCCAGAACGGCGAGGAGGTCAACTTTGAAGGTTCTCTCGTTCCGGATTGGCGAAGAAGAGGAGAGTTCGAATACAGCACGCCGCCACTGAAAAGGGGCTACTATCAGTTCAGCGAGACGGAGTGCGCGACTGAGGACATGTTCGGATTGTTCCAGCACAGCGGTCGTCTGGAAATGCGGGATCATTTCGCAGTGCTGCCGCAAACCGTAGCGATTAAAGAATGGGTGCAGTTCCATCAAATGCTCAAGGGCATGCAGCATCATTCGGCATCGACGCGAGCGCATCGTGAAACGACGCAAATTAACGGCGTGCGCGAGTTCATCTACGGGGATCGGCTATCCCGGATTCATTGGAATGCGACCGCCAGGACCGGCACGTGGAAATCTAAGGAGTTCGAGCGGGAATCTCTGCCGAAGACGATCATTTTGCTCGACCGTACGCAACGCGCCTATGGCGATCCGAATGATTTTGAGCTTGCGGTATCGGTCGCGGCCTCGCTGTTTCGCTTCAGCTCCGGCAAGGAGCTTGCCTTAGGCCTGCTTTCCGTTGGCAGCGAATCCTCTTATTATGAACCGAAACAAAACCATTCCCACCATAAAACGATTATCAATCATTTAATCGGAGTCGAGGCGGACGGATTTCATCCGCTGCTGCAAATCGTCAAGGACCGTTCCCGGCAGCTTGCGCCTGGCAGCTTTTTCGTCGTCGTTTCGCCGCAAAAGGGAACGGCCATGATGCAAATTCTGCATTGGCTCGACCAGCATCAAATGAATCCGTGCCATATTTGGATCAACCCGGCTGTGCCTCATGCTAACTCGGCGCCACAAGATGGCGTATCCCGAGAGGATTGGATGAAGCAGGTTCGCGCCCGTGGTTACATGGGTTATGATATATCCAGCTTAACGGAGCTGCCCGATTTATTAGGGGGGGCGAAACGGTATGCCTAAAGTATTCGCATGGAAGCGATTCGGCGCAGTGGATTGGTATTCCGGACTTCATGCAGTTTTAGTGGGGCTGTTCCTGCTGCAATTCGTGCAGTGGATTGTCGAAGAGGAAGTTGTCTGGCTGCCGGAGACAGTAGCCTTAGTCAAATGGACGCTCGGAATCGTCTGCGCAACATTTTTTATCCGGCGCATTTCGGTCGCGCTCCGAACGCTTGTACAGCTCGTTTCGATCCTTTTTGTTCACGGCAAATATCTGGGATACGAATTCGTACCGGTTCGAGTGCGAACCCTGGAGACGTTTCAACTGTGGCTCCAAGAAAACATGCTCCAGCTGTTTCCGTTCCTCTGGTTCAGTTTGGGAGCCTGGCTCGTTTATATGTACGCCTTGTGGATCGTACAGACGAAGCTGCGCATATATCTGATGATTTTGCTCAGCGTCCTGTTCTTTGCCATCCGCGATTCCTTTAGCTTACTGGTTTTATGGCAGGAGACTGCAATCATTTTGTTTTGCGGGCTTTCACTGCTGGTGGTTCGTCATTTCGCCGACCTTCGCAAGAAAGCGCCGAGAAGCTGGGAGGCGTTGTCCGAATCTCCAGCCGCAATTTTTCTGCCGATCGGATTTTTACTCGCCGTTGTCATACTTGTCGGGGCTGTTATGCCTTCGATTAATCCGATTTTGACAGACCCCTATACAGCTTGGAAAATAAGCCGCGGCGAGCCTGTTTCGCTTTCCGGGAAAGGTATTGGCGCCTCATTTTCCGGAATCGCCGATACTTCCTCGGGCTATAGCAGGGACGACAGTCGGCTGGGCGGAGGCTTTCAGTTCGACTACTCTCCGGTTATGACCGTGGATACAACGAGAAAAGGCTACTGGCGCGGCGAGACCCGCTCTTTTTACAACGGGGCGGGATGGGAGCCGGGCGAGGCTGAACGGCGTCCTTCGCTTACCCGCGTGGGAGCTGGCAACTTGGCCAAGGATCCCAGATTTGATATCTCCAGGCTAGAAACTGTAGAAGTTAAGCAAACGGTGGAGATGAAAAATCAAGAGGCTTATCCCGTATTGTTTGGCGCATTTTCCATCAAGCAAGTGCTGGAGCTGAATAAAGGGGAAACGGGCACAGAGGGGCTGCGTTGGTCGCCCAAACAGTCGGAGCTCCGCGTGGCGCCAAGAAGCATTTATCCTAATCAATACACCATCGTTTCGGAGGAACCGGTTGTTAACGAGGCAGAGCTTCGCAAAACGACAGCGAATTATGCAGGAAAGCCTGGCTGGGATGAGTTTTTGCAGCTTCCCGAAGAGCTGCCGGCTCGCGTCAAGCAGCTCGCGCTTGATATTACGCAAAAGGCGTCCAACCCTTACGATAAAGTGAAGTCGATCGAGAAGTATTTAAGCATGACGTATCCCTATACGAATACGCCGGATCAGAAAAAAGGGAAGAGCAGGGATTTTGTAGACCGTTTTCTGTTTGAAATCCAAGAAGGCTACTGTGATTACTATTCAACGGCAATGACCGTACTCACACGTTCGCTCGGCATTCCGGCCCGCTGGGTTAAAGGCTATTCATCCGGACAATCCTCGCTTCCTGATGATCTGATGGAGTTTGGCGCGATGAGCCAATTAATTATGAACAGCGCCCCGGATGGAGCGGGGAGTTATACCATTCGCAATTCGGATGCTCATTCCTGGGTTGAAGTATATTTCGAAGGCTGGGGCTGGATTCCGTTCGAACCGACTTCAGGCTTCACATTCCCTGCCGTATATCCTGAAATTCAGCCGCAGCCGGTCGCATTACTTGACAGCGAAGCGCCGGCTATCCTTCCGTCTACACCTGCGGATACCGGAGCAGTGACGGGAGTGAAGGTTGCGCTTATAGTTGCTTCGTTGCTTGCGCTTGCGGCTTTGGCGGCTTTGCTGTTCGTTAAGCTCGGAGCCTGGGCAGCCGTCCGGGAAAGATGGAAAAAGCGATATACATCGAATTTTAATCATAAAATTATCGTAGAGTTTGAAAGGCTGCTCCGGTACGGCAGGCGCAAAGGCTATTCACGCCAGGAGCACGAAACGATTCGCGAAGCCGCAGCTCGTTGGACCCGGCAAAGCATGTGGCTGAAGGCGGATCTCGATACCGCGCTTCAACTGTTTGAAAAAGCCAAGTACAGCCAAGCGGACGCTTCCGAGCAGGACTTTGCCAAGCTGTCCCAAGCTGTGGAGAAACTTCGCTCGCAAATGAAGTAGCATGCACCGCCACCTGCCCGAGGGCAGGTGGTTTTCACTTTGCAACAAATATCCATGCTGTGGTATAGTTTCGTATATATCGATCCACACTTGGAGGGAACAAACGTTGTTACAAAAGCTAGTGCCGCGCCTGTCTGTACAATCGATTTACAATCTTGATTTTCATCAGCTGTGGAGCTACGGAATCCGGGGGATCATTACCGATTTGGATAATACCCTCGTGGGGGCCAAGGACCCGCATGCGACGCCGGAGCTGATGGAATGGCTGAAGCAGGTGCAGCAGCTGGGCTTCAAAGTGGTGATCGTATCCAATAATCATCGCGGCAGAGTGTCGGCTTTTGCGGAACCTTTGGGAATTCCGTTTATATACCGGGCCAAGAAGCCCACGAACTTTTCATTTCATAAAGCGATGCAGCTCATAGGTACGAGCGCCAAGCAGACGGCGGTCATTGGCGATCAAATGCTGACGGATGTGTTGGGAGGAAACCGAATGGGGCTTTTTACAATACTTGTTCAACCTATATCGATTTTGGACGAAGGTTTTTTCACCAAAGTAAACCGCCGCATCGAAAAATTCGCTTTGAGCTGGATGAAGAAATAAAAGGAACATAAGGTTTGTCAGGAGGATTCATGGATACGGAAGAAGAAATCATGAACTGCGCCGGGTGCGGGGTCGAATTGCAAATCGAGGAGCCTGCAAAGCTAGGGTACGTGCCGGTCGAGGCTTTTCAAAAGGAACCTGTAATTTGCCAGCGCTGCTATCGCATCAAGCATTATAACGAAGCCTCTGGCGTCACCTTGCAGCAGGATGATTTCCTGAAGCTGCTTGGCCACGTAGGGAGCACTCGATCTCTGGTCGTTAATATTGTCGACATATTCGATTTCGAGGGAAGCATGATCAGCGGCCTTCCCCGCTTTGTGGGAAATAATCCGATCTTGTTTGTCGTGAACAAAATCGATCTGCTGCCCAAAGTAACCAATTTCAACCGAATCGTCAATTGGGTCCAGCGGCAGGCGAAGGAACAGGGTCTCAAGGTTGTTGACGTCGTGCTGTGCAGCGCCAAGAAGAACCAGGGCTTTGAGCGCGTCATCGAGGCTTTGCAGGAGCACCGCGGCAATCGCGATATTTATGTGGTTGGCGCCACCAACGTAGGAAAGTCGACGCTCATCAACCGGCTCATTTCCGATTTCAGCGATTTGGAAGCGGAGCTGACAACGTCCCAATATCCCGGGACAACGCTTGATTTGGTGCGTATTCCGCTAGAGGACGGCAAGTTTATTGTCGATACGCCGGGTATTGTTTATCAGCATCGGCTGACCGAATTGGTGTCGAAGCGGGACCTTGGGAAAGTGATGCCGGACCGGCCGCTCAAGCCGGTGGTCTTTCAATTGAACGAAAGTCAAACTTTATTTTTCGGAGCGCTCGCGCGGTTTGATTTTATCAAGGGGGAACATCAATCGTTTACGTGCTATGTATCCAACGCCATCCAAATTCACCGCACCAAGCTGGAACGGGCCGATGAGCTTTACGCCGAGCATAAGGGCGTGCTATTGACGCCGCCTAGGAAAGAGGATTTAGACCGGCTGCCGAAATGGGTCAAGCAAACGGTCTCCATCCCAAAAGGCAAAAAGATGGACGTGCTCATTTCCGGGTTAGGTTGGATTAAGGTCAACAGCGAAGCGGGGGCGGAACTGGCCGTACATGTGCCAAAAGGAGTCAAGGTAGCGGTCAGGGAATCGCTGATTTAAAAGATAAAGGGGAGCTTAGCATGGAGAAGCGCCGGGCGCTCGACAGCCATACGATGATGTACGGCGTCTTTGGGGATCCGATTCGACATTCCAGATCGCCGTTAATGCTGAATCGCGCCTTTGAGGAGGCAGGCTTGAACGCGGCTTATGCAGCGTTTCATATTCGTCCGGAGCAATTGAAGGACGCTATAAAAGGCATCCGCGCGCTTGGATTTCGCGGGGTTAACGTAACGATTCCGCATAAAGTCGAGGTCATGAATGTATTGGATGAGATCGACGACGGCGCCCGCGTAATCGGCGCCGTGAACACGATCGTGAACGATAACGGGAAATTAATCGGGTACAATACCGACGGAATCGGCTATGTCCGTTCCTTAAAAGAAGAGACGGGCATTGAGCTCGCAGGCAAAAAAGTGCTTTTGCTCGGCGCCGGGGGAGCGGCAAGAGGCGTCGCTTATGCGCTGGCCAAGGATGGCGCTGCTCATTTGTATATAGCTAACAGAACAAAGGCAAGAGCTGCGGAGCTCGCAGCTGCAATCGGCGTTTTTGCCGCTTCCACGGGGATCGGGTTGGATGAAGCGGGAGAAATCGCAAGCGAGGTCGATCTGATCGTGAACACGACCTCTGCCGGTATGCATCCGAATATCGATGAACTGCCTATAGACACAAGCATCATCAAGCCGCATCACGTGGCGAGCGATTTAATTTACAATCCTCGCATCACACGTTTTCTGCGTGAATCCCAAGCAGCGGGAGCCAGCATTCACGGCGGACTCGGGATGTTTATTTATCAAGGGGCCTATGCGTTTGAGTATTGGACCGGAACTCCGGCTCCCGTAGAGGCCATGCGTAAGGCTGTGGAGCAATCATTTCAGGAATAGAGGTAATTATTCATGGTAACAGGCAAACAAAAGCGCTATCTGCGTTCGCTCGCACACCATTTGGATCCGATATTTCAAGTGGGAAAGGGCGGCGTCAACGATCATTTGATTCGCCACATCGAAGAGGCGCTTGAGGTCAGAGAGCTCATCAAAGTAACGGTGCTGAATAACAGCGGGGAAGACCGGCGCGAGGTAGGCGAGGAGCTTGCAGAGCGTTCGGGTGCGGAGCTGGTGCAGGTAATCGGGAAAATTATCGTGTTATACAAAGAGTCGCGGGACCAGAAGAAAATCCAACTGCCGCAGTAAACAGTCAAGAGGTGGGACTATGAATGTCGGAATAATGGGGGGAACTTTCGACCCGATTCATACCGGTCATTTGATCGCGGCGGAGCAAGCTAGAATTGGTGGAGGCCTGGATCAGGTATGGTTTATACCAACCAACGTACCGCCCCACAAAAGCGATGCTCCCAAAGCTTCGGTCCGGCAGCGCTGGGAGATGGTGTGCCGGGCAACGGCAGAAAATCCTTTCTTTCGTCCGATCGATATTGAAATTCGAAAAGGCGGAGTCTCTTTTAGCATCGATACGGTGGAGCTGCTCCGTAACGAATACCCGGACATCCGATTCTCCTATATTATAGGAGCAGATATGGTTCAATATTTGCCGAATTGGCACCGCATTGAGGACCTTGCGGTGAAAATCTCCTTCATTGGGCTAAAACGCCCCGGTTACGAGCTGGCAATGGATACACTCCCACCGCAGCTCGCATCGCGTGTCTCGATCGTAACGATGCCGCTGATCGAGCTTTCCTCGACTGGAATTCGCGAGGAGAGGAATCGCGGCGGCTCCATTCGATATATGGTTCCTGAGCCGGTATTTGAGTATATTGAGGTGAATCGATTATATGAACCGTGAGCAGCTGATGGACGCAGTAAAGGCGCAAATGCCGGAGAAGCGCTGGATCCACACATTAGGGGTTATGGAAACGGCGGTGCAGCTTGCTAACCGTTACGGAGGCGACCCCCTGAAAGCTGATTTGGCAGCGATTCTTCACGATTATTGCAAGTTTTGGCCGGTGGAGAAGCAAGCCGGGATCATTCGCGATCATGGTCTTCCGCAGGATTTGCTCGAGTATGACAAGGAGCTGTGGCATGCGCATGCCGGAGCGTTTGTCGCTAGGAAGGAATGGGGAATTGACGATGAGGAAGTCCTCGACGCGATCCGCTATCACACGTCAGGCCGCCCGGGCATGACTCTGCTCGATAAAGTAGTATGCTTGGCCGATTATATAGAACCGGGACGCGATTTTCCGGGTGTGCATAAGATTCGGGAAATCGCTGAACATAGTCTAGAGAAGGCGCTGGTCGCGGGCTTTGATTCTACGATCGGATTTCTGCTCGGCAAAGGGAAAAAGATCTACCCCTTAACGATTCTGACCCGCAACGATTTATTGAATGAAATCAACCCAAATTAGGAGGATGATGGAATGAGCATGACTTTATCCCCGGATGCCGTTATGGCCTTAGTGGTGAAAGCTGCCGAAGATAAGAAAGCGATGAATGTGGTGACGCTAGACTTGCAGGGGATTTCCCTCGTTGCCGATTACTTCGTCATTTGTCACGGGAACTCGGAGACGCAGGTGCAAGCGATCGCAACGGAGGCGAGGAAAAAAGCCGACGAACAGGGTGTGCGAATCCGAGGATTTGAAGGCTTTGACACCGCCAGATGGGTGCTTTTGGATTTGGGCGATGTCGTGCTGCATGTATTCCATCGAGACGACCGGGAGTATTACAATATCGAGCGTCTGTGGTCCGACGCCAAGATTGTGGAGCACGTATGAGATTCGACGCCGGAACATGGTTGAACCTGGAAGTGGCGCGCGAGGTGCCGCCGAACGGATTTTTTCTAACGGACGGAAATCAGGACGTGCTGCTCCACTATAGTGAAGTCAGCAGCTCCGTCAAACCGGGCGATCGGGTGGATGTGTTCCTGTTTCACGATAGCCGGGATCGTTTGGCGGCGACGATGAAGCGACCTCACCTGCTGTTCGGCGAGGTCGGCTTGCTTGAGGTGGTGGACGCGCATCCGCGCTTCGGGTTGTTTTTGGAAATGGGCTTGGGACGGAACCTGCTGCTGCCGTTCAAGCATCAGCCGGAGCTCGAGGAGCTTCGGCCGCGTGTCGGAGACCGCGTATACGCTATTCTTGCCCACGACCGCCAGGGGCGGTTGATCGCGAAGCTGGCCGGCGAAGAGGAGTTAGCGCCCCGCTGCGTCCGCGCTCCCTCAGCATGGAAAAACCAATGGGTGGAGGCGCGAGTCTATAAGCCGCTGCAAATGGGCACCTTCGTCGTCTGCGATGCCGGTGTGCTCGGTTTCGGCGTGATCGGCATGATACCGGCGCCCGAACGCGCGCGCTTACTGCGAGTAGGTGAACAGGTGAAGGTGCGGGTTACTTTCGTCAGGGAAGAAGACGGCAGGGTCAACCTTTCGATGAGGCTGCCCAAGGAGCTTGGACGAGACGAGGATTCGCAGCGCATACTGGCGTTTTTGAGGGAGCGCCCTAACGGTGCGATGCCATACTCGGACCAGACTCCTGCGGATCTGATCAGCGAGCGTTTCGGGATGAGCAAGAGCGCCTTCAAGAGAGCGCTGGGCAAGCTGATGAAGGAAAAAGTCATCTGCCAGAAAGAAAACTGGACGCATCTGAATGCAGCGGACGACCAGGAGAGTCAAGCTTGAAACCATATACCCGAAATGAGGCTGCATAGCTAATGGCCTACGAACAATTTGCATACACCTACGACAGGCTCATGCGTGAAATGCCCTATGGCGAGTGGTTGAATGTTGCCAAGGAGGGATGGCGAAGGTACGGGATTACCCCTCAAACCGTGGTGGACCTTGGCTGCGGTACGGGCAGCATTTCCATTCCCCTTGCGCAGGAAGGCTATCGGGTAACAGGAATCGATCTGTCCGAAGACATGCTGGCGGTCGCGCAGCAGAAATCGGCAGCAGTCGGCTTGACCAACCATTACGGACAGGCTCCCGAATGGGTGCAGCAGGATTTGCGGGAATGGGAGCTTGGCGCTCCCGCAGATGCCGTGATCTCTTTCTGCGACTGCTTTAATTATCTGCTCGAAGAAGAAGATATCATTCAGGCATTCAAGCAAACCATTCAGGGCCTGAGGCCCGGCGGCGTTTTTCTGTTTGATGTGCATACGCCCGAGCAGCTTATCGTCTATGCCGATAATCAGCCCTTTTTCCTAAACGATGACGATATCGCGTACATTTGGACTTGCGAGCTGGATGAAGAACGGTTGGAGATTGAGCATGACTTATCCATTTTCATCAAAGAGAGCGCAAATACCGATATCTTCAGGCGCATCGAAGAACGGCATGTGCAGCGCGCTTATTCGCTGTCATGGTTTGAGCGGCAATTGCTTTCCGTTGGTTTCATCGATGTTCAGGTGACCGCCGATTTCATTTGGAAGGCGCCGGCGCAGGGCGCGGAAAGAGCTTTTTTTGCCGCGAGAAAACCGGTATAAGCGCTCCTTACTTGACAGCTCGGCATCATTTTACATATAATCAAATACAAATTGATTTCAATAGCTATCGCAACGACGAGGAGTAGTAGCAGTCTGTAGTATCTCGCAGAGAGCCGGTGATCGGTGCAAGCCGGCAGATGCCAGAGCGAACTCGCCTCCGAGCCAGAAGGTGAACACCGGGAACCCAGCATTTGGCGACCGGTCAGAGCCGGATCGTTTCGCCCGCGTTAAGGGTCAGAGTGAACACAGGCGAAGCACGCCGCGTGTTAACTAGGGTGGTACCACGGGAATTGAACCTCTCGTCCCTAGCGAATATCCGCTAGGGATGAGAGGTTTTTTAGCGTATTAGCGGGAAACCGCATTTTTAGGAGGTTGCAAGATCATGACAGAGGAAATCAAAGATGTGAAGGAACAGCAGGGACAGGGCTACCGCCCGCAGTCCATCGAGCCGAAATGGCAGCAGTATTGGGATGCGCACAAAACGTTCAAGGTGCTGGACGATTCTAATAAGCCTAAGTTTTACGCGCTCGATATGTTCCCGTACCCATCCGGTGCAGGTCTCCATGTAGGTCATCCGGAAGGCTACACGGCTTCCGACATCGTATCGCGCTTTAAGCGGATGCGAGGCTACAATGTGCTTCACCCGATGGGGTGGGATGCGTTCGGACTTCCTGCCGAGCAGCATGCACTCGATACCGGACAGCATCCAAGGGATATTACCGTCAAGAACATCAACAATTTCCGCAGACAGATCAAATCGCTCGGGTTCTCCTACGATTGGGACCGCGAGATCAGCACGACGGATCCGGAGTACTACAAATGGACGCAGTGGATTTTTATTCAATTGTTCAAAAAAGGTCTCGCTTATGTGGACGAGGTGCCGGTAAACTGGTGTCCGGCTCTGGGGACTGTATTGGCGAATGAAGAAGTTATCGACGGCAAAAGCGAGCGCGGCGGACATCCTGTTATTCGCAAGCCGATGCGCCAATGGATTCTGAAAATCACCGAGTACGCGGAACGTTTGCTTGAGGATTTGGAGGAGCTCGACTGGTCCGAAAGCATCAAGGATATGCAGCGCAACTGGATCGGCAAATCAAAGGGCGCTGAAGTGCAATTTGCCATCGACGGACATCCGGGAGACAATCTGACCGTATTTACGACGCGTCCGGATACGCTATTTGGCGCTACATATTGCGTGCTTGCCCCGGAGCATGAATTAGTCGGTAAAATTATGACAGATGCCCAGGCTGCGGCTATCAAGGAGTACCAAGCGAAGGCCGCGCGCAAGAGCGATCTGGAGAGAACGGATCTTGCCAAGGACAAAACGGGGGTATTTACCGGCGCTTACGCCGTCAACCCGGTGAATGGCGCTCGGGTGCCGATCTGGATCGCGGATTATGTGCTTGGCGGCTACGGCACCGGCGCGATTATGGCGGTTCCGGGTCACGACCAACGCGATTGGGAATTCGCAAAGCAGTTCCAGCTTCCAATCCTCGAAGTTGTGCAAGGCGGCAATGTAGAGATAGAGGCTTATGCCGGGGATGGCGCTCACATCAACTCCGGTTTTGTAAATGGCTTGAATAACGAGCAAGCGATCGCGAAGATGATTGAGTGGCTGGAGCAGAATGGCAATGGAAAAGGCAAGATCACCTATCGCTTGCGCGATTGGCTGTTCAGCCGCCAAAGATACTGGGGCGAGCCGATCCCGATTCTTCATCTGGAAGATGGCACAATGAAGACCGTTCCCGAGAATCAGCTTCCCTTGCTGCTACCGGAAGTAGACGAAATCAAACCGTCCGGCACAGGGGAATCTCCGCTTGCCAACGTGACCGACTGGATCCATACCGTTGACCCGGAAACCGGGATGAAGGCGCGCCGCGAAACGAATACGATGCCGCAATGGGCAGGCAGTTGCTGGTACTACCTGCGTTTCATCGATCCGCGCAACGATAAGGAGCTGTGCTCGCGCGACAAGCAGCAGCAGTGGCTTCCGGTCGACCTCTACATCGGAGGAGCCGAACACGCAGTGCTTCACCTGTTGTATGCGCGCTTCTGGCACAAGGTGCTGTTTGACCTTGGCGTTGTGCACACGAAGGAACCGTTCCACAAGCTGGTTAACCAAGGCATGATCCTTGGGGAGAATATGGAGAAAATGAGCAAGTCTCGCGGCAACGTAGTCAATCCCGATGAGATCGTAAATGAATTTGGCGCGGATACGCTGCGTATGTACGAGATGTTCATGGGGCCTCTGGAAGCGACGAAGCCATGGAACGCTGCGGGCGTTGAAGGCATTTACCGCTTCCTGAATCGCGTCTGGAGATTGTTTGTCGACGAGAACGGCAACGTCCATTCGAAGATCAGCGCAGAGGAAGCGCTGGGCAGCGAAACGTTTAAGCGAACCTGGCACCGTACGATCAAAAAAATAACCGAGGACTATGAAGCCCTGCGGTTTAATACAGCGATCAGCCAGCTGATGATTTTTGTTAACGAAGCTTATAAGACGGATCGTCTTCCTCTGGAGGCGATGCGGAATTTCGTTCAAATGCTATCCCCAATCGCGCCTCACTTGGCGGAAGAGCTGTGGGAGAAGCTTGGCGGAAGCGGGTCTGTCACCTATGTGACGTGGCCTTCTTTCGACGAGGCTTGGACAGTGGATAACGAGGTGGAAATCGTCGTTCAGGTCAACGGCAAAATCGTTGAACGGGCGCTGATATCCAAAGATATGGAAGAAACCGCGATGCAGGAGATGGCGTTATCCCTGGAAAAAGTCCGGGAGGCCGCCGCAGGCAAAGATGTTCGCAAGGTCATTGTAGTCAAAGGGAAGCTGGTTAATATCGTCGTTGGATAATGGCTGTCGCAAAAGCTTGAAATTAGGGATAGCTACTGTATCTTCGTAAACAAATTTTCCAGCTTTTCAATATCATCTTCATATTTGGCATGCGTGGTGCGCACGAGCTTGTTGAACATGTCTTTAAGCTCCGCCTCCATGATACGCAGCCCTTCTTCGGTAATTCCGCCTGGAACGGAAACGCGCTTCTGAAGGCTGGTCGGAGAGAATCCGCCTGTCGTCAGAAGCTTTCCTGTTCCTAAAGCCATCTCACTGGCTAAAAGGGCAGCCTCTTCCCCGGAAATGCCGGTCTCCTGGACGGCCGCTTCGATGAATTTCTGAATGAAAAAAGCAAGAAACGCCGGCCCGCAGCTCGAAAGGTCGGAGCAGATTCTCGTATAATGCTCAGATACTTGGATCGGAGTTCCGATGTGCGCGAGCAAGTTTTCCATGATATCTTTGTCCTCGGGAAGCATCCGGTCGCCGTATATGCATAAGGCAGCTCCGCTCAGCACGTAATTCGTAATGCTGGGAATGACTTTGGTAATTTTGGCCGGGAGCAGATTTTCCAGATGCTTGATCAGTACCGGGCTGGTGATGGAGACTATGATTTGAGAGGGAAGCACTGCCTGTTTGATTTCATCTATTACTTTTTTATATTCGAATGGTTTGATACAAAGAAATATAATATCGCTATCCAGAGCGACTTCTATGTTGGACCGGGCCGTTTTTAGGCCGGGATACGTTTCCGCAAGGCGCTCCGCTTTGCTGAGGGTACGGTTGCCGGCAATGATTTGCTCCGGGGTGAAGGCTCCGGAATGAATGAACGCTTTGATCAATATGCTTCCCATGCTTCCTGTACCGATAAATCCCGCTCTCATCAAATACCCCTCCCGGTTAACATACATGCTAGCAGCAAGGCATGAACACAATCGATTTGCTTGTAAACCTTTATCATCTATATGCATCTATGCCATCCATGATGCAATGAAAGGGGAGAAATTGTGTATTTTTTGCAAAAAAAGAAAACGGTTCTGCTGCTCTCTATCGCCGTGATTTTGCTTGCTTATCTGTTGTGGAAGACTGCGGTAAAGGAAGTATGGGACCCGCTGTCAGGGCAGTTTACTCCGGTAAACGAGCAGATGCAGTCGCTCTTGGGGCAGGTGGAAAAAGACGCGGGTGCAGATGCGGAAGCCAATGCGAAGGATAAGGCTGCAGCGGCGGCGAAAGACCCTTCGACGACCATACAGCAGACGCCAGCGGCTTCCGCTCGGCCGGAAACGACCCCTGAACAAGTGGAGACGGCCAAGGATGTTCCCGAGCAAGCCCCGTCGGCACACGCTGCGGCGTCCGCGAGAGTTGAGCTCAATTCAGCGTCTCTGGAACAGCTCGATGCGTTGCCGGGCATCGGCGAAAGTAAAGCCAAAGCGATTCTGGCTTACCGCGCCGAACGCGGCCGGTTTAAGCAGGTGGAGGAGCTGTTGGAGGTGAAGGGAATCGGTGAGAAAATACTCGAAAAGCTGAAACCCTTCATTTATATCGCGAAGCCGTAATATGACTTTTATTTTGCTAGAAATTGTGAGAGAATAATGGAGAAATGTTCCAACAACTTATGAGGAGGAATGTAAGCGATGTCTGAAGACCGCAAGTTATCTTTCGAAACACTGGCTGTACATGCAGGTCAAGAAATTGATCCGACAACTCGATCTCGTGCCGTGCCTATCTATCAAACGACTTCCTATGGCTTCCGCGATACGGAGCATGCGGCAAATCTGTTTTCCCTGAAAGAATTTGGCAATATTTATACCCGATTGATGAATCCGACCTCTGATGTTTTTGAAAAAAGAATTGCCGCTCTGGAAGGAGCGCCTGCAGCCCTGGCGACGTCCTCGGGTCAAGCTGCGACTACATATTCCATCCTCAATATCGCCGGCGCCGGCGATGAGATCGTTTCGTCTACCAGCTTGTACGGAGGCACTTATAATTTATTTGCGCATACCCTGCCAAAGCTGGGCATTACCGTTAAATTCGTAGACACCGGCAATCCGGAAAATCTCCGCGCGGCGATTACGGATAAGACAAAGGCGGTTTATGCGGAAACGATCGGTAACCCAAAAGGGGATGTACTCGATATAGCAGCGGTTGCGGCTATCGCCCATGAGCACGGCATTCCTTTGATCGTGGATAACACGTTCCCAAGCCCATATTTGCTGCGTCCCATCGAACACGGCGCGGATATCGTCGTTCACTCCGCAACCAAGTTTATTGGCGGACACGGCACTTCGATCGGCGGCGTTATTGTAGACGGAGGCAAATTTGATTGGAAAGCCAGCGGGAAGTTTCCAGGCTTGACGGAGCCGGACCCAAGCTATCATGGCGTTGTGTATACGGACGCCGTTGGTCCGATTGCTTATATCATTAAAGCTCGCGTGCAGCTGCTCCGGGATATGGGGGCCGCCATCTCTCCGTTTAACTCCTTTATGCTGCTGCTAGGCCTCGAGACTCTGCATCTTCGTATGGAGCGCCATAGCTCCAACGCTTTGAAAACTGCGCAGTTTTTGGAAAAGCACGAAGCTGTTGATTGGGTCAACTATCCGGGCTTAAAGAGCCACCCTTCTTACGAGCTGGCCCAAAAATATATGCCTAAGGGCCAAGGCGCGATCCTTACCTTCGGCATCAAAGGTGGGATTGAAGCCGGACGCAAGGTGATTGATGCGGTGAAGCTTTTCTCTCACCTGGCTAACGTGGGTGACTCCAAATCATTAATCATTCATCCTGCGAGTACGACCCATCAGCAGCTTGGGGAGCAAGAACAGCTGTCCGCAGGCGTGACGCCCGGATTGATTCGGTTATCGATCGGAACGGAAGCTATCGACGATATTCTTTACGATCTGGATCAAGCGATCCGCGCCAGTCAGAACGAATAGGCAGAGCGATGACGAACCGTAAGGACTGGGATACTTACTTCATGGACATCGCCTATATGGCGTCTACTCGCTCCCAATGCAGCCGCCGCCATGTAGGCGCGGTTCTGGTGCAGGGTAAGAAGCTGCTCGGAACCGCCTACAACGGAGCTCCGATGGGCATTCCCGATTGCTCGGAGGCCGGGTGCATGCTGGTTGAAGAGATCGAGCTTAAGGTAACGGACGGCAATGAGGAAGTGATCAGGAAGCAGCGCTGCATCCGGACCATTCACGCCGAGCAGAACCTGCTGCTGTTTACGGATCGGGAAGACCGCGAGGGCTCGACGGTGTATGTGACCGACCAGCCATGCTGGACTTGTTCCAACATGCTGGCCAACAGCGGCGTGACGGAAATTGTTTTTCACCGGCCCTATCCGAAGGACAGCGACAAGGTAGGAGATTTGATGGCTGCAAGAGGCATCGGCTTCCGACGCTTGGAATCCTACGAACCGCCGCCGGGCGTGCTGACAGCCGTCATCAATTGAATTGTACGGAAGAGGAAGCACCTCTCCCCGCCGACAACAGAAGTTGTCGCAGGGAGAGGTGTTTTTGTTGAAGGCGTGCTTGCACGGCTGCAGCTTCCGTGTCCGCCGAATAGCCGTGCCTTCCCTCGGAATAGCTGCTTTTCTGCTATGCTGCTCCTCGTGGAATGCTGCCCATGAACGATAACAATGATCATCATCATTATATTAAGAAATGCGTAGAAATTTAGCACATAAAGATTATTTTTATCGCTAAATAAAAGTAAATGGAGAATGATTGCGATAGATGGGGTTTTAATAATGTTTTTCATCATTATAACTGCCTATGATTGTTTAAGTAATGCTTTATGATGTTTTCCAGCTTTAAATGATAGGGATGTGGATGAAAAGTTGAAAAGACCCGTTGTCGTCTTTACTTTGCTGTGGATTAGCGGCTACGTCTTGGCAGTCTCTATGGAGCTCAGCTGGCTGTCGCTGAGCTTAGGATCAGGCCTCGGCGCGCTGGGCGCCGGGGTTTGGATGCTGCGGCTGCCAGGCAGGCTGCCGGTGAGCGCGTTGCTGTTGGTCGGACTCTCCATGAGCTACTACCAATGGAACGACCAACGCAACGCTACCGCCCTGCTTCCGCTTGCAGCGAAGCAGGAAGAGCTCAGCGGCAGCGACGTCACGCTGCGCGGACGCATCGGCGGCCCTGTCTCCATCGACGGAGACAGGGCCGCCTTCACGGTGGAAGCGGAGTCCATCCGCTTCCCCGCGAGCGGCGCTTTCCCCATGCGGGGGGAAAGCGTGCAGGTGTCCCTGCGCCTCCTCCGAGAGGAGGAGCAGGCGCAGGCGGCAAGCTGGCGTCGGGGCGACGCCGTGGCGCTGCAGGGCGTGCTGCGCAGCCCATCGCCAGCCCGCAACTTCGGCGGCTTCGATTACCGCCGATATTTGCGCCTTCACCGCATCCATTGGCTGATGACAGCCAAAGGCGCGGCTCAGGCGCAGGTCGAGCCGGCGCCTCCGCAGTGGCGCCCTGTGCAGCTGCTCCGCTGGAATGACGAGCTCCGCAGCTATCTCGGCGGACGCATCGACAGCATCTTCCCGGAGCACCAATCCGGCTTTATGAAAAGCATGCTCATCGGCATGACGGAAGATTTGAACCCTGAAAGATTTCAACAGTTTTCCGACCTTGGGCTTACACACATTCTAGCCATTTCCGGACTGAACGTGGCCGTGTTCCTGGGTGTCTGCATCTGGATCATGCGAAGGCTGCGAATGACTAAAGAAACCTATCTGGCTGTCTCTATGGCTCTGCTGCCTTTTTACATCTTGCTCACGGGGGCATCGCCTTCCATCGTAAGGGCCGGCCTGATGGCCATGATCGCTTTATATGCCGCACGCCGGGGAATCCTCAAGGATGCGCTTCATCTGACTGCCATCGTGGCCCTGTTGATGCTCTTATGGAATCCTTACTATCTCCTCGACGTTAGTTTTCAACTCTCTTTTCTCGTTACCGTAGGTTTGATTGTCGGCGTCCAAAGGGTCAGCTGCTTGCTTCCTTTTCAATCAGCTATGATCCGAAACGCGCTATCCATCACGATTGTCTCTCAACTGATCTCTTTTCCCGTATCCATCTACTACTTCAACCAGTTTTCTTTAATTTCGTGGCTTGCCAATACGTTGCTGGTGCCGGTGATTAGTTTAGGCGTATTTCCGGCCGGCCTTGCTGCGCTTGCGCTGGGACTCATCTATCAACCGCTGGGCCGTCTGCTTGGAGCAGGAATCGGATTTGGCAACGACGCTCTCTTTTTTGTCACGGACCGGCTTCATCAGCTTCGAATCTTCCAAACCATTTGGCCTTCTCCAAGCATAGCATGGATCGCGGTGTATTATCTTTTGCTATATCTCCTGTACGCCGGCTTGGCAAAAAGAAGGAGGGAGCGGGAAGAAGCTCCGCCGTGGCTGGAACCCGGAATTCCAAGCCCATTCAGGCTGTTTCTGAGCCAATCCCGCATTCTTATCTTCTTCCTTAGCGGCTTACTGGCTCTTGCGCTTTACATCGGTTATTCCCCGGATCGCTGGAATCGGAGCGGCCAAGTGGCTTTTCTGGACGTGGGACAGGGGGACAGCATCCTGATTCGTACGCCGGAAGGGCGGCATATCCTGGTGGACGGCGGGGGAACCCTGAACTTTGGCAAGCCTGGGGAAGATTGGAAGGAACGCAGAGATCCTTACGAGGTTGGAAAAAAACTGCTTGCCCCGCTCTTAAAAAAGCGCGGGGTTCACGATTTGGACGCTATTATCCTCACACATGAAGATTCCGATCACAGCGGCGGACTCCAGGCTGTCATCGAACAAATCCCGGTGAAGCTATTGTTTTTTAACGGCACGCTCAAACCCAATCAAGGCATAGAGAAGCTGCTTCAAACCGCAGTCGATCGCAAAATTCCTCTTATCCCAATCGAAGCGGGGCAAAAATTACACATCGACGGGCACACAGAGCTGAGTTTCCTTTACCCGTTCCCTGACGGCTCCGAACAAATAGAGCTTGCACCCGAGCAAAACAACCTTTCTATCGTATTTCTCATGGATTTGGATGGAACAAAATGGCTCTTCACAGGAGATATGGAAAAAGGGGCGGAGCAGGAGCTGCTCCAAGCGCTCTCGGATGAAGATCAAAGTAGGATACGGCCACTTTCAGGATTTCTTCCCAAACAAGGCGATGGCGGAGGAGGAGTCCCGTCTATCGACGTTCTCAAAGTCGCGCATCACGGGAGCAAAACCTCCACCACCGCCGCTTGGCTCGACTTCTGGAAACCGCGTATCTCCGTCATCTCCGTCGGAGAGCAAAACAGCTACGGGCACCCTTCGTCCGATGTGCTGCAGCGGTTGGAGCAGCATCGAATTTCGGTTTACCGCACCGATCAGATGGGAGAAATCCAAATGGTCATTCACGAAGGAGCTATTTATTCCCGCACTAAGCTGAATTGAAGGTGCTGCTCCGTTTTCTTTATGTTCGTTCCGCAGCTCGCGCAGCTGCCGGCAGGAATTGCTCGCCCGCAAAAGGCTGGCATCAAAACGAAAAATGGAGCTGCCCAGGCAGCTCCATTTTTTTAATACAAAAGAAAGTATAAATTTTCATAGAATAGCAAAACAATTTAATCATATATTGAAACTAATGAAACAAAGTGTTATAATAGCAAACGCAATAATTATTTTTATACATATGTATTTAAATATTATCATAATTTAAGCAGATTGTCAACAAAGAATGATGATTTTGTGTGGAATTCATTCCGGAAATTGACGTACAAGCCCCATGAGCAGGTGCTAATATCTTGAGGAAGGAAACGGTGTGACATGGCGAACGAAGAGGTAGAAATCAAACCTGCAGAAAGACTCCGCAATGGACCTGACGCACAGGAGTACGGCGAATTTATGGGTGATAATGACCTGAACCTTCCGGCGGGCATAAAATTCGATGATCCTGTACGCCTCTATTTAAAAGAAATCGGGCGCGTTCAACTTCTTTCTGCGGAGGACGAAGTCCTTTTAGCCAAGAGTATTGAAATGGGCGACGAAGCAGCGAAACGAAGACTCGCAGAAGCAAACCTGCGTCTTGTCGTCAGCATAGCTAGGCGGTACGTTGGCCGAGGCATGCTTTTTCTCGACTTGATTCAGGAAGGAAATATGGGTTTAATGAAAGCTGTTGAAAAATTTGATTACACAAAAGGATATAAATTCAGTACCTATGCAACATGGTGGATTCGGCAGGCTATTACCCGCGCCATTGCCGACCAGGCCAGAACCATTCGGATCCCTGTGCACATGGTGGAGACTATCAACAAGCTCATTCGCGTATCCAGGCAGCTTCTCCAAGAGCATGGGCGCGAACCTTCACCGGAAGAAATCGCGGAGGCCATGGAGCTCAGCGCGGACAAAGTGCGGGAGATTATGAAAATTGCTTTGGAGCCTGTATCGCTTGAAACGCCGATTGGTGAGGAAAACGATTTTCATTTGGTCGATTTTATTGAAGATCAGGAAGTTTTGGCGCCGGCGGATTCAGCTGCGTACAAGCTGTTGAAAGAGCAGCTTGAGGATGTTCTGGATACGCTCACAGAGCGTGAGGAGAATGTACTGCGGCTTCGTTTCGGATTGGATGACGGCCGCTCGCGAACGCTTGAGGAAGTGGGCAGGGTGTTCGGAGTTACCCGTGAGCGGATCCGCCAGATTGAGGCGAAAGCATTGCGTAAGCTGAGGCACCCGAGCCGCAGCAGGCAATTAAAGGATTTTCTGGAGTAAGGCAACAGGAAAGTTCCGTAATGATGGCTGCCGCAAGCGACGCAATGAGCACTTAGCTTGACACGAAACCAAATGGTGTCATAAAATAAAACGAAACCAAATGGGTTCGTAATAAGGGGAATTGGAGGTATTATAATGGATAATAATAAGCAAAATAATCTGCTTGACATCCGTCAGACGATGGTGCTGAACGCCCCGATTCAGAAGGTGTGGGAAGCAGTCGCCACATCGGAGGGCATTGCCGCATGGTTCATGCCCAATGATTTTCAGCCTATAGCCGGTCATGAGTTTCACTTAAACTCGGGCCCGTTCGGCATGTCCCAGTGCAAAGTAACAGAAATTGATCCTCCGAACCGTCTTTCTTTCAAATGGGGAAAAGATTGGACCCTTACTTTCGAATTAATCAGGCTGGATGGTAAAACGGAGTTTACGCTTATTCATTCCGGTTGGGATGCCGACAAGGTTACCGAATTCGGGGAAACTCACACGATTGTTCGCGACAGAATGGCCGGGGGCTGGGCTGGGCTTCAAAAGTCGCTGTGCGCTTATGTAGAGGCTTGAAATGGCCGCTCCATCACAGAAACATGACGTATTTCAGGCCATTGCCGATCCTACCCGCCGTATGCTGCTGAAATTGCTTGCTGATAAGGAGATGCCCGTCACCGTTATCAGCGGACACTTTCCGATGAGTCGGACGGCCGTTTCCAAACATCTGCGTATTTTGGCGGATGCGGGACTCGTCAAGGAGAGGAAAGTCGGTCGAGAGACGCGATACCGGTTTGAGCCGGAACCGCTGCTCGAATTGAAACGATGGCTCGCTTATTATGAACGATTCTGGGAAAATAAGATGGCCGTACTCAAACGTTACATAGAGTCTGATGAAACGGAAAGCGCCGCTCCCATTGCTTCGCCGGAAATGGTCGAGCGAAAAATAAATTAATAACAGCTTTATGTACAAGAGAGGTGCTTATTGCCCCTCTCTTAATAATCTCCAAAGCTATCCAACCCATTAAACCATTTTAGGGGTTTTGCAGATATGTACCTGCAGCTTGTTTTTTGCTATTCTAAATAGAGATAAAGCAACGACTCTTTTTTATTAACGTTGCAACATTTTTAGCAGCCTTACCGTCTATAAGGTTGCAAGGGGGAGGGATCCCAGTGGTAGCACCCGAACTGGTAAGAGCAGCTCAGGCCGGTGATCGAGATGCTCTTATTGCCCTGTTGCGGGAGATTGAAACCCATGTGTATCGAACAGCCTATTATATTCTCGGTAACGAGCAGGACGCTATGGACGCTTCGCAGGAGGCGCTCATTCGCATTTATACCAAAATCGGCTCCTATGAAGAAAAGGCGCTTTTTAAAACGTGGGTTCAACGTATCGTCACCAATATTTGCATCGATAAATTCCGCAAAACGAAGCCGACGGTTTCCATCGAAGAGCATGACCTCAGTTTTATTTCGTCCAAAAATGTCGAAGATGAGATTATGACCGGTTACTTAGCCAAAGATATCCGCGAGGCCATCGACAAACTTCCGGAGCATCATCGTTCGGTTGTCGTACTTCGGTATCTTCAGGATTTTTCGTATCACGAGATCTCCGATTCGCTTAATTTGCCCTTAAATACGGTCAAATCTTATTTGTTCAGGGCGAGGCAGCAGCTTCAAACGTTACTCCAAGAATATCAGAAAGGAGGTGTTCGGGGATGAATTGTCAAGAGGTGATGGAGCTCATGCAGCGACAGCTGGATCTGGATTTGGATGCTCAGGAAGAGGAGCGGCTATGGGAACATCTGGAGCAATGTACGGATTGCGCGGAGATGTTTGAACGGTTACAGAGGTTATCTCACGATTTGATGAACCTGCCGAAGGTAGTGCCGGCTTACAGCTTAGTCGACGCCATTCTGCCTAGGTTGGATGAAATCGATCGGCACAATGCAGCCGCATTAGAAAGCGGTGCTGTGCATAGCAGCGTGCCAACCGCAGCGGAGCCGCTTCGCGCGATTCCTTGGACACGTCGTTTCGGAACGCGGATTTCTTGGAAGCTGCTAGGAGGCGTAGTGGCGGCCGGTTTGGTGTTCGGCCTTTTTATCTTCAATACGAAGAGCCCATTGATGGATCAAGCTGACGGTCTTCTTCAGCCGGGTAAAAGCTCCGAAACGTCACAAAGCGCCGCTTCGACTGCTGCACAGCAGGAGACCTTCAACGATGCTGCGTCAAAAGAAAACAGTGCGACTGCAGATAACATAGGCGCGAATCCGAATACCGCAGTAAATGGTAGGTCAGGAGCCCCTGTTGAGCCCGTTCAAACCGAAGCGCCGAAAGCTACGGGCGGAACAGGCGATGTTAAAGACGTTGAGGATCGTAAACACATTGCCTCGGCAGAGCCATCTCCAGGAACCGGGGAGAACACAGCTCCACAGCCCTTGTCGCCGGATGCGAAAGCTGGTGGCTCCGGTCCGACCGAACAACCTAAAGCATCCTCGGCGCCCGCGCCTGACCCGACTGACTCTGCTGCGATGAAGCAAAACCCGTATGAATCGCAAACTCCTGACGGGTCAACACCCGCGGCGACACCGGCTCCCGAGTATGGCCCACAGGCGTTAGAAGACGTCGCCGATCAACCGGTAGCGCCAAGCATGAAGCCGAAGAACAAAGGGGATAAGCCCATTTATGGTATCACTGCCATGATTCCTGCAACTGGGCTGACATCCTCAAGCGGTTCCTATGTTGCCATGATTGATCTGAACAAGGTCGTGATTCAGAGCGCGCAAACGCGGGAAGCGGTCTTCACCTCCGAGCGGATCTGGAATGAATCCGCTACGATAACATTGCTGGAGTGGACAGAGGAAGATAAGCTTTCTTACCAAGTGGAGAGCGACGGGAAAACGCGCGTCTTTGTGATCGATGCTGCCGCCAAAACGGAGTCGGAATCGAAGCCCTAAATACATGGAGCACATTTCTGTCGGACAATGTACCATTCGTAAGCCTGCGCGTATTCTATAGTACGGTAAACACTTCAGAAGACGGCCCAGGTTTTATGACCACACGGCGCAAGGTTTCTAGAGCCTTACCGCGGGTGTTTAAATAGATGCTGTTTCTGAAGCGCAGCTTCGGGACAAATTCTTTGAGTTGCATGACAAAGGGATTGGGTTAAAGCCGCAGGGTTTTGACGTAATCCCTTTGTTGTTGGTAAGATGATCAAGAGGTGGAACAGATGGATGCGAAGAAAGCAATCAATGAAGTGCGCAGAGGTAAGCACGCGCCGTTGTACTTGTGCTACGGACCGGAGAAATATAGATTGCGCCAGTTCATCGACGAATTGTCCGATATGTTAATTGAACACGAACATAAACAGTTTGCAGTGAGCAAGTTTGATTTATCCGAGACGCCGCTGGCCGCAGTTCTGGAGGATGCGGAAACCTTGCCTTTTTTGGTGCCGAAAAAGCTCGTAATTGCAACGAACGCGTTATTTTTCACGGGGGCGAAGGAAAGCGCCAAGGTTGAACATAACTTGGACCGGTTAATGGAGTACGTCAAATCGCCTGTCGATTATACAGTTATCGTGTTTACCGTCGATGCGGAAAAACTGGATGAACGTAAAAAAGTCGTCAAAGCGATGAAGGATAAAGACGCTGTCATTCCTTTTCTCTCGTTGTCGGCTGAGGAGATTCAGCAATGGGTCAAGAAGCGAGCCGAGCTGGCGGGATTTCATTTCGAAGGTGGCGCCGCGGAGCAAATCATACTCTCCACCGGAGGAAATTTGCAATTACTCTCCGCAGAAATGGAGAAGATTTCGCTCTATGTCGGTCCGGGGGGGACAGCTACAATGGAACATATCGACCAGCTCGTTGCAAGGACGACGGAACAGAACGTATTTATGCTCATTGAGAACATTGTGCAGCTTCGCCTAGAGCGGGCTTTCGCCATGCTGGAGGAGCTGCTGAAGCAAAAGGAAGAGCCTATCAAAATCCTTATGCTGGTCGCGCGGCAGTTCCGGATTATGCTGCAGGTAAAAGAGCTGGGCAAACAAGGATATTCCCAGCAGCAAATGGCGGCGCAAATCGGCCTGCATCCCTACGCCGTTAAGATGGCGGAAGGACAAGCCCGCAAGTACGAGACGGACAAGCTTTGCTCGATATTAGCCCAGCTTTCTGATTTGGATTTTCAGATGAAAAGCGGACAGGTTGATAAGGTGTTGGGGCTGGAGCTGTTTTTGTTGAAGCTGGCGGTTTAAAGATAAGCGAAATGAAAAAAGTCCGCTCCTCTTGGAGAAGAGTGCGGACTTTTGTTTGCTTATGTGTGTCGTTACGCTTGAGCCGAAATAGCGTTCAGCTTCTTGGCTAAACGGGATTTTTTGCGGTTAGCGGCATTTTTATGGATTAATCCTTTAGAAGCTGCTTTGTCCAATTTCTTAGAAGCGATGATTAGAGCTTCCTTGACGGAATCTGCGTTTGAGCTTGCAACCGTAGTTTCAAAAGCTTTAACCGCCGATCGAAGCGCGGACTTTTGAGAAGCGTTGCGAAGACGACGCTTTTCGCTTACTTTTACTCTTTTAATCGCGGATTTAATGTTTGGCATTACGTTCACCTCCTACTTCACAAAACAACGTTCATGTCTTTTGCTGACAACTTTAGATATTCTACCATGATGATTGGGAAAAAGCAATAGCGTCCGGCAGGCTGCGCTTCAACCTTTTTGCATAATGCAATTTGCTTCGTCACACAATAAACGTGTATTTTCATCTGAAAGGAGCTTGATTATGGATCTTAGCGCTTTTTCCGTAAGAACCGACCTTGCGCTGGAAGCCAAGGAAATGGCGGAGGCATCTCGCAGGGGTATTGATATCCCGGGGGTTGAAACGGACACGACTCGGGACAACGGCATCCGCATCACTAAGATCAATGTTCTTAACGATGAGGGATCCCAGGCTTTGAATAAGCTTCCCGGGCATTACATAACGATTGAAGTGCCTGCTCTAAGGCAAAAAGACAGCGATCTGCAGGATCGTGTCGCCACTCGCTTTGCACAAGAATTCGAACAATTTATGGCTAAAATCGGCATTTCTAAAACTGCTAAGGTCCTTGTGATCGGTCTTGGCAACTGGAATGTGACTCCGGACGCGCTCGGACCGCTTGTCGTCGAGAACGTCATGGTGACGCGCCATTATTTCGAATTGATGCCGGATCAGGTGAGCCCCGGCTATCGCCCGGTAAGTGCAGTTGCGCCAGGTGTTCTCGGCACGACAGGGATTGAGAGCAGCGAGATCGTCCAGGGCATTGTGGAAAAATCGAAGCCTGACCTCGTGATCGCCATCGACGCACTGGCCTCCAGATCGCTGGAACGGGTCAACACGACGATTCAGATCGCAGATACGGGCATTCATCCGGGCTCAGGCATCGGAAATAAACGCAAGGGCCTGACCCAAGAGACGCTGGGCGTTCCGGTTATCGCGGTGGGCGTTCCTACCGTAGTCTATGCCTCTACCATTGTTAACAGCGCGTTCGATATGATGCACAAGCATTTCGAGGGTCGGACGAGCAACACCGGACAAATTCTTGGCTTGCTTGACGGCATGAAGGAGGAAGAACGCCTGATGCTCGTGAAGGAAGTGTTGAATCCGGTAGGGCACGATCTGCTCGTAACGCCGAAGGAAATCGATCAGTTTATCGAAGACATCGCGAACATCATCGCAAGCGGCCTGAATGCTTCGCTGCACGAAGCTGTCGACAATGAGAATGTTGCAGCTTATACACATTAAATTGTCAATGGTATGCACCCTAATGAAACCTGGCGGAGGATTACTGCCAGGTTTTTCGTTCCTCTTAAATATCTATCGATTTTAGTTCTATCGATCCTCCTCATTTCATAGAGTTTATTAAGATAGACTAGGAGGAATCGCATATGAAATGGACAGCAGTCACGCTTAATCTAAGCAAAGTACGCAAAACGATCCGAAACGCCGGAGCCGTCGGTAAAGGATTTCTCTGGTTAAGCTTCGGCACTTTCTTGTTATTCGTTTTTTTAGGGGCCGGGGGCTTCCTGCAATCCAGGGTGATGACGACTTCTCCGCTTTCGTCCATGAAAGGCTTGGCCGCTTCCGTTTCCAATCAATTTTTTATAGATATGCTCGGCTTGGAAGTGCCGCATTTGAACCGAAATCATAAGAAATTTACATTCTCCCAGCATAATGTTTTCAATTTTGCCTTCCGCTTTTTAACCGATATTAATCCGAATGACCCGAAAAGCTTAATCGCCAGCGAGGTCCCCGGACTGGAAACGGAAACGACGGTACTGCGCACCAGCAGAGCTGAAAATCCCAGCGAACCCGTCGATTACGCGCCCGCGCCGGGGGTGATCAAAACGAGTTCGGACAAACCCGTTCCCTCTGTGTCTTCGAGTCCGGCACCGACACCCTTACCGGCTGCACAGCCGCCTAAATCAGCGGGCGCCAACGTCGCGTTTGTATATCAAACGCACAGCAACGAATCTTTTTTGCCGGAGTTAAAAGGGGTCTCGGATCCGGACGAAGCCTATAGCGATCAAGTGAATGTCACCTTAGTGGGAAGGCGGCTCGCTCAAAACCTGGAGAAGAACGGGATCGGAGCCGTTCATTCTGACACGATTTATCCGAATACAGTGAAGGGCTTTAAATACCCATTTTCCTACAAGTACTCGTTAAAAACATTGCAGGAAGCCGCTGTGGCGCACCCTGACCTAAACTACTATTTCGATATTCATCGGGACTCATCCGCTAGGAATCGGACGACGGTAACGATTGATGGCAAGGATTATGCACAAGTGTATTTCATTATCGGGGGTAAAAATCCGAACTGGAAAAAGAATGAGGAGTTTGCCAATCAGATTCATCAGATTTTGGAAGAGAAACACCCCGGCATTTCCAAAGGCATCCATGCGAAGACGGAAAACGAAGGCAACGGACTGTATAATCAAAACTACTCGCCCAACAACATACTAATCGAGGTGGGAGGCCCTTATAACACGTTGGAGGAATGCTACCGGACCACCGATTGGCTTGCTGATGCGATTTCCGAAATCATTACGAACGCGAAGAAGGTAGACGCTCCGGCAGCACCGAACAAGCAATCTTAATCGGCCGATGCGCCGTAAGGGGAGATGCAAGATGGCTCGATTTTATTTAAAAGTCGGATTGTTCGTATTAGCTGTCATGTTCTGTATATTATTTGGCGTCAGCCTGGCGAACAGGGGGATAGAGCGCATCCAGGGCCAAGCAGTTTCCGTCAGCGCGCCCAAACCGAAGGCTCAGGCTGACGCAGCCGCTCATTCCTCCTCCAGACCGCCGGACCGGCAAATACAGAAGACGGAAAACGGGATTCAAGCAGTGGAACCGGCCTCCGTCCAAACCGATACGTCCATGAACCACGTAGGCAATAAGCTCGGAGATTTACTGCAAATTGTCGCTCACCACGGCATCAAGCTGTTCGTCCTGCTTTTTGACTCCGTGTTCGGACATTGATGGCTATCCCCACAACTGTTATAATGAACATTATTTGCATGTATAGTGGGGGTAAGGCGTAGCATGACGGACATTCAGGCCAGACAAAAGAAAATTCGCAACTTTTCAATCATTGCGCATATCGACCACGGCAAATCGACACTAGCCGACCGTATTTTGGAATATACCGGCGCCCTGTCCTCCCGCGAGATGCAGGAGCAGGTGCTCGATCAAATGGATTTGGAACGAGAACGCGGGATCACGATCAAGCTGCAGGCTGTCAGATTGAACTACCGGGCGGACGATGGGGAGGAGTACATCCTCAATCTGATCGATACGCCGGGTCACGTCGACTTCACATACGAGGTTTCCCGCAGTCTGGCTGCTTGCGAAGGCGCTCTGCTCGTTGTGGACGCGGCGCAAGGAATAGAAGCGCAAACACTGGCTAACGTTTACTTGGCGCTTGATAATAACCTCGAAATTTTACCGGTTATCAATAAAATCGATCTTCCCAGCGCAGATCCGGAAAGAGTGAAGCAGGAAATCGAGGATGTGATCGGACTGGACGCCAGTGAAGCGGTTTTGGCATCGGCGAAGGCGGGAATCGGCATCAAGGAAATTTTGGAGCAGGTGTGCCAGAAGGTGCCAGCGCCGCAAGGTGACCCGAATAATCCCCTGAAAGCCCTGATCTTCGACTCTCATTATGACGCATACAAAGGGGTCATTGTTTATGTCCGTGTGGTTGACGGTTCGATAAAGTCCGGCTCGAAGATCAAAATGATGGCGACAGGCAAGACGTTTGAAGTGATCGAGGTCGGCGCGTTCAAGCCGAGAATGTCGATCGTCGACGAGCTGAACGTCGGAGATGTCGGCTTCGTCGTCGCGGGTATCAAGAACGTCGGCGATACCCGTGTCGGAGATACAGTGACGGAAGCGGCGAAGCCGGCTCCAGAAGCTTTGCCGGGCTACCGCCGGATCAACCCGATGGTGTTCTGCGGTCTGTATCCTATTGAAACATCGGATTACAACGACCTCAGGGAAGCGCTGCAGAAGCTTGAGCTGAACGACGCTTCGCTCCGGTTCGAGCCGGAGACTTCGTCCGCGCTCGGCTTCGGATTCCGCTGCGGCTTCCTCGGTCTCCTGCACATGGAGATCATCCAGGAACGTATCGAACGGGAATTTAACATTCCTCTGATCACAACTGCCCCCAGCGTTATTTATCGTGTTACGTTAACGAACGGGGAAATCATTGACATCGACAATCCGTCCAACTATCCGGACCAGCAGAGAATCGAATTTGTCGAAGAGCCTTACGTCAAGGCAAAGGTCATTGTTCCGAACGATTTTGTCGGGACGATCATGGAGCTTTGCCAGGGTAAACGCGGCGAGTTCATCAATATGGAATACCTTGACACTAATCGAGTCACCTTGACTTATGACATTCCGCTCTCGGAGATCGTCTACGATTTCTTCGATCAGCTGAAATCAAGAACCAAAGGATATGCGTCTTTCGACTACGAAGTATCCGGCTACAAGAAATCCAACCTGGTCAAAATGGACATTCTCCTGAACGGCGAGCAGGTTGACGCCTTGTCCTTCATTATACACCGCGACGGAGCCTATAATCGGGGCAAAGTAATTTGCGATAAGCTGAAGGAGCTTATACCGCGGCAAATGTTCGAGGTGCCGATCCAGGCAGCCATCGGCCAGAAGGTCATCGCCCGCGAAACGGTCAAGGCGATGCGCAAGAACGTGCTTGCCAAGTGTTATGGCGGAGACATATCAAGAAAAAGAAAGCTGCTGGAAAAGCAAAAGGAAGGGAAAAAGCGCATGAAGCAGGTCGGCAGCGTAGAGGTGCCCCAGGAAGCTTTCATGGCCGTGCTGAAGATCGACGAATAGCGATGCCGCTTCATATTGAAAGTCAGGACCGTAGCTGTCCTGACTTTTTTCAACACACCTATTCCCTATCCGTCAAGGAGTGATTTACGATGAAATTGATGACTGCAGGCGCCAGCGCCGTTTATATCCATATTCCTTTTTGCACGAACAAATGTCATTACTGCGATTTCAACTCCTATGTTCTTAAAGGACAGCCGGTGATGGAGTACTTGGATGCGCTGGAGCGGGAAATGGAGCTCACAGTCCGAAAGCATCCCTTTCAAGAGGTGGAGACAATCTTCGTTGGGGGCGGAACTCCCACCGTGCTTCTGCCGGATCAGATGGAACGGTTTCTTGCAATGGTGAGGGCTTATTTCCCGAGCAATCGGCCCGACCTTGAATTTACAATGGAGGCTAACCCTGGCACAACCGACGAGGACAAGCTTGCTGTGATGAAAGCCGGGGGCGTGAATCGGATCAGTTTCGGGGTGCAGTCATTCAATAACGATCTGCTTGCCGCTATCGGCCGCATCCATAACACCGATGACGTCTACCGGAGCATTGAGAATGCGAGAAAGCTCGGTTTCGACAATCTATCCATTGACTTGATGTTCGGTTTGCCGAAGCAAACGACGCAGATGATGCATGCAACGCTGGACGAAGCGCTGGCGTTAAATCTCCAGCATTACTCCATATACAGTCTTAAGGTCGAGGAAAATACACTGTTCCATACGCTCTACCAAAGAAACCAGCTTCCGCTGCCAGGCGAAGAAGAGGAAGCGGACATGTACCTGCTGATTATGAAGCGCTTGAAGGAAGCCGGTTACGGCCAGTATGAGATCAGCAACTTTGCTAAGCCTGGCTTCGCGAGCAGGCACAATTCGATGTATTGGCGCAACCGCTGCTACTACGGGCTGGGCGCTGGCGCACACGGTTATCTGGACGGCCGCAGACACGTTAACGTAAAAGGCATTCAAGAATTTATTGAAGCGTCCAGACAGGGATTGCCCAGGATGGAGGAGTTCGAAGTCAGCCGCGGGGAGGCTATGGAGGACTTCATGATGGTTGGCCTGCGGCTCCTGCAAGGCGTGAGGGAAGCGGATTTCGAGCGGCAGTTCGGCACCTCCATCAGCGCCGTTTTTGCGCCGCAGCTCGAGCGATTGATCGGGTTAAAGCTGCTGGAGCGGACCGGCGAGGGATACCGGCTTTCGGAGCAAGGAATATTACTGGGCAACGAAGTGTTCGGAGCGTTTTTGGACTAAAAAAATCTTGTGCAAATATACGTATTGTTGTATATTTATTCATAAATCTACTTGTGCGCCAGCTGGCGGCAGCTTCAAGCGCATGTGGATTTTATGTATTTTGTACGCGAACGGTGGGGACCAGCATATGACAACGACAATAGCATGCAGAAAAGCGACGGAAGCGGACATCGATCGCCTTTATCATATTATACAAGGGTATGCGGAACAGGGGATTATGCTGCCAAGGTCCCGGGAGACGCTTCGCGGGCAAATCGAATCTTTCGTGGTAGCGGAAGGGGCGGACGGACTCGTCGGGTGCGGCTCGCTTACGCGGCTTGGGCAGGATCTCGTGGAAATTCGTTCGCTAGGTATCACCGAGGGGCATAAAGGGCAGGGGATCGGCAGGAAGCTCGTCGATTTCCTCGTTGAAGAGGCAAGAAAACAGCAGGTCGTCAAGGTGATGGCGCTGACATACGAGGTTGCTTTTTTTCAGAAGAACGGGTTTACCGTCGTTCCGAAGGAGATTTTTCCGGAGAAGGTTTGGAAGGACTGTTTGCATTGTAAAAAACAGTACTGCTGCGACGAAATCGCCGTGCTCAAACGCTTGGATTGACTTGACAACAGGCCTTAGGGTCTGTTATTTTTGTAGTAGGATTTAGCACTCATCAAATAAGAGTGCTAACGACATAGATGAGCAGGGAGGGTTTTTTTATGTTGTCGGAGCGTCAGCGAATGATTTTGAGCGCAATCGTCGATGATTATGTTCGTTCAGCAGAGCCGATCGGCTCCCGCAGCATTTCCAAACGAGGCAACGTAGGCTTTAGTCCTGCCACCATCCGCAACGAAATGTCTGATCTGGAGGAGATGGGCTTTTTAGAACAGCCGCATACGTCTGCAGGCCGGATTCCCTCTAATAAAGGCTATCGTTATTATGTCGACCACCTGCTGCATCAAGACGGCTTGAACGTACAAGAATTGGACGCAATGAAGATCCTGTTTGCACAAAAAATTCAAGAGATGGAAGAGGTCATTCAGCATGTCGGCTCAATGCTCTCCAATCTCACAAACTATACATCCGTAGTGCTCGGTCCCGAGGTATTCAGCAATACGCTGAAGCACATTCAGATTGTGCCCTTGAACGAAACCACCGCCGTCGCGATCATCGTGACCAATACCGGTCATGTCGAGAACAAGACAGTGACGATCCCGGAAGGCATCGCGATGTCGGAGATCGAGAAGATGGTTAATATATTGAACGCCCGGCTGAAGGACGTTCCGTTGCTGCAGTTTAAATCGAAGCTGTATAATGAAATTTCGACGGAGCTCAGCCGATACGTCTCCGGTTATGAAAATTTGATTTCCGTAGTCGAGAGCGTCTTAAAGAACGACGAGAAGGATCGCGTCTTTTTAAGCGGAACTACAAATATGCTGATCCAGCCGGAATTCAAGGATGTCGACCGGGTTAAGCATATTTTGGACTTGTTTGATGAGGCGCCGACGCTCGTAAAGCTGTTTACCCCGTCCGCTGAAGGCATCGTCGTCAAAATCGGCTCCGAGAACAGCCTGGAAGCAATCAATAATTGCAGCTTGATCACCGCCTCCTATTCAATAGGAGACAAACCGATCGGCACCATTGGGATTTTGGGGCCGACCCGAATGGAATACGGAAGAGTGATCAGCTTGCTGGATCATATTTCTAAGCACTTGGAGATTGTACTTAGCCGTTGGTACGGGAAATAATAAGACCAGTTTTCATCATGAATAAGGAAGGTACGTATAACCGATGAGCGGAGTGAAGCAGGGAAGCACGGAGGGGGATGAACGTTACTCCGCCTTAATGAATAACGCAGCCGCGATCCGCGCTATATGCTCGGCCGTGGAAGGCACCCTGGGGCCGAAGGGACTCGATACGATGCTTGTCGGCTCTCAGGGCGAAGCCATCATCACGAATGATGGAGTGACCATCCTGGAAAAAATGGACGTCTCCCACCCGGCTGCCCGGCTGCTGATTCAAGTTGCCAGGTCGCAGCAGCGGCAAATCGGTGACGGAACGACGACGGCTACGGTTCTAGCCGGTGCTCTCGTTACCGAGGGGGTTGCGCAAGCGACACGCGGGGTGCCGGTGTCCAAAGTGGTGAGCGGGATGCAGGAAGGCATTGAGCTTGCCCTCCGCAGCCTTCGCGACCGAAGCCGCAGACTTGCGGGAATCGGTGATCCAATGCTGCGTCAAATCGCTTACACGGCTGGCCGCGAGCAGCAGGATATTGCCGATTTGATTATTTCTGCGGCTGAGCAGGTCGGGGAAGCGAAGCTTCGCGATTCCGGATATCGGTTCTCGGATGCGATCATTTCGCACGAAGCGGCGGTGAGCGAAGTGTGGCCGGGGATTCTGATTCACCGCAAACCAATGAATGCGCAAATGGAAGTCTCGCTTGCAGAAACGGGCGTGCTTGTGCTGCTTGACGCACTGGAGCCCGAATCCGTCGGTGAGGAGGCGCTCGTGACGGAGTCCGGATTTCAGCGCCATATGCAGTTAAGAGAGCAGTTCCGGATGGATCTGGAGAAGCTTCCGCAGCTCCGCATCGGGCTTATTGCCTCGGACCGCGGCGTCGATCCGGAGGCCGAGCAATTTTGTTCCGATCACGGCATCATTGTGCTGCAGCGGGTTTCGAAGAGGGAATTGCACCTGTTGTGCGAGCATACGGCGGCAAAGCCGGTCCGCCGCAGCGCACTGAAAAAGGATGCTTCCGAGCTTGAAAAAGTGTTAGGCTATGCCGGCTTCGTGTCATATGACGAGATGCTTGAGCATGTGCGCGTTTCCAAAGGCCGAGGTGAGCAGCAAGTAACGATTATCGTTGGCGCGGCCACCCGTGAAATAGTCGGTGAGCGCTCGAGAATAGCGGGCGATGCCGCCGCAGCCGTACAGGCAGCCATTCGCGGCGGGTATTTGCCAGGAGGCGGCGCTGTGGAAATTGCGATCGCCCATGAATTGGAGCGCTATCGCGAGACGATTAAGGGCATGGAAGGGTTCGGCGTTGCAGCCGTAGCTCAGGCGCTGCGTAAGCCGCTTTCGCAAATCGTCGTCAATGCGGGATACAATCCGCTTGAAAAGGTAGAGGAGCTGAAAGCCGCGCAGCTTTCCCGCGAAACGGATGCCATGGGCATCGATTGCGATACGGGGCAAGTGACGGATTTTATCGAGTGCGGGATCGTCGATCCTACCGATGTAAAAGTGCATGCGCTGCAAGCCGCCGGAGAGGTTGCGACAGCCGTGATGCGAATCCATACCGTGATCAAAATGCGTTCTTCCGATGATGACGAATAGTGTTTAAAGTGTATGAAGGATAGGGCAAACTGTCCACTAGAGAGAGCACGTTAAGGAGGTGAAGGGAAATTGAGTACTGGAGAGAGACAAGCGGCTGAGCAGGAATTGAAAGCTACATACGCCGCTGAAGATCAAGCCGAACAAGAAGGCCTGGCGGAAAGCGTTCAAGACGATGAGCAAAACGCAGCGGATGACTCTGAAAGCGGCAGCGAACTGGAGGAGCTCCGCAAGCAATCTGACGAGAACTATCAGCGATATTTGCGCGTTCAAGCGGATTTCGATAACTTCCGGCGCCGCGCTAGACTAGAAAAAGAGGATTTCGCGAAATATGCGTCCTTGAAATTGATTGAGCAGCTTTTGCCGGTAGTCGATAACTTCGAACGGGCGCTTTCGTCAAGCAAGGAAACGAAGGACTTCGAAGCATTGGCGAAGGGTCTGGATATGACCTTTCGCCAGCTGGACCAATTGCTGGCGCAGGAAGGCTTAACGCCGATCGAAGCGGTCGGAAAGCCGTTTAATCCGGAATTTCATCAAGCGATCATGCAGGTCGAATCCGACGGGCATGAGGAAGGCATCGTCCTTGAAGAGCTGCAAAAAGGCTATATGCTCAAGGATAAGGTCATTAGACCGGCAATGGTAAAAGTCAGCGTATAATCGTTCTTATACAAACCTTCAAAGGAGGCTCATCGAGTCCTATGAGTAAAGTAATCGGTATTGACTTAGGAACTACAAACTCTTGCGTAGCCGTAATGGAAGGCGGAGAAGCCGTCGTTATTCCTAACGCCGAAGGCAACCGCACCACTCCTTCCGTCGTCGGCTTCAAAAAGGACGGCGAGCGCGTGGTCGGTGAAACCGCGAAGCGCCAGGCCATAACAAATCCGGAAAGAACCGTGATCTCCATTAAGCGTCATATGGGGTCTAACTATAAAGTGAAAATCGACGACACAGATTACACGCCGCAGCAAATTTCGGCGATGATCCTGCAAAAGCTGAAAGCTGATGCCGAAGCATATCTCGGCTCCGCCGTTACGCAAGCGGTTATTACCGTTCCCGCATATTTTAACGACAGCCAACGCCAGGCTACCAAGGATGCAGGCAAAATCGCCGGTCTGGAAGTGCTGCGTATTGTCAATGAGCCTACAGCTGCTGCGCTTGCTTATGGTCTGGAGAAAACCGAAGACCAGACGATTCTCGTCTATGACCTCGGTGGAGGAACATTCGACGTATCGATCCTTGAGCTTGGCGACGGCTTCTTCGAAGTTAAAGCAACCAGCGGCGACAACCGTTTGGGCGGCGATGACTTCGACCAAGTGATCATCGATTACTTAACGGCTGAATTTAAAAAAGAGCAAGGCATTGACTTGAGCAAGGACAAAGCCGCGGTGCAGCGTCTGAAAGATGCTGCCGAAAAAGCCAAAAAAGAGCTGTCCGGCGTTTTGACTACTACCGTTTCTCTGCCTTTCATTACCGTTGTGGACGGGGTGCCTCAGCACTTGGAGTTGAACCTGACTCGCGCGAAATTTGAAGAGCTGTCCGCACCGCTTGTAGAAAGAACCCTCGGACCTACTCGGCAAGCAATGTCCGATGCAGGCTTAACGGCTAACGAAATTGATAAAATCGTGCTTGTCGGCGGATCTACCCGTATTCCGGCTGTCGTTGAAGCTATTAAGAAGCTGACCGGCAAAGAGCCGCACAAAGGCGTTAACCCGGACGAAGTCGTTGCACTCGGAGCAGCCGTTCAAGCCGGGGTATTGACCGGCGACGTGAAGGACGTAGTTTTGCTCGATGTAACTCCGCTGTCCCTCGGTATCGAGACCGCAGGCGGGGTTTCGACCAAAATGATCGAGCGCAACACGACGATTCCGACAAGCAAATCCCAAGTGTTCACCACTTATGCGGATAACCAGACGAGCGTTGAGATCCACGTGCTGCAAGGCGAGCGCGCGATGGCTGCAGATAACAAAACGTTAGGCCGCTTTATGCTGGGAGAAATTCCTCCGGCGCCGCGCGGCATTCCGCAAATTGAAGTAACCTTCGATATCGACGCGAACGGGATCGTTAACGTTTCGGCGCTTGATAAAGGCACCGGGAAAAGTCAAAAAATTACGATCACATCCTCCAGCGGCCTAACCGATGAGGAAATCGATAAAATGATGAAGGACGCGGAAGCCCATGCGGAAGAAGATCGCAAGCGCAAAGATCTTGTAGAAGCCCGGAACCAAGCGGACCAATTGGTATACTCTGTTGATAAAACGATCAAAGACCTGGGAGATAAAGTGGACCAGAGTGAAATCGAAAAGGCCGATGCCGCGAAAGAAAAGGTGAAAACCGCTCTGGAAGGCAACGATCTGGATGCAATTAAAGCAGCTACGGATGAGTTGACCGAAGTGGTTCAGCAGCTCTCCGTCAAGCTGTATGAGCAGGCGGCCCAAGCGGGAGGCGCTCCCGGAGCCGAAGGCGGCGAGGGCGGCAAGGCGAGAGAAAACGTCGTAGACGCCGATTACGAAGTGGTTGACGAACAGAAGAAGTAAGCTTATTCTGAGAGAAGCAAATGTGATGGCAAAGTCAAAGTCGGGGAGATTCTCACGGCTTTGACTTTCCCTTTGCAGTCTTGAACATGGGAGTGGAATAATGAGTAAACGCGATTATTACGAGGTGCTGGGGCTTGGGAAGGATGCTTCGCCGGAAGATATTAAAAAAGCGTACCGGAAGCTTGCCCGGCAATATCACCCTGACGTAAATAAGGCTGCTGATGCCGAAGACAAGTTCAAGGAAGCCAAAGAAGCGTACGATGTTCTGAGCGACGACCAGAAGCGTTCGACCTACGACCGTTTCGGCCATGTTGACCCCAATCAGGGCATGGGCGGAGGCGGAGGCGGAGCCGACTTTGGCGGCTTCGGCGACCTGTTCGACATGTTTTTCGGAGGTGGAGGCGGCGGCAATCGGCGCAATCCGAATGCGCCGCAGCGAGGCAACGACCTGCAGTACACGATGACGATCGAATTTAAGGAAGCGGTATTCGGTAAGGAGACCGATATTCACATTCCTCGAACCGAAACGTGCGATACATGCAGCGGCTCTGGCGCCAAGCCCGGGACGAAGCCGGAAACATGCTCCGTTTGTCATGGCTCCGGGCAGCAGGAGGTTGTCCAGAACACTGCGTTCGGCCGAATCGTTAATCGTCGCGTCTGCTCCGCTTGTAACGGACAGGGCCGCATCATCAAGGAAAAGTGCGGAACCTGCCATGGTGCGGGTAAAGTGAAAAAACAGCGCACGATTCATATTAAAATTCCTGCGGGCGTCGATGACGGAGCACAGCTGCGGGTTTCCGGCGAAGGGGAATCCGGCACGCGGGGCGGTCCTGCAGGCGATCTATATGTAGTCATTCGGGTCAAAGCTCACGAATTTTTCGAGCGTGAAGGAGACGACGTCTACTGCGAGGTGCCGCTGACGTTTACGCAAGCTGCCCTTGGAGATGAAATTGAAATTCCTACGCTGACGGAAAAAGTCAAGCTGAAAATACCGGCAGGTACGCAGACCGATACCTATTTCCGCTTGAAGGGCAAAGGGGTACCGCGTCTTCGAGGCTATGGGCAGGGCGACCAGCACGTCAAGGTCGTCATTGTGACCCCGACCAATCTGAATGATGAGCAGCGGGATTTGCTGCGCCAGTTCTCCAAGCTGTCCGGGGAGCATACTCACGAGCAGAACCAGTCGATTTTTGAACGCATGAAGAGAGCCTTCTTGGGCGATTAGTGAGCTAGCGGCAGGGCTTACACACTCTTCCGCTCGGCGGATAAGGTCCAGAAGCTCCGCCTGGAGCCATTTTTGGATCTTACCCTTAGTGAAAGCTCAACTGTAACGATGATTTCCATCGCTATAGTTGAGCTTTCGCGATTTCGCGCGAGTTTTTCCTTTGTTTATGAATTTGTGAATTTGGATAAAGCCTCTTCCTTCCGCAAATCCTATATGGTAGTTTTCCATTCCAGATTTCAAGGAGGATATTGAGATGACTGCCAATGAGCGGAGTGAACAAGCGAATCGCAACCTGCCGACAGCCAAAAATGAAGATGTGGAATTTTCGGCTGAACTGGCGGATCAGGATGACATGGAGGCTGCTGAAAGAGCTGATGCGGCAGACTATCGCCAAGAGCGCGAGTAGAAGGGAAGAAGGACATGGCGGAAAAAAATATTCTCGCATATTTCAACTCACCCGAGCAGGCGGAGGGGATCGCAACGAAGCTTAAATCGCTTCGCGCCATTGATGTGCAGGTGGACCGTTTCAGCAAATATCCCGGAGAAAGCACGGACGAAGTGATGAATCCGATCACCGGAAACGTTGCAAGCTTGGCTACTCTCACGCAAGGAGCGGCAATCTCGAGCCGCGAAGCGGGCATTCTGATCGCAGCCGATCCGGCAGCCAGCGGTTTGAGCGATGGCGGCGAAGGCCAGGTTACTGGCAAAAACATTCTTTTGACCGCAGTCGTAGACGAGTCCGTTTATGAACAAGCTCTGCGTGTCATTCAAGACGGCGGAGGCATGGTATAGGAATATTTGTTGATAAAGCGCCCTTTCCCCTGACAGGCTAGCCTAAAGCGGGTGAAGGGTGTTTTTTCTTTACCTGCCCTTAACCCAGTTTTACCCGCAAAGCGAAGTGTAGTACAATAGGCGTTGTGCAGTTATCGATAGGAGGAAACGAACCCATGCGTTGGCACGAAATTACAGTACATACAACGGAAGAAGCCATAGAAATGATTTCTAATTTTTTTCACGAGTTGGGCGCCGGCGGCGTATCGATTGAAGAATCCGGAACATTAAACAAAAAGCGCGATACGTCCCTCGGCCAGTGGTACGAACTGCCGCTGAACGATATTCCGGAGGGCAGAGCCGTTATCAAGGGATACTATGTGGAAGGAACTGATATGGAGGCCACGCTCGCCGATTTGAAAGCCCGCGTTCAACAGCTCAGAGAGTTTGATATCGACACGGGGAATCCGGTTTTCGAGATGCGCGAGGTGGATGACGAGGATTGGGCGAATGCCTGGAAGCAATATTTTAAACCCATTCGCATTTCGGAGCGGCTGACGATCAAGCCGACTTGGGAAGAGTATACGTCCTCTCCGGGCGAAATTGTTTTGGAGCTTGATCCGGGTATGGCTTTCGGAACCGGTACGCATGCCACAACCGCACTTTGTTTGAGAACACTGGAAGAGGTGATTCAAAGCGGCGACGATGTGATCGACGTAGGGACCGGATCCGGCGTGCTTGCCATCGCCGCTTCCAAGCTCGGAGCAAAGCATGTGCTCGCCGTCGATCTGGATCCGGTCGCGGTATCCAGCGCTACGGAAAATGTCAAGCTGAACGGATTGGAGCAGCAAATCACAATCAAGCTGAGCGACCTGCTTGGCTTGCTGAAAGCCAGCGAATCGGAAGCGTCTTCTTCCAGGCTCGGCGTGAGGATTCCGGTGAAGGTTGTAGTGGCTAATATTTTGGCGGAGATTATTTTGCTGTTTATCGATGATGTGTATGAAGTTTTGCAAGAGGGCGGCTATTACGTAGTCTCAGGCATTATTACAAGCAAGGAAGCGGAAGTTGAAAAAGCTCTGCAAGCTGCCAAATTCACCGTCGTAGAGAAGCACCGCGACCAGGATTGGGCGGTTCTTGTAGCGAGAAAGCTGTAGGTGCGGCTAATGGATTTGAATGGGCTTTTGCGTTACCCGCTTGATTATTTGCCGTTTGTGCTTTTGGCGCTGATCATCGCTTTTACCGTGCATGAATTCGCTCATGCTTACAGTGCCTATAAATTCGGCGATCCAACCGCGAAACAGTTCGGAAGAGTGACCTTGAATCCGATCGCGCATCTGGATATTTTCGGCACGCTGCTGCTGCTCATCGCCGGGTTCGGTTGGGCGAAGCCTGTTCCCGTGAACCGGGGCCGGTTCAAGCATCCCCGTATTATGGGGATCGTCGTTTCCGCTGTCGGTCCGCTCAGCAATTTAATATTGGCTTTTTTCGGCGTTTTTATATTTTATCTTTTTAATTATTTCGGTTGGTTGGACCAAATGTCTGTCGGCTCAGCTCGGGCCATCGCGTTGTATCTTAACTTACACATCGCGATTAATCTGACCTTGTTTATTTTCAATCTTATACCGATTCCGCCGCTTGACGGATACCGGATCGTTCAGGATGTTTTACCGCTTCGGGCGCGGATCGGGCTTGAGAAATACGAGCAGTATGCGATCGTATTGTTCCTGCTTCTGGTATTTATCCCTCCGTTAAGAAGGGTTACGCTGGATCCGATTTTTAATCTGCAATGGCCGGTTCTTGATATGATGAGCATGCTGATGCAACGGATTTTCGGTTAGGCTGAACATTTTGGGAAAAGTAGCTTTTCCGCTGCAAAAGTTGTATGATGAAATGTGCGTAATTCACTTGAATTCGCCATCAAAAAGAGAAAAAGCGAGAGTTTGCCGATGCAGCGATATTTCATTCCAGCCGAACGGTTCGGCGCGGATACGGTCACAATAGAGGGCGATGACGCCCGCCACCTGCAGCGGGTGATGCGCGCCGCAATCGGCGACGAGGTCATCTGCAGCGACGGGGTGAGCCGCGAGGCGCTCGTGCGCATTTGCGCAATGGACAAATCGGGCGTCACCGCCGAAATTGTCAGGGAGCTGCCGATGATGGCAGAGCCGGCTGTACAGGTCTGGATTGCCCAAAGTCTTCCCAAAGGGGACAAAATGGAAACCGTCATTCAAAAAGGAGCCGAGATCGGGGCAGCCCGGTTTCTTCCGTTTTTATCCGAGCGTACCGTAGTGCAATACGATGCCAGGAAGGAAATCAAGCGAGGCGAGCGTTGGCAGAAAATAGCCAAAGAAGCGGCGGAGCAGGCGCACCGCAACCGCATTCCTGAAGTGGCGTCCGTGCTTTCCTGGAAGCAGCTGCTGAAGCTGGCGCCGGAAACGGATGCGGCATGGATTTGCTATGAGAAGGAAAACGGGCTGCAAATCAAGCAGGCTCTGGAAGAGGCTCTGAGCAAGGCAAGCCCATCGGGCGGCGGCACGCTTAATAAAGTACTTTTGGCTGTAGGCCCGGAGGGCGGTTTTACGGAACAGGAAGTGCAGCAGGCTGAAGCTGCGGGCTTTCGTTCCATATCGCTGGGAAAAAGAATTTTACGCACGGAGACGGCCGCTATGGTAGGATTGACGTGCATTTTATATGAAACTGGTGAGCTGGGAGGATAAGCAGGATGGCAACGGTTGCGTTTCATACATTAGGTTGTAAAGTTAATTTTTACGATACGGAAGCGATCTGGCAGCTGTTCAAAAACGAAGGCTATGAGCAGGTTGATTTCGAGCATACTGCCGACGTTTATGTGATTAATACCTGCACGGTAACGAATACGGGAGACAAGAAAAGCCGCCAAATGATTCGCCGGGCCATCCGCCGCAATCCGGAAGCGATTGTCGCGGTAACAGGCTGCTATGCGCAAACTTCACCCGCGGAGATCCTCGCAATTCCGGGCGTCGATATGGTTATCGGCACCCAGGACCGGGACAAGATTATTCCGCTTGTGAAGCAGTTCGAACAGGAGCGTACGCCGATCAACGCCGTGCGCAACATTATGAAGACACGCCAATTCGAGGAGCTGGACGTGCCTGATTTTGCCGATCGGACGCGGGCTTTTTTGAAAATTCAAGAGGGCTGCAACAATTTTTGCACCTTCTGCATTATTCCTTGGTCGCGGGGGCTGATGCGCAGCCGCGAGCCGCAGAGCGTGATTCATCAAGCGAGTATGCTGGTGGATGCGGGCTACAAGGAAATCGTGCTGACGGGTATTCATACCGGCGGTTATGGGGAGGATATGGAAGATTACAGCTTGGCCAAGCTGCTTTGGGATTTGGACAAAGTGGAGGGGCTGCAGCGGATTCGTATCAGCTCGATTGAAGCTAGCCAAATTACCGAGGACGTGCTGGACGTGCTGAACGGGTCGGACAAGATGTGCCGACATCTGCACATTCCGCTGCAGGCAGGCGATGATCAGGTGCTCGCTCGCATGCGCAGAAAGTACACAACCGCAGAGTTTGGCAGCAAGATCGAGAAGATCCATGCGATTATGCCAGGCGTGGCCATTACGACGGATGTGATTGTGGGCTTCCCCGGAGAAACCGAGGAGATGTTCCGTAACGGATACCGTTTCATGGAACAAATGCAGTTCTCGGAAATGCATGTCTTCCCTTATTCCAAGCGCACCGGGACTCCGGCGGCGAGGATGGAAGATCAGATCGACGAAGAAGTGAAGAATTCGCGTGTTCACGAACTGATCGACCTGTCGGAACGGATGCAGCTGGCCTATGCCCGCAAATTTGTTGGTAAAGTGCTGGAAGTCATTCCTGAGCGTACGTACAAGGGCGCGCCGGACAGCGGGATGCTGATGGGTTACTCCGACAACTATTTGCAGCTCGTATTCCCGGGCTCGGAAGACCTGATCGGCCAAGTATGCAAGGTTGAGGTCGGCGAAGCTGGCGTCAACGAAAGCAAAGGGCTGCTTAAGAAGGTGCTGGAACCCGCGCAGGCGATAACTGGATAACGATTGATTAAGGATTTCGTTCCGCGTCAAGCGGGGTGAAATCCTTTATTTCAGGGCGGAAGGGATGAAGGCAGTGAAGGAAATATCGGCAGGCGGCGCCGTGTACCGTTGGCAGGATGAACAACTGCAAATTCAGATGATTCAAGACCGTTATGGTAAAATAACCTTGGCTAAAGGAAAAATGGAGCCGGGGGAAACGATCGAAGAAACAGCTCTGCGGGAAATTCTCGAGGAAACGGGAATTATCGGCAGAATTGTGGAGCCCGTTGAAGTCATTATGTATCAGTACAGCTTGCCGAATGTGGGCATGATCAATAAAGAGGTTCATTATTATTTGGTGGAAGCCGTCAGCGGAGACCTGCAAGCCCAGGCGGAAGAAATTCGCGGCGTGGAATGGCTTACTCCCCAAGCCGCGTGGCAGCAGCAGCTGCAGGCCGGTTACAGCAACAACAACGGCGTGCTGCGAAAAGCGTTGCAACGACTAGGGATAGAGGTGGAGTGAAAATGGGAGCAGTTCCGGATTTGAAACAAATACCGTCATTTATCGATCATACGCTTTTAAAACCGGATGCAAGCGCGGCTGGAATCGATAGGCTTTGTCAGGAGGCCGTACAGTTTAACTTTTATAGCGTTTGTGTGAACGGGCAGTGGGTATCCCGCTGCCGGGAGGCGCTGCAAGGCTCGCAGGTGAAAATCAGCGTAGTGGTCGGCTTTCCTTTGGGAGCGGGCCAAAGCGAGGTAAAAGCTTACGAGGCTGCGAAAGCGGCTGAGAACGGAGCGAATGAAATTGACATGGTGCTTGCCGTCGGTTCCCTGCTTGAAGGTGACTTTGCAGGCGTACGGACGGATATCCGCAAGGTAGTGGAAGCGGTAAAGGGCGGGGCGATTGTCAAGGTCATCCTTGAGACCGGTTTCCTGAACGAAGAGCAGAAGGTCATGGCGTGCCGTCTTTCCGAGGAAACGGGGGCCCATTATGTGAAAACCTCCACCGGCTTCGGTCCCGGAGGAGCGACGGTAGAGGATATCCGTTTGATGCGCGCTAACGTATCGGCTTCTCTGGGAGTCAAAGCGTCCGGCGGCGTGCGCGATTTGGACGCGGCTGTGCGGATGATCGAAGCGGGGGCTACGCGCCTTGGCACGAGCTCGGGGGTTGCGATCATGAACGGCCTTCAAAGCTCTTCCAGCTATTAAGATAGCAAAGCGGCAGAGCGAGAAGTGAGCTAAGGATATTGAAGATGGTTTGCGCTCTGGCGATTTGAACGGACGGAGCATCTGTCAAGATGCCGCTAATTTGCGTAAGCAAGCCGATAAACGGATAAAACAGTGAGGCGCCTCCCACATTGAGCAGTATGTGCGACCAGGCTACGAAGGTGCCTGCGCGGCTCCCGCCGATGCTGGCGACGAGCGCCGTGACGCACGTGCCCACATTGGCGCCGATCGTGATGGCGATGCCGAGTTCAGGCGAGACGGCCTGAACGGCGGCAAGCCCCATCGCCATCGCGATGACTGCGGTGCTGCTGGGCACGAGCGCAGTCACGGCCGCGCCCGCCAGCACGCCCCAGAGCAGGCTCTGCTGGGCCTGCTGGACGAACCAGGTGAACAAGCCGCGGGACTGCAGGGCAGGCCCGATGGTTTGCATCACTTCAATGCCGAGCAGCACGAGCGCGAAGCCGCTGGCGGCGAGGCCGCCAAAGCGTGCGCTGCGCAGCCAGCGCTGCGGGAATATTGCCGCAGGCGCTTGGCCAGCGGCGTAGCCCGGCGGGGCCGGCACCGCGAGGCTCCCGGTCGTATCCCGGCTCACGGGCTGCAGCGGGCCCATGAGCCAGCTTGCGAGCCAGGCGACCGCGCCGGCGAGCAGCAGCGGCACGCCGAGGCCGCCTATGGACAGGCCGATGAGCTCGGTCGTGAGGCACGTGCCGACGTTCGTGCCGAGAATGATGCCGAGCGTCCTGGGGAAGGTGAGGATGCCTGCATTAACCAGGCCGATCGTGATAACCGTGATCGCCGTGCTGCTTTGCAGCAGCGCCGTCAAGGCGGTTCCGACGACCAGCCCTCTGGCGGGCGTACGGGTAAACCGCTCAAGCCAGAGCTGCAGGTAAGGTCCCGCCCACTGCTGAAGTGCGGCTTCCATCAGCTTCATGCCGAATAAAAAGAGGGCCAGTCCGACGAGGACAGGCAGCACAATTGTAGATACCATAAGGCGAGGGTCTCCTTCGCTTGCTTTTTCATTACATATATGCGATCGCCGAGACAAGCATGACACGCCCGTCTTTGGGCGGCGATTCCGCGCAGGGGAGTGGCGCCCGAGTGGCTGCAGTATTTTTACATAAAAAACGCAAAGCGCGATTGGAGCAGGGACACCCTTGGGTGTATCGCAGCGAGATCGAAAGGGTCGAGGGCGAACCCGATCCCGGACAGCTCGTCGCCATCCATAACCATATCGGACAATATTTAGCCACGGGCTATTGGAACGGGAAGTCGCAAATTACCGTGCGGGTCGTTTCTTATCAGCCGCTCGCGTCGATGGGCAAGGATTTCTTTGCAGAAAGATTCCGCCGGTGCGGGGAACACAGGGCGCGCTTTTTGGCCGATGCGGATTCATACCGGCTGGTGTACGGAGAAGCTGATTTTCTCCCGGGGCTTATTGTGGATAAGTTTGCAGACATTCTGGTCGTGCAGTTGTTGACGCTTGGCATGGATCGGTGCAGAGTTCAAATCGTAGAGGCATTGACGGAAGTCTTTCAGCCGCAGGGAATTTATGAGCGCAGCGATGTCTCCGTCCGGGAGCTGGAAGGCTTGGAACAGAAGAAGGGCGTCCTATTCGGCGAATGTCCGCGTCACGTCGATATCCTGGAGAACGGTTTGCGCATCCGCGTGGATATTATGGAAGGGCAGAAGACCGGTTATTTCTTCGATCAAAGGGAAAATCGCGCTTCGATCGAGCCGCTCATGACCGGATGGGGCAAGCGCAGCGGCATTGAAATGAAGGAAGTGGAGCACGACGGCAAGCTGCAAAGCGTGCCCGTGAACCCCAACGGCAAGGTCGTGACGTTTCCTTTTTGGGACGGCGCCAACGTTTTGGAATGCTTTTCCCATACGGGCAGCTTCACCCTCCATGCTTGCAAATACGGAGCCAAAAAGGTCACCTGTCTGGATATATCCGAGCATGCGATCGAGAGCGCCAAAGCGAATGTTGTCTTAAACGGGTTTGAGGATCGTGTGGAGTTCGTTGTGGCCGATGCTTTCGACTACCTTCGTCAGCAGGTCAAAGGAATGGATGATCGCAAGGCTCGCAGCGCCGCAGGACAGGGGCAGACTAAATTAGACACGTCCAAGCCGATCCAGGGCGGACGTACATGGGATGTAGTTATCCTCGATCCGCCCGCTTTCGCCAAAACCAAGAGCGCCGTCGAAGGGGCCTGCCGCGGCTACAAGGACATCAACCTGCACGGCATGAAGCTCGTGAACGAAGGCGGGTATCTGGTTACTGCAAGCTGTTCCTATCACATGCAGCCGGAGCTGTTTTTGGAAACGATTCATGCAGCTGCCGTTGACGCGGGAAAGCTGCTTCGACTGGTGGAGTTCCGCGGGGCGGGTAAAGATCATCCGCGCATTCTCGGGGTTGATGAGGGGCATTATTTGAAATTTTCAATCTTTGAAGTAAGAAGCAGGTAACAATTCGAATCATATTCCGCAATAGGGCTGTCCGGTCGATTCCGGGGCAGCTTTTTTTATATAGTTCAGCAGCCTCCTTCTCGCATGGCATGACCTGGCACAGCTTATTTCTATTAAAAATATGATAGAATAGATAGAAAAGGGAAGCGAAGGAGATTCAGCATGACCATTCGATTTGTTATCGGCAGAGCCGGGAGCGGGAAAAGCGAGTTGTGTCTGGAAGAGATCCGACAGAGGCTCCGTGAGCAGCCGGACGGATCGCCGCTCATTCTGCTCGTACCGGAACAGGCTACCTTCCTGGCGGAGCATGCGCTTGTTTCCATGCCGGGCCTCGGCGGCATGATTCGCGCCCAAGTACTCAGCTTTCACAGATTGGCTTGGCGGATCATGCAGGAGCAAGGCGGCACGGCGCGGATGCCGATCGACGATACCGGCAAAAAGCTGCTGCTGCATCGCCTTATACATAACCGCAAGGAAGAATTGAGGCTGTTTCGCGCTTCGGCGGAGCAAATGGGGTTTGTCGACCGGCTCGTTCAGCTTTTTACCGAATTCAAAAGATACTGTGTCACCGCCGACCGGCTCGACGAGCATGAGTCGAAACGGATACGCGGGATAGGGGGGCCCGGACTGCTGCGGGACAAGCTGCACGACGTCAAGCTGCTCTACCGCGATTATGAGACGGAGCTCAAGCGCCTGTATCTGGATGGAGAGGACTATTTGTCGCTGTTGGCGCAGCAGCTTCCTTTCAGCGATTCCCTGAAGAACGCTTCTTTATGGATCGACGGCTTTCACGGTTTTACCCCGCAGGAATTTTCCGTTGTGGAAAAGCTGGTGGAGCATACGGCTGATTTGACGATAACGCTTTGTTTGGATAGAGGGTACGAAGCCGGCGAGCAGCCTCATGAGCTTGATCTGTTTTACCCTACGGCCCGAACCATGATTGAGCTGCAGGAACGGCTTCAAAAGCTTGGAGCGAAGCCGGCGCTAACGACCCTTCTTTCGCCGGAGGTAGCGCCAAGATTTCTGAAAAGTCCGATGCTTGGACATTTGGAGCGCTTTTTCGATCAGCGGATCGGCAGCGGACAATACCGTTTTAAGCCGTCTGAAAGTATGCAGCAAGGTCCGGAGGAGCAAATTGTGATCCGCGAAGCGGTCAACCGCAGGGCTGAAGTGGAGGGAATGGCCCGGGATATGCTCAAGCTGGTGCGGGACAGCCATGTGCGTTGGAGACATATAGCTGTCATGGTGCGGAACATGGAAGGCTATCAAGACATGCTTCACACTGTGCTAACGGACTATGGCATTCCTCACTTTTTCGACCAAAAGCGCACCGTGCTGCACCATCCGTTAGTGGAGTTCGTCCGCTCCGCACTGGAGGTCGTGCTGCACAATTGGCATTACGACGCTGTGTTTCGCTGTGTCAAAACCGACCTGCTGCTGCCGACGGGAGAGCATCCGGGTGATGCAAACGAGATTTCAATGCTGCGGGCTGAAATGGACCGTTTGGAAAACTATGTCCTGGCCTTCGGCATTCAGGGATACCGCTTCACAGACGGGAAGCCGTGGACTTACAAGCTGAAGGCAAATTTGGAATCAGCACCGGAAGAACAGAGCGAGCAGGAAGCAAGCGAGCTTCATGCGATCAACCGGAGCAGGGAACGGGTTGTGAAACCGCTCTTGGCTTTTGAAAAACGCATCAAGCAGGCGCAGAGCGTAAAGAAGCGAGCGGAAGCGTTATACGAGCTGCTTCGGGATGTGCAAGCCCCGCAAAAGCTGGAGCTGTGGAGCGAAGCGGCGAAACGGGCGGGCAAGCCGGAAAAAGCGCGGGAGCACATGCAGCTTTGGGGCGGCTTGATGGATATGCTGGATCAGCTGGTCGAGGCGATGGGGGATGAAGAGGTATCGGATGAGCTTTTTGCAGGCCTAATCGAGACCGGACTTGAAAGCATGAAAATGGGACTCGTCCCGCCGTCCATGGATCAGGTGCTGATCGGCAGCATGGACCGGACTCGCTCCAGCAACATTCATTACGCCTATATTCTCGGCGTCAACGATGGCGTCATTCCCGCCCAGCTCAAGGAGGACGGGATTCTGACGGAAAGCGAGCGGGAGCTGCTGCTGGACTCGGGGCTGCCAATGGCGGACGGAAGCCGCAGGAGGCTGCTGGACGAGCAATTTCTCGTCTATACCGGGCTTGCCGTTCCGGGACGTCGGCTGTGGCTGAGCTATCCGCTTGCGGACGAAGAAGGCAAGTCGCTGCTGCCGTCAGAGCTGATTAAGCAAATCGCCGGTCTTTTTCCGGATATCCGGACCCGGCAGCTTCTTGCCGAGCCAAATCTGGCGATGGAAGAAACGGAGCAAGCGGCCTTCATTGCGAATCCGGAACAAACGCTGGCTTATTTGGGAGTTCAACTGAAAGCATGGATGCGCGGAAACAAAATCCAGGAGCTCTGGTGGGACGTTTACAATTGGTACGCGCAGCGGCCGGCACGAAGGTTCAAGCTGCAAAATGTCGTGCAGGCGCTGCTTTACACAAACCGCGAGGGACGGTTGTCCCTGCCGACAAGCCAGTTGCTTTACGGCAAGCACCTGCGGGCAAGCGTATCCAGGATGGAGCGGTATGTGACCTGCCCGTTTTCCCACTTCCTCTCTCACGGACTGCGGCTGAAGGAAAGACGGGTCTACCGGCTTGAAGCGCCTGATATCGGGCAGCTGTTTCACGCCGCGCTAAGCCAGTTTGCCGAACAGCTCAGGCAGGAGCAGGTCGATTGGGGAGCTTTAAGCGCCGAAGAAATTTATGAACGCAGCTCCGCCGTAGTCGATCGGCTTGCGCCAAGGCTGCAGGGGGAAATTCTGCTCAGCTCGAACCGTTATCACTACATCGCGCGCAAACTCAAGGAAGTCGTAGGCAGAGCCTCCGCCGTACTCGGCGAACATGCGAGACACGGACAATTCACGCCGCTTCGCCTTGAACTGGACTTCGGTCCGGGCAAAGAATTGCCGCCGCTTACATTCCAGCTTGATAACGGCTGCACCATGGAGATCATCGGACGGATCGACCGCGTAGACTGCGCAGACAGTGACAAAGGTTTGCTGCTGCGGGTCATTGACTATAAATCAAGCCAAACATCGCTGAATTTATCCGAGGTGTATTACGGCTTGTCTTTGCAAGTGCTGACGTATTTGGACGTTCTGATTACTCACGCCGGGCAGTGGCTTGGCGCGGAGGCGCTGCCGGCAGGCGTGCTTTACTTTCACGTCCATAACCCGATGCTGCAGCTGAAAAACGGCTTGGACCCGGCGGAAGTTGCCAAAGAACTGCGCAAACGCTTTAAAATGAAAGGTCTTGTAACTGCCGATGCCGACGTTGTGCATTTGATGGACGAGAGTCTCAAGCAAGCGAGCGGTCACTCGCAGCTGATTCCGGTTGCTGTCACGAAGGAGGGCGGCTTTTATAAAAGCTCTTCGGTCGCAACTGAAGCCCAGTGGAATTTGCTGCGTGGCTATGTACGGAGGCAAATCCGCAAGATCGGAACCGGCATTACGGAAGGCCATGTTGATATCGCCCCTTACCGAATGGGCAAAAAAGCGGCCTGCCAGCACTGCTCGTACAAAGCAGTCTGCCAATTTGATCCTTTGTTCGAGGGCAATGAGTTCCAAGTATGGAGACACCGGGCAAAGGAACTTATTTGGACGGAACTGGAAGGATTAACGCAAGTGGAATCTTAAATAAAGCCGCTCATTAGAGGAGAAAATCATCCATTTCAGGAGGAGTGCTAAAGTGTCGATTCATCAGCAACCCAAACCTCAGAGCAGCACTTGGACGGACGATCAATGGGAGGCGATCTCCGCGCGCGGGCGGCATATATTAGTGGCGGCAGCGGCGGGTTCAGGAAAAACGGCGGTACTCGTCGAACGGATCATCCGCCGCATTTCAAATGAGATGGAGCCCGTCGATGTGGACAGGCTGCTTGTCGCGACTTTCACTAAGGCGGCGGCAGCGGAAATGAAGCAGCGCATCCGCGAAGCGCTTGAAAAAGAGCTGCTGCGCCAGCCAAAGTCCCATCATCTTCGCAAACAGCTGGCTTTGATGGGCCGGGCGTCGATTACGACGCTGCACTCTTTTTGCCTGGAGGTCATTCAGCGTTATTTCAGCGTCATTCAGCTCGATCCGGGCTTCCGCATCGCCAACGAAACTGAAGCTGAGCTGCTGCGCCAGGATCTTCTTGAAGAGATGCTGGAGGCGTATTACGGAAGCAGCCGCGAGGGAGGCTCCTTTTGGAAGCTGGTTGAACGATTCGGCGGAGAGCGCAGCGATCACGCGCTCATGCAGCTGATTCAGAGACTGTATGATATCTCGCGAAGCCATCCATGGCCGGAGCTTTGGCTCAGGCGGACGGCTGGCATGTTCGGTCCGCAGCCGGCGGAAACGCCCGTCACAATGGACGGGCTGGGAGGTGCGCCGAGCGAGGAAGAAGGGGAACGAATGCGGGTGCTTCAGGAGGAAGCTTACCGGGAGGTTGCCGCATCCGTTGAGGCTGCCGCAGAGTCATTCTCCAAGAACTTCGCCGAGCAAGATGACGAGCTTCCCGCAGAGCTCTCCGCGAGTAAGCTATGGCGGCAAAGCTTGATCATGGATATCCGTTTGGAGCTGGAAGGCGCTTCAGATCTCGTAAGGCAAGGCATGGAACTCGCGCAGCTGCCCGGCGGACCTGCGCCTTATATGGATAATCTGCAGGATGATCTGGGCTACATTGAGTATTTGTTAGAGGTTACCGGGCAATCGTGGTCCGTTATGTACCAGGCCTTTCAAAATCATGGCTTCGGCAAGCTGAAGCCATGCCGCGGAGACGAATACGACAAGGAGCTGCAGGAGCAGGTCAAGGACTTACGCAGCCGGGCGAAGGAAACGGTTGGGAAAATCAGGGAGGAGCTGTTCGGTCGGACTCCCGAGCAGTTTGAAGCTGAAATCAGCGAAATGGCTCCAATTCTGCATACGCTCGTCGATCTGGTGAGCGACTTTGGAGCCCGTTACCAAACGGCCAAGGCTGCAAAGGGCCTGATCGATTTCGCCGATTTAGAGCATTATTGCCTGCAAATCCTGAGGGCTCCTGAATCTACCCCCGATGCGATGAAGCCTTCACAGGCAGCGCTCGATTACAGGCAGCAGTTTGCGGAGGTGCTGCTTGACGAATACCAGGATACGAATCGCGTTCAGGAGGCGATTGTCGAGCTCATCTCAAACCTAGAGCCGGGCAACCGGTTTATGGTCGGCGATGTGAAGCAGAGCATTTACCGGTTCCGGCTGGCTGAGCCGGGCTTGTTCCTGGAAAAATATAAATCCTACGCCGCCGACGGAACGGGGCAGGGCCACCGTATCGATTTGGCCAGAAATTTCCGCAGCCGGCGGGAGGTCGTGGACGCTGTCAATTTTCTGTTCAAGCAAATCATGAATGAAACCGTCGGGGAGATATCCTACGACGAAAGGGCGGAGCTTGTCTATGGCGCCGGCTACCCGGAACTTAAGGACGATTGCTCCGTGGAGATGCTGATCGTCAACCGGGAGGGCGAGGATGGCGGTGTTCAAGGCGGAGACGAGTACAGCGAGGAGCGGGAGACCGATTCCGGGGAGAGCGACGCGGAGGAAGAAAGCCTGGGCCTGGATCCCGCAGCCGAGGCTATGGAGCTGGAAACGGCGCAGATAGAAGCCAGAGCGATCGCCGTCCGGATTCGGGAGTTGATGGGAATCGCCGGCGGGAAGGATACCTTCGGCGTTTTTGATAAAAAAATCGGCGCGGCGCGTCCGGTCGCTTACCGCGACATCGTGATTTTGCTTCGCGCCACGCAGCAGTGGGCCCCTGTTCTCATCGAGGAGCTGAGACAGCAGGGGATTCCCGCTTATGCGGAACTGAGTACGGGATATTTCTCCGCCACCGAAGTGGAAGTGGTCATGTCGCTGCTCAAGGTGATCGACAACCCTTATCAGGATATCCCGCTTGCAGCTGTGCTGCGCTCTCCTGTTGCAGGGCTTTCCGCCGAGGAAATGGCCCAAATTCGCATTGAGGGGCGAGGGTTGCCTTTTTACGATGCAGTTAAGAAATATGCTTCGGGAATGAGGGATCGGGAAGCGAGAGCAGCTGCAGGGGGTTCGCAAGAGGCAAAATCCCAATCGGCGGTCGATCCCGAGCTGCAAGAGAGGCTTGAAACATTCCTTGCGCAGCTCGAACAGTGGCGGAACGAGGCGAGACAAGGCTCTTTGGCGGACCTGATCTGGGCGATATACAGGCAGACCGGCTACTACGATTTTGTCGGAGGATTGCCGGGAGGACAGCAGCGTCAGGCCAATTTGCGAGCTTTTTACGATCGGGCGAGACAATATGAGAGCACCTCGCTGCGCGGACTTTTCCGCTTCCTGAGGTTTATTGAACGGATGAAAGACAGCGGGGGCGATTTGGGTACGGCGAGGGCGCTCGGCGAGCAGGAGGATGTGGTGCGGATCATGTCCATCCATAAAAGCAAGGGCCTGGAGTTTCCAGTCGTTTTCGTGGCGGGCATGGCCAAAATGTTCAACCGGCGCGATCTGAACGATGTGTTTCTCATTCACAAGGAGCTTGGCTTTGGCCCGAGGTTTATGGACCCCAAGCTGAGGGTCAGTTATCCGACACTGCCCTCTCTTGCCATTAAGAGACGGATGAAGCTGGAAATGCTGGCGGAAGAAATGCGCGTGCTGTATGTAGCGTTAACAAGGGCGAGAGAGAAGCTTTATTTGCTGGGTACGGTCAAATCTCTCGATAAGCTGCTTGCGGACTGGGGCCGGCATTTGGACCGCGAAGACAGTCTTCTGCCCGATTATGAGCTGGGCAAAGCTAAATGCTACCTGGATTGGGTAGGCCCCGCGCTGATTCGCCATCCGGATGCATGCCTTTGGAGAGAACGGCTTGGAATCGCCGAGGGCTCCGCTGCAGGGCTGCTGCAGGACGCTTCCAAATGGAAGTTTAGTGTTATCGCGCCAAGCCAGCTAGCACAGCTCGAATCGGAGAAAGACAGCACCCAAACGGAGGAAGAGCGCATGAACGCCTTGCGGCAGCTGCAGCTGATGGAATCTGACTCCAGACGTCAAGAGCGGCTCGATGAGATTCTTGACTGGCAGTATCCCCATGCTTGGGCACAATCGGCTTTTGCCAAAACGACCGTATCGGAAATCAAACGGCTGGCAGAACAAAACCGGATTCGCGAAGAGCTGGAATCGCAGCCGCCCGGTTTGGTTGAGGGAAACGAAGCTAAGATCCGGACTTCCTTGCTCCGCAGGCCCCGATTTATGGAGGAGAATAAGCTGACTCCGGCTGAAAGGGGAATGGTTTACCACGCCGTCATGCAGAACCTTCCGCTCGATGGCCGGGAGATGAACGAAGAAACGATTCAAGCCACACTGTCAGCGATGCTGGAGAAGCAGCTGCTGACGGAAGCGCAGGCGCAGGTGATCGACGGATTGGCGATTTTGTCCTTTTTCCAATCGGATGCGGGGCGGAGGCTGCTGCGGGCGATTAAGGTGCAGCGGGAGGTGCCGTTCAGCTTCGGGCTCCCGGCTGCTCAGGTGGTGGAGGAAGCAGGGGAAACAGGCGCTGGCGAAACCGTCCTGATTCAAGGGGTGATCGACTGCTTGTTTGAGGACGCACAAGGCTTGGTGCTGCTTGATTACAAGACAGATGCGGTCAGAAGCAGCGGTTTGGACGAGCTTCGCGAACGGTACAGGGTTCAGGTGGAGCTTTATGCCCGGGCTGTGGAACAAATATGGAAGCGCCCTGTCACGGCGAAGTATTTGTATTTCTTCGACGGGGCGTTATTGATCGATATGTAAAATAGGAAGGGGTTCTTTCATGCGGATTTTGCATACGGGAGACTGGCATTTGGGCCGAACGCTGGAGGGCAGGAGCAGGCTCGGGGAGCAGGCCGCTTTTGTCGATGAGCTTGTGCAATTGGTGGAAGACGAACGCATCGATCTGGTGCTGATCGCCGGAGATATTTATGATTCCGTGAATCCGCCAGCTGCGGCGGAGCAGCTTTTTTACGAGGGGCTTTCCCGCCTGATTGACGGTGGAAAGAGGCAGGCGGCCGTCATTTCGGGGAATCATGATCATCCCGACAGGCTTGCCGCAGCAGCGCCCTTGGCGCATCGGCATGGCATTCGCTTAATCGGCCTGCCCGTTCCCGAGGTATGCACGTTACAGGTTGCGCGGACAGGCGAAACAGCTATCCTGGCCGCACTTCCCTATCCATCGGAATCACGCTTAAAGGAACTGCTGTCAATGGAAGCGGAAGAGGAAGCACTGCGCACCCGCTATTCGGAGCGGGTCGGGCAGTTGATCAAGCAACAGGCGGCAAGCTTTCGCAGCGATAGTGTCAATTTGGTGATGAGCCATCTGTATGCGCTTGGCGGGGCTGAGAGCGAATCGGAGCGGCCGATTCAAGTCGGGGGCGCGTATACGGTCGATACGTCGGCGCTGTCGGCGGCGGGAGCCCAGTATGTGGCGCTGGGACATTTGCATCGGCCGCAAACGCTGAAAGCTCCTATGCCGATCCGTTACTGCGGCTCGCCGCTTGCTTACAGCTTCTCGGAAGCCGGGCAGGCGAAGTCGGTGACGGTGTTGGATTTGGCGCCGGGACAGGCGGCTGAGCCGCAGGAGCTGCTTTTACGGTCGGGCAGGCCGCTTGTGAGATGGAAAGCAAAGGAAGGGCTGCAGCAGGTGTATGGCTGGCTCGATGAGGGCCGGGATGGAAACGCTTGGATTGAGTTGGAAATCCATATGCCGGAAGCGATGTCGATTGAGCAAATCCAATCGCTGCGCAAGGCGCATGACGGTTTTATCCATATTCGTCCGATCTATCCCGAGCTTGAAGCGGAGCGAAAGGCTGTGCAGCTGTCTTCGTTGCCGATGGAGGAGCTTTTTGCCCGGTTCTACGCCCGCCAAACGGGGGGCGCGCAGCCGGAGCCGGAGCTCGTTCAGTTGTTTTTGGAGCTGCTGCAGGATCATGAAGCTGCGCCGGAGTCAGGGGAATAGAAGGAGGACTTGCCGACATGCGACCGATTACTTTACATATGTCCGGCCTGCAAAGCTACCGGGAGCTGCAGGAGATTGATTTCACCCGGCTGTGCGACTCCGGGGTTTTCGGTATTTTCGGGCCCACCGGCAGCGGAAAATCGACAATACTCGATGCAATTACGCTTGCCTTATACGGCAAAGTGGAGCGGGCGAGCGGCGGCACGCAAGCCATTATGAACCATGCCGAGAACATGCTGTTCGTCGGCTTTACTTTCGAGCTGACAAGCGCCTCCGGGTCGGAGAGATATCGCGTGGAACGTCAGTTCAAGCGCGGGTCGGAACTGTCCGTGCAAACGGCGGTCAGCAGATTGCTGCGCCTTTTGCCGGAGGAAACCGTCGTGCTCGCGGATAAGGCGGGAGAAGTCACCCAGCAGGTGCAGGACATCCTCGGCTTATCGATGGCTGACTTCACTCGTGCCGTCGTGCTTCCGCAGGGTAAGTTTGCCGAGTTTCTCACCTTGACCGGCAAAGACCGGCGGCAAATGCTGCAGCGGCTGTTCCATCTGGAGCAGTACGGCGATCAGCTAAGCGCCAAGGTGAGCTCCAAAGTCAAGGAAACCGACAGCGAAATCAAGCAGATCGCCGCCGAGCAGCAGGGCTTGGGCGATGCTTCCGAGCAAGCTCTGGAGGATGCCAAGTCCCGCTTTCAGGATGCGGAGCGGCATGCGGCGCAAAGCCGTGAACGATTGAAACGGCAGGAGCAGCAGTACGAACAGGAAAAACAGCTGCACGGATGGCTGACTGAGAAAGCGGGCCTCGAGCAGGAGGAGCAGAAGCTGCAATCGGACGAACCGTCGATCCGGCAGCAGGAGGTACAGCTCCAGCTTTCCGATCAAGCGGAGCGCATGAAGCCTTATCTGGAGCAATGGGAAAGCGCTCGGACTGAGGGTGCGGAGCAAGAAAAGCTTTTGGCGGAGGCGGAGCGGGTACATGGCAGGGCTTTGGCTGAGTTCGAGGAAGCGAACGCTGCCCATGAGAAAGGACAGGCTATGCTGTCCGAAAATGAAGGAACGCTGCTCATTCGCTTAGAGCAATTGAATCAAGCGCTCGTGCTTCGGCAGGAGCTGGATCAGCTTCAAGAAGAGATGGAGAGCGTTCGTTCACAGGAAACGGCTGTTGCACACCGGCTTCAGCAAGTGAAGGAGACGCAGCTGAAGGCGGAGGAGATGAAAGCGAAGGCGATCCTGAAGCAGACGGAGCTGAAGGAAGAGCTTGGCAAGGTCGAGGTGAGTGTGGAGGTCCGTCAAAATCTGCAGGCGGCTTGTCAGGACAAACGGGGCGCGGATCTGCTGCAGATGCAGGCTGCCGAGCTAGAGGAGGATATCCGGGCGAAGGAAGCCTCATTGAGCGAATGCATCCGGACGGTCAGAGAGCTTGAAGTAAAGCGGGACGAGCTGTTGAAGCGCTTGAACGGTTGGATGATCGCCGTTTTGGAGGAGACCGCCGAACTGCAGCATTCGGAGCAAATTTTGCTGAGTCAGCAGCAGATAATTCCGCGTTTGATCGAACGCGTGAAGCTTTCCCGGCAGGAGGAGGAGCGGCACGCTCTCGCCGCCAGATTGGCCGCGCAGCTGGAGGACGGGGAGGCTTGTCCGGTTTGCGGTTCGACTCACCATCCTCTGGCGGCTGTAGCAGGGGAAGACATCGGCGCTGCGGGCGGCTCGGAGATGCTGCTTCGTGATTTGGAGGAGCAATTAGCGGGTTTTCGCGAGCTGCATTTCGCCATGAAGCAGCAGATCCAACGCGGACAAGTGATGGCGCGGCAGGCGCAGGAAGCGATGCCGGATGGCGTGGAACAGACATCGCCAGCGTCGGCAGAGGCTGCGGCAGCGGCGGGAAGACATGCAGGTGCGACAATTGCTGAGGCAAACGGGCCGCAAGCAAAAGTGACGGATGGACGAATTACAGAGACAGGAATTGCAGCGTTAACGCCATTGGACGGGCTGACCACAGCGATGGCTGAGCATCGGCTGCTGAATAATGCAGTACGAGCAGTGCAACAAAGGCTCGATCGATTGGAGCGTGAAATTGCCCAGTGTGTCCGGGAGCTTCGGCAGGCGGAACAGCTTATTCGCGATGCGAATGCGCAGCAGCATGCTGTCCAGACCGTGCTGTCCGGGCAGTATGAGAGGCTCGCGGTGATGGCCCGTGGCCTTCAAGAGCAGCGGGAGGCGTGGCAGCATCTATATCCCGGCTATGATAGGATCACAATCGAAGCTGAGCTCGAGCTGCTGCTGATGAAGGAGCGCCAAGCGGAGGAGCTGCGCTCCCGCATCGATAAAAGCATCCCGTACATCGACGGGCTGCTTGCCGAAATCGACGAGCTCCGGCGCCAGGCCGCCGAGCTCGACAAAACCGCCCTGCAGCTGCAGACGCGGCTGCAGGGCCAGGCGCAGCTCGCCGCCGACAAGGAGCGGCAGCTCGCCCAATCGATTTTGGAGGAAGCGAAAGGCCTGTTGGTCACGGTGTGAAACCTTCCGCTTGAATGATCCGTCTAAA
>LNAP01000047.1_pt1 | contig 110942 bp, 100 predicted proteins | sample 602601 | NCBI WGS metagenome assembly LNAP01 (sample SAMN02440304, study PRJNA202911) | soil metagenome | biome: Subtropical and temperate rainforests or woodlands; isolation source: soil samples (1 kg each in a 20% v/v slurry with milli Q water) were... ... | reverse complement strand
TGCAGGGCCGATTGGCGGGGCCCGCCGGAGTCCACCTTCCGCGGGTGCCCGGGCGGCTCGCTTTTGCCTTCCTCGACATCGGCGCTGGCGGCGGTGACGGCGCGGGCCGATTCCTCGGACAAGGCGGCTTCGCTGGCGGCGATATCCTCAAGCTCGGCCCGCTCCTGCACCAGACGCTCCTGCGCCTGGACGGCATCTTCGGCCAGAGCCGTCTCGCGGGCGGTGTCGTTCTCGATGTCGCGCAACTGGCGGTCGGCATCGGCGCGGGCGCCGGCGATGCGCTGCGCCTCCTGATCGAGCTGGGCGCGGGCGATGGTCAGGCGTTGCAACTCCGCCGCCGCCTCGGCCTCGGTACGCCGGAGATCCGGCAGGACGAGGGCGGCTTCGCTCTGCTGCGTGGCGGCGATGACGGCGGAACTGGTGAGCGAGACGACGGCCGTCTCGGCGGCTGCCAAAGCCTGTTCGGCAGTTTGGCGGCGTTGTGCGGCATCGCTCCATTGCTGATGGAACAGAACCGCTTCAGCACGACGGATCTGGTCGTTCAGGTTGCGGTAGCGCGACGCCTGGCGCGCCTGTTTCTTCAGCCCGGAAAGCTGGCTTTCCAGGGTGACGATGACATCGTCCAGGCGGGCAAGATTGGCTTCGGCGGCTTTCAAACGCAATTCGGCTTCGTGGCGCCGCGAATGCAGGCCGGTGATGCCGGCCGCCTCTTCCAGCAGGCCACGGCGATCGGTCGGCTTGGCGTTGATGATGGCGCCGATCCGACCTTGGCTGACCAGCGCCGTCGACTGCGCGCCGGTGGCGGCATCGGCGAAGAGCAGCTGAACGTCACGGGCGCGGGCATCCTTGCCGTTGACCTTATAGCTCGATCCCTCGCCGCGATCGATGCGGCGGGAGACTTCCAGTTCATCCGTGTCGTTGAACTGCGCCGGCACCCGGCGGTCGCTATTGTCGAGACAGAGTGTCACTTCGGCGACATTGCGGGCCGGTCGATTGACGCTGCCACCGAAGATGACATCGTCCATTTCGCTGCCGCGCATGCGCTTGGCAGAGGTTTCGCCCATGGCCCAGCGCAGTGCCTCGACCAGGTTGGATTTACCGCAGCCATTGGGCCCGACGACGCCGGTCATGCCTGGCTGAATCAACAGCTCGGTATGGTCCACGAAGGACTTGAAGCCATGCAATCGGAGTTTATTGAACTGAACCAAAGCTACGTATTCCCGTCTCGATAAGGACAAGAGCCCCTGATCAGCCCTTGCCGTGGATCGTCCTTATTTGGCTTTTGCCAATTCGGCGTCGATCACGCTCTGAAACACATTGAAATCCCGCGCGCCTTCCAGCTTCTGGTCGTTGATGATGAAAGTCGGCGTGGAATTGACCTGATACTTGTCTTCGGCATCCTTGCGCGAATTGATGATTTTCTGCTGCATGGCCTGATCGGTCAGGCATTGCTTGAACTTGTCCTCGTCGATGCCGGCGCTCTTGGCGATCTCGACCAGCGGCGGCAGCGAATCATCCACCAGCCAGGTCGCCTGGGACTTGAACAGGATGTCGGTCATGCTGGTGAAACCGTCCTGCGGTACGCAATGGGCCAGCAGCGAGGCCTGCAAGGCCGGCTTGTTCAACGGGTAATCGCGCAGCACCAGCTTGACCTTGCCGGTATCGATATAGGCCGTCTTGATCTGTGGCAGAATATCCTCGGCAAAATGAGCGCAATGCGGGCAGCTCAGCGAGTAATATTCAACCATTGTCACCGGCGCCTTGGCATCGCCCAGCACGATGTCGTCCGGGGTGATCTGCGGCGGTGCCGAGACGGTCGTGGTATCGACCGCCAGGGCAACGGTCGGTTTGACCGGCCAGAACTGCCACGCAACCAGCCCGGCAACGACGACAACGACAACAGTCGCCAGGGCAATCAGAACCTTCTTGCTCACATTCACACCTTTGTCACATCACCGGCCGAACCGCGTGGCGCACCATCCCAGCATGCGGCACATCGCAGGCCACCGGCCAAAATCTCACCCTGCCCGGTTTTGGCAGGATTCGGGGGACGGCGCAAGATCGTCCGGCCATCACCGGTCATCGAGTCGCGGCGGTTTTACGAATCATTCCCGCTGGTTACCGATTCCGCCCGAGTCGGTATGCCTCAACGCACCGGGCCGCTCTTGCTATAGCGGTGGATCGCATGGCCGAGTCGGCGCAAGACATCTTTCAAATCACCTTCCGGCATGGGCGCCAAAGCAGCTTCGGTCGCGACCTCATCAGCCTTGGTCAGGGAAGGTGACGGCTTGGGGCGCGGCTGCCGCGCCCGTATCGCGCCCTGGACGATCTGCAGCCGGGCAATGGCGCGATAGCCGAAATAACCGTTGATCCGCTCCAGCAAATGCGGTGTCTGATGCTGGATCTCCAGCGCCAGGGCGCCGACGCAGCGCAGGATCAGCGTGCCGTCGCTGCGTTTGCCCTTGGGGAAACGCAGCTTGTCCGGCTGACAGCCGCGGGCGATGTCCGGGCCGACGATTTCGGCCCAATGGGTGATCAATCCTGCTTCGGCGAAGCCGCGACTGCCCAGCGCCGCCTTCGTAATCGCGGGCACATTGGCAGCCAGCGCCGCCAAAGAGCCGCGCCGGGTATCGGCCGGCGCCTGCTTTGCCGCTTTCGTGCCGGTCGCCGGCGCCTTCGCGGCGACCCGGCCGGCCGGGGATGTGTTTTTCGGGTTTGTCGTCATCTTGCGCTAAGTCTAAGGTGCGGCTCGCAATGGAAACAAGCCGTCTGATCTCGCCGCGCGAAGCGCCGCTCCCGACCAAGGATCTGTCCAAGAGCCTGCTGGCCTGGTACGACCGGCACCGGCGCGTGCTGCCCTGGCGGCGCCTGCCGGGCGAACGGCCGGACCCTTATCATGTCTGGCTGTCGGAGATCATGCTGCAGCAGACCACCGTGGCCACGGTCAAAGGCTATTTCGAGGCCTTTCTGGCCCGCTGGCCGCAGGTCCAGGATCTGGCGGCCGCAGAGCTTGACCAGGTGCTGACTGCCTGGGCCGGCCTCGGTTATTACGCCCGGGCGCGCAACCTGCATCTCTGTGCCCAGACGATAGCGGCTCAAGGCGGGCAATTCCCGGAAACCGAAGCGGCCTTGCTGGAACTGCCGGGCATCGGCCCCTATACGGCGGCGGCGATCGCCGCCATTGCCTTTGACCGGCCGGCGACCATCCTGGACGGCAATGTCGAACGGGTCATCAGCCGCATGTACCGCGTGGCGACACCTTTACCGAAGGCCAAGGAAGAGTTGCGGGCGCTGGCCGCCGAACTGACGCCGCGCCGGCGGCCCGGGGATTATGCCCAGGCGATCATGGATCTCGGCGCCACCATCTGCACGCCGACCCGGCCGAAATGCGTGCTCTGTCCTTGGCGCCCGGCTTGTGCGGGCTTCGCCGCCGGCGACGCCGAAACCTATCCGCGCAAGGCACCGAAAGCGTTGCGCCCGGTGCGTCATGGCATCGCCTTCTGGATGATCAACGGCAAGGGCGAGGTGGCGCTGCGGCGCCGGCCGGAAAAGGGCTTGCTGGGCGGCATGATGGAGATCCCCTCGACCGATTGGCGCAAAGATGCCTGGTCACCGGCGGAAGCTCTGGCTTTGGCGCCGGTCTCGGCTGACTGGCGGTTGCTCGACGGTCAGGTGCGCCACGTCTTCACCCATTTCGAATTGCGGCTCGGCGTCCAGCAGGCGCTGATCCGCAAGTCATCCGCAGCCGATCTCATCTGGGTCGCGCCGGACCGCCTGTCGGACCACGCCTTGCCGACGGTGATGCGCAAGGTCGTCGATATCGCCCTGAAAGGGTAAGGCTACTGTCTTTTCGCCGTTGCCACGAAAAGGCCTAGGCCAAGCATCGTCACGCCTGAGGCTTGCGAGAGGCGCCGCCGGAAACCGCGATGGCGGCGCAGATAGCGGCCAAGCGGTGCCGCCATCACGACGATGACGATATCCGCGGCAGTGTTCAATGAGACGGAAATACTGCCAAGCAGCATGAACCGTGGCGCCAGCGGTGTCGCATCCGGCACCACGAATTGCGGCAGCAAGGCGAGGAAGAACAGGGCTGTCTTCGGGTTCAGCAACTCGGTCAGAAAGCCGTCGCGCAAGGCGCGGCGCAAATTTCGCTGGCGCGGTTGCGGCATTGCTTCATGTTCCGGACCTTCATGGTCTGATTTGGCCGCCAGCAGGCTGCGGAGCCCCAGATAGATCAGATAGCCGGCACCGATCCATTTCAACGCCGTGAAGGCGGTGGCGGATGTCGCCAGGATGAGCGACAGGCCGAAGGCGGCGGCAAAGACATGCGCCAATCCGCCGAATCCTGTCCCCAGCGACGAGAGCAGGCCGTCACGCGCCCCGGATTGCAGCGTACGGGCCAGCACATAGAGCATGCCGGGGCCGGGTATCGCCGCCAAAGCGAGCGCCGCGATCAGGAAAGCCTGCCAGTGAATACCGCTCGACATCATGCCCAGCCCTCTATCATGCCCCGCCCTCTCGATTGCGCATCACATCATCCGGCAATCGGGGCCTGCGCGACAGGACCGGAACCAGCATCCGCTGCCATCCACATTGCTCGCCGCAAAAAAGGATGCCCGGCTGGTCTTGCGACCGGCCGGGCAGTTCAGGCACCTAACGTCAAAATCCGATGAGGCTGAAGAAGATGATGCTGAAGAAACAGCCGATCAGTGCATCTCGGCGCGCAATTGCTGGCGTAAGTAATCGATCGGCAGCAATTGCCCCTCGCGCCGGATGCACCAGAACTGCCAGCCATTGCAGGCCGGCGCGCCCTGAACCGCAGCGCCGACCTGATGGATCGAGCCGCGATGATCGGCGGAAATCAGGGTGCCGTCGGCCCGCACCTTGGCGGTCCAACGACCATTCATGCTGTGCAAAATCTCGCCCGGCGGCAGCAGGCCACGCTCGATCAGCCAGCCGAAAGGGATGCGCGGCTCCTCGCGCTTCGAGGGCGTGTGCAGCAGGCTGGCATCTTCGACCGGCTGGACCGCGGCGATACGCTTTTTGGCAAGGCCGATATAGCCTTCGTCCCGCTCGACGCCGATCCAACGGCGGCCCAGGCGCTTGGCGACGGCGCCGGTCGTGCCGCTGCCGAAAAAGGGATCCAGCACCACGTCGCCGGGCTTGGTCGAGGCCATGATGACACGGTGCAGCAAGGCTTCCGGCTTTTGCGTCGGATGGCCCTTATTGCCGTTATCGTCCTTCAACCGCTCATTGCCGGTGCAGATCGGCAGCAGCCAGTCGCTGCGCATCTGCAGATCATCGTTCAGCGCCTTCATGGACTCGTAATTGAACTGATGCCGGCTGTCCTTGGACTTGGCGCACCAGATCATCGTCTCATGGGCGTTGGTGAAACGCCGGCCGCGGAAGTTCGGCATCGGATTGGTCTTGCGCCAGACCACATCGTTCAACATCCAATAGCCGAGATCCTGCAGCGTGGCGCCGACCCGGAAGATGTTGTGATAGGAGCCGATGACCCAGATCGTGCCGTCATCCTTCAGGATGCGGCGTGCCGCCTTGAGCCAAGCCTGGGTGAAGGCGTCATAGGTCGCGAAATCGGCGAATTTGTCCCATTCATCGTCGACCGCATCGACCTTGGTATTGTTCGGCCGATGCAACTCTCCCTCGAGTTGCAGGTTGTAGGGCGGGTCGGCGAAGATCATGTCGACCGACTTTTCCGGCAGGGCATTCATGGCGGCAATACAGTCGCCGCGCAGGATGCTGTCCAGCGGAAGGGTCGTGAGATCGGATTTGGGCTGCTTCGTTTTCATGCGCCCGATCCTGAGTCAGGCGACTCGGCAAGTCAAGCGCAAAAAGTGATATGAGTCAGTCTGTTATGCTAAGACTCTGAGATACTGGTCTAAAAGATCGTCGGTGCTCCACCGTCACGCCATGACGCAAGATCGCGGCCAAATGTTCGGCCGTGCTATAGCCGACATTGCGCTCCCAACCATATACGGTGTGCGTCTCAGAAAGTGCCCACATGATCTTGTCGCGCACGACTTTTGCGATTATCGAGGCGGCGGCGATGGACAGTGATAGGCCGTCTCCGCCCACCAGACACTGCGTGGCGCAATTCAATTTCGGCGGTCGATTGCCGTCGATCAGGGCGATATCCGGCACGACGGGCAAAGCTTCGACTGCCCGGCGCATGGCTAGAAAGCTCGCCTGCAGGATATTGATTTCATCGATTTCAGCGACGCTGGCCTGGCCGAGGGCATAGGTGACGCATGTCGTCAGGGCATCATGCAGCTCGGCGCGCTTTGCCGCCGTCAGTTTCTTTGAATCATCGATCTGCCGCGCGAGCTTTTTCGGCAGCCGGGACGAATCGATGATGACGGCGCAGGCCATGACAGGTCCGGCCAAGGGGCCACGGCCCACTTCATCGATGCCGCAGACAATCTTTCCATCGCTCAAGCCAGGGACGAGACCCAGGGCGCGCTCATGACGCAAATCGGGCATGGTTACTGCCAGTTTTCATAGAACTGGAAGTGACTTTGCAAGACTTCGTAGGGAACGCCAAGCGATTCGCATAAGGCCGGGTCGGTGACATTGAGCTTTTTCTGCAATTTGCGCATATCGAGGAAATAATCATGCGCGGCGCTTTGCAGGACATTGGCGGCTTTCATCGCCTCGGCCTTCTCGACCTCATTGCCATGGGCGGAGGCATCCCAGGCTTTCAGTGACTGCAGATTGACCATCGCCCAGGATTGCGCATCGAGGCCGAGCAGATAGCTGTCCTGCTCGGATCCGGTACCTTGCGGCGCCTTGGCATGTTGAGCCGTGCAATCGATAAAAGCCTGCAAACCTGCCTTGGGATTCGGCGAGAGACAGCCGGTGCTGTCATCCACGCCTTTCTTGATGGCAGCGACACTGACATTACCGGCGGCAAGGACCTGCGATTGCGCGGCAGCAACACTTAAGACGCCCAAGGCCAAGACGGCGAAAAGCCGGATGCCGCTGGTTAGGGACTGTCGTACGGATGGGCGGAACATGGGGCTGGCGTCTCGCGATGGTGGCGTGGCCAACTGGCCTGCTCCAGCCATGCCCGAAATCCCCGGTCCCCGCAACCGGCTTGCTATCGGTCCCCTGCCGTCGATCCCAGGTTAAGACCTGTATTTGACCTCAGAGGTTCGGGGAGTACGGGGAACAGATCGGGCTGAATCGGCGAGCTCCGCAGGATGGCGAAGCGCGACAGGTCGCCAGTCGCCGATCACGACTATTCGGCCTCAACGCTCCGGTTGGCTGGCTTCGAAGAGGAACCAGCCGCGCTGTTCGGCCTCGTCGATCCAGTTCTCCAGCAGGCTGGCGCTGGCCACGTCCTGATGTTCGTCGCACAGTTCATGAGCCTCGCGCATGAACGAGGTGAGCCGCAGATTGTCGCTGTGCAGCTCAGTCAGCATATCACCGGCTGAAACATAATCGCTGTCGTTATCCGCAATCCGTTGCAGGCGACCGATTTGACCGATCGAACGCAAGGTTGTGCCACCGATCTTCCGGACCCGTTCCGCGATCGCATCGGTGGTGGCGAAGATCTGGGCGGCCTGGTCGTCGAGCAGCAGGTGATAATCGCGGAAATGCGGCCCGGAGACGTGCCAGTGAAAATTCTTGGTCTTGAGATAGAGCGCGAACACATCCGCCAGCAGCGTTGTCAGTGCCGCAGAAATGGCCTGCCGGGCATTGGACGGCAGTTGACTGGGTGTGTCGAGAGCCGCGACGCGCGAGGCTTTTGTCTCTTTGGTCATTTCTGGTCTCCTTCTCGATTATCGAACGTCACATCGACGACGCATCAGCTCGGCCAGTCATTGCCGCGAATGATGCTGCAGAAATTCAGGCGCTGATAGTTGGGGTCCTTGAGCGCCAGAACATCCGCATTGACGGTGCCGAAGGTGCTGAGCGGCTTCTTGATGAAGCCTTCTTTGAAGGCCTCGATGATGTTCTCTTTGAAAGCATGGCCGCGCGGATGGTGCTCGCAGACATGGTCGCGCTGCGCCGCCGAGAAGTCGTGATAGGCGATGCCGAGCACGTCCATCTCGACGCCCGCCGTGACCAGCGCGATGGTCGGGCGCATATGCTCCGGCACGCCGGGGGTGGTGTGGAGCGCAATCGCCGTCCAGACGTCTTCGATGTCGCGTTCGGGAATGCCATAGCTCTTCAGGAAGTTGCGGGCGGCATTGGCGCTGTCGACTTCGAAACGCAGATCCGGACTGCCATAGGCCTTCGTCAGCCCCATATCGTGAAACATGGTGCCGACATAAAGCAGTTCGGGGTCGTATTTCAGGCCCTTGCGCTCGCCCGTCAGGGCGCCCCATAAAAACACCCGGCGCGAATGGTGATACAGCAGATCGTCCTCCGTATCGCGGACGAGCTGGGTGGCGGCGCGCGCAAGGGCGCTGTCGGGGATGCGGATGCCGGCAATGATTTCGGTCATGACAAGTCTCCAGGGTCTTACAGGTTAATTGCAGTCATTGGATGAAACCGGGTCGCTGGCCGGGAAGCTGTCTTCCAGCGCCAGATCCAGCATCCGCTCGCAGCTGGGGCCCTCGGGCTCAGCCGGATGCGCAGTGGCCGGGGATTGATCATGCGTTGGCCGGTATGTGGTTGCGGTCGTCATGGCGCTTCTCCTCACGAATCAATTCAGGAATTGGCCGGTATTGACCGCTGGAACATTGGTCGAAAACGTGACCAGGGTGACCGGCTGCCTATGACGATAAGATCGAGCCTGGGGCGGATTTCAGCAATCCTGCGAGGCAGCCGGTTTCGGCCAATTGCGCGTGTTTTCCTGCCATCCCGCCGGGCGGTCTGGATATCGCCGGGCAAGACGTCAAATCACGCGCTTATATTTGTTATTTGCGCGACCGCAGTTTGGGCGACCGCCAGAGCAGTGAGTGCCGCGACGACGCCTGCGCCATGGGTCGTGTCGGGTTTATCTGGAGGCGGCTTGCTTTGCGCGTTGGCTAGGACCGGCCTGTATCCGACTCCGGAGGTTCGGGGAAAACCGAGAACAGATCCGGCTGGGTCGGCGAACCGGGCGGTACGGTGAATCGCGACAGATCGAGGCGCCAGTCGCGATCGCCGATACCATGTCGCTTGGCAGCCTTCTCGACCCGCTGGCGGATCATGTCGGCATAGGGTCCGTTGCCTCTCATGCGGCTGCCGAACTGGCTGCTATAGATCTGCCCGCCATGGCAATCCTTCACCCGGTTGAGCACATGTTCGGCGCGATCGGGCACGTGATCCTGCAGCCACTCGGCAAACAGATCCTTGATCTCTAGCGGCAGGCGCAGCAGCACCCAATTGACGCCCCGGGCGCCGTTTTTCACACCAGCTTCGATGATGGCTTCGATTTCATGATCCGTCAGGGCGGGAATGATCGGCGCCACCGAGACACTGACCGGCACGCCGGCGGCGGTCAGTTCCTTGATGGCGGCGAGACGACGATGCGGCGCGCTGGCGCGGGGCTCCAATTGTCGCGCGAGTTTGGCATCCAGCGTCGTAACCGACAACGCGACATGCACCAGGCGACGCCGCGCCAGACTGGTCAGCAGATCGATATCCCGCAATACATTGGCTGATTTCGTGGTGATGCCGACCGGATGATTGAAATCGGACATCACCTGCAGGATGCTGCGGGTAATGCGATAGCGCCGCTCGATCGGCTGATAGGGATCGGTATTGGTGCCCATGGCGATCAAAGTCGGGCGGTAACCCGGGCGCCTCAACTCCTGCACCAGCAATTTGGCGGCATTGGGCTTGTGATAGAGCTTGGTCTCGAAATCGAGCCCAGGCGAATGGCCGAGATAAGCATGTGTCGGTCGCGCGAAACAATAGATGCAGCCATGCTCGCATCCGCGATACGCATTGATCGACTGATCGAAGGGGACATCGGGCGACTCATTGCGGCTGATGATCGATTTGCTGGTATCGAGGCCGACGGTCGTCCGCAGCGGCGACACATCATCGTCTTCGTCGAAACGCGGCCAGCCATCGTCTTCCGCCGGGCGTTCTCCCGGCTCATATCGCCCCGGGCGGTTGCTGATCGCGCCGCGACCCTTACGTGACCTGGCGGGCAAAGCCGTGTCTGGCGCCGGATCGGCCTCGCCAAGATCGAGGGAGAGCGGCGCGGATTTGCGCTGGATCTTCATGGTCCAAGATCATGGCACCATGAAGAGAACAAATAAAGAACAAAATGGAAGATTAACGTCTTTATCCGGCGCCTTTATGCGATACGCAGATGCTCCTGCAGCCGCGGCATCAACTCCACCAGATTGCAGGGTCGGAAGCGATTATCCAATTGCCATTTCAGGATGTCGTCCCAGCCGTCGCGGCAGGCGCTGGGCGAGCCCGGCAGGGCGAAGAGATAGGTGCCGCCGGCTACCCCGCCCACGGCGCGGGACTGGATCGTCGAGGTGCCGACCTTCTGGAAGGAGAGCCAGCGGAAAAGCTCGCCAAATCCGTCGATCCGCTTCTCGATCACCTGATCGAAGGCTTCGGGCGTGACATCGCGTCCGGTGACGCCGGTCCCGCCCGTCGAAATCACCACATCGACCATGGGATCGGCGATCCAGGCGCGCAGCTGCGTCGTGATGGCTCCGATATCGTCCTTGACGATTTGCCGTGCTGCCAGGTGATGGCCGTCGCGGTCGATCATGTCGACCAGCGCCTGGCCGGACCGGTCATCCGCTTCGCTGCGGGTATCGGAGACGGTGAGGATGGCGATATTGACGGCCAGAAACGGCCTCGTTTCATCGATCTTCGGCATGCCCCACCATCCCGCGGAAGCGCCGCGGCGTCAACTGTGCGGCTAGGCTCCCGGCCAGATCCAGGTCAGCTCATGCTTGTTGTGGAAGAGATGGACGAGCTGTCCGCCCGGGATCGCGGCAAAGGCGCTCGCGGTGTCGTAATCGGTCGGACCCTGAAATTTCAAGGTGCAGATGATGCGGCGTGCAAGCCCGCTCTCGAGCCAGGTCTGCACCAGGCGCAAAAGCCGCGCCGGATAGCAGATAACGTCCGAGGTCAGCCAGTCGACCGGCCCGATCGCTTCGGGCGAGAGGGCAAAGGCGCTCGCCAGGCGATGGTCGATCCGTGGCAGGGCGGCGATGCGTGGGTCGAGCGGCGCCCGGTCGACGCTCACCACCTCCGCCCCGGTGCTTTGCAGGACCCAGGTCCAGCCGCCGGGGCTGGCGCCGAGATCAAGGCAGCGTTCGCCCGGCACGGGGTGACGCCCGGCCAGGGTCAGGGCTTCCCAGAGTTTCAGATAGGCCCGGTTGGGTGGCGTCGTCCGATCCTCGACGAAGACGGCCTCGCCATGGCGGAACGGGCTTGAGCACAGGGTCGAGGCAAGAATGGTATCGGGATCCAGCAACGTCCAGGAGCCCAGCGGCGCGGTCGGCGCGGGGGCCGGAAAGATCAGCGGCTTTGCGCCGACATGGGGAAGGGCGTCCTGGATCAGCTGCGCCCGGCGGTGATGGCCGATGGGCCACAACGCCCAGTTCCGCTGCCGGTCGCGCAGCGCCCTGGCGCCGTCCTTGATCGAGGCGATGGAAATGCGTGTCGCGTCGTGCCAGATGTTCTGCGCCCAGGCCATCGGCAGCGCCGGGCCGGGCGTCAGAATCAAGCGGTCATAGGTGTCGATCGGCGTGACGCCGGCCCGCGCCAATTCCTCCAGCAAGGGATCGGTGAAGCCTTCGGGGGCGAGATAAGCGGCGAGAGAATCCTGCACGTCGGCAACTTGCTAAAAACGGAAAGGGCCGGGACTGTACGGCCTTCCCGCGCCGAAGCGCAACATGACGCGGGACACCGAGATCGGCATCCCGCGTCATGAACTCAACTCTTTAAGGAAAGCTGCTCTGGCCTACTTGCTGGCCTTGGCCAATTCTTCCCGCTGATATTTCGGCCAGTCGCCGCTGGCAACGGCTTCGAGCGAGGGAGAATCTTGGCCGAGGCGCTGGCGATAGATCCAGTAAGCCGCCACAACCCGTTCGACGAACAACCGGCTTTCATCCGATGGCAGGCTTTCGATGAAGAGCAGCGGATCGCCATGGGTATTGCTGGCATCGAACCACTTGGCCAGGTTGCCGGGACCGGCATTGTAGGCAACGACCACCTTGATCAGATCGTTGCCGACATTCCCATCCGCCGTCAGGCTGTTGATATAGCGCTGGCCGATCTCCATGGAGACGATCGGATCCTTGATTGCGGCCGCTTTCTTGCCGGCGACAAGCTTTGCCGTCGACGGCATGAGCTGCATCAGACCCGTGGCGCCCGATGTCGGATTGACGGCTAGGGGATTGAAGCCGGATTCCTGACGCATGACCGCATAGAGCAGCGCGCGATCGACATCGAACCCGTCGCTGGGGCGCCAGGACGGCAGCGGATACAACGCCGCCGACACGATCCGGCCTTCATTGGTGCGAATCGTGGCGCCGATACGCAAGGCGAGCGACGGCATCCGCGCGGCTTGGGAGAGAGACAGCAAGGCTGTGGCGAGGGTGTCGTCTGCCGTTTGCTGCAGAACCAGCAGTTCCTTTTCGGCCGCGTTCACCTCTCCGACCTGCAGCAGCGCAAGAGCCCGCTTGCCGCCACGCGTGGCCAGGACTGCGCGAGCCTGACGGGCATTGAATGCCGGGGTGCGCCAATCGAAGTCATTGTCGGCACCCAGCGCCTTCATTGCCAGCTGACCATAGAAGGTCCGCGGCTGCTTGGCGGCCTTGACCAGCCAGGGGCTGACCTTGCCGGGCTGTTTCGCCCGCAAATAGGCGCGGCTCGCCCAATAGGCTGCGGCCGATTTATTCCAGGGATCGGTGATCTGGTCGTAGGAAGCCGTGAATTCCCGCGCGGATCTGTCGTAGTCGCGGTTTCGCCAGGCGGCGAGACCGGCGCGCCAATGGGGATCGCTGTCGACCACGCTTTCATCCGGCGATCCGATACGAATCACGCTGGCGGCCGCCGGCTTGGTGAGCTTGCCGGCTCCTTTATGAACGGCGAGGGCATAAATATCCGAGGCGTCGGGCAGGGCGCTGTAGCGCTTCAGCCAGTCCGACAATTCCTTCGGCTTGCTTTTGTAATTGGGCGCCAGGTAACGGTCGGCCAGCACTTCACCGAGGAGAGATTCGTCGGTGAGCTGTCCGATCATGTCATCGGCGCTGTGGAAATCGCCAGCTGCCTGGGCGCGGAAGATCGCGCGATAGCGGTCGGCATTGACCTCATCCAGCGGCTGCGGCAATTGCGGGCCGCTGATATCGATATCATCCGTCGGCAGGGCAGCCGTTTTGTCCGCCGACGAATCGTCGACGCTATCTGCATCACTACTGGCCGTACTTACGGTCCGGGACGACCCAATGGCGTCCTGCGACCATGCCAGCCTGGGGGCGGCGGCACTAAGCACCAGCACTGAGATCGCGGTCGCCGCCAGCATCGCTGGCCGACCGTGTCGCCAATGTTTGCGCATCAAGGTGTCGTCCCCTTGATTGTGTCCCAGCCCGGCCAGGACACGGTTGAAAGAAAATCTCTGCGTGCGTTTCTGGAATCAGACTTAGTGGATTGAAACTGGGGAGTCCAGCCTTCTCAAGCCGTCGTGATCTACAGATATGGTGTTTTAACCCGGTCGACCTACTATATGTAGTGATGCAACAATAAAATATTTGTGTAGGGCGATATAACTATAACGTGAGGGAGCTGTTTGGCATGGTTAATGCGACTAAAATCATAGGATAAAAAGTGTCGCAAAGATGAGTCGTAAAGGATTTTAGTCTCATAGAGTCGTGATGCGACTTTTCAGTTTCAAAAGGTCGCGCCAAGCTTCGCGTTTCAGACCGGGCTGACGCAACAGATAGGCGGGATGGAAAATCGGCATCGTCGGAATCGGCGCGTCAAGGCCAGGCGTCTTGTAATCGAACCACCGACCCCGCAATCGGGTAATGCCGTCATTCAACCCGAGCAGACCCTGCGCTGACGAGCCACCGACCAGGACCAGCACTTTCGGGCGCACCAGTTCGATATGCCGCGTGACGAAAGGTAATTGGGCAGCCAGTTCCGCTTCGGTCGGCTTGCGATTGCCGGGCGGGCGCCAGAAGCACACATTCGTTATATAGAAGGTTGTGCGATCGAGGCCGATCGCCGCCATCATCCGGTCGAGCAGCTGACCGGAAACACCGACAAAGGGTTTGCCCTGGCGATCCTCGTCGGCACCGGGTGCCTCACCGATCAGCATGACATCCGCTGCCGGGTTGCCGTCGGCAAAAACCAGATTGGTTGCGGTCTTCTTCAGGGCGCAGCCGTCGAAAGCCAGCAGGGCGGCGCGCAAGGAGTCGAGATCCGGCGCCGCTTTCGCAGCTTCCCGGGCGCCCATCACGGCGGCCGGGCCGGCCTGCCCGACGTCGTTCCGGCCCATCTCGTCGCTGGCCGTTATCCGGCCCTTTGTCTGACTCGCCGGCGCCGTATTTCCTGCCGCCGCCAGTTGAGGCGGCGCAATTGTGGCCGGTTGGCGCCGGTCGCGGCCGGGAAGCTCGGGGATGTCGAGGGTCGCGCCGAGGCGGCTTTGCGGCGTCTCTTCAACAGCCTCGTCGGCACCCCACTCGATATAGAGTCTCAAGAGGGAAAGAGGGTCGAGCGGATCGGAGGTCGGCGTCTGCATGGATGCAACCTAGCATCGGCCGTCCGTTGCCGGAAGACCGCCGCGGCATGGCGGAGTCCCTGTCGATCGGCGAAGAGCTATGCGTGTGCGGGTGGCAAACCGGGTGGAAAGGGGCAGTTGTCAGCAGCCCTGGGCCCATTGTAACAACCTTGCCAAGATCTGGCCGGACGATCGGGTACCGGCCAGATGACAGAATGATGCGTATATGGCCGAGATTGCCAGGAGGGGAGAATGGACCGCGAGGTAATGGAATATGATGTCGTGATTGTGGGCGGCGGGCCATCCGGGCTCAGCGCCGCGATCCGACTGAAGCAACTGGCGGCCGAACGGAATCACGAGGTTTCGGTCTGCGTCATCGAAAAGGGCGCCGAGATCGGTGCCCATATTCTATCTGGCGCCGTGCTGGAGCCGCGTACCCTCAATGAACTGATCCCCGACTGGAAGGAAAAGGGGGCGCCGCTCAACACGCCGGCCAAGGAAGATTTCTTCCTGTTCCTGACGGAAAAAAAGTCGTTCCGCCTGCCGACCCCACCGCAGATGCATAACGAAGGTAATTATATCATTTCCCTGGGGAATTTCTGCCGCTGGCTCGGCACCCAGGCGGAAGAATTGGGGGTCGAGATCTATCCCGGTTTCGCCGCCGCCGAAGTGCTTTATGACGAGAGTGGTGCCGTCAAAGGTGTCGCAACCGGCGATATGGGCATCGGTAAGGACGGCCAGCCGACCGGCAACTTCACGCGCGGTGTTGAGCTGCACGGCAAGCAGACCATCTTCGCCGAAGGCTGTCGCGGCTCGCTGACCAAGACCCTTTTCGAGAAATTCAATCTGCGCGACGGCGTCGATCCGCAGACCTTCGGCATCGGCATCAAGGAATTGTGGGAAATCGATCCGGTCAAACACAGCCCGGGCAAGATCATTCACACCACGGGCTGGCCGATGGATGCCAAGACCTATGGCGGATCGTTCCTGTATCATCTGGAAAACAACCAGGTGGCGGTCGGCTTCGTCGTCGGTCTCGATTATCAGAACCCGCATCTCTCGCCCTTCGATGAATTCCAGCGCTTTAAGCAGCATCCGGATATTCGGCCTTATTTCGAAGGCGGCCGGCGCATCGCCTATGGTGCCCGCGCCATCAATGAAGGCGGCTTCCAGTCGATCCCGAAATTGGCCTTTCCGGGCGGCGCGCTGATCGGCTGCACGGCGGGGTTCCTCAACGTGCCGAAGATCAAGGGCACGCATACCGCGATGAAATCGGGGATGACGGCCGCCGAGGCGATTTTCGACGCGTTGGTCTCCGGCGCAGCTGCCGAGAAACCGCTGGAGGTGACCGCTTATCCCGAAAAATTGAAGCGGTCCTGGGTGTGGGACGAACTCTATAAAGTGCGGAATATCCGCCCGAGCTTCCATAAGGGCTTCTGGTTCGGGCTGCTCTATTCCGGGCTCGACACATATATCTTTAAGGGCAAGGCGCCCTGGACCTTCCATCACAAACCGGATCATCTCCAGCTGAAGAAGGCATCGGAGATGCCGAAGATCGACTACCCGAAGCCCGACAACGTGATCAGCTTCGACCGTCTGTCTTCGGTTTTCCTGTCCGGGACCAATCATGAAGAAAACCAGCCGGCGCATTTGACCTTGAAGAACAAGGACGTGCCCATCCAGGTCAATCTGGCGCTCTATGATGCGCCGGAACAGCGCTATTGCCCGGCAGCGGTCTATGAAATCGTGCGCGACAGTGACGGCGCCAATCCCAAACTGCAGATCAATGCGCAGAATTGCGTCCATTGCAAAACCTGCGATATCAAGGACCCGACCCAGAATATCAATTGGGTTGTGCCGGAGGGAGCGGGCGGGCCGAACTATCCGAACATGTAAGACAGCTGACCTATTTCCGGGCCGGTTTCCGGGCCGGTCACGGATTCGAAAGGCCGGCTGCGCCGAGCTATCCAAAGCCGTCGGTTCCTGCTAAGACTGGGTGTCGACAGACACCCACTTTTCGTTTGGTGACAATGGCTTCCTCCCAGCCCCCTGCTTTTTCTCCGACTTTTCGTTCACTTCGGCCAGCCCCCTGGCGTCATATGATCACCGGCATGCTGACAGTTCTGTTGGCGACTGCGCCGGTTCTGCCGGATTTCGTTCCGGCGGCGGCGGCTGATTCGAAGGAGACGCATTGGTCCGTTTCCGGCGCCTTCCTGGCCGGCATGCTCGCCAAGGAAACCGGCGATATGACCGCTGCCGCCGATCTGTTGCCGGTGGCTTTGAAGGCCAGTCCCGACGATCCCGGCCTGGTACAGGCGGCGATGATCGCCCTGATCAGTGCCGGCCGTATCGATGAAGGCATCAAGATATCGCGACAATTGACCAGCGCGAAACCGTCCCTGAAGACGGACGCGCCGCTGGCCATGATGTTGCTGATCCAGGGCGCCATCAAAGACGGCAAATACGATCAGGCGCTGGAACTGGCGCGCAATCTCCCTGACCAGCAGGTCGGCAAATATGCCGGCCCGATGTTGCGCGCCTGGCTGGTTGCCGGCAGCACGAAGCAGGTCGAGCCGGCGGTCAAGGAACTCGAACCGTTGCAATCGATCGACGGCTTCGCGCCTTTCGCGGTCATGCAGCGTGCAACCATTGAGGATTTCCTGCAAAAGCCGGATGCCGCGCAGAAGAGCTATCAGGAGGCGGCCGACGCCGCCAGCGAACTGCCGACCCTGCTGATGCAATCCTATGGCAATTTCCTGCAACGGCGCGGCGATCAGGCGACGCTGAAGCAGCTGACCGATCGCTTCGAAAGCGAAAATGCCGGCCGCAGCGATTCGCTCGCCGGTCCTTTGCTGAAATCCTTGAGCCGCAGCGGCAAACCAAAGCCGATCGTCACTTCGGCCCGGGACGGCATCGCGGAAGTGCTGTCGGGAATGACGGTTCTCCTGCTGCAGGAGAATATCACCGGCGAAGCATTGCTGTTCGGCCGTCTCAGCCTCGATCTCAAACCCGATCTCGACATGTCGAAGATCCTGATCGGCGATATCTATCGTCGCACGGATCATCTGGACGATGCCGTGGCGATGTATCGGACGATCAGCAAGGATTCGATCTACCGCTGGTCCAGCGACCTGTCGATCGCCGAATGCCTGCGCCGCGAGGACAAGATCGACGAGGCGGAAAAGCAGCTGCGCCAGATGGTGGCCAGCGACAAGCGCAATATCGAAGCACCGATGCTGCTTGGCGACCTGCTGCGCGGCGCCGACAAATTCGAACCCGCGGCAGCAGCCTATAGCACCGCCATCGACCGGATCGGTACGCCGACACCCAATGACTGGTCGGTCTTCTATTTCCGCGGCACGAGCTATGAGCGGGCCAAGCAATGGCCGAAGGCCGAGGCCGATTTCAAGAAGGCCCTCGAGCTGTCGCCGGATCAGCCTTACGTGCTGAACTACCTGGCCTATAGCTGGGTCGAACGCCGGGAAAATCTCGGCGAAGCCCTGAAGATGCTGGAAACGGCAGTCAATGCCCGGCCCGAAGAGGGCTTCATCGTCGACAGTCTCGGCTGGGCGCATTATCAGCTCGGCCACTACCAGGATGCGGTGAAGTATCTTGAGCGCGCTGTCGAACTGGCGCCCCAGGATGCAACCTTGAACGACCATCTCGGCGATGCCTATTGGCGGGCCGGTCGCCGCAATGAGGCGCGGTTCCAATGGAGCCGGGCGTTGAGCTTCAAGCCCGAAGACGGCCAGGTGAAGGTCATCGAAGCCAAGATACGCGATGGCTTGCCGGCGTCGACCAGTGGCGATGGCAGCACCAAGAATGGCGGCAGCGACCAGAAGGGCGGCAGTGGAAATAGCGGTGGTGCCGCTGCCAACGGCCAGACCGACGGCTGAGCGTCGCGGATATCCGGTTTAGCCCATGTCGGTTCATTCTGTGTCGTCCGCCATGCCCCGCATTGGGGCTGCCGAATATGTGGCGCGGGCAAAGATCAATCTTTATCTGCATGTCGTCGGCAAGCGCGCCGATGGGTTTCACCTGCTCGACAGCCTGATTGCCTTTGCTGAAACCGGCGACCGCCTCACGGTCGAACCGGCGGACGAATTGTCGCTGCTGATTGACGGCCCCTTCGCATTCGGTTTGCAGCATGAGAAGGACAATCTCGTCCTGCGCGCCGCGCGTGGTCTGGCCGCCCTTGCCGGCAGGGTGCCGGCCGTGACCATCCGGTTGACGAAGAACCTGCCGATCGCCTCGGGCATCGGCGGCGGTTCCGCCGATGCCGCTGCAACCTTGCGGGCGCTCGCCGCCCTGTGGCAGCTCGATCCGGTATCGGATGAGGTTCGGCGCCTGGCCTTGTCGTTGGGGGCCGATGTGCCGGTCTGCCTGGACGGCCGGCCCAGTTTTATCGGCGGCATCGGTGAAGAGATCGCCGCTGCCGGCACGCTGCCGCCAGCCTGGCTGCTGCTGGTCAATCCGCGGGTCCCGACACCGACACCGCAGGTCTTCAAGGCCCGTCGCGGTGATTTTTCTGCGCCGGCCCGCTGGCAGCTTCCGCCGGGAGATGCCGGCGATCTCGCGCGTTTTCTCGCCGAGCGGCGCAATGACCTGACCGAGCCGGCCATCATCGTGGCGCCGGTGATCCGCGATGTCCTGGCGGTTCTTGACGATACGCCGGATTGTCTGCTGTCGCGTCTCTCCGGCAGCGGCGCCACCTGTTTCGGTGTCTATGGCAGTGCCGCAGCCGCTGAAACGGCCGCCCGATATGTCGCCCAGCGACAAGCCGGCTGGTGGCAGGCCGTGGCCGCGCTCGCGACCGATTGAGACGCCTGCTAGGGCGTCTTATGTGAGATCGTCGCGGCGACGGCGCGCAATTCTTCCAGCAGCGCCGGTGTCGCCCGGCCATCGACAGACAGGCCGGCTGCTTGCTGATAGGTGCTGATGGCGGCAGCGGTGTCGGCATCGGCCACGCCATCGATCGGCCCCGGCGGGAAGCCCAGTTGATCCAATAGCGTCTCGGTTTCCAGGACGGATGCATCGACCTGGGGTGCAATCTGTTCCCCGGCCGCGTGCCAGAGGCCGAAACCGACCAGCAGCGATGCTGTAAGCAGAGCGGCGATCAGGGGCACACGCCGGGGCGTATCCTGCATCGGCGTATCCTGCAGGGGCCGGGCGGCAGCGATATCGGCATCGCCCATATCGGCATCGCTCGATGCATCGAGGGCGGCTCGCGCCCGGTATCCGCTGTCGGATATGGGGACCTGGCCGGGCGCTGGGATCGGCGTGGTATCGGTCATCGCTCCGCTCTGCTAGCCTGTCATCCGAATCAGCCGCAGACCATAACGATGTCGCCATCCGCTGGGCAAGGGATCTTGGCGCCGCAGTCGGCCCGGCGTGGCATGGGGACGCGGCTATGAAAAATGCGGCCGGGTCGCAATCGGCAAATAGCTTGCGGGCGGGGTTGCAGTTCGGCCGGCTTTTGCTATGTTACCGGCCGTTTCGCCGGGCGGTCCACCTGCCGGCAGATTGGGGCGTAGCCAAGCGGTAAGGCAGCGGTTTTTGGTACCGCCATTCCCAGGTTCGATCCCTGGCGCCCCAGCCAGGAATCTCATAACCCTCTGAAATTATTGATAGTCGACGTCGCCACTCGGAAGCTCTGCGGCTTTTGGGGCACAACGCTGTGACACAAATTCGTCGTCGCCGTGCTCCTGGACCGCACCATTTGGAGGCGGTCCATGTCTAAGAATTTGCACATTGTTAACCGGGGTGGGGTCTTCTATTGGCGGCGGCGATTGCCACGCAGCTTCGCGACGGCATTCGGGTGCAAGCAGCTCAGGATCTCGCTGCGGTCGCGCGATCCGAAGGCGGCGCGCCGGCTCGCTAATATCCTATCCGTTCATTTCGATCGATTTTTACATCACATGGACCTCGAAAGACGCCTTCCATCGAAAGACGAGCAACAGGAAATCCTCAAGCAACTGTATCGTTACATCACCGATAGTTGCCGAACCGTCAAAGCATGCCTTGTGCATCCTGACGACCTTCCTGGTTTGGTGGACTACCTCACGAGCCCGGACCTTCCAGTCCCGACCGAGGAACCGGTTTTTGTCTCGGACGAATGGCTGAATTTCTATGCTTCTCCCAGTGAGAGCGCCGCCCGTCTGCGTGAGAGCTATGCAAACAACCAGTATGGCCTAGCTCAATGGCTTTTGGAGTCGATATTGGCAACGCGAGCCATTGGCGGAACTCCCGATGACGTCGATTTTCGCAAGTTCTTGCAATCAGCGCTGCGCATCGGCGTACGTGCCTTGGAGGACAGCGATGCGGAACTATATGGCGAAACGATGTCCGCTGAACTCGAGTATTTAGTCGGCCAAGCACGCCGTGAAGAAGCGACATCCAAACAAGATGTCCCCTTCGCGTACCAAGCGCCCAATCCACCGGCGACCTCGCCGGCCAAGGTCGCTAACAGCGCCCTTGTCTCCAGTTTTATCGAAGGCTACTGCCGGGAGATGCTTGCTCACGACAGTTGGACGGCTGGTACCGAGCGCCAAAATAGAAATTCGCTCAGTCTCATGATTCGTATCATCGGGGACAAGGCCGTCGATGAAGTTGGCCGGGCGGATGCGAGTAAGCTGCGTCGGACGCTGGAGCAATTGCCCGCAACGCTGGGCAAGTCCCGGCATCATCAGGATATGCCGATCGAGAAGATCATCGCTCAGATGTCCGCGCATGAAAAGTCTATGTCGGAAACGACTCTCGACCGCCATTGGCGGACGATCGTGGCGTTCATGACCTGGCTAGGCCGTCAAGATGGCGTGCCGGACATCAATATTGATCGCATCTTCGGCGGCTTCAAATGGAGCAAGGCCGTACCCAAGGAAGAGGAACGAGTGCCGTGGGAGAGCGATCTCCTGCGGTGCCTTTTCTCATCGCCCATCTGGACGGGCTTTAGACCGCATCCTACGAAACGATACTGGCGGCATGAAGCTGGCGGCGCGGTCGTCAAAGACGAATACTGGTGGCTACCACTTCTCGCCGTCTATCACGGCACAAGGCTGGAAGAGCTTTGCCAGTTGAAAGGCACGGATATTGAAGAGGTTGACGGTATCGTCTGCATGCGTCTACGCGGAGATCATCTGAAGACCGAGAGCTCCGAACGAGATGTGCCGATCCACTCGGCTGTCATCAAGCTGGGCTTCCTTGAACTGGCACAAAGAGCCGGAAGCGAACGTATCTTCCATAAGATGCATCCGGGAGGGCGTGATAATCGCTTTGGCCATGCATTCAGCGAACGGTTCACGCAATACCGCAAGCGTGTCGGAGTATATCGAGAGAGGATGGATTTTCATTCGTTCAGGCATCAGGTCACGACCAAGATCCTCAATGCCAATTTCGATATGCTGATCGTTGATGAGCTGACCGGGCATGACAGCAATCAGCGTAAGGAAACGAAATCGGAAAGCCATACTTATTTTCATGGCTTCGACGGCCATATCCTCAAGAAGGCGATAGAAAGCGTCCACTACCCGGAAATCGATCTTGATCGGTTACTGGAGTTGTCACGCGAATTTGGGGCCAGCGAGCGCAATCTAGCCCTTCGTTTCCCGGCGGTATGGGGAGAGAACCCAGCGTCGCGAAAGCGCACGAAGAAAAGGGTAGCAGCGCGTCGGAAGCATGAAGCTGCAGAAGCCGCCGAATAAGAGGAAGAAACGGCACCGTCATGATCGATGTCCTGGCAGACCACAGGATTGATCAGGGACAGCGAAGAAAATCGAGGCATCTCGCCGTCGCAAGAAAACGGACGCTGTTGGCGGCCAAGACGCTTCCTACGCATCCGTTCCGGCGTTCGACCTCGATCATTTTGCGGCCAGGCCGATGAGGCGCCCCACGCAAAAGGCGCCGGCGCGATGACGAGGAGCGCTGATCACTTGCCTCGAAGGATGCAGCATTTTTTCTCGATTCCGAGGACGGGCGCTACCGGCGAAGCCAATATCCACCTTGAGCGGACAATCAGGTCGCGCTCAGAACCGGCAATGCCGGAGAAAGGTGTATACGATGTCGAGCAAATCGAAGGCCTGCAAGAGGGCGGCGGCTTACGCTAAGCGTTGGGGCGCCCCCCGTCTGGACGGCAAAATCCGTCGGGAGGATTACGAAATGGAGGCGATCGAGCAGTGCCGGCAAGGTCACGATCCGGCCGATTTTAAATTCAGTTGCTCCGAGACTATCACGCTGATACTCGGGCTCGGACGCCATGACCTGCTCCCTGAGCCGTACGGGGACCCCGTGGAGGCTTGGAGTCGGCTTAACGAGAGACAGCGAGCTGTTGTGCGCGCCGCCATCGGCGAGGCGCCGTGGATGATCGGCAACACCCGCTATTGAATTGACGCCACCGGAGCGCGGAACACGGCAAAATAGCCGGTCGTGTTCTTCGCTTGCGGCCGTCGCGGACGAGGTCGCACATGGCGGCGCCAGGCTTGGTAGGGCTGGCAACGCTGACGTGATGGTCCTGGAGGATCTGTTGGCGGCAGAGCTGGGTCGAGCTTGTCGAGATCCAGCCCCGACCGCGCCGTGCCTTAACCGCAGGGAAGGATCCTATGGTCGGTTCGTATCCGCGAAAAATCTCGGATCCACTGGCGAGGTTTTTTTGGAATTGCGCAGAAAAAATAATCTCCGTCCTTTTCAATATGTTCACGAAAATGCCCATCGCGTTTGGCGGATTCTGACGCGGCAATCCTTGTAGACGGCGCCCAAAACACCTCCGACGAAACAATCTCCCCTCCTGAAGCAACCAGACGTTCAGGAGTCATGATGAGCAAGAGAAGCGATGCGATAGCGGCAGTGGCTGCCGAAGACATCACGGTGGCCGGCAAGACGCCTTGCCCGGCCAATCAGAACCTGAGGATCAAGTCCCTCGGCGGGGAACAAGAAAGCCAAGGGCCTGGGGCTGGGCTTCCGCCACAAGTGCGCGTCAACACCATCGACGAGGCGCGCGGTGAGCTCGGCGATCTTGTTCGTGGTTTTGTCCTGCATCAAGTACCGAGGTACTGGGAGCGGCGCGAGGAAGGTCTGGCGCTACGGAAAAATAGCCCTGTAGCTCGACAGCCAATGCGGTCGGAGCTGCTCGCCAAGATTCCGGTCGATCGCCGCGAATCGAAAGAGACCCTGCGCGAAGCCTACGAGCTTATGAAGGAGCTGGTGGCTGCGGGTGCGCCGATCGCCACCTTGGAGGGCCCTCTGGAACCGCCCTGCATGGTCGGCAAGATCGCGGTTGGTGTCGGCAAATCGACAACGGCCTGCGACGTCATTGGCGATTACGTGAAGGAGATGGAGAAGTTGGGCCGGCCAGCCAGTGTCGCCTATTTCGTGCCGCGTCACGATTTGGCTGAAGAACTGGCTAACAAATTCACCGAACGGACGGGCATTTCGGCGAAGATTTGGCGCGGCACCGATGTCGAAGACCCGAACGCGCCCGGATCGAAGATGTGTCGCGAGCCGGAGCTATCGAAAGCGGCTGTCAAAGCGCGTGTCGCTTTGAAGGAAGTCTGCGCCGTCTGTCTAAGTCATCATCTTTGCGGCTACCGCCAGCAAGGAAAGCCGGGATCCGAGGTCTGGTTCCTACCGCACCAGATGCTTTTTATGCCACGGCCGAAGGACATCGAGGAACCAACGCTTGTCGTCCTCGACGAGGGATTCTGGCAAGTGGGTCTTTCTGGTTTCGATGCGGATATCGACCTGGCGGTCAGTACGCTCGACAATATTCCGACGACGCTGTGCGAAACCGACCAGGAGCTCGTTTCTGGGTGGCGAGGGCAGTTGAAGACTGCCTTGGACGGGACCCAAGGCGATGGTCGTTTGACTCGGCAGATGCTCCAAGTCGCGGGATTGAATGCCGGATCTGCACGAGATGCCCACCTGATCGAATGGCACGCCAAACCTAAATTCAACGCGAAGGCGCATGGCGGTGATCTTGTTGCGGCTCTTGAGCATCATGCGACGCTTTTTAACCGCCGTGTCCCACGTCTCTGGCGTCTCGTGACCAATTGCCTCGCCAGCCCCGACCCGTACGTCATCGGGCTTCATTTGAAGCGTCAGGTTCCATTGAGCAACGGCAAAGGTTACGTCGACATGTTGGCGCTCAAATGGAAGCGCGACATCGCCGACAGTTGGAGCGGTCGCCCGACTTTGATTCTCGATGCGACGGCGCGCGAGGAACTGATCAGACCGTATTTTCCGAACGTCACTTACGCCAGGACCATCGACGTGGACATGCCATATCAGAAGGTGATCCAGGTGGCGGATCGTAGCTTCAGCAAAAGCATGTTTATCGGCGGATCGAAAAAGCCGGCGCCGAAGCCGTCGACACCAGAAAACAACATCGCACGGTTGCGCCTCCTGATCCAGCTGAAGGCCTCTGAGCACCGCGGTAAGGGCGGGACAGGCGGTGATGTTCTCGTCATATCCCAGAAAGATGTCGAGAAGGCCTTGCGCGCCGGCTCCTTGCCGGCGCGGGTGGCGCTGAGGCACTTCAACGACGTCGCTGGCCTCGACATCTACCGCGACGTCGCTTGCGTCCTCGTGGTCGGCCAAACCTTGCCGAATGCTAGTGATCTGGAAGACATGACGGAGGTGCTGACAGGCCGGCCGGTGAAGTCCAGCGGCAGCAGCGAATGGGAAAGGCAGGAAGCGGTTATCCGGACCAGGACCGGTCAAACGGTAAATGTCCAGATACCCCGGCATTCCGATCTTGTGACGGAGGCCGTCCGGTGGAACATCGCCGAAGGCAACATCATCCAAGCGATCGGTCGGGCTCGGGGTGTCAACCGCTCCGCGGCCGATCCGGTGGAAATTGTCTTGCTGACCAAACTCCCCGTGCCGGTGGCGGTGGACGAGATCATGACTTGGCATGATACGCGGGTAAATCGGTTCCAGGAGGCCTTCATGCGGGGCAGGGGTAATATACCGACCTCGGATTCCGAACTCTACCGGGCTTTCGGTTCGAAAGGCCGTTCGGGTGCCGCTCTTTGGCCGAGCGAGAATGCCGTCAAATTGGACCGCAAGGCGCACGGCGATAAGGGGGTGATTTCTTTATTAGGATCTCTCATAGAGAAATCACCCCCTTATCGGGCAACATATCGCCGCGCCGGTCAACGTGGGCGGTGGAGCCCGGCCCTGGTGGCCTCGAATGATCCAGTTGAAGCAAAGGCGGCGTTGGAGACAATCGTCGGCGTAGTCGAGGGGTTCGCCCTGGTAGACGAGGAATCGGCGGCCATATGTCAGGAGACCAGGCCGCAAGATGGAGATGACGATGTCAATGACGCAGCTTGAAACAGCGATCTTGAGCATGCTGGAACTCGCCGCCCTCGAAGACAAGCCGCCTTTCGCGCGGCTGCTGGGCAAGCGCCGGTCGGCGGGATCAAACCCAGGCGGCACGCTCATCCGTCTGCCGGGCCTCCAACGAACGGGCAGGGTGCTCAGCGAGGACTGATCCAGCCCTTTGCGAGATTGATCCCACCAGAGCCGGCAGGATCAATGCAGAAGGCAGCCCGTTGCTGTCGGCTGTGAAACCCACTCCCCGCCGGCCATCACGCAGCCGATTGGCCGGGCGAGGTTGATGAAACGGCCGCCCACGGCGCCGGCTGCGAAGCAGCCGAGCAAGATCAAGAACAAGGCCAGCCTGCGCCAGCGGCGTTTCTGGCGGTTCTCCTGAGCCGTCAGGGCGGCGATCGCCGCTGCCACCTTGTTGGCCGCTTCGGCGCTGTCGGCGGCCCGCGCCACCCCGATGGTCGAGGCCTTGGCCGCCGAGGTGGTGACCGCAGCCGCGAGCCGGTCGGGGTCGAGCGTCCCGATCGATGCCGCCAGGAGATTGATCTCCTTGGCAAGGGCTGCAAGGCCCACCCTCTGGCTGCCGATATCCGCCTGCATCTGCGCCAGCACGGCGATGAGTTGCCCGATATCCCGGTTCATGACGGCGACCCCTCGTTGCGGATGCGATCGAGCAGCGGACGAATGGCGCCAGCGTCTGCCGGTTTCAGTGTGGCCTCGAGCTTGTTCACCAACCAGGTGCGGAAGCCAGCCGAGCGCCGGGCTTCCGCCAGCATGGCGGCGCCAAGGATGATCATCTGCCTTGTCTGGGCTTTCCTCTCGCACTCGCGCAGACGGGCGAGCTTGGCCTCCGTCTCGGCAAGACGTTGGTCGGTCGGTCGCATCTCTTCTCTCTCTAAAAGGTTTCACCAAACCCTCAGATAGTCGAAGGACGAAAGCGCACCAGGAGAGGGGTGGAAAATCCACGAAGTGCGCACTTATGCATCGCCCTGAGGGGACGATGCTTTACATGCTGGCGCACGTTGAAAAGCCCGGCGGAACCGGGCGGAGAGGCGGCAAAGCAGCGCTGCCACCTCTATCTCAAGGGTATGGCGATTTTCCATTTGTCCGTGAAACTCATCTCAAGGTCGAAAGGCCGTTCGGCGGTTGCCGCTGCCGCCTATCGGCATGGCGTGCGGATGCTGGATGACCGGACGGGGCTGCAACATGATTTTCGGCGAAGGACCGGCATCGAGCATTCGGAGATCCTCGCGCCGGAGAACGTGCCGGCATGGGCGATGAATCGCCGTCTCCTCTGGAACGCTGTCGAGCGCCAGGAGAAGCGGCGCGATGCTCAGCTTGCCCGTGAAATTGAAATTGCCCTGCCGGCCGAATTATCACCAGCGCAGCGCCTGGCGCTCATCCGTCATTGGGCCAAAGCCCAACTGGTCCAGCGCGGCATGATTGCCGACATCGCCCTGCATGCGCCAAGAGGCGAGGGCGACAACCGGAATTTCCATGCCCATGTCATGACCACCTTGCGGCCAGTTACGTGGGTTGGGTTCGGGCCGAAGGCCCGGGATTGGGGCAGCCGCGAGATGTTGCGGGACTGGCGGGAGAGCTGGGCGGATATCTGCAACCAGCACCTTGCCGCCGCCGGCAGTCTGGAGCGCCTCGACCATCGGACACTCCAGGCGCAGGGCATTGACCGGCAGCCGACGATCAAACGCGGGCAAAAGGCGACGGCCATCGATCGTCGGGCGGGTAGCGCGATCTCCGATCGGGGCGCTCTCAATGAAGCAGTCCACGGCGAAAACCGGCGTCGGCGCCAAGGCCGGCTGCAGCAGGTTCGCTGGCTGACGGCGCGATGGGAGAACATGGCCGGCCTCGCGCATGAGGCCATCCATGATCTCGTCCGCGCCGATAGAAGCCGGGCGATGGAACGGGACCCGCTGGATCAGCTCATGGAGCAGGTTCTGGGGGTTGAGCCGCCGGTTCGTTGATTGTCTGGCGACCAGGTCTCGCTATTGGCCGGAAGACCCTAACGATCTGACCATCTGCCGGCCGCCACCGGCCGATGGCATCCAGGCTTGAGGGCGCTGCCCTCCAGCGCGTGACAAGGGGCTGGGTCTGGCGATCAATCCGCCGGTCTCCCCAGGTTTCGCGAAGCTGCAACCCACAGGCGCCCATCGTGCCGATGGGTGGGTGATACCCCTCCGGCCGATTGCCCCCTTGTCACTTGCACCACCCGCCGGTCGCCCGGCTCCGGGAAGCAGACGCGCCTGCTTCCAGCGCATGGAGGAAAAGGCCGTCAGATGCAATCGGAGAGCGGAACACGTTATGAAGACAGACATCTATCAGATCACGACAAACCGGATTATCCAGCAGATCGAGAACGGCACCCGGCCCTGGACCTATCCCTGGGCGAAAACGGGTGTCAGTCTTGGGCGCCCCTTGCGGGCGAACGGCCTTCCGTATGCCGGGATCAATATTCTCATCCTGTGGTCAGCGACCATGGAGAGGGGCTTCATCTCGCCCTACTGGCTGACCTTCAAGCAGGTGCAGGACCTCGGTGGGCAGGTTCGCAAGGGCGAGCGATCGGAACGGATCGTCTTTACCTCAAAATTCCAGCCGGCTTGCGAGGGCGCCGAAGAGGCAGAACGAAAGACCCATTCATTCTTGAAAGCCTATGCGGTTTTCAACGCGACCCAGGTCGACAACCTGCCTGACCGGTATCTCGGATCAGCGGCGGTCCCTGTCGGTGACGGGCAGGACGGGCAACGCCCTTCCCAGATTCTGGCGCGCAAAACCGGGGCGATCGTCAAAGAAGGCGGAGACCGGGCGTTCTATTCCCCGAAACATGATAACATCGGTATGCCAGCTCTGACCCGGTTTGCCGATCCGCTCGACTATGATGCGACACTGCTCCACGAACTCATTCACTGGACAGGGCATGCCAGCCGGCTCGCCCGGGAAATCGGACGGCAGCGTTTTGGTGATGCTGGCTATGCCATGGAAGAGTTGGTCGCAGAGCTTGGTGCAGCTTTTCTTTGTGCCGATCTTGGTCTGGCGCCTTCAGGTCATCCCAGAGAAGATCATGCTGCATATCTCGCCGCTTGGCTGGCGGTCCTGAAATCTGACAAGCGTGCGATATTCACCGCCGCCAGCCATGCCGGCAAGGCTGCCGATTATGTGCTGGGAGCGCAGGTTCCCGCAGCCGTGATGGCCGGGTGAGCGCGGCCATGTATACCGATCTCGATGCTGAAACTCTAGCCGCATTGCGCCAGTTCATCCATGAGAACGGCCCCAGCTGGAAGAACGCACTCAGTGCTGATTGGATGCGTGGTCGCTTGTTCGGCCCGCTGGCGCAATTGCGCGAGACCCACGGCTGGCGCTGGTTGGCAAGGGTTGAGATGCGGGAGGATAGGGGTATGGCGGACGCCTAAGGCCCGTCGCTCAATCCGACGGCTTTGTCACCCACCGCCGATTATGCGAAATTGTCGTATCGCTGAGGATCGGCTTTGACGTTTCGCGCTGATTGACCTCCTCTCCATAGAGTTTGCCGGGCTCGCAGCGACAAGGAAGGCATTTCCTAATTTCACCTAGACTAATACAATTGATCCGTGCCTAATACCCTAGGATTACGATCTTGGGGGGATCGATGGAAGGGATACGGGTGACGTCGGAAATTTGCGCGGAGACGCGGATCTCCGATGGCCGTCTGGGACGGCTGGTCGCATATTGGCAGGCACGGTCGCATGCTGGTTCGTTGCCAATAGTCAGTGATATCGACCCATTGGATTTTTCCTGTGCTTGGGGCTACATCTGCCTGGTCGACGTCATCTATGACGGCCTTCGACCATGCTTCCAGTTCCGCCTCGATGGATCGAAACTGTCGGCGACGACGGGCGACTGGACTGGCCGTTTCATTGATGAGATCAATCTTCCTGAATATGTCGGCATTACCCTGGAGGGCTACAATCGAAACGTCTCCGGACGGGCACCGTTACATCATTTGCGCGATCTAGTCTGCGACCGGATGCCGGTCTTCTATGAGGCGGTGGTGCTCCCGCTTCAGGGATCGGGCGGTGTCATCGGCAGGCTGTTGATCGGCGTCATCCCTGGCTCCCACGAGAACCTGACGGCCACGAATTCGATCGATCTGCTGCTGCGGCATTGAGCGATCGTTAGGCGTGTTGTAGTGAAGCGATTCTGATGACGAGTTCGCCTACAATTTTCGGCGGCTACCTTGCGGATCCGGTACAGTCGAATCACGGATTTGGTTGGCTACGCGATATGTCATTTGGTAGCGGAAGGTGCTGGTGCCCAAGAATGGATAAGAAGCGTAGGGGACGAACATGAGGGCGTTTAATTTCGATCATCATCTTATCGAATCATACGCTCGTTTCTCGCGGTCCTTCAGCATCGTCCGTTCTGAAGATCTGCGCCAAGAGATCGAACAACAGTATGATGCGCGGCGATTTTGGCCGGCGGCCCTGCTGTCCCTCAATCCTCGATACCTTAAGGGGCCGACAGTCGACGATTTGGTCGGCTCAGGAGACCTCGACGAAGCGACCGGTAAAATATTCCGGTTCCAGACCGAGCCCGTGCAGTTTCATTGCCATCAAGCGCAGTCCATCGCAAAGGCCCGGGCTGGTCAGAGTTACGTGGTTACGACAGGGACAGGCTCTGGCAAATCGCTTTGCTTCTTCGTGCCTTTAGTTGATGCGATCGTTCGCGGGCGAAAGGCCGGCAGGCCGCGCAGGACCAGCGCCATCATCATCTATCCGATGAACGCTTTGGCAAATAGTCAACTCAAGGAGATCGAGAAGTTCATTTCGCAGTCAGGCCTACCCGCCGAGCTCAAGCCGGTGGTGCGGCGCTATACTGGCCAGGAAAGCCAGGAAGAACGTCTGCAGATTGCGGACAATCCGCCGGATATTCTGCTGACCAACTTTATGATGGCGGAACTGCTCCTGACGCGGCAAGACGGCCTCGACGCTAAGGTCATAGAGAATGCCAGCGGCTTGAAGTTCATCGTCCTCGACGAGCTACACACCTATCGCGGTCGCCAGGGAGCCGATGTAGCGATCCTTGTTCGGCGCCTTCGTAACCGCTGCGCACCAGATAAGCCGCCAATCTGTATCGGCACGTCTGCGACCATGGCGAGCGAAGGATCTGATATCGGTCGGGCACAGGCTGTCGCGGATGTCGCGTCGCGTCTATTCGGTGTGCCCATCGGCCCGGAATCAGTGATCGACGAGTCCCTTCAGCGCGCGACAGATGATCGTCTGAGCTTGGAAGCAGTGCGTCCACGACTTGCATCGGTCCTGAAATCAGCGCTTCCCGAGGAGCTAACGGACGAAGAACTCGTCACGCATCCATTGGCGGTATGGGCGGAGCTGGCGATTGGGCTGGAGGATAGGCAAGAGCTCAAGCGCAAGAAGCCAATTCCGTTTGAGGAAGCTGTTGCGCTCCTATCAAAAGACAGCGGTATCGATCCGGAAACCTGCCGGAGCAGTCTTGAGACATTTCTAACCCGTGTTAGCCTCTCGGAAACAGAACGGGGTGGTTTGGGGACGGGTACATTTCTGGCATTCAAGCTCCACCAGTTCATCTCTGGTGCAGGCGAAATTTTCACCACTCTGACCGAGAAGCCCAGAAATGTTCTGTTCGAGGGCCAGCTAGAAGACCCCAGCACGCGTGGTCATCGCCTCTATCCAACTCGGTTCTGTCGGGAATGTGGACATGAGGTTCATGTTGTGACTAGAGCTGAAGATGCCGAGGGCCCCCTGTTCCTGCCTAGGAACATCGATGATGCGCCTTTAGATGATCAGGAGGGCGATGCTGCGGGTTACCTGATTCCAACTGGTGACGGCGACTCCCGCTATGGCTTCACGGGCGCGATCGAATCCTATCCCGAGGATTGGCTAGAAGAGCGCAATGGCGTCGAACGGCTCCGCGCGAACAGGAAACGCCGAGCACCTCAGATGGTCGCGGTTGCCCCGGATGGGCGCTACAGCTCATCGGGGAAGAATTTCTGGTTCATACCCGGCAAGTTCGGCTTCTGCCCGTGCTGCCTCGACCAACCGCATCCCAGCATGCGCGAGCGCACCAAGCTGACGGGCCTGTCGGGCGAGGGCCGTAGCTCGGCCACGACGCTTCTCGTCGCGACCGCCCTCGAATGGATGAACAGGCGCAACAGCGGCGTTCCCCAGGACAAACGCAAGCTGCTCGGCTTCACGGACAATCGTCAGGACGCCGCCCTTCAGGCGGGCCACTTCAACGACTTTCTGTTCGTTAGCCTCCTGCGCGGTGCGATTCTGCGGGCCGTCCTCGACGCGGGCGGCGATGGCTTGACCGAGGACGAGTTCGGTCTACGGATCGTGAGAGCGCTCGGCTTTACCGCCGCCAACCGGGATGCGCGCATCCACTGGATGCTCGACTCCGAGGCGGGAGCCGTGATCCGTGAGGACGCTCAACGCTCCCTTCAAAAGGTTCTCGCCCACCGGTTTTGGACGGATCTGCGCCGGGGATGGCGCTACACCAATCCGAGCCTCTTCGTTCTCAAGCTCATCGATGTCGAATTCATTGGACTTGACGACATCGCGGAAGATACTGAGCGCCTGAAAGCCATCCGACCGGAATTCGGAGCACTCGATGTGCCCGGGCGAAAGGCGATGTTGAAGAAGCTCCTTGGCGCAATGCTCGATGGCCTGGCTGTCGGAACGGAAGCACTTGACCCGACCGTTCTCGAAGGTGTCGCACAGAAATCACGAAGCCTGCTTCGCGTGCCATGGGCCATTGACATAAAGGAGGCCCCCAGAAGTCGAACGACCTTGTTTCTGCAAGCGCCCGGAAAAGATCAGGTGAGCCTGCGAGAGGAACAGACGATCGTTCGCGCCGGACACAATTCCCGCATCGGACGCCTCATCAATCGCAGGAGCGTTATCGGGACCAAGCTCAGCAGGACTGACTACTTGACGGTCATGAGTGGCCTGATGGACGTCCTCGCGCGGGAGGGATTGGTGTCGCGTGTCGACCTGGAGGCGGATCTGCAAGGATGGCGTCTGTCGCCATCTGCTGTGCGCATCGTGCCCGGCGAAGCGATTCGGAACGGCGCCGCGAAGGGTAACCGTTATTTTCACGATCTTTACAACGAAATCGCTGCTGATCTGAAAACCGGCCAAAGCAGCTTTTGGGGTCTCGAAGGCCGTGAACACACGGCCCAGGTGTCTCAAAGACAACGCGAATGGCGCGAATGGCGTTTCCGTCACGAGAAAGAGGACAGGGAGAATCTCGCGAGAAACGCCGCCGATCTTAAGGCGGCGGGAGAGTCGGAACAGTTTCTACCCGCTCTGTTTTGTTCGCCGACCATGGAACTCGGCGTTGACATTTCTGCGCTCAATGCCGTCTATCTACGAAATGTGCCACCCACACCGGCCAACTATGCTCAACGCGCCGGCCGTGCGGGCCGCTCTGGGCAGGCTGCCGTCATCGTGACCTATTGTGCGGCTCAATCGCCCCACGACCAGTACTTCTTCGAGCGACGTAATGAGATGGTGGCCGGCGTTGTTCGCCCTCCTGCCCTCGATATCACCAATGAAGAGCTCGTCCGTTCTCACTTGCATGCCGTCTGGCTTGCCGAGGCAAAGCTCGCTCTGTCTCCGGACATCCCGGAAATCCTCGACTTGACTGAGGCGAGATATCCGCTAAAGCCGGAGATCCACGAGATTATCGACCGCCCTGAGCTGGCGATTGTCGCGCACGCCCCTATGAAGCGCGTTCTCGACCAGATTCTAGCTTCGGTCAACGGCAGAAAGCCGGTCTGGATGAGCGAGCCGGATGACTTCGTTGCCTCGGTTGCCCAGCGCGCATCGCATGATTTTGATCGAGCCTTCGATCGGTGGCGAGAGCTTTACAACTCCGCCAGGACGCAACTGATCGAGGCCAATGCCCGCTCAGAGATCACAGGTCTCTCAGGCGCGGACCGTCGTCGCATCAAGGCTTCCCAAATGCAGGCAAGCGACCAGATCGCCATTCTCGAACAAGGCAAGGCCTCGAACGGCTCAGACTTCTACTCCTACCGGTATCTCGCAACGGAAGGCTTCCTGCCAGGATATAATTTCCCGCGGCTGCCGCTCTATGCCTTTATCCCTGGAGAAGGGAAGACCGGCTCCTTCCTCCAGCGTGCGCGCTTCCTAGCCATCTCGGAGTTCGGCCCGCGCAGCTTGATCTATCACGAAGGTCGTGCTTACCGGGTCATGAAAGCAAAGCTGCCGCCGGAAGTGAGAACGGGCGACGGGATGGAACTTGCCACCAGGGATATATACATCTGCTCGAATTGCGGCGCCTGCCATGACGGCGAGGTTGAGCGCTGCCACGCCTGCAACAACCCGATGGCCGGAGAAATTCCCGTGCAACGAACGCTCAGGATCGACAACGTCGAGGCCGCACCTGCGGAGCGGATTACGGCGAATGACGAAGAACGCGTTCGGCAGGGATTCGACATTCAGACTGTCTTTTCCTGGCCGAGACGGGACGGACGAGCGCAGATCACCGAGGCTGATTTCCGGTGCGAAGACACTTCGATCTTCAACCTCCAATACGCTAATAGCGCCGAGATCAGCAGGATCAACAAGGGGCTAAAGCGGCGGGCAAACCAGACGGTCTTTGGCTTTTACATTGATCCACGTACCGGTTACTGGGCGAAATCTGATGACGAAGATCCCGATGTTGATGTACCTCCAGACGTCGCGAGGCCCGTTAGGATCGTCCCCATCGTTCGCGACCACAAAAACGCGTTGCTGTTCCGTTTCAATGAACCAACAGCCCTTGCGACCAAGACAATTGTCACGGTCCAGCACGCTCTGATGAGGGGCGTCGAGGTCGCCTTCCAACTAGAGGAAGGCGAGGTTCTAGGCGAACCGTTACCCGATCGCAACAATCGTCGCGCTATCCTGGCTTATGAAGCTACAGAGGGTGGTGCCGGAGTGCTGAGTCGCCTGATTGAGGGTCCGCAGGCGCTCGGCAGAGTCGCACGGGAAGCGCTGACCCTCATGCACTTCGATAGGGTTGATGAAGCGATCGCGGCCGGCGATGCCAAACTACTCGCCGGCCACGACGGAGAGGCTTGCGTTCGCGGTTGCTATCGGTGTCTTCTCTCCTACTTCAACCAGCCCGATCACGAGCTGATCGACCGCACGAACGACGAAGCGAAGCAGATGCTGATCGATTTGGCGCGTGGGCAGTTGGTGCTCGCCTCGACGGCCAGCCGATTGGGCGATGGCGAGGGATGGATGCGCGCTTTCAACGATGCCGGGCTCCCGGCTGTCGACGCCTCCGCCATCAGCTTCTCTGGTCAAACGATGAACTTCGCGTGGCGTAGCCACTTTGTCGGTGCTTGTATCACCCCTCTGGCCGAGGCAACGCGAGAGGCGGCGGAAGCCAAAGGCTGGACGTTGTTCGAGTTACAGGGAGCTGCAGACGGAGGCGTGCCTGCCGCGATGATCTCGATGTTTGTGGAGGCTTCCCGATGACGGTGCATTTTGCCCCCGGAGATCTGGTCCGCGCGCGTGGACGAGAGTGGGTTGCGTTGCCATCCCCGCAGGACGGCATTTTGGCTCTCCGCCCACTTTCGGGTGGTGAGAATGACTCAATCATCCTCGACCCTGAGCTGGAAATCCTCTCAGTCGAGCCAGCCAGATTTGATCTGCCGGCTGATGTTGCAATCACTGTCCAGGCAAAAGCCGTGCTGCTGGCGGATGCTATGCGCCTGACCCTGCGCCGCGGGGCTGGCCCGTTCAGGTCAGCCGCTCAGCTTGCTTTCGAGCCTCGGACCTACCAGCTCGTGCCCTTGTTGATGGCGCTTCGTCTGTCAATTCCGCGCTTACTCATTGCGGATGATGTCGGCATCGGTAAGACAATCGAAGCTGGCCTGATCCTGCGCGAGCTGATGGACCGAGGCGAGGTCGATGCGTTTTCTGTGCTCTGCCCGCCGCATCTTGTTGAGCAATGGATAGGGGAGCTGAAGGCGCGCTTCGGAATCGAGGCCGTCCCAGTCACGTCAGGCACTGCGAGCCGCCTGGAACGCGACTTGCCGCTTGCTCAGACGCTGTTTGATGCCTTTCCCTTCACGGTCGTGAGCCTAGACTACATCAAGGCTGAGAAGCGCCGCGAAGGCTTTGCGCGCGCCTGCCCGGATTTTGTCATTGTCGATGAAGCCCATGCTTGCGTGGGCACACACCAGGGCCGGCAGCAACGCTTCGATCTTCTGTCCAGACTGGCCCGGAATCTCGAGCGTCGGATGATCCTATTGACAGCGACACCGCATTCCGGGGATGAAGAAGCCTTTGCGCGGCTTCTCTCCCTGGTCGACCCGTCATTCGCCTCGATGGACTTCGAGGACACGCGCTATCGTGAGCGTCTGGCCCGGCATTTCGTGCAGCGACGCCGGATTGATCTCGTCTCGGGGGATTGGGAAGAAGACCGTGCCTTCCCGAAGCATGAGACGACTGAGTTCGCCTATCGTCTGTCCGAGGCTCACCGTGAATTCCAGGAAGCCGTGCTCGATTACTGTTTCGGGATCGTATCCCGGGCAGGCTCGGGCCAGCGGGAACGGCGCTTGGCCTTCTGGGGTACGCTAGCGCTGATGCGCTGCGTCGGCTCTTCGCCGGCCGCAGGTCTGAGCGCGCTACGAAACCGCATGTCGAGCGAGAGCGACCGCCTCGAACCGCAGATTTATGATGATGATGGCGACGACGAGGACGCGGTCGATCTCGAACCGGGCACGACTTTCAATGCCGATCCGGAGCTTCTCGCGTTGGTGAAGCGCGCGGAGGAATTGGTCAGCAAGCCCGACCCAAAGCTGGCGGCCTTGGTCGATGCGCTGGCGCCCCTCATGAAGAAGGGTGTAAGTCCCGTCGTCTTCTGCCGCTACCTGGCGACGGCCGAGCATGTGCGCGACGGCCTGCGCAAGGCTTTCCCGAAGCTGATCATCGAAGCCGTTACGGGCGTTCTCACGCCGGGCGAGCGCCGCGACCGTGTCGCCGACATGGCGACAGCGGACGACGAAAAGCCGACCCAGCGCATTCTCGTCGCCACCGACTGCCTGTCCGAAGGTATTAATCTTCAGCAACTCTTCGACACGGTCGTCCATTACGACCTGTCGTGGAACCCGACCCGGCACCAACAGCGTGAAGGGAGAGTGGACCGCTTCGGCCAGCCAGCAGAACTCGTCCGGTCGATCATGATGTTCTCGCCTAACAGCGCCATCGACGGCGCGGTGCTCGAGGTCATCCTTCGTAAGGCCGAGGAGATTCGAAAGGCGACAGGCGTGACCGTGCCGCTCCCCGAGGACCGAGGACCGGTGACGGATGCGCTGATGGCGTCGATGATGCTGCGCCGCGGCGTATCCCCTCAACTCACTCTGGATCTTCGCCTCGACGATGGGGCGAGGACCATGGAGGCGCGATGGCGCGACGCTTCCGAAAACGAGAAGCGATCTCGTGCGCGTTTTGCACAGAAAGCGATGAAGCCGCAGGAAGTCGCCCCGGAATGGGAGAAGGTGCGCACGCTCCTCGGCTCTCCGGCCGAGGCGAGGCTCTTCGTTGAACGGGCGATGGCCCGTTTCGGCGTGCCTCTGGAAACCCGGAAAACTGTGCTTCTGGCCCATGTCGACGCGCTCGACGCCGGGCTGCGTGGGCGGCTGAAAGAGCATGATTTGATCGGGTCCGTGCGCCTGGCGACGATCGAACCGGCGCCGTCCGGCACAGCGCTGCTCACCCGAACACATCCCTTGACGGCAACCCTCGCCGAAGCGCTAGTCGAGGCTTCGCTCGATCCGGAGTCTCTTTCTAGCCTTGGCATTGGCCGTGTCGGCGCCTGGCCGACTGCCGCCGTCCAGCAAGTGACCCATCTCGCTCTCCTGCGTATCCGGTTCAAGCTGACCGTCCATGCCCGCAAGGAGCGGCTGCTGTTGGCAGAAGAAGCGGCCCTCGTCGCGATCCAGGGCGGCCGGATCGTGGCAGTAGGCGAAAACTCCCGGGAATGGCTCAGCACGCCAGCGACGTCCGATCTTGCACTCGTCGCACGCGACAGGTTCATCGCGAGGGCGAAGGAGGACCTGCCGAGCCTACTCGACGGGCCGATCGCCGACTTTGTCCGGTCGCGTGCGCAAGAGCTTATGCAGGACCATGCTCGCCTGCGCACCGCGTCAGGCTCCGCCTCGCGCGTCACCGTGGACGCCGTGTTGCCGCCGGATGTGATCGGCCTCTTCGTGCTGATGCCGGGAGAGGCCTGAGCCATGGCGCGCAAGCCCGTCACCGACATGTCGGCCTGGCCCTCGCTCACGCTGGAAGGCAACCTCATCGCTCCGGCTATGGTCGCTCAGATCGCAGCGCCGAAGGATAACGAAGAGACCCAGCAGGACTACCGGATTCGCAAGGGACTGACGATCCGCGAGGAGGTCTCGACCGCCTTTCGTGTCGGCCAATCCCATTTCGACGCTTTCGCGAAACTTCAAAACCCCTCAACCGAGGCGACGAGGCGCTTCGCGCGGGCCTTTTTCGCGGAAACCTTCGGCTTCGATGATCTCACCCCGGCTGATGGCGCGATCTCCTTCCTCGCCGGTGGCCGCGTTCCGATCGTCGTCGTGCCGCCTTCCGAAGAAAAGCTCGACCGACGCAGCCCAACACTCTCAACCGACCGTTCACGGTCACCTGCCTTCGCACTTCAGGACTATCTCAACGACAGAGATGATGCACTTTGGGGCCTAGTTACGAACGGGACCGTCCTTCGTCTCATGCGCGATAATGCATCGTTGACCCGGCCAGCTTATATTGAGGCCGACCTTGCCGCGATCTTCACCAACGAGGACGCTGCCTCCTTCGCTGTTCTCTGGGCATTGATCCACCGCACTCGGTTTGGCATCGTCGGCACGCCTGCCACCGATTGCGCGCTCGAACACTGGCGCGAAACTGGCTCCCGCGAGGGCGAGGCTGCCCGCGACCGACTGGCGGCCCAGGTCGAGACCGCACTCAAGGCGCTTGGTTCCGGATTTCTCGAAGCCAATCCCGACCTCGCCGCTCAGCTGAAATCCGGCGAGGTCAATCTCCTCCAATGGTTCAACGAGCTTCTGCGCCTCGTCTATCGCCTCATCTTCCTAATGGTGGCCGAAGACCGGAACCTACTTCACCCCGAGACGGCAAAGCCGGACGCCCGCAAGCTCTATGCCGAAGGCTACAGCCTTTCTGCACTTCGGGCACAAGCCGCACGCGCCGCCACCTGGGACAAACACCACGACCGTTACGAGGGCATCAAGATCATCTTCCGCGGTCTTGCCCGCGGACAGGACGCACTCGGCCTTCCAGCGCTTGGCGGTCTATTCAGCGCCGACAAGTTGCCGCACCTCGAAACCGCGCGCCTACGCAACCGTGCCTTAATGGAAGCGCTGTTCCGCCTGTCTTGGCTCTCCGACAAGACTAGCATAGTGCCGGTGAACTGGCGAGCAATGGAAACGGAGGAGCTAGGTTCCGTTTATGAATCCTTGCTCGAACTCCAGCCGCAACTCGGCGACGACGGCAGGACGCTCGTCTTCGCCTCGGAAGCCGCCGAGCAGAAGGGCAACCAGCGCAAAACCACGGGCTCCTACTACACGCCGGATAGTCTGGTACAACTTCTGCTCGACACCACGCTCGACCCGGTGCTGGACGAGCGCGAAGCCCAGGCAGCTGATCCCGCCGAAGAGCTGCTGAAGCTGACCGTCATCGATCCGGCCTGCGGATCTGGCCATTTCCTGCTTGCTGCGGCGCGGCGCATAGCCAGCCGTGTTGCCTGCCATCGCGCTGGTGGCATCCCATCGGCTGCGGACTTCCGCCATGCGTTGCGCGAGGCCGCGTGTCGCTGCCTCTATGGGGTCGACCGCAATCCCATGGCGGTCGAATTGACCAAGGTGGCGCTCTGGATCGAGGCGCTGGAGCCCGGCCATCCGCTCGCTTTCTTCGACGCGCAGATCCGCTGTGGTGACAGCCTGATCGGCGTTTTTGACCGCAAGATGTTGCGGGAAGGCTTACCCGACGAAGCCTATAAGCCGCTGACCGGAGACGATAAGGAACAGTCCCGCCGCTATGCCCGCCTCAACAAGGAGCAGCGCGATCGGGCGAAGGGCCATCCCCAACTGTTCAAGGATTGGTCGTCGCCTGAAATCCTGGCCGAGCGCGATCGCAAGCTGAAGGAGATGGCGCAGGACGATCTAGCGAACGTCGAGGCGAAGGCGCGTGACTTCGAAGCGATACGTTCATCGGACGACTGGCAGCGCCTGAAAACAGCCAGCGACCTCTATATATCGGCCAATTTTTATATGGCAGCGTTCTTCACGCCAAAAGCATCCGGAGCTGCTGGTACGGACGCCATGCCGCTCACTGAGCATGTATGGCAGGCGGCGGGAGGCCAGGCGCCGTCGGAGCATCTGCGCCAGGGGGCGAAGCTGACATCCGAAAAAGTGAGCGCCTTTCACTGGTTCATCGAATTTCCCGAGATCATGGAGCGTGAAGGGGGGTTCGATGTCGTCATCGGCAATCCGCCGTGGGAACGTATCAAGCTCCAGGAACAGGAGTTTTTCGCCGCGCGTTCGCCGGCGATTGCCAAGGCCCCGAACAAGGCAGAGCGGCAGAAACTGATCGACGCCCTGGAACAGGCCGATCCCGACCGCGCTGATGGCCGCTTGTGGCGGGATTTCGTCTTCGCTAAGCGCACGACGGAAGCGGCGAGCGAATTCGCGCGTTCATCGGGGCGCTATCCGTTCACCGGCAGGGGCGATGTTAACACCTATGGTCTCTTCGCCGAGCTGTTCTCGCGCCTCGCGAAACACAGCGGGAGAGCGGGTGTGATCGTACCGACGGGAATCGCGACAGATTCCTCCACGTCGCTTTTTTTCAGCAACCTTGTCGCGACGACGCGCTTGGCGCAGCTCATCGACTTCGAGAACCGCGAGGCCATCTTTCCAAGCGTCCATCGCAGCTATAAATTCTGCGTCCTCAGCATGGGGCCAGCCGACAGAACCTCCTTCGCCTTCTTCCTCACCAATACGGCCCAGCTTGCGCAGTATGAACGCCGTTTCACGCTGACGCCGGACGAGATTGCCCGCATCAATCCGAACACGAAAACCGCGCCCGTCTTCCGCTCTCGCGCCGACGCGGAACTGACGGCGAAACTCTATGCGCACGCGCCCGTGCTGATCGAGGAACGATCCGAGGAGGCTGGCGGTGACTTCAACCTCTGGGGCATCACGTTCCAGCGCATGTTCGATATGTCTGGGGACTCCGGGTTCTTTCGAGCGCCAGTACAGATGGAGGTTGATGGCTGGCAGCGCAATGGGTTGGATTGGATGCGAGAGGCGTCAGCGGGCGTCGAACGGTGCGTACCGCTATACGAAGCCAAGATGATTCACCAATTTGATCATCGCTGGGCGACCTATAGCGTTGGCGCGAATGACGATAAGGAGGGCGCGCGCGACTGCACCCTTGCCGAGAAGCGGAACCCGGATTTCGAGCCCAGTGCACGCTATTGGGTGCCAGAGGAAGAGGTCATCCTGCGCGCCGCCCGTGTGCCCTCGACATTGAAAAGTGCCATCCGGAAGGGCGACGCCAACACCACGCTAAAGGGGCTCGCTGCCTGGCTGGCTGGGGCCATTGCTGCCCTTGAAGGGCGCCCCGCGCGAGAGGCCGACGTCTTTCGCCTGCTGGGCCGCGCGCAGGATTGGCGTGGGGTACTGAAAGCATCGCCCGAACGCTTCCTGCTTGATCCCAAGACGCTCGCGGCCGGCGCTGAGATGCAGCGCGAGACGCCGCTGTCGGAAGCCGATCTCACGTTCATCACCGAGGGACCGAAGGAAGTGCTGGCTCTCACGGAATTGCTGATTGCCGCCAAACAACCTCGCTGGCTTATGGGGTGGCGCGACATCTGCCGATCAACTGACGAGAGGACGGTGATCGCCAGTGTGTTCCCGAAAGTGGGAACTGGCGACACGCTCTTGCTCAAGTATCCCGTCGTTGAAAGCGCGTCCCATTGTGCCGCTCTCAATGCGATGTTGTGTTCTTTGACGCTTGACTATATCTGCCGGCAGAAAATTGGCGGAACACATCTCAAATACAATGTATTCAAGCAAAATGCGGTGCTTCCCCCGTCCGCATTTTCCTCCGACGATCTCGATTTCATCCGCCTACGCGTGCTGGAGTTGACTTACACTAGTCACGCGATGAAACTTTGGGCTGAGGATCTGGGATATTCCGGTCCGCCTTTCGCCTGGAACGAGGGCCGCCGCGCCCAGTTGCGCGCCGAACTGGATGTCTTCTTCGCCAGGAAATACGGCCTCACCGAGGAGGAACTGCGCTACGTCCTCAACCCGGCCGAGACCAAGGGCGCGGACTATCCTTCGGAAACCTTCCGCGTCCTGAAGGAAAAGGAAATCCGCCTCCACGGCGAATACCGAACCGAACGCTTGGTGCTGGAAGCGTGGCAAAGGAGTGGGCCGGGTGAGCGGCCCGCCACGCTTCCCGTCTCTGTCGAACTGCCGTCTCTCGAAAGCCTGCCCAACAGTGCATGGACTTGGGCCGCAAGTATTCAACCCCGAGACCGTCTCCGCTACGCGGCGCAGTACGCACTCTGGCAGATGGATCCCGCGATCGATGGCGCGCGGATGCGTTTTATTATCGCAAGCCTCGCCGAACCAGCGCTTTTGACATCTCTGCTGGCTACCAACGATCGGGATCAATGGGTCAGGCTCATCGGTTCCGAGGCGCAGCCGGTGCAGGGCACTGTCCGGCTTCGGCCCGCCATCAACGCGGCATGGCGATCGATGTTCGAGACCCTACTCACATCGGGTCAGTTAGAGGAGCGTGCCGACGGGACGTGGACGAGGGGACAGCATTTCAGCTCGACGGTACTGCAAGCCGCCTCGGCCGATGCGCAGCGTGCTGCCTTTGCAATCCGCGCCGTGCGGAGCATGGACGCCGGCAGGCTTACCGCTGCTGCAGCCGCCCCAGAAGACAATGTGATATGGGCGAGGTTCGGAAATGGCCGTCCAGGCTGAACTGTTCACGCCAGCGATGCAGTCGCCGAAGCCGCCGGAAGGCCGGACCGGGCCCCGGCTGTGGGTCCGCCGGCTCGCCATCTTCCGCGATCCTCAAACCATCATCCGCGACGTGCCGCTGAAACCCGGCCTCAACATCATCTGGACGCCGGATATGTCGAGCAGCGGCAGCCGCGCCCTGGCGCACGGTAGCGGCAAGACCACCTTCTGCCGCCTGCTCCGGGCCTGCCTGGGTGAGCCTAGCTATGCGGCAGATACTCAGCGGTCGCGGTTCCTGGCGCGGCTTCCGAACGGCCTGTCCGCGGCCGAGGTTCTGATCGATGGCGCGTGCTGGGTCGCCATTCGTCCGTTGGGATTGCCCGGGGGGGAATTTGTCGTTCAGGCTGATTCCATCGAAGATGCGATTGCGCGGGGACGTCGTGATGGCGATCAAACATCCATCGATCCCGTCATCGTCACCAGCTTCTTCTCGGCAATCGCGCGAAGCACGCCAACGGAGGTCGGCGGAGACCACGTTTGGGATGTGCTTCGGGCCTGGCTGACACGCGATCAGGAGTGCCGCCTGGCCGACATTCTGGCTTGGCGGTCATCACAGACACAGACCCGGTCTCGCGCGCAAGTTCTGGGCGAGACAGCCAAGCTGACCATGGTGCGCCTTGCCTTGCGCGCTCTCGATGCGGAAGAGCGCGCCGCCGCCGTCCGCGAGCGGGAATTGGTAGCTGTTGTTGAGGACGAACGCCGCCGCCACGCCTATCAGCAACAACGATATGCCGATGGTCTGAAGGCTGTGAGGCTGGAGCTGGGTGTCGGCGACGACGTGGGCTTCGACGACACGATAGATCAGAAAGGATTGATCGCATTGGCCGAAGTGGCCTTGGCTGACGCGATGCGTGCCGATCTGCCGAAGTCGCCTGACATCGGTTCGATCTTCGAGCGTCTGAAGGCGCTGAACGAAGAACGTGATGAATTGGTGGAAAGACGCCAGATCCTCGAGAAGGAGGTTGAACCCAAGCGCATCGAGGCCAATCATCTTCGTTCAGAAGCAAGCCTCGGTGAGATCGATATTGCCCAGGGCCAGGTCAGAGTCTGCCAAATTTGCAGGGTCCAAGTGGACGAGGTTCTGGCCAATGGCTGTGGGATTTCACTGGAACGATGCGACCTCCGGGCGATCAGGGCCGCAATCGCGGAGAAGCAGAAAAAGGCCGCTGAACTGGACTCAGCTGCGAACGCTGCAGAAGGGGAGGCAAAGCGTATTGAAACGCTGATCCAGCAACTTGAGCCGCGGAAGCAAGCGCTTGACGCAGAGGTAAAGACAGTCGATGCCATCAGCAGCGCCGCCCAGACAGCTACCAAGGCGGCGCTGGACCGTGTCTATCGGGCGAGGCGCACACTCGATGATGTGCGAGCGCTCCGCGAAAGCGAGGCAGCAATTAAGCCCATGGCGGCGACGACTGCCGTGCTGGAGACGGTTCGCGCGCAGTTGGACGCTGGGCGTTCAAGGGCACGGGCGGCGATCAGAACCCTGGAAGAAAAGTACCAAGGCATTATGGCGGCGTGGCTCCCCGAGGGGGTAACGGGCGCGGTCAAGCTAGACGGAAACGGCTTGAAGGTCGATGCGGAGTTTTCAGGGCGAGGCGAAGTCTCGACAGCAGCGTTGGATTCCCTGAAGATCGTAGCATTCGACCTCGCCGCGCTGCACATGGCAGTCGAGGAAAAGGCGGACCTGCCAGCCTTCCTTCTCCACGATAGTCCGCGCGAGGCCGATCTGGACGGACAGCTCTATGCCGGTCTGTTCAAGCTCGTGCATCAATGGGAAGAAGCCGCGGAGACGCCATGCTTCCAATACATCGTAACCACCACGACAGCTCCGCCGCCTGAGCTACAGAGTGATAGTTACGTGAAACTCCGGATGACCTCGACTCCGGCGGAGCAGCGCCTGTTCGCCATGGACATCTGAGCCCAGCCGCGATGACGATCGAATCGCCCCAATCCTTTGTCGTCCGTGAAGAGTGCCAGAAGGCCGCGTCTCAGAACGGCTTCCGTCGCGTCCTGGGAGAGGAGGCCGGTTGGGCGGCTTTCGGCTCGACCACAGCGCACGGGGCGATTCATCTCGCCGCAAGCGGACCACAGGGGCCATGGTTTCTCGCACTCGATCATCCCGGTGTCGTCCAGGAACTGAGCTTGCCTCAAGCCACTGTTTTCGGCCCCGGCCGGTCCCGGGTTGCCTTCGACACACTTGGCGCACTTTATGCGGTCCTGCATCGCGTCTACGCACTGGGCCTCAGCCTGCCAGATGCGCCGCTGCGGGAGTTCGAGTACCGCGTCGTTGACATGCCTCGGACGACGGAGGCTGAACGCATGGTCGTGCAGAGGATTGGGCAGGACATTTTTCGTGATCGCTTGATGGATTATTGGCAGGGGTGTTGCCCCCTGACAGGAATCTCCGACCGAGCGCTGCTACGCGCCTCGCATATCATTCCTTGGGCAGATTGTGAAACAGATGCCGAGCGTCTCGACGTCCATAATGGTCTCCTACTTTCTGCACTATGGGATGCCGCGTTCGACCGCGCACTCGTGACCTTCGATGGCGAGGGAAGGCCAGAATTTTCCTCTAAATTGAGCGACGTCGCGCGAGCCGAATTACACTGGCATTCGCCCATTCCTCTTACTGACGGACATCGGCGGCGACTCGCCCATCATCGTAAGCGAGTTTAGCTAGGGTCTAAGTCAATGGTGTGTAGCTGAAGAAAAGTGTGTTTTATGCCAGTGTTCGATAACGGTCCGTGGGAGCTGTCTGGCGGTGCCGATCATCTCGTCTCGAATTTTGACTACTTAAACTCCTCTGAGCGGGTCGAGGCAGCGCGGGTGCGCGCTGTTGTGGAGGAAATGTTCGATCGGTATCCTACCGCAGCACAGGAAGCGCTGCGTCATCGGCTTCGATCCATTGACGACAACACTCATCTCAGCGCGTTTTTCGAATTGGCTCTGCACGATGTTGTCCTGCGGGCAGGCTGCATAGTATTGGCCGTTGAACCGGACATGCCGGGTTCGTCTCGATCGCCAGATTTCCTGGTTGAGACGCGGCAAGGCCAGAGATTCTATCTGGAGGCCACATTGGCCACCGGCAGATCGCGCTCGGAGGAAGGTGCGCAGCGACGCTTGCGAGAGGCACTCCACGCTATTGACAACGTTGTTTCTTCCGACTTCTTCCTCGATCTACGCATATCCGGAATGCCCACTGCGCCAATCAGTGGACGGCAGATTCGCCGTGAACTTGAGCGTTGGCTGCAAAGTCTGGATTACGAACAAATTCAGCGAATGTGGGAGCAAGGCGCAAGCGCAGTCCCATTCTTTGCGTACGGCCAGGACGGTGTACGTTTTCGTATTTCACCGGTACCCAGGCGATTGTCCCGGGGTAGCCTCGAAAGGTCTCGCGCAATTAGTTCGCGCATGTTGGCGCCGCTGTCGGTGCAGCCCAGAGAACCAATAAAGGACGCAATCGTCGGCAAGGCCACGCGCTACGGCCAGCTGGATCAGCCTTACATAGTGGCCGTCAATGCAATGTCCGTTTACGCCGGTGCGAGCGACGCTATCGACGCCGTATTCGGAACACCGGCATTGCTTATCCGGCAGGAAGAAGCTGGCTATGAAGACCGTCCAGGCCGCGTGCAGGACGGCGCCTGGTTTGGCGCTGGTGGACCAACTAATACGCGCGTTAGTGCAATCTTATCTACAGAACAATTGAATCCCTGGAGCCTTGGCCAGCGACGGGCTCGATTAATTCTGAATCCCTGGGCGGCGCGCCCGATGCCGGCGTCACCCTTCCAAGTAGATGTCGTGGATGTTCGAGAGGAGCGGCTAACAGAGGCGCCCGGCTTATCGTTAAGGGAGATATTGACGCTTCCCGAGGGCTGGCCGGAGTAGCATCAGATCATATTCAACTTGATGCCATAAAGCGTGAGCCGGCATGCTATTAGAGGCCAAAAAAATTGTCGCAATCATCTAAAATATCTCGTGAGGACCTCTACGAGCAGGTCTGGACCACACCGATCAATAAACTTGCCGAGAAATTCGGTGTCTCAGGATCCTATCTCGCGCGCGTTTGTCGTGCGCTCAATGTGCCGCGGCCGCCGGTAGGTTATTGGCAGCAATTGGCCGTCGGAAGGGCGAAGCCACGGCCGAAACTACCGAATGCGCTGCCAGGCGATCAGCTGAGCTGGTCCAAGAACACGCCGCTTGCCGAACCCGTTCGCGTGCCTGTCCGACGAAAGGTTGATGACGCCGCCAAGGCAAAGAAGCTTCCTCCCGTCCGCCACCCATTGCTGGTCGGCGCGGAAAGCCACTTCCGCAAGTCCCGCAAGGTCGATGAGGGAGAGTTCTTGAAACCCTACAAATATCTACTGCCCGACATCGTTGCCTCCGAAGGCTGCCTGAACCAGGCCCTTGATATCGCGGGCCAGGTCTACCTTGCCCTTGATAGGGCGGGGCATCGCGTCGTGCTGGCACCGCCAGACCAGCAGCTGCACCGCGTCCACATTGAGGAACGCGAGGTGCCGGGAAAGGACCGCCATTACGGTCGTTATGGGTTCGGGGGCATTTGGTCGCCGCAGCGCCCCACCATTGCCTATTTCGGAGACACGCCTATTGGCATCAGCCTGACTGAGCTGACCGAACGGATCACCTTGCGTTACCTAAATGGAAACTATGTCCGGGAGGACAGCAAGGAGGTCAAGGCAGCGAAGTCCTGGCAGATGACCCATTCCTGGACGACGGAAAAGGATGTTCCCTGCGGGCGTTTCAGGCTGGTCGCCTATTCTCCCTTTCACGGGGTGGATTGGGTCGAGACGTGGCAGGAGACGAAGACGACCTCGCTTCGACCCATGGTCCCTGAAATCGTCCGGAAGCTGGAAGGAGCGATCGACGAGCTCCAGCGACTGAAAAGCCTCGCCGACGAGGCATCGGTCCGACGTCGGCGGGAATGGGAAGAAGCTGAGGAGCATCGCCGCCGCGAAGAAGATCGTCGGCAGGTCGCGCAGGCGCTGTCGGACAGCCGGAAGCAGCTCGCGGACATCATGGAGAAATGGGCAGCCGCCATGACGGTTGAACGATTCTTCGAAGATGCTGAAAGACGCCTGGAAAACGTGGCGGGCGAGCGTCGCGCCCGGTTCCAGGAGCGTCTGGCCTTGGCGCGGGCGATGCTCGGTACCCTGGATCCGCTCGACTTTCTTAAGGAATGGCGGGCGCCCGAGGAACGGTACAAGTCAAAATACAGCGACGGTTGAGCTCGACGACGACGGCGGCAGACGTGTGATGCAGCCTGCCGCCAAAATGCCGCTGGATTGTGCCACAATCCTGTGACACATTCCCAGTTGGCGGCTAAAAGTTTTCTATTTATTTCAGATGGTTATCTCGGTCTCCAATGGTGGCTGAGAACCCTGGCGCCCCAGCCATTTCATGCGGCAAACTCGCTGAAATCGATAACCTCTAAAACTGCGGCTCCAGACCGGCCAAATTCGTTTGTCCGGCGGCGAGTTGCCCGCTGGAAGCCTGTCCGCCGGGCGCGGGCGTATTGCCGGTCAACCAGAGATCCGCCGCCTCACGGCCGACTTCATGAAGGCGGCTGAGGAGTGTCCAATCGGGGGTGAGTTTGCTGGCGCTGCCCAATTGGCGCATGAAATCGTCGGCACCCAGCGTATGGATCTTGAGATCGGCCAGGCGCCGGCCGAAATCGCTGGCGGCCAGATCCGGGGCCGTCAATTGGCTGTGCAGCCAATCCAAGAGGCGCAGCTCGGCATTCAGCGGCGCATTGAAGACGATGCGGTTGAGCCGGCTGCGAATGCCGCTTGCCGTCACCGGCAGGGCCTCGTCGTGCAATGGATCCACGCGCACCAGCAGGATTTCCGGTGCGATGGCATTGGCGATCAACGGCAGCAGCGCCGGATTGGCGCTATAGCCGCCATCCCAATAATAGCCGTCATCGAGCTTGATCGCCTGATTGATCGACGGCAGACATCCGGATGCCAGGACCGCGTCGACCGTCAATTCAGGATTGGCGAAAAGCCGTAAGGCACCGCTATCGGTGCGCGTCGCCGCGATGAACAGCCGGATTGCCTCCGGCCCCCGCAAGGCTTCGAAGTCGATCAGGTCCAGCAGAATTTGGCGCAGCGGATCGATGCCGAAGGGATTGAACTGATAGGGCGAGAGGAAGCGCGTCAAAGCTTCGAACAACATGGGCGCCGGCGACCAGTCGCTGCGCCAATTCGGCGTCAGATGTTCCATCGGTGTCGGCTGCAGCGGGCTCATGCGCCCAAGCCCGGCGATACGTTCCCATAATTGTCGCAATGTCTGCTGAGCGCCGGCGCGCCCGTCCCGCAAAAAACCGGCCGCCAGCGCAATGGCGTTGAGCGCACCCGCACTGGCACCGCTGATCGCTTCAATCGACAGGTCCGGTTCGTCGAGCAACCGGTCGAGCACGCCCCAGGTAAAGGCGCCATGGGCACCGCCGCCTTGCAGCGCCAGGGCAATGTGTCGCTGCGGCCTGGAAGAAGTGACCCCGGAAGAAGTGGTTGCCGATATCTGCGACGGCGCAGTCACTGGCGGCGATATCGGCAGCGCAGGTTCGACCATTGTCACGGCCTCATCGTAAAGCGAAGACATCGATGCTGCGACGGCCGGCGGCATGAGGATTTCGCGAGATGGCGGGAGTAGGCGCGGCGGGGCATCGTGCTTCTCATGGAACCTCCGCTGCTGTCGCAGTCCTAATGCAAAGGTGAGCGCCGCTCGGAGATATCGGCGGATCCTGGGCCCATATCGCTTTCATCAGATATTGCTGCATAGCAATATCTATATTCTATTGATTTTCCTCATATTTCAACCATAATGCTGCATCGCAGCATAAACTTAAATAAGTTGTTGCCGCCTTGCCACACATAGGCAGGGAGCTGCCGTCGATGCCTGATGGAGGACCGATCGAAGAAAAATGCTGCATTCAAACGGCTGATCTAGTGCCTCGGAAAAAATGCGACGGGAAGGTTACAGTGCTATGTCGAGATTCTGGCGCGGCCTCTCATCTTGTTCTAAGGTTGCGCGCTTAGCCCTGGTTTCGAATGCTGTCGCATGCCGGCAACCGGTGCTGAACCGTTGTCGATCCAAGGCCACATATATAAGTGCCGGGAAGAGGACGTGCGGGGGGAGAAGACAGGGGTAAGCTCGCCGGTGTCGATCATGGTCCGGCACATAAGATGAAACATTTCTGTCTCGGTTTGTTGTCTGACCGGCGCGAACCGGTCGCAGCGACCAATAGCAAATTCTGCATTCAGTATTTAGATTCCGGCGCCGGAACGGCGGCGTCCGGTTCAATGGGAGGATTACGTCATGCGCAAACTCGTTGGTTTGGCTCTGGCCGTCGCGGTCGGACTGGGCTTCGGCGGCATGACCGGCGCGATGCCGGCGGCAGCCGAAACGGTCACGATCGCTCATTCGACCTGGGTCGGTTATGGGCCGCTTTATATCGCCCGCGATAAGGGATTCTTCACCAAGAACGGCGTCGATGTCGACCTGGTCGTGATGGAAGATCCGAAGGAACGTTTCCCGACCTTGATGGCCGATCGGATCCAGATGATCGCCAGCACGGTCGACACAGCCTTGCTCTATATGAAGAAGACCAGTGATTTTCAGTATCTCGTTGCGATCGACGATTCCAATGGCGGTGACGGCATCGTCGCCAATAAGGACATCAAGACGATTGCCGATCTGAAAGGCAAGCAGGTCGCGGTCAATGAGGGCTCGGTCTCGGAATTCTATCTGAATGTGCTGCTGGAAAAAGCCGGCCTCAAGGAAACGGACGTCAATGTCGTCAACATGACGGCCGGCGATGCGGGCGGCGCCTTCGTCGGCAAGCGCGTCGATGCGGCGGTGACCTGGGAGCCCTGGCTCAGCCGCGGCAAGGCGACGGATCACGGTCATCTGCTGGTCGACAGTTCGACGACGCCGGGCCTGATCACCGATGCGATCATCGTCAAATCCGATTGGCTGCAATCGCATGACAAGGAGGCCGCCGCCATCGTCAAATCCTGGAACGAGGCGGTCGCCTATTATCGCGACCATCCGGATGAATCGATTGCGATCATGGCCAAAGGGGTTGGCGGCTGGCTGAAGGATCCGAAAGACTTCAAGGACACGCTGACCGGCATCAAGTTCTATGGCGCCGACGACAACAAGGCTTTCTTCGGCACCAAGGATAAGCCCGGCCCGCTGGCCGATACGGTGCAGGCAGCCATCACGGTCTGGTCCGATCGCGGCAAGCTCCAGGTGAAGCCGACGCCGGCCGATCTCATCAACTACAGCTTCGTCAACCAGTAATGTCCTGGTTCGACGCTTACACGGCGCCGAAAAAGGAGATTCCGCGGCGCGCTTACCTCACGGTAAGCGTGTCCGTGGCCCTCCTGATCCTCGCCGTCTGGTGCGCCCTCTCTTATGGCCAGTTGGTGCGTTCCGATTTTCTCCCGACGCCGATTGCCGTCATCCAGGCCGGGATCGACGGCGTCAGCGACGGGTCGCTTTTCGTCGATACCGGCGTCAGCCTCGGCGAAATCATGTCGGGCTTCATTCTGGCCTCGATCTTCGCCGTACCGCTCGGCATCCTGATGGGCAGCTTCAAGATCGTCGAAGCGGCAATCGAACCGGTAACGAATTTCGTGCGCTATTTGCCGGTTTCCGCACTGATTCCGCTGCTGATCCTCTGGGTCGGCATCGGCATGACGGAGAAGGTGGCCGTCATCTTCATCGGCACGTTCTTTCAGCAGCTGATCCTGATCGCGGATGTTTCGCGCAACGTCCCCCATGATCTGCTGGATGTCTCTTATACGCTCGGCGCCAGCCGCCGGCAGGTGGTGACCCGCGTCCTTATTCCGGCAACCTTGCCGGGTGTCATGGATGCCTTGCGCATCACCCTCGGCTGGGCCTGGACCTATCTTGTGGTGGCCGAGTTGGTCGCCGCCAATAAGGGCCTTGGCTATTTCATCCTGAATTCGATGCGCGGTCTCTTCACCGATCGCATCTTCCTCGGCATCGCCGTTATCGGCCTCCTCGGCCTGATCAGCGATCAGCTTTTCAAGGCGCTGCGTCGCTGGCTGCTGCCCTGGACCACGGAACGATAGGCGCGATCATGGCGAAACTGCAGATCAAGAATGTCACCTTGCGCTTTCCGCTCAAGGGCGGCGATGTCGTCACCGCTCTCGACGGTATCTCGCTCGATGTTGCGGAAAAGGAATTTGCCGTCATCGTGGGGCCATCCGGCTGCGGCAAATCGAGCCTGTTGCGCCTGGTGGCGGGGCTCAATCATCAGACCAGCGGCAGCATCGACCTGGATGGCAAGCCGGTGACCAAGCCCGGCAAGGACCGAGGCATGGTGTTCCAATCCTATACGCTGTATCCCTGGCTGACCGTGCAGAAGAATGTCGAGTTTGGCCTTGGGCTGGCCGGCATGGCGCCGGCAGAGCGCGCCAAGATCGCCCGCCGTTTCATCACGGAAGTCGGGCTGGAGGGCTTCGAACAGGCCTATCCGAAGCAACTCTCCGGCGGGATGATGCAGCGTGTCGCGCTGGCGCGCGCTTTGGCCAACGATCCCGAAATCTTGTTGATGGACGAGCCTTTCGGGGCGCTCGACAGCCAGACACGCTCGTTGATGCAGGAACTGCTGCTGCAGATCTGGCAGCATTCGCAAAAGACGGTGCTCTTCATCACCCATGATATCGACGAGGCGATCCTGCTGGGCGACCGGGTCTATGTCATGTCCGCCCGGCCCGGCCGTATCAAGGAAATGATCGAGGTCGATATCCCGCGCCCGCGTTCGGTCGAGCTTCTGACCTCGGCACCCTTCATTGCCTTGAAGCGCCGGATCATGGGGCTGATTCACGACGAGGCCGTGCGCGCCCTGGCCTGAGGCAGCAGTCCTGGCCTGAAGAAGCAGATATGCGCCCGGTGCGATCTCCCCTGGGGGGACAGGGGCGGGGGATGTGAGATCCAGCACCGGGCGCATTTGCCGTCCGCCGTTCCTGGGCGGTGGCGGGCGGCAAGGGGAATGGCTGCTTACGACCCTTGATAGCCGCTGATCTTTTCCTGCAGTTCCGTGCGCTGCTCGCAGCCGGACGGGCAGAGCTTGTCCAGGAGCGTCAGCTGCTGCTTGGCCAGGTCAGGACGCTTCATCTGCAGATAAAGCTCGCCAAGATATTCATTGGCATCGATATGGTTCGGCTCGATCGCCAGGGCCTTTCGATAGGCATCCAGGGAATCACTCAGATGGCCGAGCTTGCGATAGCTGAAACCGAGTTCGTTCAGCGCATCCGGATTCTTCGGATTGGAGGCCAGGGATTGCTGGAGCAGCGGGATCGCCGATGCGTAATCGCCGGCATTGATCTTGGTCATGGCGGCCGTATAGCTCTCGCTGCCGGCGGATTTGCTGCTGCTGGAGGACGAGCTGGAGGAACTGTCATCCGAGCCGAAAGCCAGGGCAGCGCTCATGGCAGCCAGCGACAAGCCCGCGGCGGTCAGGCCGATAGCTAGATAGTGGGTCGATTTTTTCATCTAAAGGCTCCGTTCAGGTCTTAAGGATCGGCGTGCCAGTATGGCTTCCAAGGATGCTGACGACCTGTCGCCGGGAAATATTCCACGCGGATGCATGCGCTCACCGTCGTCGCCGCGATTTATCGGGATTCCTGACGTCATGCTGACGCGCATTCGCCGTGTCAGGAAGATCGCAGGATAAGATGGTTAAGAGACAGCTCTAGCCGAGCCGTCGCGTTGTGAGATCTGCGCCTCGCGCAATTCCCCGGATAAAATGACGGGTGATCCGGGGCTGATCGGCCGGATGCCGCTGATAGAGGCAGTGGAATAAAGTCGCAAAGACGCGAGTCTTCGCACATGAAGGACAACAAGGAGTCGTATCGTGGCCGACCGGGCACAGCGGGATGAGTTCCAGCGCGTGATGCTGCCGCATCTCGATGATGCGTTCAATCTTGCCCGCTGGCTGACCGGGAACCGCAGCGACGCCGAGGATGTGGTGCAGGAGGCCTTTCTGAAGGCCCTGAAGCATTTCGGCACCTATCGCGGACCGGAGGCGCGGGCCTGGCTTTTGACCATTGTCCGACGCTGCTGCTTCAGTTGGCTGCGGGTGAACCGGTCACACCAGCTTGTCTTCACGGATGACGAGGCCGCCATCGAGCTGGCCAACCGGGCCACGGTCATCGCCTTGCATCCCAAGGCGAGCGAGACCCCGGAAACATTGTTTAACGACAAGGAAACCAGAGTGCTGCTGAATCAAGCGGTGGAAGATTTGCCGCTGCACTATCGGGAGGTCATCGTGCTGCGCGAAATCCAGGGCCTGTCCTACAAGGAAATCGCGGAGATCGCCGATATTCCGGTCGGTACCGTCATGTCGCGCTTGGCGCGGGCCCGCGATCATCTCATCAAGCATCTGGGCGGCCGGATCGGCAGCGAGGCATCCCATGGACTGTAATCAGGTCGTATCGCTGATCGACGCTTATATCGATGGCGAGCTCGATCTCTCGAGCATGCTGACGCTGGAATCGCATTTCGTCAGTTGTCCCCGCTGCCGGGCGCAGCGCGATGCCAAATTGCTGCTCAGTGCCAGGCTGCGGGTGGGGTTGGAGCGCCATGCGGCGCCGGCGGATCTGCGTGAGCGCCTGGACCTGACGATCGCGCCGCAGCAGGCAAAGGTGATCGCGCGCGGCTGGCAGCGGCGCCATGTGCTGGCGCTCGCAGCCTCGGTTGCCGTGGCGGTCGTCGCCTCCAGCGGGTCGACCTATTGGTTGACGCGCAATTCGGAGCAACCGAAGGTCGCCAATGAAGTCGTCGCCAGCCATATTCGCTCGCTGATGGCTTCCCATCTCATCGATGTGGCCTCGGCCGATCAGCATACGGTGAAGCCCTGGTTCGACGGTAAGGTGGATGTGGCGCCGGCGGTTGTCGATCTCAGCGCCCAGGGGTTTCCCCTGGTCGGCGGGCGTCTCGACTATATCGACCGGCGGCCGGTGGCGGCCCTGGTCTATCGCCGTTTCTCCCACCTCATCAACATGTTCGCCTGCCCGGTGATGGCCAATGAGGAACGCGATTCGGTGCCGGAGGCGCTGACGATCCGCGGCTATAACCTGGTCTATTGGACAGCCGGCGATGTCACCTATTGGGCAGTATCGGATGCCGGCCTGGACGATCTGCAGACTTTCCGCGCCCTGATCCAGCGCACCACGGCCAGCGCGTCCTGACCGATATACGTCTTGATCCTGGTGGATTGATTTGAACGGGGCTGTCCTGACGGGCAGCCTCGTCCGTCATTTGCGATAGGCCTGCCAGCCGATCTCAGCTATGTCCGAGAATCGGATGGGGGCGGTAGGGCTCTTCGAGAGCGGCCTTGTCCTCGATCGACAAGGTGATGTGCAACGCTTCCAGCGCGTCGTTCAGATGCTCGATCTTGCTGGCGCCGATGATCGGTGCCGTGACCACGGGATTGCTCAGCACCCAGGCCAAGGCGACCTGCATCGGCTTGCAGTCCAGACGCTTCGCCACCTCGACATTGCGGTCGGCGACCGCGAAATCGTCGTCGCGATAGTACATATTGCTGGCGAAATCGTCACTTTTCGATCGCGTGGTATCGCCGCCGCCCTGGCGATGGCGGTTGCCGGCCAGGAAGCCGCGCGCCAGCGGACTCCACGGGATGCATCCGATGCCCTCTTCCTGGCAGAGCGGCATCATCTCGCGTTCTTCTTCGCGATAGACCAGGTTGTAATGGTTCTGCATGGAGACGAAGCGGGTCAGGAGCTGCCGGTCTGCCCGGTAGAGATATCGCGCGAACTGCCAAGCATACATCGACGAGGCGCCAATATAGCGGACCTTACCGGATTCAACCAAGTCGTGCAGCGCCTGAATGGTCTCGTCCATCGGCGTGTCCGGATCGAAGCGGTGAATCTGGTAGAGGTCGATATAGTCGAGACCCAGGCGTTTCAGGGAGCGGTCGCAGGCATCCATGATGTGCTTGCGCGACAGGCCGCGCCGATTGGGCTTGTCGCCCACGGTGCCGTTGAAGCATTTGGTGGCGATGACGATGTCCTCGCGGTCGGGGACCAGGTCGCGCATGGCACGACCGACGATCTCTTCACAGACGCCGTTGGAATAGGTGTCGGCCGTATCGAAGAAATTGATGCCGGCCTCCAAAGCGCGCTCGAAGAACGGGCGGGCCGCCTTTTCGTCCAGCACCCATTTCCGCCAGGCGGTGCTGCCATAAGTCATCGTCCCCAGACACAGCCGCGAGACGCGCAGGCCACTTTTGCCAAGCCTCGTATAGCTCATCTTCGCGGACATGGAACGCTCCTTCTTTATGGTTTTTTTACGATGGGACGGACGGCAGGGAGTTGCAGGTTATGCCGATCGCTTCACGCGGTCGAGAGGGGCGGTGGCGCCTTGTGTTACGGAAGTCACATGCCGGGCATGTTTAAAGAAAATGAAAGGTTTCCCTCTTGAAGATGGGGTCAATCTGGGTCATATCGCCAGATGCGGGACGGTGCGGAGGTCGCGGCGCCCGACCCGCTGTCCGTCCGCGCCGATATCCCCAGGAGGGGCGGGCATGCGGGGTACTCGAAGCCGCAGCGTGCCAGGCACGCAGGACCGGGTGGTGCCGTTTCGTTGCGTTCGTGCGGCGAAGGCAGTGAGCAGGACAGTTTCCATCGATATTGAAGTCGATCTTATCCGCCAGTGCCGTGAAGACTGGCGACGGGGTGAGACGGAGATTTGGCGTCATCTCTCGCTGGAAGCCGAATTGCGCCGTAGCGCGGATGGGCGGTTGAGGCTTTATGGTCTGCCGGGCCATGTCGACGGCGTGCCGGTACCGGCACCGCATCCGACGATGGTTTTGACACGGTTTGAAGAGCCGGGACTTTGCGTGTCGCTGTCTTCGGCAGCGATCGCCGAAGCCGAGGCAGTCTTATCGCCGGCGACTGTCATCAGCCTTTCCATGGCCCGAGCCAGCTAAACCCGCCCAGCTAAGCCGGCCGGCTCGCGCTTCAATGCCGATGCCGATGATGCAAATCCGGAAAGTGCCGGTGGCTGTGGATCAACGGCCGGTGCCAATGCGGATGGCTATGCGGCTCTGTCGGTGTCACCCCGTCGTGATCGTCATGCGCGTGATTGTCATGCGCGTGATTGTCATGCTGATGATCATGATGCGCATCATGCACGTGGCGATGATCGTGAAATAACGCCTCGTGGCGATGTTCATGCTGGTGGCGTTCGGCAAGATGCAGGTAAAGGCCGATTGCCATCAGCAGCGCGGCGCCGGCAAAGAGCGGCGTTAGCGGCTCTCCCAGAAGCAGAAAGGCGGCCGCTGCGCCGACGAAAGGCGCCAGGGAAAAATAGGCGCCGGTCCTGGCGGTGCCGAGATGGCGCAGCGCCAGGACAAAGCAGATCAGGCTGACCCCGTAGCCGAGCAGTCCGACCAGACCGGTCGCCAGCAATGTTCCCGGTCCCGGCAGGGCGGCGCCATGGATCAGCGCCAGCGCCAGATTGACGCTGCCGGCGACCAGCCCCTTGGCCAAGGTGATCTGCAGGGGATCGGCGGCGGAGAGCTTGCGGGTGAGATTGTTGTCGATCGCCCAGCAAAGGCAGGCCGCCGCGATCAGGCCGATGCCGCTGAGCGCCGCACCGCCGCCTGATTCAGCGGTTACCGGCCAAGACAGCAGGCCGGCACCGCACAGGATGGCCGTTGCCCCGATGAAAATGCGCAGATCCACGTTCTCCCGGAAGATGATCCAGGCAATGCCCAGCGAGAAGACCCCTTCCAGATTGAGCAACAGGGAGGCAGTGGAGGCCGGCACTTGGGCAAGGCCCAGCATCAGCAGCAGCGGGCCGGCAACACCGCCGCAAAGAATGACCGCCGCCAGCCAGGGAAGGTCGGATCGCCGCAGCGGAGCCTCGCTGGCCGAATCGCCATCGCGACGCTGCCCCAGGAACCGGCGCAGGATCGTCAGCAGTCCGAGACCAAGCCCCGCGCCCAGATAGAGCAGCCCGGCAAGCAGCCAGGGATCGATCAGGCCGACGAGCAATTTTGCGGCCGGTGTGCTCAGTCCGAAAAGGACGGCTGAGAGCAAAGCGAGCATGATCGCTGTGGGCAGTTTCATGGCGCCCTCTGATCCAGGATGGTGATTGTGCCGATGCCGGTATAGAATATTTACTTCCTTTCTGGCATTGAATTTCGACGGTCGCTGCCCGAGACGCCGTTAAGCGTCATGTTCCGATTTGTGACCGACATCGCCGGAATATCCTGTCAATCAGCAGCCCATGCCGTGTCACCGCGCGGCATCACCATGGTGCCGCGCCGCTATATCAATCTCATCGTCGAAACCAGTTTCGATGTCTTTGCCGTGCCGCAAGCCGGCATCTGGGTGCAGGTGCTGCATTTCCCTCAAATCCGGCGCGTCGGCTATCAATCGCTGGGTGGCGACCGCCGGTAGCGGTCTGTATTGCAACAGCGAAGATAGACAGTCTCGCGGCAACAGGTTATCGAGACGCCGCGGCGCGCCATCGCGCTGCAGCGTTTCCATGAGCGTATTGAGGAGAGAGTATGAGCAAGAAACTGGTCCGCATGTCGAAAGAGGGGCCCGAAGGCAAGGGCCTGAAGCAAGGCGGCGTCACCACGCTGGGCAAGCTGGTGGCCGGCAATCCGGTGGAATCCAGTCATAATTATTTCACCGACAAGACCGGCAAGTTCATGACCGGCGTGTGGGAATGCCAGAAGGGCACGCTGAAGCTGACCAGCTATCCCTTCGATGAATTCTGCCACATCCTCAAGGGCGAAGTGCATATCACCGATCAGCGCGGCAATACCGAGATCTTCAAGAAGGGCGACACCTTCACCATTGCCAAAGGCTTCAAGGGTACCTGGCATATGCCGAAGACGGTTCGGAAGTTCTACACGATCTTCCTGGAACAGGGCGGCGAGTAAGTTTCCGAGCGCCGCGCTGTCCTGACCTCGTGTCAGGCGGCGTGGCGCTTGCCGTCTTTCCAGTCGTAATACCGCATCATCGCCGGCACGAACCAGGTATTGCCGGTGTAAAGCGGCACGGTCGGGAAGGGTCGGTCGGCGAAAACCGAGTGGCGGCGGCCAGTCCCCGTCAGGCGGTTGGCGATGAGCCGGCCGAAATGGGTGCCCATCGGCACGCCGGCAAAGCAATAGCCCGCCGCATAATGCAGACCCTCAACCTCGCCGAGATGCGGGTAGAGATCGAAGGTCGCGGCGCAACGACCGGTCCAGGCATTGGCGAGCGGTATATCCGTCAAATCCGGCAGGATCGCTTGCAATTCGCCTTTGAGCCGCCGGGCCATGGCGGCGACGGTCGATTTGGTGCCGGTCTTGCCGCCGAACAGCACGCGCTTGCCGTCGGGTGAGCGGCGAATGAAATCGATATTCAAATTATTGTCGATATAGGTGCGGTCCTTGGGCAGCATGCGCTGCATCAGCTCGGGCGTCAGTTCCGCCGTGGCGATCATCCAGGCATCGAAGGGGATCAGGCGCCGCTGCAGCCAGGGGAAAAGCTGACCGCTATAGCCATTGGTCGCCAGCAGTACATGGGTGCTCTCGGTTTCGGCACCATCCTGCGTCTGCACCCGCCAGCGATCATCCTTGCGGATCAGGCCGGTTATTGGCGTAAAAGGATAGAGTTCGACGCCTGCGTTCTGTGCCGCCCGCACCAGCCCTTGATGATAGAGACCGGGATGCAGCGCTGCCATATCCGGCACCACCACGCCGCCGGCATAACGGTCGCTGGCAATTTCGCGATGCAGCTCGGATTTTGACAGGGCGAAGAAATCATTGCCGAGATGTGTCTGGCGCAGGCGGAATTCCTGGACGACCTCGTCATATTGCTTGGGCGTGTTGGCGAGGATCAGACGGCCATGGGTTTGATAGCCGCAATCGATGTCGAATGCCGCCATGGTCTCGCCGACCGCGTCGAAGGCGTCCTGCATCTCGCGATAGATCTCGACCGCTTGCGTGGCGCCATGCTTGCGCAGCAGATCGCCGAAACTGTGTTTCAGCGTGCGGCCGACAAAGCCGGCATTGCGGCTTGAGGCGCCGATGCCGATCTCGGCCCGCTCGAAAACGGCGACCTTGCGCCCGGCTTGTGCCAGATGGATCGCCGCGACCAGACCCGTTATGCCGGAGCCGATCACGGCCAGATCGGCCCTGGCCGGGGCGGCTCTGCGCGGCAGGTCGGGGCGCGGTGCGGCGCGCCACCAGAACGGTGTTTCCTGCATCTGCTCCGTCATCCGATTAGCTGGCCATCCGATTACCTGGCCTCTCATCAGGCTTGACGCAGCTGCGCCGGCGAGTCTGGCAGCGATATCTCCCGCTCGACCAGATCGAGCCAGCGATCCGTCATGACGCGGCAGAAAGCGGCACCGCTGTCGAAATAGAGATCGGCCTCCTGCAATGCCCGGGCTTCCTCTATGGCCGCCTGCTCGCCGAAATGCCGCGTCATCGACGCCCAGCAATCGCGGGGGAAAGATCGTGCTTCCGCCAGGGTGACTTCAGGATGGAACTGGAAGCCATAGGTGGCAGTGCCGAGGCGGAAGCCCTGATTGGCGCAGACATCGTTGCGCATCAGCAGCACGGCCTCGGACGGCAGGTCGAAACTATCCTCGTGCATCTGCATGATGCGCTGTTCAACGGCGAGACCGCGCAGCAACGCATCCTCCTGCGCGGCTTCGGTCAGATAGACGGCGGGATAGCCGACCTCCAGACCGCCGAAACGGAAGACGCGCTGGCCGAAGGCGCGGGCGATCAGCTGCGCCCCGAGGCAGATGCCGAGCACCGGAACGGCGCGCGCATGACAATCACGGATCAAGGCGGTGATATCGGCAAAGGCCGGATAGCCGGCATCGTCACCGGCATGCATCGGTCCGCCCAGCACGATCAGCCCGTCGATATTGCGGCCACTCACCGGCAGCTTTTCACCCTGATGGGGAAACACCGTATGAATGTCGGCGCCACGGGCGGCGGCGATGCGGCCGATCAAGCCGGCCGGCGTGACCGGGCAATGCTGGATGACAAGCAAACGCAATTGGCAACTCCTTTCGCAAAAGGAGCCGCTCGACCTGGATGTCGTTGGTGATCGGAAGTCCGTTGTCCCGGGCGGGACTGACGCCGGCTCTCCGATGCCCTCCTTAGTGCCAGTTTGAACGGCAGTTCGAACCACACAAAGGACGCCAACTCTTGGTGCTCGACCGGTAGTCGGTGTTTCGTCCGATTGGACCAAACACTTATGGCCTGGAACTCTCCTGCCAGCGTCTAACCGGAAATTAGGTAATTTTCTGCTGGATGCAAGGATTATCCGGCGGTCGCGCCGCCGGGTTTCCCCCGGATCACGTTCCGATGTGTTGTAATTTATTGTAAAATATCGCAATTCATTACGCCTTGCGTTGAGGCCCCACCATGACCCGCAGGAGCATGTACGGGACCGAACGCTATATACAGCTTGAGCAGGAGACCGGCCTCGCAACAGGCTGGAAAGGTGGCCCGGTCACCGTCATCCGCACCGCCGCGCTTGTGCCCTCCCGATCTGCCGTGCTGCGCGATCCAGATGGTCATACTTATTACAAGGAAGAGACGGGTTAGAAGGAAGAGACGGGCGGCCTCGTCATGGACGGCTTCGAGCCCAGTTGACTTTGGTTCTATCGGCTATTTGCCGGATCGATGGGTCGGCGATATTCTCCCGGCTCGCTAGAGGAGCGATCATCATATCCCGCCTTGACTTGACGTCATTCTCCCGGCTCGCTAGAGGAGCGATCATCATATCCCGCCTTGACTTGACGTCGTTACGACAGCCCTTTCTTGAGTTCCGTCACCGGGAGCAGGCGCGCAGCAATAAGACTCGGGCGCTCTTCGATTACTGGACAAGTCTTTGCCTCGGCGGTCAGCCGCCGACACGCCAGCAGATCGACCCGATCAATATGTGGAGTTTTCTTCCGGGGATTCTGTTGGGCGATATTTTCGTCGACCCTTTCCGCGTGTTCTTTCGTCTGGTCGGCACGGACGTTGCGGCCTATTCGGGCTTCGATTTCACGGGGCGTTATCTCGATGAACTGGATTATGGCAAACGCGATGCCGTAGAATGGCATGATTGTTATCGATATCTTCATGCACATGGATGCGGCGTCATTGGTGACAACGGCCTCAAATCCGGCGATATCGTGATTGACGCCTATGAATATGCGATTTTGCCGCTCCGCCGTGAGACCGATTCATATGGCGGGTTCATTGCTATCGAGAATTATGACGACGTCGATTACGATGCGTTCCCGATCACCACTGCGGTTGGCTTGGTTAAGGGAACTTGAAGAAACCGTGCGGCGAAAGGCACTTGCCTATTGCGGCCTAACCGCCCGAAAATAAATTCCTAACCATTTGTTTAGGGGAAGCATGCCGAATAGGCCGGTGAAAAGCACTGCGACTGATCGGACGCCATTTTGAACCAAGCACGTTTTCAGTTTCTTGATTTCGACGATCCGGACCAGGCAAGGCATTGGAAGACACGCGACCTGTTCAGCTACTGGCAAAGCAAATGGCGTGACGGACGACCGCCGTCGCGCCAGGAGATCGATCCGATCGACATGCGGGCCTACCTCGCCAATATCAATATGGGGGATATCGAAACCGATCCGTTGCGAGTCCGTTATCGTGTCTTCGGGACGATGCATGCCGAATTCGCCCGGATCGACTGTACCGGCCTCTATCTTCATGAGATCGAATATCAGCATCACGACTTGATCGACTGGAATGCTTGCTTCGCCTATTTGTCGGAGGCAAAGAAGCCGATCATTGGCGACAATGCTTTGAAGCTGCCGGACGGCGTCACGTCCCCTTATGAATGGTGCATGTTACCGCTCTTCCGGGATGGCGATTCGGCCGGCGGGTTTCTCGGCCTGGAGATTCTGGAAATGCTGGATCGCCGGCAGATTCCTGATTTCGGTGCCATCGTGATCAAACCGGGGAAACCGCTGAGTTAAGAAAACCGCTGAGCCAGGCTCAGGCATCGCGCCGTGCCGGGTCGGCAAGTTTCTCCAGCAGATCGCGCGCAAAGCCGTCGCAGCCTCGCTCCATTTCCCGCAATTGCGGCAGGCCGACGATATCGTGAAAGGCGGCAAAGCCCACCAGGTCCTTTTGCAACGCGGCCGTATCGCCGCTTTCGCGCAACGCGGTGTAAAGACGGCGCAAGGTCTGGGCGATGGCATAGCTCGCAGCCACCGGGAAAGCCACGGCCGCATAACCGATCTCTTCCAATTGCGCCGCCGATAACAGGGGCGTCTTGCCTCCGTCGACATTGTTGGCCATGCAAGGCGCAGGTACTTCCGAGCAGATGCGGCCCATTTCGTCGATCGTCAGCGGCGCTTCGATGAAGATGACATCCGCCCCCGCTTCCCGATAGATCTGCGCCCGTTCGATGGCCGCTTCCAGGCCCTCGATCTCGCGGGCATCGGTGCGCGCCATGATGATGAGATCTGAATCGATGCGCGCATCCAGCGCAGCTTTCAGCTTGGCCACCATCTCGACCACCGGGATGACCCGCTTGCCGTCCATATGGCCGCACCTTTTCGGCGCCACCTGGTCTTCGATGAAGAGAGCTGCGACGCCGGCGCGCTCGAATGCCCTGACGGTGCGGGCAACATTGACGGCATTGCCATAGCCAGTATCGGCATCCGCCAGAACCGGCAGGGATGTGCAGTCGCACAATCTGTCGTAGAGATCCGCCATTTCGGTCATCGACAGCTGAGCGATGTCGGGGGCGCCCAGCAAACTGGCGGTGGCAGCGTAACCGCCGCAGGTGACGGCGGAAAAGCCGGCTTCGGCGGCGATTCTGGCGGAGAGGGCGTCATGCACGCCGGGCAGCACGAGAATCTCAGGCTGTTCGATCAATTCACGGAAACGTGTAGTGCGGCGCATCTCTCAATCCTCCGGCCAAATATTGCCGATAGCGTCATTTCTGATGACTTTGTCATATTTCAACGATTCCGTGCTGCAAAACGACGGTCAAAACCGTATTTTTGCTGCAAAAAGCAGTTGCAAACGCCGTGCTTCCGCCAGAGACTAGCCACAGTTTTAACACCCACCAAGAGGGATCACCTGAAATGTCGAATAAGATTCTTTCCCGGTTGTCACTGGCTGCGCTGATTACGGCGGGGATGGCAGGTGGTGCCGCTATGGCCACGGCCCAGGACGATTTGGCTGGAACGTACAGCAAGTACTACGAATCGATCCGCGTGAGCGAACTCTGCCGCGACACCAAGATTGATGACGCCGGCTGGCGGAAGATCGCCACCTATATCGATGGGAAGGTCAATCACGAAATCGATGCGGGTGAGCGCCTGACGCTGATCGAAACCGCCAAGACCGATGCGCGTAAGCTGGTCGATGCGAAGGGCTGCAGCCATCAGTTGGTGCAGGATCTGTTGAAGTATTACGACGATAATCTCGCCACGCAGCTCTAAGCGGCGATAGCAGATTGACGGAGAATCGGCCCCGCTTCTGGCGGGGCCGATTTTCTTTTGCCTAACGACCCTCGCGCCGCCATGTCAGCAGCAGCAGCCCGACCGTCAGGATCAGTGCGAGCCAGATCGGTAACAGCGGCACCTGGCGCAGGCCGGTGACGACATAGTCCCGGTTCTGGCGCAGGCCCAGCCAGTCATTGCCCGCCATCTCGCTGCCGGCGGCAACCCGGCGTATATCCGGCATGCCGCGCTGCAGCAAGCTGAAGGCGCCTCCATCCGTCACTTTGAGTAACGGCGCTAACGGTGCGGCGCTGGCGCGCGGATCGCGAAATTCCAGCGGATTCAAACTCCCCGCGGCGGCAAAGGCCTGACGCTGGCCATCGCTGATGCGATAAAGCCCCGGTACCGGCGCCGCCAGCGTGGCCGTCTCATGACCGCGGCCGGCATCCTTCGGTCGTATTTGTTCCTGACTGCCATCGGGGCGCGTCACCGTCAGCACGGGCAGATCGGGACTGAGGCTCTGGCGCGTGATTTCCAGCCGCCCATCGATCACGGCTGCCCGCAGATCTTCCTCTTCCAGTTCCGGCTCCTGCATCAGCCAATGGCCGATACGGCGAATCAGTTCGGCATGCGGGCCGCCACCTTCAAAGCCATGGGACCACAGCCAGATCTGATCCGAGAAAAGCTGCGCCACGCGGCCCTTGCCGACCCGCTCCAGGACGAGCAGCGGCAGACCGTCGAGGCCTGTCATGACAGTGTTGCCGCGATTAGTGGTGGCGGCGATCTGGCGGAACCAGCGACCCCATTTCGGATCGGTCTTCTCGACCTTGCCGTTTTGCTCGGGCGGCAGCAGATCCGCCGTCACCGGATGGCGAAGGCCGATATCGGTGAGTGTCGGGCGGAAGCCGCCCGTGAGGATTTGACCCGTGGGCTGGGCGCCGAAAATCTCGTCGACCGGCGTGCGATACAGGCTGAACTGGCCGGCCGAGCCGGGGCCCGCGACTTCCAGAACGGCGCCGCCGCTCTCGACGTAATTGACGATGTGGTGAAAATACTCGTCCGGCAGAATGTTCAGATGCTGGAACCGATCGAAGATGATCAGATCGAATTCCTTGAGCTTGAAATTGAACAGGTCGTCGATCGGAAAGGCGATCAGGGCCAGTTCGTTGATCGGCGTTGCATCCTGCTTGGCCGGCGGCCGCAGAATGGTGAAGTGAATGAGCTCCACCGCGGGATCGGATTTCAGCAGGTTGCGCCACGTGCGTTCCCCCGGTGAGGGCTCGCCGGAAACCAGCAACACGCGCAGCCGGTCACGGACGCCATTGACGGTAATGACCGCCGAATTATTGATCTTGGTCAGTTCTTTAGGACCATCTGCGACAGCGAATTCAAAGACCGTCTGCCCGCCATGGCCGATCGGCAATTGCACGGTCTCTTCCTGGCCGATCGGCACATCCTGCGATGGCAGGGCGACGCCGTCGCGCCGGATCGACAGGGCTGCCGTGGCGCCGGGCTCCGGTTTGCTGCCGAGATCGTCGACGCGCAGCTTCACGGCGACCGTTTTGCCGACCAGGCCGAAACTCGGTGCCTCGGTCAACATCAGGCGCCGATCGCCGGCTTCCGGATTGCCGGTCATCAACAGGTGCACCGGTGCCGTGATCGCGGGATCATGACCGTCGGGTGGCGCATCATGCACTTGGCCATCGCTGATCAGGATGCTGCCGGCGACGCGGCTGGGCGGCAGATCCGCCAGCGCCCGGTGCAGGGCATCGATCAATTCCGTCCCCTTCTCGGAAGGATCGCTGCCGCCGCTGCTTTCCACCACGCGGGTATCAAGGTCGTTGAACGTCGCCAGTTTCTGCTTCACGGCGGCCAGTGCCTGATTGGTTTCTGCGGTGCGGTCCTCCAATGCCTGGCTGGGCGAGCGGTCGACCACGACGACCGCTACGTCCTTCTGATAGTTTCGCTGTTCTTCGATGACAGACGGATTTGCCAGAACCGCGATCAAGGCGGCACCCAGGACCAGGCGCAGCAGCGACCCATGTGCCCGGCGCCAGAGACCGAACAGCGCCAGGATCAGCAGGATACCGGCAAAACCCGTGATCAGTGGCCAGGGCAGCAGCGGGCTGGTGGTGATCGAATAGGCGTCGAGCGATAACTGCCCCATCATTGCCCCAGCCTTTCCAGAATCGCCGGCACATGCACCTGATCGGATTTGTAGTTTCCGGTCAGGGCATACATCACGATATTGACGCCAAATCGGTAGGCCATTTCACGCTGTCTTTCGCCGCCCGGCGTGACGGGAAACATCGGCTGTCCATTGGCGTCGATCGCCCAGGCAGCGGCATAGTCATTGCCGCCGACAATGACACCGGCGACCCCGTCATTGACCTGTTCCTGACCGACCTCGACCCACAAGGTCGATCCGATCCAACGGCCGGGAAAATCCTTCAGCAAATAGAAGGCGCGGGTCAGCACGTGGTCGGCGGGGATCGGGCGCAAAGGCGGGATGTCGAGGCCCGCCGTCAATTCCTGCAGCCGCGCCGTGGCAGGGCTGCCGCCATTGGTATCGATGCCGCTGATATTCTGGTCGGCCGTGTCGAACAGGATGAGCCCGCCATTGGCCAGATATTTGTTCAGCTTGTTGACGGCAGCGGGTGACGGCGGCCGCTGCGAGGCGGTAATCGGCCAATAGATGACGGGGAAGAATGTCAGGTCATCGGTTTCAAGATCGATCCCGACCGGATCACCGACATCGGCGGCCGTCCGTTCGAGCAGGACGGTGGTGAGGCCGGTCAGACCGGCTTTGCTGACGTTATCGACCTCTTCCACGCCCGTCTGGATGTAACCGAGATGCGTCGTCTGGGTGAGGCCGACGATCTGGTCATCCGGTGTGGTTGCCGCCGATGCGGAATGCGGGACCGCGATGCCAGCCAGTCCCAGCATGAGAAACAGTGCCGCAGCCGTGGACCAGCGACCGCGGATGAGGCCGCGCAAGCTTAAAGCGACGATCTGATCCGCTAACAGCAGCAGCAGGGCAATCAGAAGAGCCCAAGGTCTGAGATCGACCGTGCTGCCATGCTGGAGCTTTTCGCCGGCGAGCCCCAGCGGCGCCAGCCGGGGGATGGCAGGGCTGAGATTAAGCGCGTGGCGGGCTGCGCTTGGGCCGTAGAAGCCCGGCGGATGGCGCGGACCGACGGCATTCTTTGCAATCTCCTCGGCTGTCACGGGCAGGGCCGCGGCGGTGGCCGGATTGAGATGTCCGAAGCCGTCGAGAACAGCAACCGCAGGCAATGGCCTGTCGTCGTTTTCGGCGCTTGGCGGGACCCCCTCGGCCGTCAGCACCAGCCGCTCGAGCATATCGACGAACAGGCCGGAGAGCGGCAGGTCGGACCAGTCGGCATTGGCGCTGGTATGGAACAGGACGATGTAGCCTTGGCCGCTTCGCACACCGGTCACCAAAGGCGTGCCGTCGCTGAGACGGGCCCAAGTGCGATTGCCGAGATCGATATCCGGTTCGGCCAGGACCTGGCGCGTCACGGTCGCATCCTTCGGCACCGGCAATCCGGCGAAAGGCGACTTGTCCGGGAAAGCAGCAAAATGCAAGGGTGCGCTCCAGGACAGAGCGCCACCGACGGCACGGTCACCGCGCCGCAGCCTGACCGGCAGCAGATCATCCTGGCTGTCGGTTGTATTGGCGAGGCGCTCACCGGCAAAGCGTACCAGCATGCCGCCATGTTCGACCCATTGTTTCAGCTTGACCCGGTCGGCCGGGCTGACGGCCGTCTGATCCGGCAAGATCAGCATGGAGAGCGGTTGGACCGACAGGGTCGCGAGATCGCCGACACGGACTTCATTATTCGGCGCCAAGGCGCGTTCGATGTAATACAACTCGCCCAGCAACGGCTGTTGCCCCTGGGCGGGATTATCCGAAATGAGACCGACCGGCTTATGGCCGCCACCGTCATCCAGCAGGGCGATGGCAGCCGCCGTCGATTGACCATCGACCGTGATCTGACTGACCCGGTTCCGGAGTTCCAGCGGCAGCATCAGCTTGCCATCGGCGGTCCGCTGATCCGCGGTGAAATTGACATCGGCGGTACCGAGGCCGTGTCCGTCGCGATCCTGTGCCCGTACGGTGGCGCGCTGTGGCGCGCCGCTGATCGTGCGAACAAGCTTTACGTCGATACCTTCCGGATCGCGGCGCGGTGCCAGCTGGACGAGTGGCAGGGCGACTTCGTTGGGCATCAGGATCCGTGTTGCGCCAAGCTTCTGCAGCCGATTGGCCAGGGCGGTATCAGTGTCCCCCTGCGTGGAAGCCATGCCGTCGGTCAGCCAGACGATTTCCGTACCCGCGGCCAGGGACACGCCGTCCAGCGCCTGCAATGCTTTCCGCCGGTCGACCGGCCAGGGCTGGGGAGCCATTGCCGATACCAAACCGGTCGCGTCGCTGGCCGTCAGATGGCGCAAGGCGATCTCGCTGCCGTCGCTATGGGGGGCCGTGGTTAGCAGCAACACCTTGCCGTCGCGCCGCCCGGCGGCGGCGATCAGGTCCAAGGCGGCGCTTTGCTGTTCCTGCCAGCCATTGCCGCTGGCCCAGCCGTCATCCATGACCAGCAGGAGGTCGCCGAGCGTTGCTGCGGCCGGATTGCTGTTCCAGAGCGGCCGCGCCATGGCCAGGATCAGGAGAGCGGCGATGGTGAGACGCAGCAGGATTAGCCACCAGGGCGTCCGATCCGGGGTCTCTTCCCGCGGTTTCAGGCCAAACAGCAGCCGGACGGCTGGAAAGCCGATGCGCTTTGGACTTGGCGGCGTCAGGCGCAGCAACAGCCACAGCAGCGGTAGGACGATCAGTGCCCATAGCGCCCAGGGCGCGACGAAACTTAGAGCGCCGAGGGACAGCATGGGCAGAATGTCTTTCGTTCAATCATCTCGGTCTCATCGGCGTAAGCGGTAATCGGCCGCCAGCCATTGGTAGAGCTGCAACAGCGACTTCGTGGCCGACTCGCCGGTGACATGACGCGAACAACTCCAGCCGGCGCTGGCCACCAGATCGCGCAGACCCTGCCAGTGCTCCGCCAATCGATCGCGATAGGCGTCACGCAGCAGATCGGCCTTGCTGATCAGCAGATTGCCTTCCCGCTCCAGTCCCTCGAAACGGACGCGGCCGGCAAAGGGCAGACTGGTCTCCGCGGGATCGAGAACCTGCAGCAGGTGCCCGTGAATGTCCTGGTCGGCAAAGCGGTCGACGATGGCGGCCAATTCCGGCAGCGGTACCAGGAAATCGCTGATCAGGACGACATGGGCATGAGAGGGCAGGATGGCGCCCGGCGGCAGGCCGTCATTCTCGACCTGTTCCTTTGCGGCGGTCATCAGCAACAGGCGTTCGGCCAGACGCTCTGCGACATTGCGGCCGGCGATCGGTGGCTCGCCGCTGCCCAGCAGGGCGACACGCTCTCCCGCATTCGACAGCACGGTTGCCAAGGCCAGCAGCAGGACCTGCGCCTGTTCCAGTTTGCTCGGCAGATTGCGGCTGCTGGCATAGCGCATCGACGGCGACAGATCGCTCCAGAGATAAACGGATTGCGCCGCCGACCATTCCATTTGACGCAGATAGAGCCGATCCGACTTCGCGGATTGCCGCCAGTCCAGCCGCTTCAATTCGTCGCCGGGATAATACTGCCGGAATTGCCAGAAGGACTCGCCGCGACCGACGCGGCGCCGGCCATGCACGCCCTGCTCGACGGTGATGGCGATACGTTCGGCGGCAATCAGCAAGGGCGGCAGGCGGCTGGCGACATCCGCGGCCCGGCCTTTGAGCTGCTCAGCACTCGACTGGCCTGGAGGCGAGGCCGAAGTCGTCGAGCCGAAGGGCGAGATAGCCACGCGCTAGCTCAGCCCAGCAGTCCGACCAGGCGATTGATGACGCTGGTCAAGGTCACACCCTCGGCGCGTGCGCCGTAATTCAGGGCGATACGATGGCGCAGTACCGGATGCGCCAGAGTGACGACATCATCGATCGATGGACTCAGGCGGCCTTCGATCAAGGCACGGGCCCGGCACGCCAGCATCAAGGCCTGGCCGGCGCGCGGACCGGGACCCCAAGCCAGCTGCGTTTTGACCTCCGGCAGATCGCTGCTGTCGGGACGGCCGGCTCGTACCAGGCGCAGAATGGCATCGACGATCTTGTCGCCGACCGGCAGACGCCGCACCAGGCGCTGGGCCGCCATGAGTTCGGGCCCTGAAAGCACGGTGCTGGGCGGTATCTCGTCGGCGCCGGTAGTGACGATCAGCATCTGGCGTTCCGCCGAGATATCCGGATAGTCGACGTTGATTTGCAGCAGAAAGCGATCGAGCTGTGCTTCCGGCAGCGGATAGGTTCCTTCCTGTTCCAGCGGATTCTGGGTCGCCAGAACATGGAAAGGAAGCGGCAGCTGATAGGTCTGGCCGGCAATCGATACCTTATGCTCCTGCATCGCCTGCAGCAGGGCGGATTGCGTCCGCGGGCTGGCGCGGTTGATTTCGTCCGCCATCAGCAGCTGGCAGAAGACCGGTCCTGGAATGAAGCGGAAGCTGCGCTGGCCGCCTTCGCTTTCTTCCAGCACTTCCGATCCGACGATATCGGCCGGCATCAGATCGGGCGTACACTGCACGCGCTTTGCGTCCAATCCGAGCACATGGCCCAGCGTATCGACCAGCTTGGTCTTGGCGAGACCCGGAACACCGATCAGCAGGACATGGCCGCCGGCCAGGATGGCGGTCAGGGATTGCTCGATCGTCTCTTCCTGCCCAAATATGACATGTGCCAGGTTGCGCCGGACCTCGGTCAGGCGGCCCGCCAGCCGATCGATCTCGCCGACGAGATCGGCCGGGTCGCCGGCGGGGGCGTGAACTGCCGGGGCGGCGAGGGTGCCGGGCGTGCCATTGGTACCGAAGGAAGCGTTATTCGTCATCATGCGGACCATATGTTGTGGCAATGTAAGCTATTGATTACGGAGGGTAAACCTTTGAGCAGGGAGATGTCCAACCCAGACTTCTCGGAATTGCCCCTCTGCGGCGATTTGGATATGCGGATTGCCCGCGACGGTACGTGGTATTATCGCGGCTCCCCGATTAATCGAAAGCCGCTGGTCAAGCTATTCTCCACCGTATTGCGGCGAGAAGATGACGGCCAATACTGGCTGGTGACGCCGGCCGAGCGCGGTCGCGTCCAGGTTGACGACGCGCCTTTCACCGCTGTCGAGCTTTCGGCAAGTGGAAGCGGCCGTTCCCAAATCCTGCGCTTTCGCACCAATATCGATGATGAGGTTGTGGTAGGAGCGGAGCACCCGATCCGCCTCGGCGCCGCAAAGGTGCCCTATGTGCTGGTCCGCCCCGGGCTGGAAGCGATGATTCTACGGTCAGTTTACTATCATTTGATCAATTATGGTGAGGTGCGGCGGATGAGCAGGGGCGCGCAATTCGGTGTCTGGAGTGCGGGGCTGTTCTTTCCGCTCGGCATGCTGGATGACGGCGAGGGGGTGCCGTGAACAGCATTCGCGATCTTATTATCGGCCGCTTTCTGGCGGCGCCGGAACCGGGACGGCGCTCCAGCCCGGGCACCACGCCCGAGACCACCTTGGATGTGCGACCCGGCAAGCCGCGGAACGGGCGAGGCGATCACGACCTCAATCCCGATCTCAAACCGCGTCAACCACTGCATGCGGCGGCCGTGCTGGTGCCGTTGATGGAACGTGATGAGGGTACAACCGTCCTGCTGACGCAACGTGCTGCCCATCTTTCCGACCATGCCGGCCAGATCAGCTTTCCCGGCGGTCGCATCGATCCGAGCGACCGGGATGCGGAAGAGGCGGCGTTGCGCGAGGCCGAGGAAGAGATCGGGCTGCCGCGCGACCACGTGCAGCTGATCGGCCGGCTCGACACCTATGTCACCCGCACCGGCTATGAGGTGATCCCTTGCGTCGGGCTGGTGCGGCCACCGCTGGAACTGCATCCAGATCCCCGCGAGGTGGCGGCGGTTTTCGAGGTACCGCTCGCGTTTTTCCGCGTGCCGGGCAATCGCCGCCAGGAAAGCCGCGTCTTCGAAGGGCGTGAGCGTTTCTTCTACGCTTATCCCTGGGAGAATTATTATATCTGGGGTGCCACTGCCGGCATGTTGTGGAACCTTGCCGAAGTGCTTGGGCCAGGTGACGAGGGTAAGAGCGCACAGGAGCTGGGCGCAGAAGGGCAGAGCGCAGACTAGTTCTGTCTCATCTTGCGCGCGGAGGATTGATCAAGATAGCCGAATACTGCGCGCATCACCCGTTGCTCCAACCTTGGCGCATCCGTCTCGCCGCGCTCGCCGGCGGCATCGACAATACCTTTCACGATTGCCAGGACGTCCCATGCGGCGAGTTCCGTATCGCCGGCCAATTGCACATCGTCGCGATCGAGGAGGGCGATCAATTCCGTCAGGATGAGATCGGCGACATGGCCGTTGCGCGGGCCGATCGGCAAGCGGCGTTCCTCGAAATCCAGCAACCGCGCCAAAGCCGGCCGCCGCATCTGATGTACGACCGCTGCGCGGATCATGCGGCTTAATCCCATTTTGTAATCGGCCTCGCTCCCCGATCCGGCGATCTCGGTCAGCAGCATCGACGTTTCGCGTTCGATGAGCGCCACGGTCAGGGCGTCTTTGCCGGGGAAATACTGATAGAGCGAGCCGATACTGACGCCGGCCCGCTCGGCCACCGCATTGGTGGTGTAGCCGGCAAATCCGCTTTTTTCCAGAATGCGAGCCGCCGCTTCCAGGATGGCGTCGACGGTGGCGGCGGAGCGTGGCTGAGCCGGCGATTTGCGCGGTTCCAGGCGGTTGCGGCGGCGAGATTTCGGCATGGTCCGAATGCGAGTATGAAATGTGAGCAATTACTCGCATCCTCTCCTTGTTACGTCAACAATGATGACAAGGAGAGACGCAATGACGTCTGACACCACCCCAGTAACCACAGAAGCAACCACACAGCAGGCGGCGCCGCAGCAGCCCGCACCGGTCCTGACCGTTTTCATGCTGGTCAAGACCACGCCGGAATGGCTGGGCTTCAGCATCGATGAACGGTTCCGCCTGCTCGGCGAGCATATCGAGCCCCTCCTGCGCAAGCATCGTCCGCAAGTGACCTTGCGGTTCTATGATGTGGAATTCTACTCCGCCCGGGTGACCGATCTTTGGCAATGGGAAGCGACGGATCATCATGCCTATGAGCTGCTGGTCGAGGATTTGCGCGAAACGCCGTTCTGGGATCGCTACTTCGACATCGTCGAGATCTTGCCGGCGGTGGAGAATGCCTATGCCCGCAACTACAACCGCCCGCCGCTGGCGGCGTGAGTCCTTACCGGTCGATACGGGTCGAGAGCACGATCGAGGTGGTCGTGCGTTCGACCCCTTCCAGCGCACCGATCCCGTCGATCAACTGATCGAGCTCGCCGACGGTCGGTGCTGCCAGAACGGCGATGAAATCATAGACGCCGCTGACCGAATGCAGGGTCCTGACCTGCGGGATCTGCCGCAAGGTCGCCTCGACGGCGGGTGTGAGCTTGGGGACGGCGGTGATCATGACATGAGCCTTGATATAGCTGAGCTCATGGGCACCGCCGGCCTTGACGGTGTAACCCGCGATGATCTTCTGCCGCTCCAACCGCTCGATCCGGCTTTGCACCGTGGTGCGTGAGAGATCGAGCCGTCGCGCCAGTTCGGTGGTGGAGAGCCTGGCATTCTCGCGTAGCAGTGCCAGCAATTGCTGATCGATCGGATCCATATCCATAATGCAGGGCTCTTTCGGCAGATTGCCGATATATTTTTCATAATTCGTCGAAACCGCAAGTGCATTCTGCCCATTTTTCCGTAAGATTGCGCCATTCTGCTTCTTGGGGATTGAGAGCGATGCGCGATGTCGTAATTGTCGGCGGCGGCCATAACGGCCTGGTTTGTGCTGCCTATCTGGCCATGGCCGGCCTGAAGGTGACGGTCTTGGAGCGCCGGCCGGTGGTCGGCGGGGCAGCGGTGACGGAAGAATTCCATACCGGCTTCCGCAATTCGGTCGCCGCTTATACCGTCTCGCTCCTCAATCCAAAGGTCATTCGAGATCTCAAACTGGCTTCTCATGGCCTGCGTGTGGTGGAGCGCAAGATCTCCAATTTTCTGCCGCTGGAGGATGGCCGCTATCTGAAGGTCGGCGGCGGCAAGACCGCTCAGGAAGTGGCCAAATTCTCCAATCGCGATGCCGGGCGCCTCGATGCCTATGCCGAGAAGCTCGACATCATCGCCGATGTGCTGCGCGACCTGGTCTTGCGCACCCCGCCCAATGTGATCGCCGGTCATCCGATCGCCGCGCTGAGTGAATTGATCAAGGCCGGTACGATCGGCAACCGGATCCGCAAGCTCGGCATCGAAATGCAGCGCGAATTGCTCGACCTTTTTGCCAAATCGGCCGGCGACTATCTCGACGGCTGGTTCGAAAGCGCCCCCATCAAGGCGGCCTATGGCTTCGACGGCATCGTCGGCAATTATGCCAGCCCCTATACGCCGGGCTCAGCCTATGTGCTGCTGCATCACGTCTTCGGCGAAGTGAACGGCAAGAAAGGCGCCTGGGGTCATGCGATCGGCGGCATGGGGGCGATCACCCAGGCGATGGCCAAGGCGGCCATGGCGCTGGGCGTCGAGATCAAGACCGCCAGCGGCGTCAACGAGATCATCGTCGAAAACGGCCGGGCCGTCGGCGCCGTCACGGAATCCGGCGAGAAGATCCGAGGGGCGGCCATCGTCTCCAACCTCAATCCCAAACTGCTCTATCTGAAGCTGATCGATCAGGCAGTGCTGCCGGCGGATTTCCGCCGCCGCATCGAAAACTGGCGCTGCGGCTCCGGCACGTTCCGGATGAATGTCGCTTTGTCGGAATTGCCGGATTTCACCTGCCTGCCCGGCAAGGAGCTGGCGGAGCATCATACCGCCGGTATCATCATCGCCCCCAATCTCGGCTATATGGAGCGCGCCTATACCGATGCCCGCGAACAGGGCTGGTCGAAGCAGCCGATCGTCGAGGTGGTGATCTCCTCCACCCTCGATGACAGCCTGGCGCCCAAGGGCCAGCACGTCGCCAGCCTGTTCTGCCAGCACGTGGCGCCGCAACTGCCCAATGGCGCATCCTGGGACGATCATCGCGAGGAAGTGGCCGATCTGATGATCGAGACCGTCAATCAATATGCGCCGAATTTCAAGGCCTCGGTGCTGGGGCGTCAGATCAATTCGCCGCTCGATCTCGAGCGTACCTTCGGCCTGATCGGCGGCGACATCTTCCATGGCCAGCTCGATCTGAACCAGTTGTTCTCAGCTCGGCCGATGCTGGGGCATGCGGATTACCGCGGTCCTTTGCCGGGCCTCTATATGTGCGGATCGGGGACCCATCCGGGCGGCGGCGTCACCGGGGCGCCGGGCCACAATGCTGCACGGGAAATCCTCCGCGATTTCAAAGCCCGCCGCCTGAAACGCAGCGCCTGACGCTTATTGGCTGAAGCGTGCCGGTTGACGGCATCGCCATCGCCCGTCGATAGTGACCAGGATGTCGACGCAGATGACCTTCAAGCCGTTGCCGCAGCCCTGGATGCTCCAAGGTGCTGCAAGGCGTGTCTATGATGCCCTGACCGCGCAAGGCGATGCCGCGCGGTTCGTCGGCGGCTGTGTGCGTGATGCGCTGGTCGGACGCAAGATCAACGATGTCGATATCGCGACGCCGGTGCAGCCGGGCCGCGTCATCGACCTGCTGACGACAGCCGGCATCAAATCGGTGCCGACGGGCATCGAACATGGCACGGTCACGGCAGTCGTTGACGGCGAGCCGATCGAAGTCACGACCTTGCGACGGGATGTCGAAACCTTCGGCCGCCAGGCACGAGTGGCGTTCACCGATAACTGGCAGCAGGATGCCGCGCGGCGCGATCTCACCATCAACGCGCTTTCCTGCGATCTCGATGGTCATGTGTATGACTACTTCGACGGACTTGCCGATCTGACAGCCGGCAGGGTGCGCTTTGTCGGCGATCCCCGCGCCCGCATGAAGGAAGACTATCTGCGCATCCTCCGTTTCTTCCGCTTCCATGCCAGCTATGCGACGGGCGAGCCGGATGTCGCGGCGATGACGGCTGCGCGGGCCTCGTGCTCGCAACTGGCACATCTTTCCGGTGAACGCCTGCGGCAGGAAACGTTGAAACTGCTGAAGGCGCCACGCGGGCCGGAGACCTGGGGACAGATGCTGGAAGCCGGCATCGTCGCGGCCTATCTGCCGGAGGCGATTGCGCTGTCCTCGCTGCAGCAGGTGGCCCGGCGGGAAGCCGCCTTGCAGATAGTGCCATCCGCCATTCGGCGTCTCGCCTCGCTATTGGCCGCCAAAACCGATGCGCTGGCGGTCGGCACCAAATTGCGGCTATCGCGCCGCGAGCAGGAACGCCTCACCGGCATCGCGGCGGGGCCGGAAATATTGCTCGATCTCGACGCCGCGGCGGTGCGTCGCTTGATCTATCGCTATGGCAACGACCTCGCCCTCGACCTTATCCTTGTGCATAGCAAAAGCGATGAGGGCATGGCGGCGGCCGTGGCGCTGACCAAGGACTGGCAGGCGCCACGTTTGCCGGTCAATGGCAAGGACCTCGGTGATCTTGGGATTCAGCCCGGTGCCGTCATGGGCCAGTGGCTGGCGCTGGCCGAATCCTGGTGGATTGCCGGCGACTTCCGGGCCGATCGCGCCGCCTGTCTCGATTGGCTCAAACTGCAGATGACAGATAACTGACCGCTTATGGCCAAATCACTTCCGGTGGCATCGACATCAGGATCGCTTCCGTATTGCCGCCGGTCTTTAGGCCGAAGGTGGTGCCGCGGTCATAAAGCAGATTGAATTCCACGTAGCGGCCGCGCCGAATCAATTGATGGCGCCGTTCCGCCGGTGTCCAGCTCTTATTCATGTGGCGGCGCACGATCTCCGGATAGATGGTCAGGAAGGCCTCGCCGACTGCTTGGGTGAAGCCGAAGTCCCGGTCCCAATGACCGGTATTGAGCGTGTCATAGAAGATGCCGCCGACGCCGCGCGGTTCCTTGCGGTGGGGCAGATAGAAATAGTCATCGCACCATTTTTTGAATCGCGGGTAGTAATCCGGATCGAAACGGTCGCAAGCCTGTCGCAACGCGTCATGAAAATCCGCGGTATCTTCTTGATGGGCGTCGAAAACCATCGGCGTCAGATCGGCGCCGCCGCCGAACCAGGCATGGCTGGTGACGATATGGCGGGTATTCATGTGAACAGCCGGCACCGCGGGCGAGCGCAGATGGGCGACCAATGAAATGCCGCTGGCCCAGAACTGACCGGTTTCGGCGGCCCCGGGAATCTGTTTGCGGAATTCCTGGCTGAAAGCGCCATGGACGGTCGAGACATTGACGCCGACTTTCTCGAAGACACGGCCGCGCATCACCGACATGACACCGCCGCCGCCTTGACCGTCCTGGGCGCTCTCATCCGGCCGGTGCCAGCTCTGGCGTTCGAAGCGCCCCGGCGGCATCCCCGCATGTTCGGTACCGGCCAGGTCGTCCTCAATCTGTTCGAAGGCGGCACAGATCCGGTCGCGCAAAGCGGTGAACCACGCAACAGCCTGATTTTGATGATCCGTTGGATAACCGCTCGGATGATCGCTCATGGGGCGTCCCTTTTCGATGATATTTGTGGCAGCTGGATGTTTCGGTCGGCGGCTTGCTGCCCTGCAACAGCAAACCCGGTCTGCCGCAAGGCCTCACCAATGACGATGCCTGCCGCGACCGCAACATTCAGGCTGCGAAAGCCCGGGCGCATCGGGATCATGAGTCTGATATCGGCGGCAGCATGCACCTCATCGGGCACGCCGCTGCTTTCGCGGCCCAGCAGCAGGGAATCGCCGGGTCGAAAAGCAACCGCCGTATAGGGCTGCTCGGCGCGGGTCGTCAGCAGGATGAGGCGCTCGGCCGGCGCTGCGGGACGTTGACGGTAAGCCTGCCAGGAGCTGTGGCGCGTCAGGTCAACGCCCTCAAGGTAATCCATGCCGGCCCGGCGCAGGCGGCGGTCGTCGAAGATGAAGCCGCAGGGTTCGATCAAATCGACCGGCAGGCCAAAACAGGCGGCCAGACGCAGCAACGTGCCGGTGTTTTGGGGGATGTCGGGTTGATAGATCGCCAGGCGCATGTCGGTGTTGCCCAAAAGACTGTGGCGGGGTGTCGCAACTTTTCCAATTCGTGTCGTTTCCTCAGCAAATCCAACTGTTTGAACAGTTCCAGTCGCCTGCGTCGGAGGGCTTTCAACCGTGTGCCGAGCACTTTGCAAAGCCCGGGAAATTCCTTTATACCCAAGCCGAGTCATCGCTGAAAGCTGCAATGGGGTCGCGGCTATCGGAAGGTTTCGTGCGGCGGTTTGTCGCAAGGTGCCATGCCATTACCCAACTTTCGACGTGGTATAAGGCGATCGACCATTAAGAGGGGTCCAAATCTTTCGCTGCACCGGCCGCCCAGCCGGTCGGTGAAACGAAAGCGGGGGGCTCGTAAGAGGGATGAAAAAATACATGGCCGATCAAGCGCATGCGGTGCCCCCACACGGGCAGACCGGCGGCACGCGCCGCGAATTTCTCTATCTGATGACTGCTTCCGCCGGCGCCTTTGGCGTCGCATCGGTCGCGTGGCCCTTCATCAGTAGCATGAACCCATCGCAGGATGTCCTGGCGCTGTCATCGATCGAAGTCGATATCAGCAGTATCCAGCCGGGCGAGGGTATCACCGTGAAATGGCGCGGCAAGCCGCTCTTCGTCCGTCACCGCACGCCGGAAGAAATCAAGGAAGCGGCCGATGTCGATGTGAGCAGGCTGCGTGACCCGCAGACCGACAAGCAGCGCGTGGAGAAGCCGGAATGGCTGGTCCTGATCGGCGTCTGCACACATCTCGGCTGCGTGCCGCAGGGCGAGAAGTCATCCGAACCCCGCGGCGAATATGGCGGCTATTACTGCCCCTGCCACGGCTCGCAATACGATACCTCCGGTCGCATTCGCAAAGGCCCAGCGCCGCTCAATCTCGCGGTTCCGCCTTACACGTTCACCAGCGATACCGTGGTGAAGGTCGGTTAAGGGAGCAAGAGAGATGAGCAAGCACTTCAAGAATCCGGTCATCCGCTGGATCGACCACCGCCTGCCGATCTTCACCTATCTGGATCACGAGGCGAATGAATATCCGACCCCGAAGAATCTGAATTACTGGTGGAACTTCGGGTCGCTCGCCGGCTTCATGCTGATCGCGATGATCGCGACCGGCATCTTTCTCGCGATGCAATACACGCCGCATGTCAGCCTGGCCTTCAATTCGGTCGAACGCGTCATGCGCGATGTCAATTACGGCTGGCTGCTGCGCTATCTGCATATGAACGGCGCATCGATGTTTTTCGTCGTCGTCTATATCCACATCTTCCGCGGCCTTTATTTCGGTTCCTATAAGGCGCCGCGTGAATTGCTGTGGCAGCTCGGCGTCCTGATCCTGCTGCTGATGATGGCGACGGCCTTCATGGGCTATGTGCTGCCCTGGGGCCAGATGAGCTTCTGGGGCGCCACGGTGATCACCAATCTGTTCTCGGCCATTCCGCTGGTCGGCGACAAGATCGTGACCTTGCTGTGGGGCGGTTTCGCCGTCGACAATCCGACGCTGAACCGCTTCTTCGCGCTGCATTACCTGATGCCCTTCGTGATCCTCGCCGTCGTGATGCTGCATATCGTGGCGCTGCACCGGTTCGGTTCGAACAACCCGATCGGCATCGATACCAAAGGCAAGCAGGATACGATCCCCTTCCACCCCTATTACACGACCAAGGACATCTTCGGCCTGGGCATCTTCCTGATCTTCTATGCCTTCTGGGTGTTCTACGCGCCGAACGCCTTGGGCGATCCGGACAACTACATTCCGGCCAATCCGCTTTCCACGCCGGAACATATCGTCCCCGAATGGTACTTCCTGCCGTTCTACGCGATTCTGCGCTCGATCCCGGACAAGTTGATGGGCGTCATCGCCATGGGTGCGTCGATCGTCATTCTGTTCGTGCTGCCCTGGCTCGACCGCTCGCCGGTCCGGTCGGGGACGTTCCGGCCGGTCTTCAAATGGTTCTTCTGGATGCTGGTCTTCGACTGCGCCATCCTGATGTTCGTCGGCAAGAATCCGCCCGACTGGTTCTGGCAGCCTTTCGCGCTGCAAGTCACACCGGTCGAAGAAGTTGTCGCGGCGGCTCATGTGACGGATGCGGATTCCCTGTGGTCCGTGACCTTCGCGGGCGGCACCCTGGGCATCAGGGTCCTGTTCCTCGGTCAGTTGGCGACGCTCTATTACTTCGCCTATTTCCTCGTCGTGCTGCCGCTGCTGTCAATTTTCGAAACGCCGAAGCGCCTGCCGCTGTCGATCAGCGAGCCGGTATTGAAAGGTGGCGGCCATACTGCCGCAGCACATGCGCATAGCAAGCCGATGGAGAAGGCGTGATGAGTATCGGTTCCGTTGTTCTGAAGGCTGCTACGGTCGTCGTCGGCGCCGCGGCGGTGCTCTTCATCGCTGCCGAGCAGGGTGGGCATGTCGACATCCCGAAGGAGGAATGGTCTTTCCAGGGGTTCTTCGGCTCCTACGACCAGGCGCAGTTGAAGCGCGGCTTCCAGATCTATTCGGAAGTGTGCTCCGGCTGCCATTCGTTGAACCTGCTGTCTTATCGCAATCTCGGGAATATCGGCTTCAGCGACGATGAGGTAAAGGCAATCGCCGCCAAGGTTCAGGTCCAGAATGAGGACCCGAACGATCAGGGTGAAATGTTCGAACGGCCGGGCAAGCCGTCCGACCACTTCCATGCACCGTTCCCCAATGAGCAGGCGGCCCGCGCCGCCAATAACGGAGCGCTGCCGCCGGATATGTCGTTGCTGGCCAAGTCTCGTGCCGGCAAAGGGTTCGGTGGCTATGCAGGCGCCGATTACGTCCATGCCTTGATGACGGGCTATGTCGAGCCGCCGGCCGACTTCAAGGTCAATCCCGGCATGAACTACAACAAGTACTTCAAGGGTCATCAGATCGCGATGCCGCAGCCCTTGCAGGACAATTCCGTTACCTATGCGGATGGCACGCCGGCGACATTGGATCAGGAATCCCGCGACATCGCGACCTTCCTGACCTGGGCTTCCGAAAGCGAATTGGAGCAGCGCAAGGCCACCGGCCTCAAAGCCATGCTGTTCCTAGTTGCGTTCACGCTGCTCGCTTATGCCGCCAAGCGCAAGGTGTGGAAGCACATCCACTAAGCCCGGACGATGCCTTGCCGGGTGAAGCCGGTAAGGATGATCAATGACGACCGCCGCCGAATAGCATATGCTCGGCGGCGGTCTGTTTTTGGGCGGTGGCGACCACCAGAGAGCGCGGGAATGTCGTTGTGGGTACAGCTGGACAGAATGCCGGCCAAGGCTAGGAACTTCCAAGGATGACGGGCTGCGGCATCACCGGCATTGACCATACATTGGTGGGTGTGCGTGACCTTGAGGCATCGCGAACCGTCTGGTCACGGCTCGGCTTTACCCTCTGTCCACGCGGCCGGCATATCGGCTGGGGCACCGGCAATTACTGCGTCATGCTGGATAGCGGCTATATCGAGCTGCTGGGAATCATCGACCCATCGCAATTCGTCAACGACCTCGACAAATTCCTGGAGACACGCGAAGGGCTGATGGGCTTGGCCTTCGCGACCGATGACGCCGTGGCCTGTCAACAGCAGCTGACGGCCGCCGGTCTGCATCCCGATGGGCCGAAGGATCTTGCCCGCAAACTGGAATTGCCGGAAGGCGATGTGACGCCGACCTTCAGCCTGGTGTTTCTGCCGCGTGAAGAGACACCGCAGATCCGGGCTTTCGTCTGCCATCACCGCACGCCGGAATTATTGCGCCGCCCTGACTGGCAGCTTCATCCAAATGGGGCGACGGCGCTGATTTCCGTGACGGTGGTCTGCGAGGATCCGGTGGCGGCCGCTTTCGGCTATCTGCCGATCTTCGGTTCGGAGCGGCTGAAGGTCAGCGACCGCCTGACGGTCGTCAATTGCGGTTTCGGCGCCATCCGCTTCATCAAGCCGGCCTCGCTTGAAGCCTTATATCCGGGATATGACACGTTGCCCGCTTATCCGGCACCCTGGATGGCGGCAATGAAACTCGAAGTCGCGGATCGCGGTCGCTGCCTTGCTCATCTGGAGCAGGCCGGTGTCCCGGTCGTTCCGACGGCAGAAGGATGCATCATCCATCCGCGCGACGCCAACGGCGTGATTCTGGAGCTGGTCGGCCGCTGATCGGGCTCTCAGCGCGGACGGCAGGACGCCTCAGACATTGAAACGGAAGTTGAAGATGTCGCCGTCCTGGACGGTGTATTCCTTGCCCTCGGCGCGCATCTTGCCCGCCTCCTTGGCGCCGGCCTCGCCGTTACAGGCAATGAAATCCTCATAGGCGATCGTCTCGGCGCGGATGAAGCCGCGTTCGAAATCGGTATGGATGACGCCGGCGGCTTCCGGTGCCTTGGCGCCCGCCCGCACCGTCCAGGCGCGCGCTTCCTTGGGGCCGACGGTGAAGAAAGTCAGGAGACCGAGCAGGCCATAGCCGGCGCGAATGACGCGGGCCAGACCGGCCTCTTCCAAACCCAGCGTGGAGAGGAACTCGGCCTTCTCCTCGTCGGTGGCGAGCAGCGCCACTTCAGCTTCGATGGCGGCGGAGATGACGACCGCCACGGCACCTTCTGCCTTGGCCTTGGCGGCAACGCGCTCGGAGAGCGCGTTGCCGGTGGCGGCGGCGCCTTCCTCGACATTGCAGACATAGAGGACCGGCTTGCCGCTCAGCAATTGCAGCTGTTTGAAGAGCGGCTTCTGCTCGGCTGAGAGCGTTGCCCCGACGGTGCGCGCCGGCCGGCCCGCGCGCAAGGCGACCAGGACCGGTTCGGTGATCTCGATCAGGGCCTTGGCATCCTTGTCGCCGCCGCGCGCCTTCTTCACGGCGCTGTCATGGCGTTTTTCGAGGCTCTCGAGATCGGCCAGCATCAATTCGGTTTCGACCGTATCGGCGTCGCGGATGGGGTCGACCGAGCCTTCGACATGGGTGACTTCGCCCTCGAAGCAGCGCAGCACATGCACGATGGCATCCGTCTCGCGGATATTGGCGAGGAACTGGTTGCCCAGGCCTTCGCCCTTGCTGGCGCCGCGCACCAGGCCCGCGATATCGACGAATTCCAACTGGGTCGGAATGATCTTGGCCGATTTGCCGAGCATGGCGATTTTGTCCAGGCGCGGATCCGGCACAGCCACCCGGCCGACATTCGGCTCGATGGTGCAGAAGGGGTAATTGGCTGCCTGGGCCGCTGCCGTCGATGTCAGCGCATTGAACAGAGTGGACTTGCCCACATTGGGCAGGCCGACGATGCCGCAATTGAAACCCATGACTGCAATCCCCGAGGAACGGTGCAAAGAACGAGGCCGGAACGATAAGGCACGGATTTACCGTGGTTTCCCCACGTCCAGCCAGCGCGCCCGACCTATCAGGAAAGACGACATCAAACAACCGTTTCTTCGGTTGGCTTATATGCCGGCGCGGTATTCAAGGAAGGGTAACACAGGCGATAGGGCTTGCCTATGGGCGGGATGCAAAATGAAGATTTGTAATGCGAATAAGTCGCATTTACTTATTAGAAGGTAGATGGCGGGAAGAAAGAGCACTGGGCATGCCCGCCGGAGGTTCTGATGACTGAGATCGCCTTGCACGCCTTTCGCGCCACCACACAGGCTCTGCCGGTCAGCTTGCCGCGGCTGTTCCGCCGATTGCTGGCCTTTGCCGGACCTGGCTGGATGATCGCGGTCGGCTATATGGATCCCGGCAATTGGGCGACCGACATCGCCGCGGGCTCCGCTTTCGGTTACAAATTGCTGTTCGTGGTGGCCCTGGCGGGGCTGGCGGGGATGCTGTTCCAGATGCTGTCCGCGCGGCTGGGCTTGGTGACGGGCCTCGATCTGGCGCAGATCGGGCGCCAGCGTTTCAATCCGACAGTCAATATGATGCTCTGGCTTCTGGCCGAAATCGGCATCATCGCCTGTGACGTGGCCGAAATCGTCGGTACTGCGATCGCCCTGCATCTGCTGATCGGTCTGCCGTTGCTGGCCGGCGTCATCGCCAGTCTCGGCTTGACCATCCTGATGCTGTCCGTGGAACGCCACGGCCTGCGCATGCTGGAAGCGACGATCGCGGTTCTGGTGTTGACGGTAATCGGTTGCCTCGGCTTTGAAGTGCTGCTGGCGCAGCCCTCCTGGCTGGCGGTTGCCGGCGGCTTGGTACCGGATGTGGGCGCCCTGGCCACGCCGGGTGCCGCAGTCCTGGCGATCGGCATCATCGGCGCCACCGTGATGCCCCATAATCTCTATCTGCATGGCGCCCTGGTAAAGCGGCACCACCACCCGCAGCGACCTGCGACCCGTGCGGAGCTTCGGGCCGTCAGCGCCGATTCCAATATCGCCTTGATTGGCGCCTTCCTGGTCAATGCCGCGATCCTGATCCTGGCGGCGGCGACCTTTCATGCGACCGGTCAGCAGAATGTCGCGGGTCTCGTGGATGCTCAGGCGCTGCTGGTGCCGATCCTGGGCTCGGCCGCGGCAATCGTCTTTGCCTTGGCATTGTTGATTGCCGGCCAGAACTCGACAGTGACGGCGACCTTGGCCGGCCAGGTCGTGATGGAAGGCTTCACGAATCTGCGGTTATCGCCGGCGGTACGGCGTCTCATTACCCGCGCCATTGCCATTGTTCCAGCGGCGGCCATTACCGCCATTGGCGGCGAACACGGCGCGGAAAGTCTGCTTGTGTTGAGCCAGGTGGTTCTCTGCCTGCAGCTGCCCTTCGCAGTGGTGCCGCTTGTCATGTTCACCGCCGATCGGCGAGTCATGGGCGCGCTGCGGGCGCCGATCTGGATGACGATCTCCGGTGCGACGCTCGCTTTGACACTGATTGCGGCCAATGGCGTGATGCTCTGGTCGGTCATCGCCGGCTGATTGTTCTGACGGCTCCTGGATCAGCCTTCCGTCTTACCCGGCACGTCCTTCGCCGTATCCTGCTTGGGTAGCTTAGGCGGCGGCGGATTGAGGATCAGATGGACCTTGGTCATGAAGCTGTTATCGCCCCATTTGCCATCCTTGCCGATCAGCACCGGAAAAGTTTCCGCGACGGCATTCACCACGGCGACAACCTGCGGCTGCTCCGCCTTGGCGAAATCCTGCAGGACGTAATGCTTGACCAGATCCTTGACGCCGGGATGATCGATGCCGAGGCGCAGGCGCCAGTAATCATTGCCGAGATGGGCGTCGATCGAGCGCAGGCCGTTATGGCCACCGGCACCGCCGCCGCGCTTCACCCGTAAGCGGCCGAGCGGCAGGTCAAGCTCGTCGTGAATGACGACGACGTCATTCGGTTCCAGCTTGAAGAATTGCGCTGCGGCCTGCACGGCGCGGCCGGATTCATTCATATAGGTGAGGGGGCAGAGAACGATGATCTTTTCGTCATTGATGCTGCCTTCCCAGGTGATGCCCTGGAAACGCTCGCGCCGCCCGGAAAACGAATGGCGGCGGACGATTTCGCCCGCCGCCATGAAGCCGATATTGTGCCGGTTGCCGGCATAAGACGGGCCAGGATTGCCCAGGCCGACAACCAGACGCATGACCGTCGTTACTTCTTCGCCGCAGTCTTGGCAGCCGGCGCCGCCGTCTTTGCGGCAGCACCGCCAGCCGTGGCGGTCTTGGCGGCAGTCTTCGTGGCAGCACCTGCTGCGGCAGCCGGCGCGGCAGCTGCGGCAGCCGGTGCCGCTTCGGCATCGGCCTTCAGGCTGCTCGGCGCACCGATCGTGACGACGGTGAAGTCGCGCTCACGAATGGCGGGCGTGGCTCCCTTCGGCAGTTCGAGCGAGCTGATATGGATGCTGGCGCCGATATCGAGGCCGGTGAGATCGACGACGATCTGCTGGGGGATGTTTTCCGGCGAGCAGATGAAGGGAATCTCGTGACGGACCAGGTTGAGCACGCCGCCGCGCTTCAGGCCCGGCGCCGCCGCTTCGTTCTTCACGATGACCGGCACGTTGACATGGATCTTGGTGTCCTTGCCGATCCGCTGGAAGTCCAGATGCTCGACCACGTCGGTGACGGGGTTGAACTGAACGTCACGCGGCAAGACACGGTGCTTGTTGCCCTTCAATTCGATGTCGAGAAGGGTGGCGAAAAACGCCTTCTTGTGCACCAGCCGGTCGAGTGCCTTCGGTTCCAGCGAAATCAGGGTGGCTTCCTGCTTTTCGCCATAGATTACGGCGGGGACACGGCCTGCACGACGAGTTGCACGAGCGGCCCCCTTCCCGGCGCGGTCACGAAGCTCCGCGGCGATGGTTTGAACTGCGGACATATCTGTCTCCTCTATTCTCGCAGTCACCGAGACCCGGTATCGGATCTTCGGACCGATCGGCCTCCAGGGGTGCCTGATCGGATTTTACGACCGGTCGCAGGGACTGATCCCGGGACCGGCCGGTCTTCGATCTTCAGTCGAACAGACTGGAGACCGATCGCTCTTCGCTGATCCGGGCCATGGCCTCGGCCAGCAAAGGAGCAATCGTCAATTGGCGCACCGTCTGCGACACGCGCACGGCTTCGGTGGCCTGAATACTGTCGGTGATGACCAGGGTTTCCAGCGGCGAGGCGGAAACGCGGGCAACGGCGCCCCCTGACAGCACACCGTGGGTCACATAGGCGCAGACCGAGGTTGCGCCGGCTTCGCGCAGCGCCACGGCTGCGTTGCAGAGCGTCCCGGCTGAATCGACGATGTCATCGACCAGGATGCAGCGCTTGCCGTTGACCTCGCCGATGATGTTCATCACTTCGCTGATGCCGGCGCGTTCGCGGCGCTTGTCGATGATGGCCAATTCGGCATCCAGGCGCTTGGCAATGGCGCGGGCTCGCACCACGCCGCCGACATCGGGCGAGACGATCACCAGATCGCCATTGCCGCCCTTGGCAACGAAGCGCTCGTTGATATCCTTGGTCAGGACGCCGGCGGCAAAAAGGTTGTCGGTCGGGATATCGAAGAAACCTTGTATCTGACCGGCGTGAAGATCGACCGTGAGCACGCGATCGGCACCGGCCTTGGTGATCAGATTGGCGACCAGCTTGGCGGAGATCGGCGTGCGGGGACCCGATTTGCGGTCCTGTCGGGCATAGCCGTAATAGGGAATGACGGCGGTCACGCGTCGCGCCGAGCTGCGGCGCAGCGCATCCAGCGTCACCAGCAATTCCATCAGATTGTCATTCGCCGGGAACGAGGTCGACTGCACGACGAACATGTCTTCGCCCCGCACATTCTCCTGGATCTCGACAAATACTTCCATGTCCGAGAACCGCCGGATGCTGGCATTGACCAGCGGCAGGTTCAGATAGGCGGAAATCGCCTCGGCCAGGGGCCGATTGCTGTTCCCCGTCAGGATCTTCATCCGGTTCCGTTCCTCGGTGCCACACCCCGCTCGCCGGGGCCAGCCGCACATAAGCCGTTGGTCATACAACAATCGGGCGACTGGCGCTCGGCCGGTCTGCCCGTGGATTTGGTGCCACTACCCAGTCCCACACAACCATTGGCGGCGGTCCGCCATCAAAGTGATGGTCAGCCGCGAATAGGCGACGGAGGGTGAAAAGCGGCCGGAATGTATCAAGGTGGGCGGGGGCTGTAAATGGTTCCCGAGCGAATCCGTCATATTTGCTCAACCATTTGATATGGTTAAGTTCTTATCAAGAAAACCGGGTCGGAATCTGCTCGCGGTCTAGGTTGCGACGAACAGCACGGTCAGACCGATGAGCAAGCCTATCCCCATCAGCCAGAAATACGGCATTTCAACGTCCCGCCGGCTGCATCGACATCAACGGATAACCAGATCGGTCGAGCGTTGCGACAGGACCTCGCAGGCGCCCTCGGTGACGAGGCAGGTCTGACCACTGGTCATGGCGAGTCCGCGTTCGCTATCGAAGATGATGAGGTGGATGAAATAGACCATGCCCGGCCGCAGGATTTCCGGATTGCCGTGATAGAACATCGGCCAATCCATCCAGTTGGGCGCGAAGGTGGCGCCGAGGCTATAGCCGGTCGCATTCATGCGATGAGCCTCATAGCCGGCAGCATCCAAGACTTTGGCATGGGCATCGAAGACGGCACCGACGGTATTGCCGGCGCGCAAGGCGTCCTTGCAGGCGTTCAGCGCATCGACCGCGACCTGATGCATCTCGATCTGCCGGGCTGGCGGCCGGCCGATCGGAATCGTGCGCATCAGGCATGAATGATAATGACGATAGACGCCGGCAAATTCCAAGGTGAGCTGGTCCTGCGCCGACAAGGCGCGGCGGCCGGTTTTATAGCGGCAGAGCAAGGCATCACCGCCCGAACCGATAATGAACTCGTTGGCCGGGTCGTCGCCACCGCCGCGGATGATCACTGACTGCATCGCGGCGAGGATTTCGGCTTCATCGACGCCGGGCGCCGCCAAACGATGCGCCTCGTCCAAAGCGAGATCGGCCAGATGGGCGGCTTTCCGGACGTAATCGAGTTCAGCCGGACTCTTGATCAGCCTCAGCCGACTCACCAGGTCCGACGCGTCGACGAGATCGGCAAAGCCGTCGAAGGCGATCTGTACGCGCATGCCGCTGCGGGCCGTGAGGCCATAGGCTTCCCATTCGACGCCGAAGGTTTTTCCGCTGAGGCCGAAGCGGCGCAAATATTCCCGCAGCTCCGAGGCAGGATCGGCATTCGGTGCGTCGATCCAGACACGAATGTCGTTGATATCGGAGGTGTGCTTGGCTTGCAGCAGATCCGGTGCCCGGGTCAGCAGCATCATGCGGCCGTCGGCACCGAGATAGAGACATTGGAAGAAGACGTAACCGAAGGTGTCGTATCCGGTCAGGTAATACATGCTTTCCTGCCGGAAGATCAGCAGGCCATCCAGGCCGCGTTTGCTCATTGCCTCAATGGTACGCCGGCGACGATCTGCCAGTTCAGATTCGGCGAAATGCAACGCCATGGCCTAGACTCCATTCCACTCCGGTCGTTTATCCTTGACCAGAAATGCTCAATATAAGCGGCCCCCGTTGGGCACAAGCTTGCTCGGCCCGATCATGACCACTTCGCCAGCGCTATCAGGAAAACCCAGGACAAGCACTTCGGACATGAACTTGCCGATTTGCTTCTTCGGAAAATTGACCACGGCAGCAACTTGCCGGCCGATGACGCTTTCGACCGTATAGTGAGATGTGATCTGCGCTGAACTGCGGCGGGAGCCGATCTCCGGGCCAAAATCAATCGTCAATTTGAGGGCCGGCCGACGGGCTTCAGGAAAAGGTTCCGCGGCAATGACAGTGCCAACGCGAATATCGACGCGCTGGAAATCTGCATAAGAGATTTCCGCGGCTACCGCCTCTGATTTGTCCTGCACGAGCTTTACCTTGACTCAACTGGTCGCTGTGGGCCACGCTACCAGCGGTCAACGCCAGAGGCAATGCCAAGTGGCGCGACATTTCGGTTCGGGAGACAGGTGCGAAGCCCGTCTATAACCGGCCTGAAAAAAAGAGGCCCGCCGGGACTTTCGTCCAGGCGGGCAATGCTGCCTGTCCTCGTGCGGGGAGGCTCTAGGACATTGGCAGGAACTCTACAACTCGAAGGCTCCGCCCCGGCGGGGCCTTTAACTTTTACGCCCGACTAACTTTTAAGCCAGTCGCTGATTTACTTCTTCGCCTTGGCGAAAGCATCCTTCAGCTCGTCGAAGCTGGCCGACACGCGCTGATTGATCAGCGAAACGGCCTCGATATTGGCCTTCTGCAGCGTCTCGCTCAGGTCGCGAAGATTGACAATCGCAGCCTCGAAGCCGCTCTTGGCAAGTTCCGTCTGCTTCAGGAACTTCTCTTCCGGTGTCGCCACGCTGCTCAATTCCTTGGTCGCCTTGGTGAAGTCTTCGATCACGCCGCGAACGATCTCAGCCTGACGCTGCGCCACGGCCTTCGCGCCTTCGAAAGCGATCTGATTGGCAGCGGTGAAGGCCTCAACGTTCTTGCGCTGTGTGGCGAAAACACCTTCCAGATCGAAACTGGGGGTCTTGCCATTGACGAAAAACTTCGAGAAATCATTTACCCATTTATTGAAATCGGCCTGAGCCTGAGTGAAGTCCGGAAACTTCACGAAATCGGCGTCGGCGGTATTTGTCTTGGCCATTATGCCGTCTCCAGATTAGGGGGAGCGCGCAAATCATTTTGCAGCGCACAATCTGGATATAAATATGCTGCGTCGCAGCGGAGACGTCAAGAGAATTTTGCTGCGTCGCAACAAAAAATTTTAGTCAATATAAATCAGCTATTTAGCGTGCCTGTCCCGGTGCTTCAGTAGCCCAAGGAGGCGTTCGATCTGGTCCAGGCGCTTATCGAGCAGAGCCATCGTTGTCGCTGAATCCACGCTTTCGTCTTTCAGCCAGCTTCGCAGGACATGCAGATACACGCCGGTCAAGGCCTTGATTCGCACCAGACCCCGGAACCCGCTGACGGAGACTCCGGCCAGTTCCAGCATCAAACCGATCGACCGATCCAATCTGCCGGCAACACAGAGGACTTCGGCCGGGCTATGCGGCAAATCACGCAGCAATCTGTCGATCGCTGCCTTGTTCGCTTCTTGCAGGTCAAGCCGCCGCATGATCAGGTCGAACAGCTTATCGCGCGCCGTCCCGTCCAGGGGATCATCCTCGAGCCCGCTGAGCAATCGTTGATCCAAATCGCTCGATACGCCCGCCAGGACACCGATCTTCGACCTGTAGAGCCGGTAGGCTGCAGGCAGAGAAACGCCGGCCGCTTCCACGATCTGAGCGTAGCTGAGATCGTGCCACCCGATCGCGGCAATCTGGTTCAACAAGGCTTCATGCAAGCGGGCCCGGACATTCTGCTGCGTTTCTTCGTCCCTTGTGCCGCCACCTCCCACCGCGCGTGCCGTCTTCGGACGAGTCGATTTTGGTCGCGCCGTTTTCGATTTTGCAGCAGATTTCGCTGCGGCTGATGATCGGGCAGAACGGGACCGTCCGGCTGTTGATGCGGTACCGCCCGCGCGCTTCGCTCCTGGTCGTTGCGCCATCTTTTCCTCCTCAGATCATCTACCAACGATCTTATGCCGCTTAGACTTGGGATCAACGCCTACCGCAGATGCGGCGGCCATCAGATCACCAGATTTATGAACATCACGGCTTGATGTCCGTGACCTGACCGCCGGTGAGTCGTTGCAGATCGGCCGGGCTTAAACAAAACACCGCATGCGGAGATCCGGCCGCAGCCCATATATCGCTATATTGCTGCAGATCACGATCAATGAACACCCGTACAGGCCCGGTATGCCCGATCGGGGCGACGCCGCCGATGGCAAATCCCGTCCGTTCACGGACGAATGTCGCATCGGCCTTGCCGATCTTCTGACCAAGGGCGGCCTCGATCTTTTTTTCATCGACGCGGTTGGCACCGCTGGCGATGACCAGAATGGGATGATCGCTCCCCAGGGCGCGAAAAATCACTGATTTAGCGATTTGCGCGACGTCGCAGCCAATGGCGGCGGCTGCATCCGCAGAGGTGCGGGTCGAGGCGTCGAAATATTTAATCTCGCTGCGCAAGCCAAATGCCTGGAGCGCCCGCTGCACACGCTCGATACTGCCACTATCGCGATCACCCGTCGCGATGACCGGTGACTGGGAAGGGCTCTCTGTCTCTGGCACGATGGGATCAATCACGGCAGCCTCTCAGCCTGCAGCGATCTCGCGAGAACGCCTGGTTGCAGCGGCGACAGCACGCGTCATCAGTGGCTGTAACCCGTCAGCGGCCGTCAGGACGGCGATTGCCTGTTCCGTCGTGCCTTTGGGACTCATCACCGCCTTACGAAGGGCTTCGGCCGATTCCGACGACTGATGCGCCAACTCACCGCTGCCGCAAACAGTGGAACGGGCGAGGCGCATCGCAAGATCTGCCGGCAGCCCGGCCGCATGGCCGGCTTCAGCCAGGCATTCGATCAGCAGGAACACATAAGCGGGACCGCCGCCGGAGACGGCGGTCACCGCATTGATGAGGTCCTCGTCATCGACCCAATCGATCTCGCCCACGGCCGCGAGAAGGTCGGCGCAGAGATCGAGTTTCGCTTTCGCGACGCCAGGCTGACGGACGATGACGGTCATGCCGCGTCCGACCGCGGCCGGCGTATTCGGCATCGCCCGGACAATGACGGCCGCGCCGAGTTGGCGCTGCAAATAAGCCAGCGTCTTGCCGGCTGCAATCGACAGAAACAGGACATCCGGCCGGACGAAACGGCGGTAATCCGGTAGCGCGTCGTCCATGAATTGCGGCTTGATCGCCAACAGCACGACAGCAGGTTGAAGGCCGGCCGGCAGCTCGGCCGCCTGCCGGACGACCGTCACGCCGGCCGCGATCACGTCATCAAGGTCCTTCGGCGACAGATCGACGACGTAAATTTGCGACCCAGGCACGCCACGTGCCAGCCAACCGCGCAGCATGGCACCGCCCATCTTGCCGCAGCCGACAAGCAACATCGGTCCCGACAGGCGCAAGCTCTGCCGCTGCGCGGTTTCTGTTGTCATTTTCCTCAGGCTTCGCCGACTGTCTCGAACATGGCAGCTTCCACTGCTTCCTGCGGTTTCTTACCGCCCCATACAACGAATTGGAAGGCCGGGTAGAAGCGCTCGCATTCATTCAAGGCAGCTTCGACCAGGTCTTCAAGCTGTTCGACGGCGACGCCAGGCGTGCCGCGCAGCAGGATTGTGTGGCGAAACATCGGCGCCATTTCTTCCGAGCACAGATCAAAATGGCCAAGCCACAGCCGTTCGTTGACCAGCGTCAGCAGTTCAGCGACGTCACGCCGCTTGGCTGGCAAGATCCGCATGTCGAACAGGCACGAATAATACATCGCCCCCAGATCTTCCTGCCAAACGAAGAACATACGATAGTCGCAAAACTGACCCGTGAATTCGACGATCATCTCCTGATCGGTCGACCGGTCGTAACGCCATTCATTGGCGTTAACCAGTTCTTCCATCACATCGAGGGGATTGACGTCAGTGCGGGTCGACTCGGCTGGGAGTAATGCCATTGCAGCGCCCTCCATGGTCGGCCCCTGGGTGCCGGGACATGGTGGAGCTAGGGCCCCAGGATCTAGTTTAAGTTAAAGGACGCCCCACCAAATCTAGAGTCTCAGATTTGCGATTGTGGTGCAAGATCTGTTTTTAACTAGTTTTAATTTGTCACCGGTTCTTCATTCCAGCCGGGCAAAAAGCCCTATGCTGGGCCCCCTTCTTGCGGGGGTGTCGTGGCGGCAGGTTGTTGCTGTGCCAACTGCGCCTCAAGCTCGGCGACGCGCTGCGTCAGGCGAATCTGCTCCTCCCGGGCGGTCTGCGCCACGGCGCGGATCGCCTCGAATTCCTCGCGGCTGACCAGGTTCATGCGCTCGACGAGTCGCTCCAATTGCTGTTGCAGGCGGCCTTCCACTTCGTGCCGCATGCCGGTAAGCGAGCCAATGGCTCCGGTCGCCACCTTGGCCAGGTCGTCAAGTAATCGGTTTTCTGTCTGCATCAATAACTCCCGAAGGTGGGTCGGTCCCGTCAACTTGCTGACAGCGATTCCCTCTGAAACTCTTGGATCGTAACTTGCTGCTGTATATAACGTAACCCCGTCCATTGACGAGTGTTCCTCATGGCTGCCGATTCCGCCGGCTATTTCGTTTTCCCGGACTTCAATCCGGTTGCCCTGTCCCTGGGCCCCATCGATATCCGCTGGTATGCGCTTTCCTATATCGCCGGCATCCTGTTGGGGTGGTGGTATTGCGTAAGATTGATCAATCTGCCGCCGCGCCTCATCAAGCGTCAGCAATTCGATGATCTGGTCACCTGGATCGTCGTCGGCATTATTGTCGGCGGCCGCCTGGGCCAGGTTCTGCTCTGGGAGCCGGGCTATTACTTCAGCCATCCGCTGGAGATCGTCATGGTCTGGAAGGGCGGCATGGCCTTTCATGGCGGCCTGATCGGCGTCATCCTGGCGATGTATTTATACGGTCGTAGTCAGAAACTCGGCTTCTTTGTCTTGGCGGATGTCGTTGCCTGCGCGACGCCGATCGGCCTCTGTCTCGGCCGCGTCGCCAATTTCGTCAACGGCGAGCTCTGGGGACGCATGACGGATGTGCCATGGGCGGTGATCTTTCCCAAGGCCGGCCCCGATCCGCGCCATCCCAGCCAGCTTTATGAAGCGCTGCTGGAGGGGCTCGTTCTTTTCCTGGTCATGCATTTCTTTTCGCGGAATCAGGCCATCCGCGAAAGAACCGGAACGCTCAGCGGCATCTTCCTGATCGGTTACGGCATCGCGCGCAGCATTTCGGAGTTCTTCCGTGAGCCCGAGGTCAATCTCGGTGCCAATGCGGTCACGACCTGGGGTCAGATTCTCTGCGTGCCGATGATTCTCTTCGGCCTCTATCTGGTCTTGCGCCGAAGACCGGCCGTCACTGCCTGACCGGGGTGGTCGTGCGACCGAAAGAGAATGCCGATTCTGACCTGCGGCGCCAGATCGCCCAGCAGATCAGGTCGCAGGGCGCCGTCACGGTCGCGACCTTCATGCAGCTTGCCTTGGCGGCACGGCAGCTCGGCTATTATGCCACGCGTGATCCGCTAGGTGCTGCTGGCGACTTCATCACCGCGCCGGAAATCAGCCAGATGTTCGGCGAGATGATCGGGCTTTGGTGTGTCGATACCTGGTATCGGCTCGGTAAGCCTGATCCGCTCCGGCTGGTCGAATTGGGGCCTGGCCGCGGGACGTTGATGGCCGACGCGTTGCGCGCGGCGCGCCTGGCGCCGGATTTTCTCGCCGCCATCGATCTGCATTTGATCGATATCAGCGAGCCTCTGCGGGCGGCTCAGAAGGCCGCGCTCGATGGCTATCAGCCACATTGGCACGAGACCCTTGAGACAGTGCCGCAGGGCCCGCTGATTCTGATCGCCAATGAATTCTTCGATGCCTTGCCGATCCACCAATTCATCCGCACGGCGGCAGGCTGGCGCGAACGCGGCGTGACGCTGGCAAGCGAGGACCTGGCAAGCGAGGATCTCGACAGCTTTGCCTGGACCTCGCTTCCGCCGGGACCGCAATTGGCGTTGCTGCCACCAACGCGGCTGAATGCCGCCACCGGCGCGGTCGCCGAGGTATCGCCGATGTCGGTTGCCATCTGCGATCAGATCGCTATACGGTGTCGCAACGAAGGTGGTGCGGCGTTGTGTATCGATTATGGTCCGGCCGAAAGCGGCCTGGGCGATACGTTGCAGGCTGTGCGCCGGCATCACTATCATGACCCGCTCGCCGATATCGGCGCCGCCGACCTCACGGCACATGTCGATTTCACAACTTTGTGCGAGGTCGCGCGATCCGTAGGTTGCCGCGCTTTCGGTCCCGTGACGCAAGCGGCCTTTCTCAAGGCCTTGGGGATCGAAACGCGTGCGCGCATGTTGTCCGAGGGCAAGCCGCCGGAACTCGCCGCGGAACTCGCCGGCGGGCTGCGACGCTTGATCGATCCGGATGAAATGGGCACCTTGTTCAAGGTCGCGGCCTGGGCCGCACCGCAACTGACCGAATTGGCAGGTTTCTAGATGATTGAACTCGGGGCATTGACTGACCTGCAGGATATCAAGCACGGTTTCTTGACGCGACGAGGCGGCGTCAGCGAGGGCATCTATGCCTCGTTGAATTGCGGCATCGGTTCCAAGGACGATACCAGCCGCGTGATCGAGAATCGCTCGCGGGCGGTGACGCGCGTCGGATTAGCAGCGAACTCGCTGGTGACGGCTTTTCAGGTGCATAGCGCCAAGGTCGTCGTGGCCGATCGGGTCTGGTCGCGTGAAGACGCGCCGGAGGTCGATGGACTGGTCACGAATACGCCGGGTATCACCCTCGGCATCCTGACGGCGGATTGCGCGCCGGTGCTGTTTGCGGATGCCAAGGCCAAGATCATCGGCGCGGCCCATGCTGGATGGAAGGGTGCGATCAGCGGCATCCTGCCGGAGACGATCGGCCAGATGATTGAGCTTGGCGCCAAACGCGGCCGGATCCAGGCAGCCATCGGCCCCTGTATTGGCCAGCGTTCTTATGAGGTCGGACCGGAATTTCCGGCGCCCTTTCTGGCGCAAGATCCCACCCATGCGCGCTACTTTATCCCTTCGGTACGTGACCAGCGTTACATGTTCGATCTGGCCGGCTATCTGCGGGACCAGCTGCAGGGGCTGGGTATTGCTGTCGTCGAAAGCGCCGGTCGCGATACTTGCGCCGAGGAAACCGCCTTCTTCTCTTATCGCCGGGCGACAATTCGCCATGAGCCGGATTATGGCCGGCAGATTTCGGTGATCGGTCTCGTGCCGTAATCGGGCCGGTTGCCGGAACAGCATCGGCCGGCCCTTAAAATGGCAGGCGCAGTTTCACCCGTAAGCCGCCAAGCGGCGAATCCTTGAGTGTCACATCGCCGCCATGGCTGCGCAGGATATCGCGGGCGATAGTGAGGCCAAGACCGGTGCCGCCGGTCTCGGTATTGCGTGAGTGTTCCAGCCGGAAGAAGGGCTTGAAGACATCCTCACGGGCCTCGAAAGGGACGCTGGGTCCGTCGTCATCGACAAAGATGTCGACGCCATTGCGTGTCCGACGAAGCGACAGCCGCTGGTGCTGCGCATAGCGATGGGCATTCCCAACGACATTGGCGAGCGCACGCCGGAAAGCATCGCGGCGCAGCGGCAGAACGAGCTCTTCTTCCTGAATGTCGAGGTCGATCTGCGCTCCTTCGCGCCGGGCATTGGCGACCACTTCTTCGATCACGCTGATGAGGTCGGTCGGGAAACTCTGCTCGGTACCCTCGCCGCGGGCGAAAGCGAGATAGGCGCCGATCATGCGCTCCATATCGGCGACATCATTCTTCAATTCGGTGATTTCCGGCGCCGATTTCATCATCGCCAGTTGCAGCTTCATGCGGGTGAGCGGCGTGCGGAGATCATGGCTGACGCCAGCCAGCATCTCCGTGCGTTGCGCAATCTGCCGGCGGATGCGGTCGCGCATTGAATTGAAGGCGCGGCCGGCCAGCTCGACTTCCGTGGCACCGTCGGGACGGAAATCGTCGATATCCCGACCCTTGCCGAAATCATCGGCCGCCTGGGCGAGGCGTCTGATCGGCTGTACCTGTCCGCGCATGAATTGCGTGGCGACCGTCAGCAGCGCCAACGACGTGCCGACCATCCACAGAAAGAAGATATAGGTCGTCGAACTGAACAGCCGCCGCCGATTGACCAGTACGTGCAGAACGCCATCTGCCAGTTGCACATGAATCTCGACGTATTTTTCCATTGAGCGGCTGTCGATCAGAAAGGGGCGCTCGACCCGGTCTTTCAATGCACTGGCGAGCTGCCGGTCGACCAGATTCTGCCGCATGATGGTGGGATCATTGGGCAATATCTCGCCGGGCTTGAACGTTAAGTTGAGTTTCATATTGGTATTGGCGATGTCGAAGAGCTCATCGTTCCGGGCGGCATCGACGGGTTGCGGTAGCAGCTGGATGACAGTCGCGATATCGCCGGCGACCGACTGCGCCAAGCGGCGCGTCACCGTATCCCAATGGCTGTCGTAAAAGACCCAGGCCGAGACGACCTGCAGCAGGACGATCGGCGTGACGATGATAAGAATCGATCGCCCCAGCAGCGAGCGCGGCAGAATGCGCTCCAATCCAATGAGGGCGTCCGCAAGATAGTCGCTCATATGTGTCAATCCGGCTGCAACGCGTAGCCGCGGCCGCGGACCGTCTGCAGATAGCGGGGGAATTTGGGGTCGGCTTCTATCTTCTTCCGTAACCTTGTCATTTGTATGTCGATCATACGACTTGCACCCAGATCATTACCTTGATCCGACAGCTCCTCGCGTGACAGCGGTTCACCGGGGCGGCGGGCGAGTTGCACCAGCAAATCGATTTCGGCGTCCGTGAGATAGACGGGCGTACCATGGCGCGAGAGTCGCCGCCGCTCAAGATCGAAGATGAATGCACCGAATTTGACCATCTGCTGTGGCATCGGCCGCGAGATGCCGCCACGCGCACGTTTCAGAATCGCCTGGATCCGCAAAACCAGTTCCCGCGGTTCGAAGGGTTTAGGTAAATAGTCATCGGCGCCAACCATCAAGCCATTGATGCGGTCGTTGGATTCGCCCATCGCCGTCAATAAAAGGATCGGCACAATACTGTCGCGTCGCAAGCTCTCGGTCAGCTGCAGACCGGTTTCGCCCGGCATCATGATATCCAGGACCAGGAGATCGAAGGTGAAACTGGCCAGCTTGCCGCGCGCCTCCTTCGCGTCATTCGCTGTCGTCACGCGAAAGCCCTGTTCGGCGAGGTAGCGGCCGAGCAGGTCACGCAGGCGTTTGTCATCATCGACGACCAGAATATGCGGTTGCGACGCGTCGGCGGTATCATGGTCGCCATGCTGGGTTTCGACATCCGACATTTCTATGCGGGTCCCTTATTCACCGGGCGGTGGAGTTGCGGAACCGCGGGCGATCAGATTCGTTGATGAGGCCGAGGGCCACTTTTCGGAACCCATCGACGGCCTCAGCGCCTGCCGCTTTATAGGCGCGGGCGACCAGAGCACGCTGTTCCTCGGTCAGTTTGCGTTCCAGATCCGCACCGAGATCGGTCAGGCTGAGCAGCCGCTGACGTCGATCGACGGTACCAGGACGCTGGATGATGAATCCCTGCCGCACCAGCTGGCCCAGGACGCGGCTGAGGCTCTGCTTGGTGATTTTCAAGATGTCCAAGAGATCGGAGACGGTCATGCCCGGATTGCGGCCGACGAAATAGATCACCCGGTGATGGGCGCGGCCGAATCCGTATTGGACGAGCGTTTCATCCGCTCTGGCGGTGAAATCGCGATAGGCGAAAAAGAGGAGTTCGATCCCCTGCCGCAGATCGTCTTCACGGAGGAATAAAGGATTGGCGGGTGTTTTTATGTCAGCCATGTTGACTTATTTTTCCGAATGTTTTAAATCCAGGGTCTATTAAGATCACATTATAACCCTATACCCATCCCCGGTTTGGAGTAATCCCTGATGAGTATCCTGCCTTTCGACGATCGTGACGGTTTCATCTGGTTCGACGGCAAGATGGTGCCCTGGCGCGAGGCGAAAATCCACGTCTTGACGCATGGCTTGCACTACGCCTCCTGCGTCTTCGAAGGCGAACGCGCCTATGAAGGCAAGATTTTCAAATCGAAGGAGCATAGTCAGCGTCTGCACAATTCGGCCAAGCTGCTCGGTTTCAAGGTTCCGTATTCGGTCGAGGAAATCGACCAGGCCAAGGCCGATGTCATCGCCAAAATGGGTTTCAAGAACTGCTATGTGCGCGCGCTTGCCTGGCGCGGCAGTGAGATGATGGGCGTTTCGGCCCAGCAGAACACGATTCACGTGGCCATCACCAGCTGGGATTGGCCGTCTTATTTCTCGCCGGAATTGCTGGAAAAAGGCATTCGCCTGAAATGGGCGACCTATCGGCGTCCGGCACCGGATACGGCGCCGACCTCTTCCAAGGCGGCCGGGCTCTACATGATCTGCACGATCTCCAAGCATGAGGCCGAAGCGGAAGGTTTCCAGGACGCGATGATGCTGGATTATCGCGGCCAGCTGGCGGAAGCGACCGGTGCCAATGTTTTCCTGGTCCAGAACGGCGAATTGCATACGCCGAAGCCGGATTGCTTCCTCAATGGCCTGACCCGGCAGACGGTCATGGAACTGGCCCATCGCCGGCAGATCAAAGTGGTCGAGCGGGCCATCATGCCGGATGAGCTGGGGAAGACGGATGAACTCTTCCTGGTCGGCACCGCCGCGGAAGTGACGCCGGTCGGGCAGGTGGGCGACTATACTTTCAAGGTCGGCCCAGTGACCCGGCAATTGCGTGAAGACTATCTGAAGGAAGTGCGTGCGCATGTTGCGAGCGCCGCTGCTGAATAACGCACCGGCTTGAAAAAATGGAAAACGCCCCGTTTCGATGCACGAAATGGGGCGTTTTGCTATTTCGGCGAAGCCTGTCCCGCGCGCCGCTGGGCGACCCGCGCCAAGGCCGCGAAATCGCTGTCCCCATCACCTGCCGCCATGGCCTCCAGCAGATTGTCGCGCAGCAGGCTGCCCAGAGGCAGTGGCACGTTGGCGCCGTCGCCGGCGGCTAAAGCAAGGCGCATGTCTTTCAGGCCAAGCGCCAGTTTGAACGCCGCCGGTTCATAGCGATCCGCGGCGATGAGGGCGCCATAGCCCTTATAGACCGGAGATGCGAACAAGGTATTGGTCATGACGTCCAGCAGTTCCGCCGGCGACACACCATAACCGCGGACCAGGGCCGAGGCTTCCGCCATTGCTTCGATGGCGGCGCCAAGCATGAAGTTGCCGGCAACCTTGACGACATTCGCGCGTGGCGCATCGTCGCCCATCCGCCAGGTTTTCTGCCCCATGAGATCGAAAAGTGGCTGCACTTGATCGATCAGTTGCGAAGCACCTGCTGCCACGATGTTGAGCTTGCCGGCGGCCGCGACATCGGGGCGACCGAAAACCGGCGCCGCCACATAGCCGAGACCATGCTGCTGATGCAGGGCGGTCAGCTCGGTTGCAAGTGCAACGGAAATGGTGGCCATATTGACATGGATCAGCCCCTTCGGCGCGGCGGCGAGCGCGCCGCTATCGATGAGGATGGCGCGCAGGGCCGTGTCTTCCGCCAGCATGGAAATAACGGCATCGCCCTTGACGGCGTCCTTGGCACCGGCGACCGGTTCGGCCCCAAGTTTGCGCAACTCCTCCGCTGGTCCGGGTGACCGGTTCCAGACCCTCACGTGATGGCCGCCTTTGATTAAATTGGTGGCCATGGCTTTGCCCATATTGCCGAGGCCGATGAATCCGATATCCATTGCCTGTCTCCGTCATCGTGATTGGTTGCGTGACACATATCTGCCGTGGAAAACGATCGTCATGGCCGCATCCGTGTCGCGACCGGTCGATCTTCCCGGTCAAAGCGCCGATGCAGGATACCTGATCGTATGGAAGGTCAGATGCGGCATGTCGATGCCGATAAGGCGGCCGATATCGGCCAAGGATCACTATCGGCCGTCCGGCATGGCGTCAAGCGCGGAAGTGGCAAGGTTCCGCGCTTGACGCCATGCGACAGGACGATGACGGCCTAGCTTTGCTCTTTGGCGGCCTCACGACGCGCCTTGGCCCAGAGATTGAGGCCTTCGACCAGGGCCGAGAAAGCGATCGAGAAGTAGAGATAACCCTTGGGGATGTGGAAGCCCAGGCCTTCCCCCAGCAGCGCCAGGCCGACCATCAGCAGGAAGGCGAGGCAGAGCATCTTGACAGATGGATGGCGATCGACGAAATCGCCGACCGTGCCGGCGGCGAAGATCATGACGATCATGGCTGCCACGACGGCGGCAACCATCACGGGCAGATGGTCGGTCATGCCGACGGCGGTGATGACGCTGTCCAGCGAGAAGACGATGTCGAGCACGGCAATCTGCATCACGGCGGCAGCGAGGCCGAGATAAGCCTTATTCGGGTGATCGGATTCTTCCGCACCATCGACATGGTGGTGGATCTCGGTGGTCGCTTTGGCAAGCAGGAACAAGCCGCCCGCGAGGAGGATGACGTCGCGCCAGGAGAGGTCGAAGTCCCAGCCCTGAGACGCCCAATGAAGGCTGAAAATCGGCGTGGTCAGCGTGGCGATCCAGGAAATCGACGCCAGGAGCGCCAAGCGTGTCAACAGTGCCATGGCAAGACCGGCGCGGCGGGCGAACATCCGGCGTTCGGGGCGGACTCGTCCAGCGACGATCTGTACGAAAAGCAGATTGTCGATGCCGAGGACGATTTCCAGGACAGCGAGAGTGAGGAAACTCAGAATGACATGGGGATCGGTCAGGAGATCGATCATGGGGTCCGCTCAAGCCTTTTGAAACTGTCAAAGGCTTTCAGATGTGGTCCCGACCGGCAAAAATCAATCGCCTGGGTTGTAGAATCTGCAAATCTCGAGAAACAACTTCAGATTCGCGTCATTTGGTCCAGCGTTCTACAGCCTGATCGTCACTGCTCTTGGCCGCCACCCATTGCGTCCCCGCCGCGCCATCTTCCATTTTCCAGAAGGGTGCCTTGGTTTTCAGCCAGTCGATCAGGAAGGCGCAGGAATCGAGTGCCGCCTGGCGATGTGCCGAAGCGGTGGCGACCAGGACGATACGGTCGCCCGGTTGTAATCTGCCGTAACGGTGAATGATCAGGCTGGCCTGCAGCGGCCAGCGCTGCCGCGCTTCGGCCTCGATCGCCGCCAGTTGCCTCTCCGTCATGCCCGGATAATGTTCCAGCGTCATCGATGAGATCGGCCCGGCCGGCGTCATATCGCGAACCAGGCCCATAAAACTCGCAATACCGCCGATCGACGGATCGCCGGCGGTCAATTTCGCCAATTCCGCGCCGATGTCGAAATCTTCCTGCTGCACCCGGATCATCGCCTCAACCTCCGCGTTCAGCCGCCGGTCACAGGGGGGAAGAGCGCCACTTCGTCGCTGCCGAGCACCGGATGATCGGGATCGACATATTCCTGATTGACGGCCGTCTTCACGACGCTGCGGACTTGCAGGGCCTCGGCATAGTTCGGCCCCCGCGCGGCCAGCCAGTCCAGGAGGGCGCCCACGGTCGTGACGTCGGCCGGCGGCGTCAGCTCTTCCTCGGCAATGCCGATCTTCGATCGGATCCAGGCGAAATACAGAAGCTTCATGACCTATCTCTAGCGCAAGCGATGGCTTTATGCCAAGGATGACCTGGTTACGGCGGATTGCCGAAGACCCGCGATAGATTTAGGCGCGGCAGAGACTGATTTCCAGCGAGACGGAGGCGGGAGTCATGAGTGTTACCATTTTCCATAACCCGAATTGCAGCACATCGCGCAAGGTTCTGGGTTGGCTCAAGGAAAAAGGCGTCTCGGCCAAAGTTGTGGAATATCTGAAGACACCACCCAGTGCGACCGAGTTGAAACGCATCCTGAAGCTGATGGGCGGTGCCAAGGCAGCCGACATTCTGCGCCGCAAGGGGCCTGCTTATGAGGCGCTGGGGGATGTCAGCAGCATGAAAAATGATGAGCTCATCGCCCATATGGTCGCGGATCCCGTGCTCATCGAACGGCCCATCGTCATCAGCGACAGGGCAGCGGTTCTGTGCCGCCCGGCGGAGAAGGTCTGGGATATCGTTTCCGGCTGAGCGGCGGCGGTCTCACCGCGTCGCTTGCTTGTCGCCAGCCTGCAGGCAGAGATACTGCCAGGCGATGGTGGCCGCGGCGAGCGAGGTGATCTCCGCATGATCGTAGATGGGGGCCACCTCCACCACATCCATGCCGACGAAATGGATGCCGCCCAGCTGACGCAGGATCGCCAGGATCTGCCAGGTCTGTACGCCGCCGATTTCCGGCGTGCCGGTGCCGGGCGCCTGGGAGGGGTCGATGCAATCGATATCGAAGCTGAGATAAGTCTTGCCCGATCCCACCTTGGCCTTGATGCGGCGCGCGATTTCTTCCGGCGCGATCCGATGCACATCCGGTCCGGAAATGATCTCCACGCCTTTGCCGGTGGTCCAGTCATGGACGGATTTTTGGACCGGTGAGCGGATGCCGATCTGGATCATGCGCCGGGGATCGACGAGGCCTTCGTTGATCGCGTGATAGAAGACCGAGCCATGACCATGGACCTGGCCGAAGGTATCGGGCCAGGTATCGATATGGGCGTCGAAATGGATCAGCCCCACGGGTCCCTGCTTTTTGGCGAGGGCTCGCAGCAGCGGCAGCGTCACCGAATGATCACCGCCGAGCGTGATCAGGTGATCGATGGGCGCCGCCTGCGCTTCGATCATCGCCATGCTCTTCTCGACATCGCCGATGCGGATATCGAAATCGCCGAGATCGGCAATGTCGAGGTGACTGATATTGCTCCAATCATGCGGATTTTCACCATCCAGCAACATGCGGCTGATCTGGCGGATGGCATTGGGGCCGAAACGCGCACCGGGACGGAAACTGGTGGCGATGTCATAGGGAATTCCGGCTACGCAAAAACGCGCATCCGGCGTCGTCTTGCGCACCGAGAGGAAGCTCGGATAGCTGGCGAAGGTTGGCACACCGGACATCACAAAACACTCCTAAACGCGGCACTGGCGCCATCATAGCAATCGGGACGCCGATCGCAATCATGCCGGCCGATACGATGCCGAAAGTCAGGGTGCGGCGACGGCCGGCGCCGGGAAAACCAGGGCGATCGTCGTGCCGCGTTCTGGTACGCTGTCGATGACGAAGCGCCCGCCGTGCAACTCGATCAGTGATTTGACGATCGGCAGCCCAAGCCCTGTCCCGCTATCGCCGTCCTGCGCCTCACCGCGGCGGCCGATCTGGCCAAAAGGTTGCAGGGCGATCGAGATTTCTTCGCTGGTCATGCCGCTGCCATTGTCGCTGACGATGATCGCCAGGCAATCATCGTCCAGACGCTGGACGCTCAGCCGAATCTGGCCGCCGGCAGGGGCGAATTTCGCGGCATTGGAGAGAAGGTTGAGGATCATCTGCCGCACCCGCCGGCGGTCGGCCCACAGGGTCAGCGTCTCGTCGAGAGCCAGGCTGATCGTCTGGCTGCGGCGCGACATCAGGGGGAGGAGCAGATCGGTGCAATCGCGCAAGAGGGCGGCGGCATTCAATGACTCGAGATCCAGCGTGACCTTGCCTGATTCGATCTTCGACAAATCGAGGATGTCATTGATCAATGCTAGCAGATGACTGCCGGCAGCATGGATCATGCCGGCATATTCCGCATATCGGTCCACAACTTCGTCGCCGAAATGCCGATCCCGAATGATCTCCGCAAAGCCCAGAATGGCATTGAGCGGGGACCGCAATTCGTGACTCATTTCGGTCAGGAAGGTGCTCTTCGCGCGGTTCGCTTCTTCGGCCCGGTGCCGCCGGTCGTCCAGATCCTGGGCGATGTTTGCCAGCGCCGTGGCATCAGCTCCCAGACGCTCCAGCATCTGCGCCTGGGCAGCTTCACGGCTTTTCAATTCCGTAATGTCTGCAAACGTGACGACAACCGCCGGTTCTCTGTCGTGCCAAATGCTATGGGCCGATATCTGCGCCCAAACCTGCGTACCGTCGCGCCGGCGCAGGGCAACCTCCAGGTGATTGATCTGGTCGCCGGTTTCCAACCGCTCGATGACCTGTCGGCAAAGCGCCAAGTCATCGAAACTGGCCCAGAGCGACCAATCCGCCGGGACGCTATCGCCCAGAAACAGCTGGAACAGCTCACGTGCCGCGAGATTGGTGCTGACAATGGCCCCCGACGGGCGGTGGCAGACCATCATTGGAACTGGCAATCCGGTCGGCAAAACCGTTGCGATTGAGGAGCCGCCGGAGCCAGCTACAAAGTCGTTCATTTTGTTCAGGTTTTTCTAACACTTAAATCGAGAAACCGATTTTCCGGCCGGCATGCTCGCCGTTATTCTGCGGGAATACCAGTCTCCGTTAAGGTATAGGCTCACACCATATTATGAATTTTTCGGAAAGATGGATGAGTGAAGTCGGATCAAGTCGCTTTCGACAGATATCTGTCGAGAATGAGCGGTATCTACATACTGCCGATCAGCGTTGAAGGGCTCAGGGTGGCGGAATCCGGTACCTGGAAAAGGGTGGAAAAGGCGAGACGGCTCCGATAGGTTGGCGCCACCGCAAAAGGGAAGCCGGTGCGTCTGATGGTAGCACCAAGCGCCAAAGGATCAGGCCGGCACTGCCCCCGCAACTGTAGGATCGTTCGTGGTGCTCTGCCTCTTCTGATGGCACTGCGGAAGGTGGCGATCAACGGCCACTGACGCCTCAAAGGGTGTTGGGAAGGCCAGCCCCGCTTCGGCCCGTACATATCCGGCCAGCGATCGAGTCAGGAAACCTTGGCGGTCCAGGACGCAATTCAGCTACCTCGGTGGGAGGAAGGGACTGATGATGTCGCTCGGGACATCCAAGACGGCTTACGGCGTAACGGTAACCAACCTGCCGCCGGTCACCCTGGTTCTGGGGGGCGCGCGCTCCGGCAAGAGCCGCTTCGCCGAACAATTGCTTGATCGCGAACCGCGCAACCGCGTCTATCTGGCGACGGCAGAAATCCTCGATGATGAAATGGCCGAAAGGGTGCGGCACCATCGCACGCAGCGCGGCGATGCCTGGCGCACCGTCGAAGCGCCGCTGGATATCGCCGCCGTTCTGACCGAGACGACCGATAAGGGCGACGCCGTCCTGGTCGATTGCCTGACCCTCTGGCTCAGCAACCTGATGGGCGCGCAGCGCGACATCGAGGTGGAAACGGCGCAACTGATCGCGGCCCTGCCGCAATTGGGCGGGCCGGTCGTCTTCGTTGCCAATGAAGTGGGGCTGGGTATCGTGCCGGATAATGCATTGGCGCGGGCATTCCGCGACCAGGCCGGGCGCCTCAATCAGCGACTGGCGGCGGCGGCCGATCAGGTGTTTTTCATCGCGGCCGGATTGCCGCTGAAATTGAAGTAGAGGGCAAAAATGAGTACGAAGATTCCGGCAACCGTCGTCACCGGTTTCCTGGGGGCCGGCAAGACCAGCCTGATCCAGAATCTGCTAAAGAACGCCAAGGGACGGCGCATCGCCCTCATCATCAACGAATTCGGCGAGACCGGCATCGATGGCGAGCTCGTCAAAGGCTGCAAGATCGAAGGTTGTCCCGATGACAACATCGTCGAGCTGGCCAATGGCTGCATCTGCTGCACCGTGGCCGATGATTTCGTGCCGACCATGCAGGCCTTGCTCAACCGGCCGCAACCGCCGGAACATATCGTCATCGAAACCTCCGGCCTCGCCTTGCCGAAGCCGCTGGTGCGCGCGTTCAATTGGCCGGAGGTGCGGACCCGCGTGACGGTCGATGGCGTCATCGCGGTGGTCGATGGCCCGGCGGCGGCGGCGGGCCGTTTCGCCGATGATCCGGATGCGGTCAATCAGCAGCGCAAGGCGGATGACAATCTCGATCATGACAGCCCGCTGGCCGAACTGTTCGAAGACCAGATCAACTGCGCCGATCTGATCGTGCTCAATAAATCCGATCAGATGGATGAAGGTGCCCGCAAGGCGGCCGAAGCGGCGATCCATAAGGAATTGCAGCGCCGGGCCAAGATCCTGCCGGCCAGTTTCGGCGATATCGATCCCACGATCCTGTTGGGCCTCGGCGCCGGTGCCGAAGACGATCTCGACAGCCGACCCTCGCATCACGAATTGGAAGGCGAGGACCATGATCACGACGATTTCGACAGTTTCCATGTGGATCTGCCGCAACTGACCTCGCCGGATCAATTGCTGCAAAAGTTGCTGCCGACAATCGACCGCCACGACATCCTGCGGGTAAAGGGCTTCCTGAATGTTGCCGGCAAGGATATGCGGCTGGTGCTGCAGGGCGTCGGCAATCGCGTGCAGCATTATTATGACCGTGCCTGGGAATCGAGCGAGGCGCGGGTGGGGCGTCTCGTGGTCATCGGTCTGAAGGGTCTGGACCGCGACGCCATCACGCGTGATCTGGCGCTGTAGGCCGATCGGAACGAGAGAGATCGAGGCAGGACAGGCCGATGCATCTTCTGGCGGCAAAGCCCGGCATCATCACCGATGGATCGGAGGCAATCGATCTCGGCCAGACACCGGCCGATATTGTCATCCTGAGCGCCGCCGATACCGAACTGGCTTGTCTTGCGGCGGCGCAGTCAGGCTTGCAGGAAACAGGCCTGCCCAGCCTGCGTCTCGCCAGCCTGCTGCAGCTCAGCCACAATCTCAGCATCGACACCTATGTCGAAGACATCGTCGCCCAGGCGCGACTGGTCGTCATTCGCGTGATCGGCGGCGTGCGCTATTGGTCGTACGGGATTGAGCAGGTGGTCGATACCTGCCGTCGGCGCAACATCCTCTTGGCGCTTCTGCCCGGCGATGACCAGCCCGATCCGGAATTGTCGGAACAATCGACATTGCCCGGCGAAGCGGTTCATCGCTTGTGGCAGTATCTGGTCCAAGGCGGTGTCGAAAATGCCCGGCAATTGCTGGCCTATGGGGCATCTTTGCTCGGCGAGGATGTCGATTGGCGCGAGCCGCGGCCGCTCTTGCGGGCCGGGCTCTATTGGCCGGGCCGGGAAATCCTGCGGCTCGAGGATCTGACATCGCTCTGGCAGCCGGACCGGCCGGTCGCCGCCATCGTCTTCTATCGTGCCTTGCTGCAGGCCGGCAATCTGGCGGCGATCGATGCACTGATCGCGGCTTTGACGGCACGCGGCCTGAACGCCCTGCCGATCTATACGACCAGCCTGAAGGAACAGGTCGCCGCCGATCTGATCGATCGCTTCTACCGGGCGACGGCGCCAAGCCTCACCCTGAACTGCACCGGCTTTGCCGTCTCGCAGCCCGGTGCCAAGACCGCCCGCACGCCTTTCGATGTGGCCGAGGCCCCGGTCCTCCAGGTGGTTCTCTCCGGTGACCGGCTGGAAGATTGGCGCGATGGAACGCGGGGCCTCAGCCCGCGCGATCTGGCGATGCAGGTGGCCCTGCCGGAAGTCGATGGGCGTATTCTCAGCCGGGCAATTTCCTTCAAGACCGCGGCGCGTTTCGACGCGGCCACCCAATGCAATATCGTCGTTCATGCACCGGTCGCGGACCGTGTCGCCGCCGTGGCGGAGCTGGCGGCGAATTGGGCAAACTTGCGGGCGACGCCGCGGCAGGAGCGCCGACTGGGCCTGGTCCTGGCAAATTATCCCAACCGCAACGGTCGCATCGGCAACGGCGTCGGTCTGGATACGCCGGCCGGCACCGTCGCCGTCTTGCAGGAACTGCAGGTGGCGGGATATTCGGTGAACGACTTGCCGGTGGATGGCAATGCGCTGATGGACCGGCTGCTGGCCAGCCATAGGGCTGCGGCCGGGAGCGGAAGCGACATCACCTTATCCGCCCTCGACTATCAGCGTTTCTTCGCCACCTTGCCGGCACGCCTGCGGGATGAGGTGACGGCCCGTTGGGGATCACCCGCTGATGATCCGCTTTTCGGGGATGACGCGTTTTACTTGCCGATGATCCGCCTGGGCGCCGTCCTGGTCGGTATCCAGCCGGCGCGCGGCTATCACATCGATCCGGTAAAATCCTATCATGACCCGGATCTCGTGCCGCCCCATGGCTATTTCGCCTTCTATGCCTATCTGCGCCGGGTCGCGTCGGTGCAGGCGATCGTGCATATGGGCAAGCATGGCAATCTGGAATGGCTGCCGGGCAAGGCGATCGCGCTCAGCGAAGCCTGCTACCCGGAAGCCATTTTCGGGCAGGTGCCGCATCTCTATCCCTTCATCGTCAACGATCCGGGTGAAGGCACCCAGGCCAAGCGCCGCACCAGCGCCGTCATCATCGACCATATGACCCCGCCGATGACGCGGGCCGAAAGCTATGGGCCGCTGCGCGATCTGGAATATCTGGTCGATGAATATTACGAGGCCGTGCAGCTTGATCCTCGGCGCTGCCGTTCTTTGCGCGAGCAGATCCTCGATCTCGCGCGGGCCAGCGGCCTCGCCGAGGATTGCGGCATCGCGGCCGGTGACGATACCGACACGGCGCTGACCAAACTCGACAATCATCTCTGCGAGTTGAAGGAGCTGCAGATCCGCGACGGTCTGCATATTTTCGGCCGTGCGCCGGAAGGTCTGCAACTGACCGATCTGCTGGTGGCGCTGACCCGCCTCCCGCGCAATCGCGGTATCGGTGGTGACCAATCGCTGATCCGCGCCTTGGCGGCCGATCTGGCACTCGGTGAGGCGTTTGATCCTTTGGCGGCAACGATGGCTGATGCCTGGACGGGTCCGCGGCCGCTTGTCCTGCAGAACACCTCCAGCGATACCTGGCGAATTGCCGGCGATACCGTGGAGCGCCTTGAAGTGCTGGCGCAGCGTCTGGTCGCCGGTGACCTCGCCTGCGATCCCGCTTGGCCCGGTACCAAGGCGGTGCTCGATTTTATCCAGACCGACTTGCGGCCGATGGTCGAGGGTTGCGGGACCGCCGAATTGGCCGGGCTGCTGAAGGGGCTCGATGGCCGTTTCGTGGCGCCGGGCGCTTCGG
>LNAP01000374.1_pt1 | contig 111684 bp, 108 predicted proteins | sample 602601 | NCBI WGS metagenome assembly LNAP01 (sample SAMN02440304, study PRJNA202911) | soil metagenome | biome: Subtropical and temperate rainforests or woodlands; isolation source: soil samples (1 kg each in a 20% v/v slurry with milli Q water) were... ... | reverse complement strand
TTAATTAGGGCATGAATGTGATCGCATTCGAGACCCAGCATACAGGAGACGCTTTTTTCTTTCAAACCACATATTAATTCATTACAGGAATGGCTCCTTAAGTGGGTATTAATGGGTAGTATGAGAAGTGATTTACTTATTTATCCGCGAACGCATAAACGAAATTAGACCTACACCTTTTTAGGGATGTAAGTCCAATTCCTTATATGATTAAGAGAGGGTAGTAATAGAATATCCAACTGAGATTAATTTAATGCTCTTCTGTCCAGAGAACTGCCGTTGCTGTGGACATGCTTCCTTTGTTGGAGCAGGAGGCTAGGGAACGTGTTGGGGCAGGCCAAGGAACGACGAAAAACCTAGTCAAAAAGTTGACGGAGTGTCCAAGGATGAGAACGAAGGTAAGGCCGACAAACTAATCGGCGCTTATTTCTAAGTGGATGTGCAGGGAATTGTTGGGAAATGGCGAATTGTATTCAAAACAAAGAAGGAGGTTGATTTATTTGAGTGGTTTTGACCCAATGGATTCAATAAATCGCATTACAAGAGAACACCAAAGGAAAATAGATGAGAGTATGAGATCTATGCAAGAAGCAAATCAAAGGAAAGAAGATCGAGCTGACGCGATGCTAGCAGCTATGCAGGAGACCGCGACTAATACCAGGCCTTTATCTGATATGATTTCACTTATACAAAAAAGCAACGATAAACAAGATGAAATTTTTGAACTGCTAATTGAAATGCTGGCCATTAGTAAATCAGCCAGCAAGGAAGAGGCCGAGGTAACTTTTAAAACAGTGTTGAACAAGGCAATAAAGCTAGGATCTGACTACGATTCAATCACGAAACTAGGGGGTTTAGGAAAGCTGATAATTAATGTGTTGTTCCCACCAGGTACAGCCAGTTGATAACGAACTGTTGTCGAAATCGGCCCGTATATTTGCCCACACATTTGCCCACATAATTGCCGTTACCCTTCTGCTCGGGGTAACAAATGGGTAACGCAAGTCTGTAAAAAAGCATAAAAACCGTTAATGAAATTGCAGTCCATTAACGGCTAGAGCCTTATGTAGCGCGGTTCTGCAATAACTATGAATGATGTTACAGAGTATACCCTTATGGGCGGCATGATGTAATAAGGCTCATAGAGCCTTTAGCATCAAGGGTTTCTCCTGATTATAAACCTATAATGGTAACATTTGGATAACATCGGCAGAAAAAAATAGAGGTTTTCCATGAGCTGAGTAAACTTGTGGGAGGCCTCTTTTTTCATTGTCTTTGTGATATGGAGGTATACATGCTTCGTTGTTTCGTCATCTTTATGGCGATGATCCGGAAGGCTCACACCTGCTACTGCAAGCAGATCTGAGCAATTCGTTCGTTCATATTTGTGCTCCTTTCTGCGATACATCAAAATATTCAGCGAATGTTCATCACAACATATTTCCTTGTCCAAGTCAAATTTGCACTTTTGAATATATTAAAATGGAGGGTGCGATGAATAGGATGATAGAATAAATCCCGCATCGTACCACTCCTACCATCTTGTTCCGGTGTTAGCCTAGTGCTGACACCGTTTTTTTTATCACATAAAGAAACTTAGTATTCAGCGAATGTTTGTTATGGCTTCTGCAGGATCTTCGATATCTTGTATCCGTTTCGCCATCGATCGAAGAGACTCTACTTAATGATGAGGGTTGGACGCTGATGATCGTGAAGGCTTTACAAGAGTTTGATCCTTCATATTTTGATGAAAACGAACATCCTATAGACTATAAATTTGCCATGGATGTACGCGAATTAGATCTGTTGTGATACTACTGCTTGCACGAAAGCCCTCAAACCAATGAGGGCTTGTTCTGCGTTTAAGGGACTCTTGAGAAGTAAACCCAAAAATTATTGAACTATGCATCACGAGGCTAGCCAGAGCTTAGTGGATAGATGCAAGAACTTACGGAATATTTAATGAACCGCCGTATATCGAACGGTACGTATGGTGGTGTGAGAGGTCGGGGGTTACTCACCCCATCCTACTCGATTTACAAACTTTTTATAATATAATTCATTGATTATATAATCGTATTAATATATATTTACTATATAAATTCCTTGATGTGAGGTGAGTATATGGATAAACCGCTGCGGATGTATTTCTTATGTGTGCACAATCGGTGTAGAAGCCAAATGGCTGAAGCCTTCGCCAAATATTACGCTGGAGAAAAAGTAATTGCTTTCAGTGCGGGCGTGGAAGAAAGTACGATTCACCCCTTAACGATTGAGGTCATGAAAGAAGTCGGTATCGATATATCGGATCATCAATCGAAGCGTATTGATATGAAGGCTTTTATCAGTTCCCAAATCGTCATCAAGCTTTGCGAGCAAGTGAATGAAAGATGTCCTATTGTTCCTTTTGGCATCCAGAATGTGCAGTGGGATATCCCTGATCCAACGCCAAAACAGGGCGAGGGGAGAATTGAAGAATTTCGGGATGTACGGGATTTGATTCAAGAAAAAGTGCTGCAGCTGTTAAAAGAGCAAAAGGTCGTATAGCGATTGAGAGGAGGTTTATTATGGAACCAATTAATGATATGGCAGAAAATTTTAAACTGCTCGGTGACAAGACCCGACTCACGATGATGGCCTTATTGAAAGAACGGGCCCTTTGCGTTTGTGACATCGTGGAGCTGTTGGAAACGTCACAGCCCAACGCAAGCCAGCATTTGCGTAAATTAAAATCAGCCGGGCTTGTGAACGAGACGCGTAAAGGTCAATGGATTTATTATTCCTTAAATATTGAAGACAAACCTTATATACAGTCGGTTTTGGGCTACATCCCATCATTAAAGGAAAAAATCGATCAGATAAAAAATGACTGCGAATAGTGTGGAGGACGACATGGCGATCATTGCATTTCTTATTTTTCTAGCGACCATAATGTTTGTCATCTGGCAACCCAAAGGATTAAATATCGGCTGGTCGGCAAGTGCAGGAGCCATCCTTGCTTTAATTTGCGGCGTGGTCAGCTTCGCGGATGTTGGCACCGTAACCGGCATTGTGTGGAATGCTACTTTGGCGTTTGTGGCCATTATTTTAATCTCCCTGGTGCTGGATGAAATCGGATTTTTTGAGTGGGCGGCCTTACATATGGCGCGGCTCGCACGCGGAAACGGTATGCTCATGTTTGTGTTCATCATCCTGCTTGGATCGGCGGTCGCAGCCCTGTTTGCCAACGATGGCGCAGCTTTGATTATCACGCCCATTGTACTCGCCATGGTGCGGGCGCTTAAATTTGATGAAAAGATGATTCTGCCGTTTATTATGGCGAGTGGTTTCATTGCCGATACGGCATCCTTGCCGCTTGTCGTAAGCAATCTTGTGAACATTGTATCGGCCGATTATTTCAACATCGGTTTCGCGGAGTACGCAAGCCGTATGATCGTGCCTAATTTCTTTTCCATCATTGCGAGCCTGATTGTTTTGTATCTATATTTTCGTAAAAGCATCCCGAACAGCTACAATCTCACCCAGCTTAAAAGGCCGAATGAAGCCATTAAGGATATGAGGCTGTTTAAATTATCCTGGGTCATTTTAGCTGCGCTGCTTGTCGCATATTTCGTCAGTGAATTTTTCTCGATCCCCGTATCCATTATTGCCGGGATTGCCGCCATTGCGTTTCTTTTCGCCGCGAGAAAAAGCCCTGCGATTCATACATGGAAACTGGTGAAGGGCGCTCCATGGGCAGTGGTTATCTTCTCCATCGGCATGTATGTGGTGGTTTATGGCTTACGAAATGCCGGGCTTACCGATACGTTAGGCAGCATCATTCAAGCGGTTGCAGATAAAGGACTGTTCGCGGCAACAGTCGGAATGGGTTTTATCGCAGCCATCCTGTCATCCATCATGAATAACATGCCGACGGTCATGATTGATGCGCTGGCCATCAAAGGAACAGAAACCCAAGGATTCATTCGTGAGGCGCTGATCTACGCCAATGTGATCGGTTCGGATTTAGGACCGAAGATTACCCCGATCGGGTCCTTGGCAACCCTGCTTTGGCTGCATGTGCTATCCACGAAAAATGTGAAAATCAGCTGGGGGTATTATTTTAAAATCGGCATTCTGTTAACCATTCCAACGTTGTTTATTACCCTAACGGGTCTTTATTTATGGCTTTATGTTATTCAAACCCTGCAGGTGAATGTATGGTTATGTATTGTGGCGATTGTGGTTGTGCTTGTCGTTATTGCGATGATCATTAAAAGCATGTTGGCAAGCAAACAAACCAAAAGAGGACACCAAGGCGCTTAACATTTTCTAAATTTGATACAAAAAAAGGAGATTTTTAAACATGGAAAAAAAACCACTAGTTTACTTTTTGTGCACCGGAAATTCTTGCAGAAGCCAAATTGCCGACGGTTTTTTGAACGCACTGGGCAGCGACAAATACGAAGTGAAAAGTGCAGGGCTTGAGGCGCATGGGCTGAATCCGCGTGCTGTTCAAGTGATGAATGAAGCGGGTGTGGATATTAGCAAAAATACATCCGATGTGATCGATCCGGAAATTTTGAATCGTGCTGATTATGTAATTACACTGTGCGGGCACGCAGACGAGCATTGCCCTGTGATCTCCAACAAGAACGTAACCAAAAGGCATTGGGGTTTTGATGACCCGGCAAAAGCAAGCGGAACGGAAGAAGAAATCATGAATCAGTTCCGTACCGTTCGTGATTCGATCAAGAGCCGGATTGAACAGTTTGTAAAAGAAGGGAAATGAGGTGGCTGCTATGATCAAAAGAATGCATGTCGCTTTAAACTGTACAGATCTTAACAGCAACGTGTGCTTCACAACACGATAAAATCTTGGATGCGAATAAATATGTAGTTACATTTAAAGTAGACCATTACAAATGCAGGGTCTATTTTTTAAATTCATGCTTTACTAGCTTAGGTATAGAGATTGGAAAATGGGGGGAACTTATTTTTTAAATTCGGATTTTATGGGATGTGAAGGGATTGGATTTTTTCGGAAGTCAAGAATCGTTGACAACCGTCGAATGGATCTTAAGAAGCATTGTTAGCTTTGTTTTTTTACTGCTTGCAACCAAACTGATGGGACAGCGCTCCATTTCTCAATTAAGATTCCTCGATTTCATTATTGCTCTGACCCTCGGCAATATTATAGCCCATCCGCTTTCAGATGAGAAATTGGGATTAAAAGGCTCTATGATCACCACCATTGTTCTAGTCGTGTTATATGTTGCAGCGACGTGGTTGAGCCTAAAATGGCCGTTATTCAAACGATATCTCGATCCGCCGCCGATCAAGCTCATTAAAAATGGACAAATCCAATTTCACAACCTATCTATTGCAAGGATCTCTATTGATTTTTTATTTTCTGAGCTTCGAAAAGAAAAAGTGGAGGATATACAAAAAGTATCCCTTGCAGTATGGGAACCGGGAGGAACAATATCCGTTTTCATGAACACCCAATACCAACCGCTTACTCCCGCAGATATGAAGTTTGAGACCCGACCGTTTACCCTCACAAGGCCGATCATCTTTGAAGGAAAAATCGATATGTCGCTTCTTAAAGAAATCGGAAAAGACCATATATGGCTTAAAAAAAAGATAGCGCCTACTTATGCGAATATCCGCGATGTGATATTAGCGACCGTTGACGAAAACGAGAACGTGCGGGTCTACTCGAATCCGAGGGGCGAGCCTAATTAAGGCTACAATAATTGAGCTTGTTTGTTCCAACCGTCATAGGATGATTCATCATAGAAAACGACAAGGGGTTCCCAACATGCGGTTTGTAAAAATGGCAATGTTGACTCAATCTTTAACGGAGTTTTTAAGTGATGTGGTGGAAAAAATGTTTTTAACGGGAAGACCTGACTTTGGTCAGGTTTTTTTGTTGTGGAGGTTTATGCTTCTTGGACAGCGCTGTTTTTTGCTTTCCATTCAGCAAACATTCAGCATTCATTCAATTTCCTTTCAGCTAGCATTCAGAATGGATTCAGCAATTCATACTAGACTTGTATCAGTCAAGACCCAGATAGCAAGGGAGAGGAGAAGGATGGATGAAATTACGCATCGGCAGGAAATGGGTCATTGTGATCCTGGCCGCGGTTTTATGCGGAGCGGGCACTTATTATTATGTACATAACTCAGCGAAAAAAATGCCTGCAGCGTCTCAGCAGCAAGCAACGATGAAGGTAACCAAAGGCGCCATCAGCTCCACGGTGTCGGGTACCTCCCAATTGCAGGCGCAGGATATGCAGAACATAGTCGTCCCGGTTGACAGCATGATCAAGACGATGAATTTGACCCAAAATCAGGCCGTCAAGAAGGGGGATGTGCTTGTAGAGCTTTCAGTGCCTTCGACGGAAAGCAATTTGAAGGAAGCACAGATTTCCTTGCAGCAGATGGAAAAGGAATTGGCTAAACTGCAGGAAGAGCTAAATCATATGAGTATTTCCGCACCGATAACCGGAAAGCTTACTTTAGCTTCCAACTTGGATGTGGGCAGTCAAGTTAATAAGACGACGAAAGTGGCGACTATTTCCGATACGTCCCAGTTCAAAGTAAAGCTGCCGTTTTCTTTGCAGGAAGCTGTTCAGTTCGAGAAGGGCGATGCGGTGGAATTGTCGGTGGATGGTTATCTTCTTACCAAAATAGGATCGGTTGAGGCGATCGGAAGGGAAATTAAGGCCGATGGCAACGGCAACAAGCTGGTTGACGTCGAGGTTACCGTACAAAATGACGGCACGCTCTCTGAGGGCACGAAGGTCAAAGGAAGCGTCGCCGCTTTAGACCGAAAGACGGAATCCGCCGAGCAGGGCGCACTTGAATATATCCATACAGCTGCGGTATACACGGAAGCGAGCGGAATGATCCAAAAGCTGGACTTTAAAGATGGAGAGACGGTCCAGCAGGGTGATGTGATCGGGAAAATCTATAATGACTCGCTCCAAGACGATATCATCAGCAAAGAGGCGGCGATTGAGAGCCAGAAGATCCGGGTGTACGACAGTGAGCAGAAAGTAAAGCAGTTGACCATTACGGCGCCTTTTGACGGTGTTTTTTCGGCTGATTTCGCCAACAGCAAAAGCAATGTGCTAAACAGCTATCCGCCAGGCGCTCAGATTGAGGCTAACACCACACTCGGAGCGGTTGCGAGCCTAAGCACCATGCAGCTGCCCATTGCGGTCGATGAGCTGGATTTGACAAGCATCAAGGTCGGTCAGAAAGCACAAGTGAAAGTGGACGCCTTGTCCGGCAAAACGTTTGAAGGAGAAGTGACCTCCGTCTCGAACGTAGGGACAACGAGCAACGGCGTTACGACTTATGTTGTGGTGGTGTCGGTAAAGAACACCAGTCAGAACGATTTGAAGTACGCGATGACAGCGACGGCAGAGATTCGTATTCAGGACAAGAAAAATATTCTGATCATGCCGATCGAAGCCGTACAGACACAAAGAGGGAAGACCTACGTTTCGCTCAAAAAAGCAGATGGTACAGTGGAAGAGCAGCACGAAATCCAGATTGGCATTAAGAGTGAAACACAGGTCGAAATCGTAAGCGGTCTGAATGAAGGCGACCAAGTCGTCATGCCGACAAGGAGAACGACGACCACCAATCAGCAATTCCCTGGAGGAGGATTCCCCGGAGGAGGATTACCTGGTGGGGGAGGCGGCGGATTTGGCGGAGGCGGCGTACCTGGAGGAGGAGTTCCCGGCGGCGGTAGGCGAAACTAATCGCTTGCCGGGTGAAAGGAGCGTTTCTATGAATATCATTGAGCTTGATAAGATTTCCAAAAGCTATACGCGCGGAAAAGAGCAGCTTCAAATCTTAAAGGAAATAACGTTACATATTGCGGAAGGTGATTTTGTCGCCATAATCGGGCCCAGCGGATCAGGCAAATCCACATTGATGAATACGATCGGGCTTCTCGATTCGCCAACATCAGGGACGTATAAGCTGGATGGCGTATCGACGGAGAATATGTCTGATAACGGTCTTGCTGAGCTGAGAAATCGCAAAATCGGGTTTATTTTCCAACAGTTTAATTTACTTCCGAGGTTAACTGCTCTTGAAAATGTCGAACTGCCCATGATCTATGCAGGTATCGGCGCAAAAGCACGGAAAGAAAGAGCCCAGATGATGCTGGAGGCACTGGGAATGGGACAGCGCGGTCATCATAAGCCGAGCGAGCTGTCGGGAGGACAGCAGCAGCGGGTGGCGATTGCCAGGGCGCTGGCCATCTCCCCGTCGCTGATTTTGGCGGATGAGCCTACGGGAGCGCTTGACTCGAAAACAGGGATTGAAGTACTTGAACTGATTACGAAGCTCAATGAAGAAGGCAACACCATTGTTTTAATTACTCATGACTCCCATATTGCCGATAACGCCAAACGGGTGGTTACTTTGCGGGACGGAGAAATAATCAAGGATGTACGGAATGCTCCTATTCCTTTACAGGTACAGGAGGCAGTCGTATGAGACCTTGGGAGCTGTTCCAAATGGCGATTGCAACGGTGCGGGCGAATCCGCTCCGTACGACGCTAACGATGCTGGGGGTCATCATCGGAGTCGCCTCCGTTCTTACGCTTGTCTCGATTGGCAGGGGATCATCGGAAGCTATCGCCAAGCAATATGAAAGTCTGGGAACGAATCTGCTCGTGGTCAATTTGATAGGCAATGGACGGGCGACACAGCTTAATTATAGCGAGCTTATGGAGATGGAAAGTTTGCCCGGGTTTAAATCAGTAGCTCCGACAATGACGAAAAACAGCGCGAATGTCAAATATGATCGTGACACGGAGACCTACAATGTGGTAGGTACGAATGATCGGTACTTGGATATGCAAAAGGGCGAAATGGCCGGGGGACGATTCCTCGCACAAGCAGACATCGACTTTCGGAATCACGTTGCTGTTATCGGTAACGACATCGTTAAGGAGTTTTTTGGAACTGACGATCCGTTGGGCGAGAAGTTAAATATCGACGGTTTCATATATACGGTCATTGGAACGCTGAAAAGCAAGGGCTCCAATACGAGCGGGACCTCTTTAGACAGCTCCATTTTCGTACCGTTGGATACGCTGAACAGAGATTTCAAGCTTGGCAGCATTCGAACTACTTATGTCGAAGCGTCAACCAGTGAGAATGTGACTAGAGTTCAGAGCATCGTCGAGCTGTACCTTCAAAATAAATTTAAAAGCACGACGGGTTACCGCATTTTTAACTCATCCGAACTGATCAGCGCGAGGCAGTCTGCTTCCAGTACGATGACCAGTCAGCTCGTCAGTGTGGCCGCCATTTCACTTTTGGTAGGCGGAATCGGCATTATGAACATTATGTTAGTCACCGTGAGCGAACGGACGAGGGAAATCGGCATTCGCAAATCCATTGGGGCGAAGCGGCGGAATATTCTGCTCCAATTTCTGGTTGAAGCTGTATTAATAAGCGGCATGGGCGGTTTTATCGGCTTAATTTCAGGGATCGGGCTTTCCCTTGTGTGGCCGTATATCAACCCCGGTCAGACAACGAGTCTTTCCCTGGATGTCGGACTGTATTCTTTCCTTTTCTCCGTACTGGTGGGGGTAGTTTTCGGACTTTATCCCGCCAACAAGGCTTCCAAGCTAAAACCGATTGATGCGCTGCGTACCGATTAAGCATCTAGTGATCAGCATGTACTAATAAAGGAGGTTGATGGAATTGATAAGCAAATTACCGTCTGTTTCATGGAAACATACAAGCATGGCACTTTTATTGTCCGGTTTCCTGGCCGTCACGCCATCATTAGCGCCATCGGCTTACGCATCTTCGGAAGGTGTGTTTATCACAAGTAATTCCTATTTTACTCTGGATCAAGCAGTCCTCTCAGGTTCATCCCTGCAATTTTCTATCGTCCTGCACAATGGGGAAAGTCAAGCCATTGATTTCAACGATTACGGAGTTCGCGTGGCGGATCATTCCGGACATAGCTTTACAGCGCGTTTAAGCGAGAAGAAGAGCGCCAGCGTTCTTCCGGGGCAGGATCAGCGTTTCCGCTTCTATTCGGATATCTCCTCCGGCGAAACGGCGGAGCAGCTCAAGGTGGATGTTTTCCGCTGGGACAGCAGCCAATCCGATTTTATGAAGCATTTGGGGATGTTGTCTGTTGCTTCAGTCGTACAAGAGGATCAAGTGTCGGTACCGGAGGAGATAGTAAACCTGCATACTGTGGACAGCGCCTTGGCGGATGATGCCTCGATTGCATTCCGGCTGGGTCAAAGTGTTTGTGCAGTTGAGGACGGAAAGTGGTACTTGTACACACAGCTGTCTGTGAAGAGTCTGGGGTCTAGCAGTGTGAACCTTCCAGCAGGGCTTCAAATACAGCTCAAAGATGCCGACGATTTGAAATATGCAGTTTCGATCGCCGATGGAAAGGATCAAACGTTTCTTCCCAACCAGCCGGAAGTGATTACATTGAAAACGGCGGTTTCAAAGGAATTATCAGAGAATGGCCTCGAGATGGAATTTTATTACATGAATCAAAGCGAAGTCGTATTCCTCAGCAGCATGGACATAAGCTCTTCCCTAAAGACAGCTATTCTAGGCGACACGCTGGATTATGCAAGACAGCTTGAAGGCGAGCGTCTGACAGTCAGGGCTGAGAAAGCCACTTATTCCAAACAAGCGGACGGCGTACATGTGCAAACCGTTGTTACTCTAAGCAATGCCGGGGATTCGATTGCTTCTCTCCCGTCTTTGCTGGCTTCCTATCAGTTTAGTGGCTCCGGGGCATCTATTACGTCTACCGACTATACTTCCCGTCTTTCCTATCTGTCCCCAAAAGAATCGGCCTCTTATTACTTTAATGCTGTTCTTCCTGAAGGAGTCGATCCGAATGAAGTAGAGCTCGTGCTGTGGGAGAAGACAACGAAGACAAGCGATTCGTCCGGCAATGCTTCCGCGTTAAACGCTTCATCAAGTTCGACAGCGGGTTCCACATCCGCAGCAGCTTCTGCTTCAACAGCGCAAGTGCCTGTAACGGTATTCCTTTTGAAAGGAGCAGGCGAAGCCGGCCGTGAAATCTCCTCTGCTCAAACATACGAGCTGGGAGAAAAGCTCATTTTTAACCATAATAATGGCGTTGTCGATAAAAATCTGGATGTATCCTTAGTAGAGCTTCATGATCATGAAAATGATGACTTTGGTTATCAAACTGCCATCGGCAAGTATAAGATCACGAACAAGGGGACAAGTTCGATAGCGATTCCAGAACTTCAGAGCGAGTTGATTGACAACAAGGGAAATTCTTACACTGGCGCCAGACAAAGTTCTGTACCGGAGTTCATTATGCCGGGCGCTTCCTATGTGATAAGCTACTCCTATTTGCTGCCAGCCTCAATGGAAGATAAATCTTATGCTCTGAATGTCTATGACGATCACTCTGTATCCCAAGGGAAAGTTTCGCTCGGCGCTTATCAGGTTGGAATGCAAAAGGAAGCAGAAAGCGATACCGTCTCTTTCTATCCGTTCCTCGTTCAATTTAAAGATTACATGCTCAGCTGGTCTTACAGCAGCGGGGCTTATACGTATCAATTGAATCTCACCATGGATATGGAGCATCCGGATCCAGTCATTGTCGACGCGAATTTCTCGAAGATGGAATTTGATCTGGTCGATGCGCTGGATCGAGTGGTTAGTACAAAGACGATGACGTTTACGGGAGTCGATAAGCTCGTTAGCGGTAAGCAAAAAATTGTTTTCTCCAGCGTGAAAGAGGATCAAATTGATTCCGATGTGCGAGTGAAGGTCTATGAAATGATCGAGACGGCGAATGGAACCGCCAAGCGTCTGGTTAAGGAGTTAAAATAACAGGAAGCCGGGGTTTCCGGTTTAGGCCTCCTTTTGTATACTGATAAGATATAGTTCTTCTGGAGGTCTTGGTTGCATGTTATTGATTGAATTCGATATGAATCAGCTTATTTCAAAGGTACGACCGTATTTTTCGGATACGATTCTTAAGCGGGGCTGGAGCTATTACCGAAATGGCTTAGTCAGAGCACTGCAAGCGGATAGCAATGAAATGATTGCGGCTAAGGTGCAGGGATCGGAAAATTATCGGGTAAGGTTGAATCTGGCTTCCTTCTCGGCAAGCAGCTGCGACTGCCCATATGGTTACTATTGTAAACATATGGCTGCGGTTGTATTTGCTGTTTGCGAGGATACGGGACATAACCCGAAGCATTTCCTCTCGCCTGATACTTACAAAGAAGTGAAGTCCGACGGTTCACTGAGGAATGCGGCTGCCTCCTCTGCCAAACCAAAGCCGTCGCTTCTTAGCAAGCCCAAGGAGGGCGATTCGCCGGCGGCCTGGCAGCGATATTTTGAAAGCCAGGCTCCTCCTGCCACCTATCACGCCCTCCATCAACTGGATCCATTCATGAAGGCTGCGGAAGACAGCTTGGAGACGGTCGCAGATTCATGGACGTCTGCGAAGCGCGCATTTTATCGGCTTCATGTACAGCTTTATATGATAAGGCTGGCCGACAGCAAGTACCTGAGCTTACGGTCCGATTTGTACAATTATTATAATCCCAAGGATAGCTTCATGCGTATTTTCAAGCATTGTATAGAGAAAATAGGTGTACAAATACGTTTGCTTCATTCCTTGCGGGAACAGGAGCGGGAGCAATACCCGCTTTATTTAGCTGCGACTGCTGATTTTTTGGCCGAGCATGCTTTTCCGGAGCCCGAGGATTCCTGTATGAGATGGTTGGATGTTTATCGCCTCCTTTGGTGGGAGCTGTTGGAGGATCAAGAGGCCAGGCTTCAGGAAGCGGCCAGGCTTCATGCGCTGTTGGACGCTCACGGGATGACGGAGGGCAAAAGAGACGTCGTGGCTATGGCAGTTGCCCATTTTGACATCATGAATGATCAGGATAAAGCAGCTATGGCATGGATCGAGCGGCACGTTGAGGACGTGGACCCAGGTATGCTGCTTGGCTATGTGCAAACGTTCCAGGACCTCGGGCAAGGAGCGAGGCTGGTTAACTGGCTTAGATGGCTGAAGCCTTATGTGCTAAGATCAGGACGAGCATACATGCAAATTTACTTGAGATATTGGGCGGCTGCGCTCGAGGTTCAAGATGTTCAAGAGGAGTGGAGGGAGCTGGCTGTCGGGCTTTTGCCTGAAAGCTACTGGGTTTATGGCAACAGCTTATTGGAGAGAGAGCTTTATCAGGAATGGGTGGATCTATGCCTGTTTATGGAATTCACTCCTCTGGAGCTGGAATCTTCCGATCTGAAGATCATCGAGGCCGAGGACCCCAGACTTCTCCTGCCATTGTATCATTATGCTGTCGAACGGTACATTCAAGAGAAGAATCGCGATTCGTATAAGCGAGCGGTGAGAATGCTGAAGAAGCTTCATACCTTGTATAAAAAGCTCAAGGAGCCCGCCCGCTGGGAGCGGTACATCAGCCACATCAGCAGACAGTATATGCGGTATCGCGCGTTTCAAGAGGAATTGCGGAAAGGAAAGCTAATCGTATGATGGAAACGCAGTTCATGAACCTCGGGTTTGCCAGGCTGCCTCATGGGGCGTTTGCCTTTTATGGCGTTACGGACGGGGGCAAGGCTATTTCGGTTGCGCAGCTCAGGAAGGCATTTTTTGCCTGGCACGCCAAATCGTTCTATGGAACTATTCTTGAAGCCGCGGAAGTGAATTCCGAGCCCGTTCTTCTGTTGACTCCCTATATGGCGCTGGACTATTTGGCGCAGCCTGCTCCTATGCTGCATGGCAGCTTAGGCTGGAACGAGGAGCTGAATATGCTGGGCAAGGCTGCCCCGCTATTGAAAGCGGCTCTTGACGCAGGTTGGTACATGCCTTCTTACGAAGACTGGAAACAGGGTCAAATAGGGTGGAAGCTGCACCTGCCTGAAGCGGAGCGGGACCGGTATGAAGCTTGCTTTCGGCAGGCGGAGGAGCTGGGAATTTCTTACCTGAGGGATTGGGTCTCGGATGCTTTGAATGATATGCTCCACAGCGAGCCGGAGGTTCTGGCTGCTTGGGAGCAGCTTAGGGAAGAGAACCCGCTGCTCCAGCTTGGAGATTTGCATGCGTCTGCACAGCCGACCTGGATGGACGAAGAGGAATGGCTGGCGATCATAGGCTGGAAGCTGGATGAGGTCCCTTTTCGGACCTGTTTGCAGTTGATTGAACCGGATCAAATTGAGGAGTGGCGGCTGCGAATTATTTTGCAGGATCAAATGGACCCTAATCGGCTCATCGAATTGAATGCGGCGGGAAGACCGGTCACAGGGTTTGTTCCTGAACCTTGGCTGCCATATATGGATAGCAGGCTGGCCAAAGATATAGCCAAATGCCTGAAAGTCGCGTCCTTGCTTGAGAATCCTGTGGAACCGGGAGCGCTGCGTGAAGAGCTTACCGATGATGAAGCCTGGACCTTCATGGATGAAGCCAGTATGCAGCTCGTACAAGCTGGAATCTCCGTATTCCTGCCCTCCTGGTGGGAGCAGCTTCGGCTCCTTAAACCGCAGCTCAAGGCTCAAATTCATTCTTCCGTAGGCGCCTCCGCCGCTAATTCAATGTTCGGGATGGACCAGCTAATGAAGTTCGACTGGAAGATTGCCGTAGGCGGGGTGAACCTGACGGAAGCCGAATTCCGGCAAATGGCGGAAGAGAAGAAGCGGCTCATGAATATAAGAGGAAACTGGGTGCAGCTCGATCCCGCTCAGCTGGAGCGGATATTGCTCGCGATGAAGCAGGTTCAGAAGAACAAGGGGCTATCCTTGCGTGAAGTATTGGAGCTGCACCTTCTAAGTGATGGCGCCAATCAAGAGAAGCCGGAGGAAGGGCAGCCAGACGATTCCGAGCGCGTTCGGATTCAAGTTGAGCTGAACAGTCACCTCATGGGCATGATGGAAAAGCTGCGCGAAACCAAGACCATCCCGCTGATCCAAGCGCCTGAGGAGTTGAAAGCGGAGCTGCGGCATTACCAGCTTGAGGGGGCTTCGTGGCTGCTCTATTTGCGCCAGTTCGGTCTCGGAGGCTGTCTAGCCGATGATATGGGGCTTGGCAAGACGATTCAATTTATCACCTACCTGCTCATGGCCAAAAAAGAAAATCGATCCACCCCCGCGCTGCTCATCTGTCCGACTTCGGTCATGGGCAACTGGCAAAAGGAGCTGGAAAAGTTCGCCCCCTCGCTCAACGTGTACATCCACTATGGTTCCGGGCGAGCTAAGGGACAACAGTTCGCGGAAGCTCTGCAAGGCGTCGATCTCGTCATCACCTCCTACACGATCTCGCACTTGGATGAAGTGGAGTTGGCTGCAGTAGAATGGGATGCCGTCTGCCTCGACGAAGCCCAAAATATCAAAAACGCTTATACGAAGCAAGCGGCTGCGATCCGTAAGCTGCCTGCTCATCAACGTATTGCCTTAACTGGAACACCGATTGAGAATCGGTTGACCGAGCTGTGGTCTATCTTCGACTTCATTAACCCGGGCTACCTGGGAAGCCTGAAGCGATTCAGCGACAAATTCGTCAAAGCCATCGAAAAGGACGGAGACGAAGCCCGAACCGCCCAGGTGCAAGCGCTCATCCGGCCGTTCCTGCTGCGCAGGGTGAAGAAGGACCCGGCCATCCAGCTGGATCTTCCGGAGAAGAACGAAGCCAAGACCTACGTGTCTTTGACCGTCGAGCAAGGCACCTTATACGAGAACGTCGTTCAGAATATGCTGGAGAAGGTCGAAACCTTAACCGGTATGGAGAAAAAAGGGCTGATTCTAGCCACGCTGACAAAGCTGAAGCAAATCTGCGACCATCCGGCGTTGTTCTTGAAGGAACCGGGCTATGGAGAGCTTACAGGACGCTCGCACAAGCTATCCCGATTGCTGGAGATGGTTGAAGAACTGCGTGAGGAAGGCGAGAGCTGCTTAATCTTCACCCAGTTCGTGGAGATGGGGCATATGCTGCAGGCTGCCATTGAGCGAGCGCGTCAAGAGCGGGTCCAATTTCTGCATGGCGGCCTCGCCAAGAGCAAGCGGGATGAGATGATAGCCCGATTTCAAGACCCAACGCTGGCGGCCGGCGAGGCTTGCAGCATCTTTATCCTTTCCCTGAAAGCAGGCGGGACAGGACTGAACCTCACCGCGGCGAACCATGTGTTCCACTATGACCGTTGGTGGAACCCTGCCGTGGAGAATCAGGCCACCGACCGCGCCTTTCGCATCGGCCAAACCCGCGACGTTCAGGTGCACAAATTCGTCACTCTCGGAACTCTGGAGGAACGAATCGATGAAATGATCGAGCGCAAACAAAGCCTCAGCCATCAAATCGTCGGCAGCGGCGAAAGCTGGGTCACCGAGATGTCGACAAACGAGCTCAGAGACTTATTTAGCCTGCGGAAGCAGTGGGTTGAGAGATAAGAGGCCCGGGGTCAGGGCGGATCTGTGGTCCGTGGTCCACTAGTTGAGCAGCAAGGAGGGTAGATGAGACTATGGTGCGGGAAAAAGGCGACGGAATTCCAAGGAAGCGGAGGACACCAGAGAGAGGTGTTGAGCCTGGGGGGAAGCCTGAGACGCAGGAGAAGGCTGAGAGGCAACCGCGCAAAGCTAAGGCCGACATCCTCGCCGCGGCGATGGCAGCCGAAGCGGCATTGTCGCCGCAGCAGAAGGGCATGTCGCCTTCCTGGCGGCGGTTTTATGCTGTAGTGCGCAAGGAGGTCGGGGAGTGAAGGGCTGCGTATCAAAGATGGAAAGAGAAATGAATGAATGGCCTATCCATAGGAGCATAGTCAAGTCCCTCCTTCTCAACATAGACTAAAGGACATGTGAGAAATAGGAAGGAAGTGGGACCATGGCCAAAAATCGAAGAAAGCATGCGACGAAAGTTCGCTCCGCCGCCGCACATAAATCTCTCCAACCTGCCGCACTGCTTCATTCTTTCATAGGCATGCCGGTGTGTACGGTGCTGAAGGATGGAAGCTTTTACTATGGAATCGTGAGAGAAGCAGACGGAGAAGAGGTCGTGCTTCAAGGCTTTCAGGGGGAACGTATACTCGACAAAGACCCTGCAAAGGCAAAGGCGCAAATAGCTTCATTGGGCGGCTTAGGCGGTATGTTAGGAGGTTTAGGCAGTGTTGCGAGCGGACTGGGCGGTCTCGGCGGCCTATTCGGCGGAGGGGCAGCAAAAGGCGCCGCAACCGGCGGCGGCTTCAGCTGGAGCAGCATCGGCAAGTGGATGCGCATTGGCATGGGCATGATCTCCTTCGTTATGCCGCTGCTAAAGAATTTCTCAATTTAAATCAAATCGAAGAGCCATCCCGGTTCGTCTCCAGCGGGCCTTTACAACCTCCTATCGAACGTGGTTTACTGTCTGTAGACTGCACGAAAGGTAAGGAGTGTTTGCGAATGTTGGAGGAATTGGTCGAAGCCGCCACGAACGGGGATTTGGATACAATGCGGCTTATCCTGCAAAAGGAACCGGAATTGATCAGCGCTACGATGCCGGATGGCAGAAGCACGCTGACGGCAGCGCTTTATTATGGCAGACAGGATGTCGTGGAATTTTTGCTGGAGCTGGGCGTTCCCGTAACCGTTCATGAAGCGGCGGCATTAGGGGATCAGGACACCTTGGCTTACATGCTGGAGCAGGTTCCCCGATTGATTACTGAAGTAAGCTTTGACGGGTGGACGCCGCTGCATTTGGCTTGTTTTTTTGGCGGGTATGAAGCAGTCAAGCTATTGCTCGAACGCGGAGCGGATGTCAATGCCCGCTCGAGCAACCGGACGGCCAACATGCCGATCCACTTGGCGGCTGCGGGGAAACGTACAGCGATCGTGGAACTTCTCCTCGAACAAGGAGCCGATCCGAATGCGCAGAAGCATGGCGGTTCTACGCCTCTCCATCAGGCCGCCGACAATTTTGATATCGGCATGATCGAGCTGCTGCTCCGATACGGGGCAGACCCGAACTTGCCGCAAGAGGACGGTAGAACGCCCCGTGGGCTTGCCGAGGAGAAAGAGTATACGGACATTGTGGAAGTCTTCCGGCGTCATAGCCAGTGAAACAAGAGACCGATCGGACATCATCGATCGGTCTTTTTGCTCGATAGCATGCGTTATCCGATATAAATCATCATATTATCCATTATTTGGGTGGCTTTTCACTGGTTCGGACGTTGATATGATGTATGATATCGGGAAGTTGGTCTTCTGGTGCGGTCTCGGAGCTAATACGATTAAAAATATCATATATAAGCATTCTGCTCCAAATATTCAACCAGCTGTTTGATAGAATCTTCTATACTTTGCTTGTCGGTTTCAATCACGATTTCCGGCGTCATGGATTCTTCGTACGGGGCGGAGATGCCGGTAAACTCTCGGATTTCCTGTGCGCGCGCTTTTTTGTACAGACCCTTCGGGTCTCTCTTCTCGCATTCCTCCACCGAGCATTTCACATACACCTCGATGAAATCTCCTTGCGGCAGCATGGCTCGGGCCATTTCCCGATCATCCCTGTACGGAGATATGAAAGCGGTAATCGTAAAAAGGCCCGCGTCCACAAACAGCTTGGCCACTTCGCCAATGCGCCGGATGTTCTCTTTGCGGTCCTCAGGGCTAAATCCAAGGTCCTTATTAAGCCCGTGCCGGACATTGTCCCCATCCAATACATAAGACCGTATGCCGCGTTGATACAAATATTTATCCAACTCGTTGGCAAGAGTGGATTTTCCGGATGCGGATAGCCCGGTCAGCCAAAGCACACAGCTTTTATGTTGATTTAGCGTGCGCCGATCCTCCACCGTAACCCGCGGCTGATGCCAGAACACTTGTGCTTGGTTGTCGCTCATGTCCAATGTCCCCCCTATTCAAGCTAGTTTGCATCTACACTTAATAACCCTTGAATCTCGTCCTTCTCCTTCGGGTCTTTGGCTATTAACTTTTCATAAAGAGCGGTATCATTCTGATTTTGCTTTTGCAGGGCAGCAAGATACCATCTGGCTATCATTCTATTCGCGGCATTGTCAAATTGGTCGTTCACGTAAGCTTTTAACTGATTGCTTGCAGCAGCATAATCTCCGTGCAAATATTCGATTTGGCTCCAGCTCAAAGCGATGTTAGGAGTCACATTAAACGCACGACCCTGACCCTGCTCCTTCGGCAGAGCTTCCAATTCCTTCATTTTGACCATAATCGCATTGAGCAATTCAGCAGCAGCCTTCCGGTTTGCGTCCATAGTCTGGGGATTCTTTTCCGTCTTCGCTTGATTGAACAGCTGAGCCCTTAGAGCCATGCTCTCTTCATAGAGCGTAATGTCCCAAGGAAAGTTGGGAATTTGCGCTGCAGCATAGTCGGAGGCCTCTTTAATCTGTCCCTTGATTTTGTATGCGTTTATTTGTTGAGCGACTAGTTGGCGGTTATAGGGTTCCGCTTTTTGCAATTCGGCCAAAAGACCCTGGGCTTCCGTAAAGAACTGCTCATTTTTGGTCTGGTTATAGACCTGGAATTGAATAGCCACCTTTTGCAAAACGTAACTAGGATGGTTCGGATGCAGGTTAATGGCCTCGTTCAAGGGCTTGATGACTTCGATGTAATCGTTGCTCTTCGCGCTGATTTCCTTCGTTTCCGCAAAAGAACTGTTGGCGCTCAGTATTCTCACCGAAATAAAGAACATGGTGATGGATAAAACGAGCAGAAGGGCAGGGAAAGTCTTGTTAACGACCGGTTTATCCAAGTCCCACTTGAATGGGGCATCTCCCGTTCTTGAAACCATCGCCCCCATGCACAGGAAAACGAGAATGCCTAAATAAACATAGCTTAAGTCAAAATCGATGATACTATGAATAAGCAGAGAAATCGCTACAATGAAGTAAATGAAATGCGAGTCACCCGAATGGTCGGATTTTCTCCCATAGCTTCGAATGAATGTGTAAAACACATAGGCAAGGAAAGCAAGGAAGACGAGCAGCCCTACTAGCCCGACTTCAACCAAATACTGCAGGAAAAAGTTATGTGCCTGCCGGCTCACATAAGGGTTGTTCTGATACTTCTCGTATAGGGCAGACCAAGCACCGCCACCGGCGCCGAATAAAGGATAGTCCTGAAACAACTTCACGGCGTCTTTATAGAAAGTGCCTCTTTCCAGAACGCTGTGCTGGGCGAAGTTGATGTTTTCCAAGCGGTTTTTCACATTCTCGGGAAGCAGATTCGAAACCGGCGTATCGGCAAAAAGCAATGCAGATCCAAGAACGCCGATAAGAATGGCGGCAACCGGCACAACCCTATTAGTAAATTTCTTTCCGTTATAACGCTCCAGCTTCGCTTCCAGTAGAGGAAATACATATTTTTGAATCGCGATCGCAATCAAAGCCAGCACTAGAGATACGGAGATCAGCAGCAGCCAGCTGCTTCCGGATACAGATGCCGTATATTGCGCGTTCAGTTGAATCCCGGCATCCGTTATTTTTTGCAAAATCACAAAAGAAGCAATAAAAGCAAGCCCGGTATGAAAAAGGAATACAATCTGCCGGCTCAGTTTTTGAAAGAGTAATATAATTAAAAGGATAAAAGGAATCACTACAATCGCGCCGCGGGAGAGCGTCAAGAAGAAAGAGACGATAATGGGAACGAGAAACAGGGCATTGATCCCGATGGCGTACCATTTCTTAGACGTAGACACCAAGAACAGAGCGGCAAACAATAAGGCAATCAGGTAGGCGGCATAGGAGTTCGCATATTGAAAAACCGAAGTCAGACGCAGGCCATTGGCATCGGTCATCACCGCATCGCGGTAAACGCCATTGTCAATGCTGGCAAACCACCCTACCAAACTGCCCGCCAGCTTGCCGTTGCCAAGCCAATTCATCAGGCCGAACAGCACAATCACATATCCGGAACCGAGTAAACCCGTGGACAAAATCGAATTTCCAAGCGGATTCTTCGCCAAATAACTCCCTAGCATAAAGAAAGCGGCATACATGATTTGTATGTAAAGCATATTGGTAGCGCTATAAGAAGACGCAGCAGGTATCAGAGCGACGAGATAAGTGAGGGGCAACAATAAAACCGCAACACTGAGGGTATCTCTATGATTCTTCCATTTCCAAACAAAAAAGAAATAAACGGAAATTAGAAATAGAATAATCGAAGACCACACCAGCGAGGAGTAAATAGGGCGTTCAAAATCAATCGTATTCCCATTAAAAAGAGCCTTTTGAAACGGCGACCAAAACATAAACACAAGCACAAAACCAATGAGAACCCAGTAAACAATCGACTTTCGCTCAGCCAGCACCGACGGGTCAACTTTTTCTTTTTTTATCATCCGTATAGTTCCCTTCCTTCCCGAAATTACGACAATATCTTACCATAAGCGGGGAAGGAAGCCAATTCATGATTTTTCCACAGTTGTCGGATATAGTCGTGGGGTAGTATTTGATGAGTAAGAATGATAGAATTATTTTTGGACAAGATTCGGCAAATGTTGCTGACAAATTGATATGTTTAAAAATTTAGATAAGGGACTGTTTCTCTTGGTTGTAATCTCAAGATACAAGGGTTCATATCTAGGAATCCTTTGGTCTTTTATTATTCCATTATTAATGTTGATCGTTAACACTCTTGTATTTAGTCAAATTTTTTGTATTAATAAACGAAGGTGGACAAGCTTTTATGAGTTTATTAAAAGGATATATTTCGCCAGGAAGCTACTTCATTCAACATAGAAAAATGATCATGGAGTTGTCGAAAACAGATTTCAAGAAGAAATATTTAGGATCCTATTTAGGTATTTTTTGGGCCTTCATTCAACCTGCTTTTACAATTCTGATTTTTTGGTTTGTTTTTCAAGTTGGTTTTAAATCCGCACCAGTGGATAATTTTCCGTTTGTATTGTGGTTGGTAACCGGAATGGTCCCCTGGTTTTTCTTTTCAGATTCGGTGTCCAATAGTACGACTTCAATTATAGAAAATACTTTTTTGGTAAAAAAAGTTGTCTTTAGGGTAGATTTGCTTCCAATTGTAAAAATCGTATCTGCGTTATATATTCATGTATTTTTTGTAGCAGTTTTATTTCTGCTTTTTATCTTTTATGGATATTATCCGAATTTATATAACTTTCAAATATTTTATTATGTAATTGCAACAATCCTTTTAGTACTTGGGCTATCGCTAATTACTTCTTGCTTGGTTGTATTCTTGAAAGACATTGGACAAATCGTCGGAATCACTTTACAGTTTGGATTTTGGTTATCCCCCATCTTTTGGTCTATTCGGATGATACCGGAGAAATTTCATATTCTGATTTATTTAAATCCGATGTTTTATATTGTTGAAGGATACAGAAACACTTTTGTTTATCATCGATGGTTTTGGGAATTTCCATATATGACCTTATATTATTGGTTGTTTACGATATTGGTATTGGTTACTGGCGTATATCTATTTAAAAAATTGCGACCTCATTTTGCGGATATGTTATAGGAGGAAGAGTGATGGGGGAAATAGCAATTAAAGTAGACAACGTTTCTAAAATATATAAGTTATATTCGAATCCTTTGGATCGTTTGAAAGAATCCGTCAGTGTAACTAGACGGAAATACCATAATGAATTTGTGGCATTAAATTCTATCTCCTTTAGCGTAACCAAAGGGGAGACTATTGGGATCATCGGAAAAAACGGCTCCGGAAAATCAACTTTATTGAAAATGATAACCGGGGTTCTTACTCCGACATCGGGTCATATCCAAGTTAACGGCAAAATTTCTTCATTATTGGAGTTAGGCGCGGGGTTCAATCCGGAATTTACAGGTATTGAAAATGTTTATTTGAATGGTGCAATTTTAGGATACAGTCGGCAGGAAATGGATCAGAAAATGGATGAGATACTTTCTTTCGCAGACATTGGTGATTTCGTACACCAACCTGTGAAAACCTACTCAAGCGGAATGTATGTCAGGCTTGCCTTTGCGGCCTCCATCAGTGTGGAGCCGGACATCCTTATTGTTGACGAAGCATTAGCTGTGGGAGATATATCATTTCAAAACAAATGTTTCAGAAAATTTGAAAGTTTGAAGGAAGCCGGGAAAACAATTATTTTTGTGACCCATTCCATGGATTTAATGGCCCGTCATTGTGATCGTGCAATTTTGATTCAGACAGGAAATATGCTCGCTGACGGAAAGCCGAAGGATGTTATTAACCTTTACACAAAAAGCATGACTAGTTCAAATAATATGGAGAATCTTTTGCATAATGTTGGTAAAGCAAGCGACATGAAGGCCAATAATGAATCAAATGAAGGACAAATCGAATCGAATTCATTTTTTACAAGTCATACTTTGGAAAACTTCCACAATCGGAAAAGCTATAACAGTAGTGAATTCAGATGGGGTAATGGCCGCGGGAAAATTTTAGATTACTTGTTGGTCGCTGACGGTAAGAACGATCCACCAATTGTTTATACAGGACAGCGAATAGATCTATATGTAAAGTATTTGTTTTCTCCAAATATCGACAATATAATCGTTGGGCTAGTTTTAAAGACTCTGGATGGAGTCGTTATTTTTGGACAAAACAGCGAACATGTCGGAATGAAAGTAGCAACAGAATCGTCGGATTCCGTTTGTATAATAAAATTCAGTTTCGTTAACCAACTAACCAGCGGGAAGTATTTGATTTCAGTTGGATGCTCGGAACAATTATACGATGATAACAACAAGGCGTTTGCAATTGACAGGAGAAATGATTCAATCATTTTAAATGTTATTAATAGTATGGGATTGGTTGGAATAATGGATCCTCAAATGATAATTGAACAAATGAAAAAGAGGGATTAGAGATGAAGATTAATCTTGGTTGCGGATTGGCTTTAAAGGAAGGGTACGAAAATGTTGATATAATTGACTATCCGGGTGTCATTAAAGTAGATATGCTCGACTACTTAAAGGGTCTGCAATCGGATACGGTATCTGAAGTGTTTTCCAACCATGCTATGGAACACATCTCTAGGGGGAAATTTTTATCTGTTTTTATAGAAATTTTACGGGTTTGCAAAAATGGTGCTTTGATAGAACTCTTCTTGCCTTACTATACACAAGGCGTAAATTTGGCGAATCCATACCACCTAAATATTTTTAATGAACACACTTTTAGATTTTTTTGCAAGGATCGGGAAGATAAAAACACCGTGCTAGAAAAAGAAGCTTTGATACAAACGTACTCGTTTGGGTTGTATCACAGTGCCAATGAAGCTCAACTTCCGGGTACCGTGGAAATCTTGTCTATCCATTATTCTTATTTTGATTGGTTAAATGATAAATCTGAAGAAGAAAAATTATTCGCAAGAATGCATTATTTTAATACTGTTAAAGAATTTCATATTAAGATGAAGGTGATCAAATAATGGAAAGGGAATTCCTATTAATCACATCGCCTAATAACGGCGGTCTCATAGCAATTGATGGGGATGAATTGAAAATTATTGATCATGCTTCATCGACGGGTTTGTGGATTAAAAGCGACTCGATTATTAGATCCGTACAGCATGAAAACAGGTCGGAAATTATAGTATACCACGATGATGGAAGCCATCAATCTTTTCTTAATCAAAAGATCTCGGATATTCATGATTTGTTATTTTACAAAGATAAACTGTATGTTGTTTCAACCGGTACCAATGAAGTAGTTGTACTGTCCCCGAACGGAAAGATTCAGAAAACATATATGTTTCCGGGAAACGGTGATGCGTGGCATTTAAACTGCTTAGACATATGGGATGAGAAAGTAGTCGTTTCCGCGTTTGGGGAGTTTTTCGAACACAGAGGGTTCAAAGGAAAGACATTAACCAAAGGTTTTATTTTTGAATTGGAAAGCGGATTGAAAGTATGGGAAAATCTCTCTCAACCTCACTCGCCTAAGCATTACGAGAATGTTAATTATGTGTGTGATTCTGAAACAAAAAGATTGCTGATAAAAGAGAATGGAAACATCAATGAAGTTCATTTTGAGGGGTACACACGAGGCTTAGCGGTTAACGAACAGTATATTTATTTAGGCATTAGCAAATCGAGAAATATAAAGGTTGCCCATAATTGCAAAATAATGGTCCTTGAAAAAGAAACGCTAAACATTGTTCGGGAAATTGAACTTCCCTTTAACGAAGTTTATGATATCCGCCTTGTCGATGCTTCTTTTCTAAACAAATTTGACTTATCAAGTCCTTTTTTGTATGTGAATGAGTTAAAAAACGAATTGATGGAAAAAGACAATATCATCATATCTCAGGAAAAAAACATTCAAGAAGTTTCATCTTGGAGCATTGCATTAAATAAAGAAAAGAACGAAAAAGAAGAGCAAATAAAATTATTAACGAATCAAATTCAAAATCAAGAAGACCAGATCGAATTAAAATCAAAAGAGAATCGGATGCAGGAAGAGAAGAGAGGGTTATTAGAACAGCAGATCGAATCTCTTTCAAAAGAAAATCGAATGAAAGAAGAAAAAATAGCACTAATAGAGCAGCAGGTTAAATCGGAACTGCAAAAAATCGATCACTTTAGACAATCGATGATAAAACAAGAAAAAATGCATGAAACGGTTAAAAGAACGACCGATATCCAATTGCACTCATTACTTCAGGTTGACACCGAATTAAGAAGGCTGCAGGAAACCAAAGCTTGGAAGGCCCTGCTGCTTCTAAGGCGGGTTAATCATCAGTTGTTGAAAGGAACAACTGCGGAACGGAAGAAATTTTTCAAGTATGTAAAAAATAAATTATTAAAAAGGCCGATTTCCAAAGAGTTGGAAATGTCTCAATTCAATCCGATCCAACCCGTTAAGATCAATAAATTTGAGGAAAATTTTCTCGAAGCAGCTGATTCGTCCCACCTTGAAGGGGGAACATCTTTATTCCTTGAAGATATTGGTTTCGTTAAATATAATACGTCTGATGGTTACGATGTCTTTAGATTTCCGGTAATTGATTGGGATTTTCGTTGGCAGCGCCCACAGCAAATATCCGTTGAGTTTGCAAAGGATGGTCACAGGGTATTCTATATTTCTCTTGATGTTGACATTATTTCGAATGAAAATGCAACATTTGAAGAAGTTTCACAAAAAGTGATTATTAAAAAATTACAGAAAAACGTATGGGGTATAAAACTTTGCTCGTACAAACGGTTTGATCCGTATCAAGACATAATTACCGATTCTATAAGCATGAAATATCTTCAATGGTCCATTCAGCATGTAAAACATAAATTCAGCATAGGCCAATCGATCTCAATTATAGATTTACCTTTTTGGGCACCATTGGTCAACAGCATTGAAAATACCAAAATTATTTATGACTGCATGGATGATCATACCGGATTTAATACAAATTCAACGGAAATGCTCTCTGCCGAACATCAATTAATCAGATCTGCGGATTTGTTGGTAACAACTTCACAGCGATTGTATGAAAATTTGAAATCCGAAAATCAACTGACGAAGCTCATTCGCAATGCGGGTGAATACCAACATTTTTCCCAGAGACCGATCGAACTTGCACCAGAATTGAAGAATTTAAAAGGCTATGTAATCGGCTACTATGGTGCGATTGCCGAGTGGTTTGATATCAAGCTGATTGAGAATTTGGCGAAGAGAAATAGAGAATGGACATTTGTACTCGTTGGAAATACCTTCGGATGCGATATTTCAAACGTTGAATCTTTAACAAATGTCATTTTCACCGGGGAAAAACCATATTCCGAGCTGCCTTCGTATTTGTATGTATTTGACCTTTGTTTAATACCTTTTATTGTTAATAATTTAACCTTAGCTACGAATCCCGTAAAAGTCTACGAGTACCTCGCGGCAGGAAAACCTATCGTATCTTCCAAACTTCCTGAATTGGAAATGTTGTCTGATTTGGTAAAGACAGCCGGGACATACGAAGAGTTCGAATCGACCATTAAACAGTCACTTAATGAAAAAAATGATAAATCGATAAATGAACGTAAAGAATTTGCATCTAGAAATACTTGGCATGACCGCTATTTAGAACTAAAAAGCACTATAGATACAAACTTCTTCCCTAAGGTCAGCATTGTAATTGTCACGTATAATAATTGGTCCTTTACCAAGCAGTGCCTGGATAGTCTTTTTATGAATAATGATTATCCAAACACAGAAATTATCGTCGTTGACAATGCTTCACAGGATGAGACGCGGATTCAGCTTTCCCGAATACAAAAATCTAACCTTAAAGTCATTCTTTCCCCGAAAAATACCGGTTTTGCAGGAGGAAACAAAATCGGCTGCCAAGCAGCAACAGGCGAATATATTATTTTGCTCAACAATGACACTATGGTTCCTAAAGGTTGGATTGAAAGGTTAATTGGACCGTTAAAATTGAACAAAGATATAGGGATGGTAGGACCTGTCTCCAACTCCGTTGGCAATGACCAGACTTTGGATCACTTTATCGGAGATCCGCTTAACGGGCCGAATGAATTGTGGTTAAGTTATTTCTATAAATTTTATAAAGGAAGAATTCGTTATACGGAGATGCTTGGATTTTATTGCGTTGCCATGAAACGGGAAGTTTATGAAAAAGTAGGCAACCTTGATATTGCTTTTGGGATAGGTATGTTTGAGGATGATGACTATTGCGAAAGGGTTAAACAGCATGGATATAGGCTAGCAATTGTGGAGGATGCGTTTGTATATCACCATGGTAGCGTCAGTTTCAAAAAAATGGAGGACGCTAAATACAGAGCTTTATTCGAAAAAAATAAAATGTATTTTGAAAAAAAATGGGATAAGCAATGGTCTATGCCTAATCCACCGGCTTCTATTTTCTTTGATGCGATGGATTCGGAAACTGTAACAAAAAAGTTGAAGTCCGTTAATCGCCCGAAAATCTTAGTTTTCGGTCCGAAGCAATGGGATTCCGAAGCAGTTCGTTTACAAGAAATCATTTTTGCATTAAGTTCGGAAAAAGAGCCACCGTTAATAGTGACAAATATTCATCATTTCATGGGGGAAGATGTTGTAGGTACCCGGAAGGCCGGACCTTATTTATATATTACAAACCGGATCGATCTTTTTGAAAAGGCTCACTTTGATGCAATTCTTTATTGCGGAGATCATGAATATCATAAGGAATTTCATTCGAATCATGTGATGATCGATAGATTTTCCTACCCCAACGATTCATCCTTTAACTCAATAAAACATGATGTTGTCATAGAAAATAAGTATCAGATTTTGGAAATATTAAACTCTAAGTTAGCGTATAAACAGGTTTAATAAAATAAAACCATATTTTACCATGTATAGATTAAGGCGGGGATCATTATTATGCATAAATTATTAATGTTAATCAGATCTCCGAAAAATCTAGTTCGAAAACTGTTGCATCGATTATTAAATGAAAGGCAAAAATTAAAATTATTGTCTTTCCCCGATGAACTAACTATCAAAGGGAAAATCGCAGAAATTGCTAGTACATCAAAAAATAATACCGTGTTCTTATTTCCGGCACCATCCTGTCCTTGGGGTTATATGTTTCAACGGCCGCAACAGCTTGCCAAGGCCATAGCCAAATTCGGCTATCATGTGATCTACATGGTAGACACTTCGTTTCCCGGAATGCCGGATTGGGGTGTGAGAGGTGTGAAGGAAGTTGAAAAAGGTGTCTTTCTGTATAACGATGGAAAAAGCGGGAGTATATTGTTTGAGAATTTTCAAGGGAAAAATCTGGTCATATGGCAATATTGGCCTCACCAGCAAGAAATGTTGTCATCCATAAATTACTCAATTCGTACTATAAAAATTTACGATTGTATTGATCATTTAAACACTTTTATTTCTTATCCGACAATGTTGGATGATTTTCAAACTGCCATCACAGAGGCGGATTTTGTATTAGCGACGGCAAAAGGCATATATGAGGAAGTTGTCAAAATGAGACCGGATTGTAGGTTGGTTCAAAACGGAGTGAGCACGGATGATTTTCATCCTATTAAGGAAGAATCATTGGAACAAATTTCTCAAATCCGATCAAAGTCAGACATAATTATTGGATATTATGGTGCAATCGCAGACTGGTTTGATTTTGAGTTAATCGATTGGATTGCCAATAAAAATCCGGGCTGGACATTTCTCATCGTCGGAGAAGTCTATCCAAGTGTTCAGACGGAGGTAAACAATATAAAGAAACGAAAAAATATTGTTATGCTGCCTAGATTGCCCTATTCCGACATTCCTAAGTTGCTTTTAAATTTCGATGTGGCGATTATTCCGTTTGTTATTAATGAGATCACTTTAAATACTTCCCCGGTTAAAGTCTATGAATATATGGCTGGAGGGAAGCAAGTTGTAACTACTGATTTACCCGAGGTCAGAGATTTACCTGGTGTACTTACCTCACAAAACCGTGAAGAATTTGAATCCATGTTAAAAAGAGCGATAGCTTCAAAAGATCAACAAGAAGTTAAAGAATTACTTTTAACAAGCGCTAAGAAGCATAGTTGGACAAACAGGGTTCGAGAAGTCATACATCTTATCGAACAGAGGCAGGAATGAATGAAAAAGATTTTAATTTTCGATCGAATGGATTCGAAAAAATTTCCAGGCGGGGATACAGTACAAATAAGCGCTATTGCTAATTATTTAAAAGAAAAGGGTCATGATGTCAAAATAACATCTGATCTTTTTACTGATCTCACGGATATGGATGTTGTATTCATATTTAACTTGACTAATCCGATTGAAGCTTACCTCCAAGCAAAGATAGCAAATAAATATGAAAAACCATTCATTCTATTTCCTGTTTATTGGAATTTGGATGAATTAAAAATTCCGTATTGGTCTTACAAGTCAATTTTGAAAAATATACTTCCAAACTGGGTTAAAAGTTTAATCCGTTCTCTCAATTTTGGGTTTTCCCATAAAGCTATATTGAAAAAATTAAAAATTTCAAACTTTCAGTTTTGTAGTTCCCGAAAAATGACCCAATATACATTAGATCACGCAAAATATGTTTGTCCAAATTCAGAAGCTGAGTTAAATTATCTTTTAAGTGAATTTCCTATAGAGGGTTTGAAAGAAAAATGTCGAATTGTATTTAACGGGGTCGATTACAAAAAGGTGAAAGATTCATTAAGCTACAACGAACGGTTAAAAACTGACCTTCCTGAAAGATATATTTGCTGCATAGGCGGTATTGGCCCGAGAAAAAATCAGTTAAATTTAGTTAAAGCCTTTAACGGTTTTTCTAATACCAGCTTGTTAATAATTGGTCGGGTTGCAAGAAAGCATGAAACTTATTTTGAAAAGGTAAAGAGGGTAGCCGGAAAGAATGTAATATTTCTTGATCATGTTCCTCAGCATGAAGTTTTCAAAATTATGGCAAACAGTATAGGCCATATTCAACCGAGTTATATAGAAACTCCTGGACTTGCTTCTTTAGAAGCAGCTTCGTTGGGGCGTCCGATTGTAGTTTCGGATGTCCCGCCTGTAAAGGAGTATTTTCAAAAAGATGCTTTATATTGTAATCCTTACGAAATAAAATCTATTAGAAGGTGCATAGAAAAATTAATTGCAATGCCGACACAAAGCAACAAAAAATTGCAAGACAATATCAGGGATCAGTATGATTGGTCTGTTGTTTTAAAAAAAATTGACTCTTTACTTTAAAAAAGAAAGAGTTTTGTAATTATTTTTTTGGAGGTGAGTTTTATGAAAATACTAATAATTATACCAGCCTATAATGAGGAACAAAATATTTCAAATTTAATCAAAGATTTATTAAAGTATGATGAGTATAGAATTGACATTCTTATTATAAATGATTGCTCTACGGATGATACTTCTACCATTTGTAAGCATTTCGGAGTTAAAGTCATAGATCTTCCATGTAATCTAGGGATTGGTGGTGCGGTACAGACAGGGTATAAATATGCTTATAAAAATAATTACGATATTGCGATTCAGGTCGATGGAGACGGTCAACATAAACCTATCTATTTAGGAAGATTGATAATCCCAATTGTTAATAGATCAGCAGATATGGTCATTGGTTCACGTTATATTGAAAAGAAAGGATTCCAATCTTCTTTGCTGCGAAGGATAGGTATACAATACTTTAGTCGTTTGATTCAATTTTTAACAAGACAAAGAATTTCTGATCCTACCTCTGGGTTTAGGGCATGTAATTCCAAGGTTATAGAATTATTTGCTCATCGTTATCCGAGAGATTATCCGGAACCAGAGTCGCTTGTATATCTTAAACGGAATCAAGTGTCCATAATGGAAGTTCCGGTTGTGATGCAAGAGAGAATTAACGGTAAATCATCCATTAATTTGACAAAGTCTATTTATTATATGATTAAAGTATCTCTAGCTATTATTATTGATCGGTTAAGAAAACATGTGGTGTAACTTCATTTAAGGGGTAATTATGGTTCCTTTCAAACTACAAATTATTTTAATGCTTTTTTCATTATCGATCTTGTTTATGATCATTAATATGATCCGTAGATACAGTTTGGAACTCAAGTATTCTTTATTATGGTTTGGATTAAATTTATTAATTATTGTATTAATTATGTTTCCTGATTTATTGGCTTTATTTTCACTACTGATAGGGATTGAAACCCCTTCTAACACCCTTTTTTTATTTGGTATTTTTGCATTATTCGTAATTGTATTTAGTTTAACTGTGGCCTTATCGAGATCCTCAAATAAAATCAAAGAAATGACACAAGAAATCGGATTATTGAAACAACAATTCGAAGATTTGAATAAGAAAAATATTAATAATTGAGATTGAAGACTTTAGTCCATCGGATGGTGTAAACATTATGTCTAATGAAGAACTAATAAAAATAATAGATCAAATGAATGAAGAACAATTTTTTAATTTATGCGAAGAATTTTTTGATATTCTTTCAATAAAATATATGAATAGGGTACCAGGGATTTACCATCCAAATAATCAAATTGTTGAAATTGCTCAAAAAAAAGGACTTGTTTGTTTGCCGATACATTTTTATTCCCCTGTACCTACTAAAGATGAAATACGTAATTACAACGCACGGAATTATAGTACCCAAGGGATTAATTGGAACGATACCGTTCAGTTGAATTACCTCTATAAAAGCAAAGAAATTCAAGAAGATCTTATATACACTTCAATAAGTAAACAAAATGTTTTTGATTTTTTTTGGGATAATGGTGCGTTCTCACATTCCGATGCTGCTTTTTATTATTCCTTGATACAGTTGGTACAACCAAAAAGAATTATTGAAGTAGGCGCAGGTAATTCTACAAAATTAGCGATCAACTCTTTATTAAAACTCCAGAGAAATGTAAGTCAAATTCTTTCAATAGTTGAGCCTTATCCATCGGATGATTTATTAAAATGTGCAGAAAAATATGATATAAAAATCATCGACTCTAAAATTCAGGACGTATCTATAGATATTTTTGAACAGCTTAAAGAAGATGATATCATATTTTATGACGGTTCTCATGTTTCTAAGTACGGTAGCGATGTAAATTATTTTTTGTTCACTATATTACCAATTTTAAATAAAGGTGTGTTTGTTCATATTCATGATATCTTTTTGCCTGATGAAATGCCAAAAAAATGGGTAGATGAGCTAAATCTCTATTGGAACGAGCAGTATCTTTTACACGCTTTTTTAATGTATAATCAGGACTTTGAAATTATTTTCTCCTCAATGTATTTATCTTCAAAATATAAAAAAGAAATGGACGAAGCGTTAACTTCACCCTTAAGGTATAAGGGTAATGGTGGAGGAAGCATTTGGTTAAGAAAAAAATGAATGTAAGGGAATCTCAGATGATAATATTAAAATTGCTGAATTATGCTCGAAATAATTTAATTAAAATAATGCTTTTGTTATTAACATTAGAAACCTTATATTATAACATAATATATGATATTTTATTAATTGTCCTATTATTTCTGACATCATTATCAATTGGAACTTTTATACGAATTAAATTAAAATTAGTCGATACTTTTCTTGTTCAAACCGTTATTGGTTTAGGTTTCTTGGGTGTGATTTTGTGGTTGAGCACCTTGATTAATATTCATAATAGATCATTTTATATCTTGATTTCGATTTTATTAATTGTTTTAAGATATAAAATCCTTTTGAATAGACTAAAGAAAATAATAAGAATATTTGTGTACATTGAAAAACACCGTAGATTTGATTTTTTTGTAGTTATACTTTTTTTAATTTTCTACATTATAGTTGCTTCGTATCCAATTTGGCAATTTGATTCGCTTGCAAAACATGTCGCTATTCCGTATAAAATGCTAACCCAAGCTAATTGGGATTATAATGTAATTGAGTTCGTAGGATATGGTGATTTTGCACTTTTAGTGCATAGCGTGTATCTATATTTAATGGCTCTTGGTGGCACAAAATCCCTTGTGTTATTTAACACAATTGTTTCATTTGTGATACTCTTTTTATTAATAAGAATATCTAGATCTATTTATAAATCTCAATTTGTAATATTAGCTATAATATTCTTATATCTCTCTACACCATTAATTTTTACTTTATCTACAAGTCTATATGTAGATATTCTGTCTCCGTTATTTATTTTATCAGTGGTTCTAATCGTTACTTATTTTAACCAGGTTCAAATTTATAAGAATATATTCATCATTTCTTTTTTAATGGGTTCTGCTTTTTTTGCAAAACAAATGGCTATGTTTATGATTGTTCCTATATGTTTAGTAATTATTTATAAAATAATAATTTATTATAGAGATAAAAAAATGAAATTTTCTGTAATTTTTAGAACATTTATTGTATCATCAATATTATTTTTTATACCATTTTTGCCTTCTATGATAATTGTCTGGTATAAGACAGGAAATCCGCAATTTCCTTATATGAATGATTTATTTAAAAGTCCATATTTTACTCAAGATGTTTTTGTTGAACCGTTTAGCGAAAATCCATTAGGGCTTAATATTAATTCTTTATATTCTATTGTGTTTCATACTAGTAAAAATATTGAACTTGCTGACGGCGGGTTAGGATATTTTCTGTTGTTGATTGTATTAGTACCATTATCTTTGTTTTTCTTCAAAAATAAAAAAATTTTTATTTTAACTATATTTGTACTCTTATCCTATTTTATAACATCTCAATTCACAGTAAATATTCGTTATTTCATAGGAAGTATTATATTGTCAATTATTCTATGCGTATTCATAATTGATTTATTAACTAGGCAAATTAAGAATAAATATTTATATTCTCTTATAACAACATTTGTTATTTTAATTCTTGTTATTCCTAATATATTATTTATTTTTAATTCATCCAACTACTGGGGATTTAAGAGAGAGATGCTTAAACCACATAATGAATTTATTCTAAATCCCAACGAGATATTACTTGATTCTATAAACAAAAAAAACGTCAGAGTTCTATCGAATAATGATGTATTCAGGGGCACTTTTCAAGGGCAATTTTTTACCCTCACTTGGTATAACAATTACTTGGTAAACAAAATAATTCAAATGGAAGTAACATTAAGTGATTTCATTAGTGCTTTTGATTATTATCTAGTTAATAAACAAAGGCCGGAACTTTATCCGGAGTATTTTTCGTTAAAAAACAATGAAATGAAAAATAAATTAATAATGTTTAATGAGTCTAGTACACATATTTTGTATAAAATTAATAAAGAGAAATCTATTATAAAAGAACAATTTCTCTCTCCGGTAAACGTTACTGTATCTAACCCGGAAGTAAGAGTATTTGAAAATAATTTTAAAAATTACAAGATTAAATTAGAAATCGAAAAGCAAAGTGATGAAAAAAAACAATGGGGTAGGTGGCAAATTAACTGGGTGGATGAAAAGGGAGCTTTTATTTCTACATCCCTTATTCCTTTTGAGGTTAAAAAAGGCAGAGAATTTTATACATCTCCTATAATTGAAAATGTGCCGACAAATGCTAAAATAGGACACTTATTCTTAAATAGTCATGATGATTCTCAAGTTCAAATACTTTCATTTGAGTTGATAGGAGAACCTGAAGATTTTATCGATAAGGAAATTCGAAGTTATAATAGCAAATGGCCAAATAATAAAAATATGTTTTCAATCTTAGAAAGTAAAAAGGAATAATATAATATGAAAGTTTATTTTTTTATAGTTGTAACTATAATATCCACAGTAGCAAGTCAACTGCTTTTTAAAAAGGGGGCAATGAATTTGCCTCACCTTGTTTCTTCGGGAAATTGGTTTTATGTAGTTAGAAGTGTCTTATTAAATGTATTTATTCTCGGTGGGTTAATGTTTTCTGTAATATCCATTTTTAGTTGGATGATTGCATTGTCTAAAGTTAAATTAAGTTATGCGTATCCATTTATGAGTTTGACCTTTCCACTGGTTGTTCTTTTTTCAGTTTTAATTTATGACGAGAATGTTTCATTAATTAGGTGGGGCGGAATTTTAATAATAATGATTGGACTTATAATGGTGGCTAAAAACTAATTGTGAAAGGGAAGGAAATTAATGAGATTTGTTCCAGCAGCAATCACCCCTCTTCAATTTAAAGATATATTTAAAGCTTTATTAATCCCTATTAAGGGAAATGGAATTGAAGAATTTGAACACGAAATAGCAAGTTATTTTTGTGCAAAAAAAGCTTTTTCCTTTACATCACTAATGAGAACTAATTACGCTTGTTTATTTAGTTTGGGCAAATTTGATAGGAGAAGAGAAGTTATTCTACCGAGATATTCCTGCCCCAGTTTTGTGCATGCTATTTTAGCTGCTGGTTTGAAGGTGAAATATTGTGACGTCAATCCCGAAACTTTAAGTTATAAAACAGAATTACTTTTTCAAATTGCTTCTAGTGATACTCTTGCGATAATTTGTCCCAACCTTTTTGGACTTACAAACCCTATTGACTCTATTATGGAATTTTGTAGAGCTAATAACATTTTTTTGATTGAAGGTGTAGACTACGGGATTGGAACTGAATATAAGGGTAGACGTATTGGGACATTTGGAGATTTTACAATACTAAATTTCCAAGAAGGAAAAGCAATTCCTGTTGGTGGAGGTATGTTTACTACAAATAATGAAAATATAATTTCTTTCTTTGAAAAAGATCGGAAAAAAAATATCAGTAATATACTATTAATGCTTGCCTATTCGACATTATCGCGTCCACACATGTATTATATATTCATGAAGATCACAAAATGGTTAAATTTAAACCGTAAGCAATTTTCAATGGAAGATACAATTAGGAAAACAAATCAGGAATTCGACTTTAATTTCGATTCTGATTCTTATGATAATTCCTTATCTAATTTTCAAGGTGCCCTCGGATCTATTGTATTGTCAAAATTAGAAATTCATATCGAAACAAGAGCCCTGAATGCAAGTATATTGGAAACGCAATTATCAAATATTCGAGGCCTTCAATTAATTAAGAAGGAAACAGGTGTAAATAAAGTTCACTATATTAGGTACCCGGTTTTAATTGAAAGAAATAAAAAAGATAAAGTATTACAACAACTGTTAGAAAGAGGAATAGAGGCAAGTCCCATGTATATTGAGCATGGGATGAATATTTCTTCTGATGAATATCCTGGGGCTGAAAGGGTTGCTAATGAGTTGTTAACACTTCCCTGCCACCCTTATACTAACGAAAAAGATATAGAAGTGATTATTGACACCATTAGATCGATTTGTAATTAAATGTTAATTGGAGGTTGACATGTATCTTACTTACAACGGTTTATTTGAAAAAATCCGATTCTCTTATTTTTACAAAATATTTAAAAAATATAATATTGTTCGAGGAATGAAATTATTAGATTTTGGGTGTGGCCCCGGCGATATGTTGTTATTAAGTGACAAACTGGGAATAGATGCGTACGGGGTAGATGAATTTGAAAGATCTGTCAGGTTAGCAAATGAAAGAGGATTAAATGTTTTAAAGGCTAACCATAATAATTTGCCTTTTGAAGAGAATTTTTTTGATGTAATTTTTATGCAGTCTGTTCTTGAACATATTAAAGATCCAATAGATGCATTACAAAAACTTAAAAAACATTTAAAAGTTGGGGGAATATTAGTTATTTCATGTCCTACACCGGGGCCACATTTTTGGGATGATCCTACTCATATACGTCCCTATACTCCAAAATCGTTTAATATTTTAGCGGAATTATGTAATTTCAAATCACTGGAAATCAATTATGTCTTTTCATTTTTAATTGGTATGAGGCTTACTAGTTCAGTTTTCTATAAAATAATGAATTTAATCCCACTTTCATTAGGAAGTAATATTATTGGAGTATATAGAAAAGATGATTAATACCAAAAAGAGTACGCTAGCAATTTTTGATTTTGATGGTACCATAACAAAAAAAGATACGCTTAATGATTTAATCATGAAAGAATTCGGTTATATAAAGTTTTTAGGTTATATATTAATTTTATCTCCATTAATTTTGTTATATAAATTAGGTTTTTTAGCAAATCATATTCCGAAAGGAATGTTATTTTCAAAGTTTTTTTCTGGAATGGAATACCCCAGATTTAAAGAAATATGTCAAAAATATGCTTCATGCCAAATTGATTCTATCGTAAGAACTGAAGCTAAGGAAAAAATAAAATGGCATCACAAAGAAGGTCATAATTTGATAATAATTACCGCCTCTGTTGGTAATTGGATTGAACCATGGGCTGCAAAAAATAATATTAATGAAGTTATTTCAACACAAATTGAAGTAATTGATGGTAAATTGACCGGAAAATTTTTCACAAAAAACTGTTATGGTAGTGAAAAAGTGAAAAGGTTGCTTGAAAAGTACCCGAATAGAGATAATTATATAATTTACGCATATGGGGATAGTCTAGGGGATAAAGATTTGCTAAAAATTGCAGATTATCCATTTTTTAAAAGTTTTTAATTATAGAAACTATTAAGGGGAATTTTATAATGGGTTCTGCAGAACAAATAAAACAATATCATGCAGTGGTTACTGATGGATTATGGAGAAAAAGTCTAAGCGTCATCCGATCAATAGGAAAATCAAATTATAATGTAAGTGTCATGGGGGATTCAATATTTACTACTGGGTTTTGGTCTCGTTTTACAAAGAAACGAATTATATCTCCTACAGCTGCAAGCAATAAAGATATATTTGGAAAAAATCTTATTAATTTGCTAAAAAGTTATACTGATGAAAAACCGGTATTGTTCCCGATGGAAGACGCTTCATTAATGTGGGTGGCTGAAAATATAGAAATAATTAAAGAGTTTTCGCACATTTTGTTGCCACCCTTGAAGTCATTAATTATTGCACAAAATAAAAGTGAAACGATTAAAATTGCAGAAAAACTAAATTTACCGGTTCCGCAAACCTATGATCCACTAAGTGCCAGCAACTTGATGACATTATTAAATGACTTTAAGAAGAACTACCCTAATAAACAATTTATAATTAAACCGAAAACTGCAAGCGGCTCGTCGGGTATAATTTACGACGTGTTTGACAATTCAATTGATTGGGTAAATCATTGGAATGTTTATGGACCTTTATTGATACAAGAAAGGCTAGCTCCTGAAGGAAAGGGAATCGGTGTATCATTATTAATGGATCAATTCGGCAAATGTTCAGCTTATTTTGTTCATGAAAGATTACAACAGTATCCAAATACAGGGGGGCCAAGTACGGATCGCCATAGTGTATATAACCCCGAATTGGTTGATATGTCCATTAAATTATTAGAAAGCTTATCATGGAAAGGGGTTGCAATGGTTGAATGGAAAATGGATGTTTATGAAGAGATCCCTAAATTAATGGAAATAAATCCTCGTTTCTGGGGTAGTTTAGAATTAGCGGTTCGTTCAGGAGTGAACTTCCCTATCTTATATGCAAAGGCTGCTAGGGGGGAGGAGATTCAAGAAAAACCGTATTACCCCGAGGGGGTTCGTTGCAGATGGTTGATTCCAGGGGAAATATTGAGATATGCTACACAATCATCTAGCGAGAGAGAAAGTTTGAAAGAATTTCTTAGAGGATTTCCCGAAATGGCCGAAGAATGGGACAAGAACGATCTTAGAGGAACTATTGCTTCAATCGTTTGTCCGGCAACACTTGTTATTAATCCACGATATTGGAAATACCTTCGTCGAAGAGGGTGAAAAATACTAATGGTTATTGAAAATGTGCTAACCGTTGATCTTGAAGAATGGTTTCACGCAAATTACGAAGATAATCTCTTTAATAATAATGATATCTATGAAGAAAGAGTAATTAATAATACCGATCGATTACTAGAACTATTTAATAAATATAATGCCAAAGCTACTTTTTTTACGTTAGGTTTTATTGCAGAAAAATATCCTGAATTATTAAAGAAAATTGCCGAACAGGGACATGAAATTGCTACTCATGGATATGGTCACCAATTAGTATATAATCAAACTAAAAAAGAATTTGAAGATGACTTAATCAAATCGATAGAATTAATAGAAAATGCTGTTGGTATTAGACCAAAAGGGTACCGCGCACCGTCTTGGTCCGTTACAAAAGATTCCCTCTGGGTGTATCCTATACTTGAAAATAACGGAATTCAATATGACGCGAGTGTTTTCCCAATTTCAACTTTTTTGTATGGAATACCTGACGCACCTAGATTTCCATTTAATAAATTTTATGCAGGACAGAATATACCTGAATTCCCGACTTCGACTTTTAAGTTTTTTAGTATGAATATTCCCTTTTCGGGTGGATTTTATTTTAGGTTACTTCCTTACTTTATTATTAAGAGGATGTTTTTAACCTTAAATAAAAAGGGTTATCCTGGTATTTTTTATATTCATCCTAGAGAAATTGATATAAATCAACCAAGGTTAAGTAATTTAAATGAAAGAAATCGATTTATACATTATTATGGAATAGAAAATTGCTATTCAAAAATATCGAAATTATTGGAACATTTTAAATTTATTACAGTTGCCCAATATTTTGAACGTCATTTTTATAGATGAACTATATAAATTTATAAGGAGGTTCCATGAAAGGAATTATTTTGGCCGGAGGAACCGGTTCACGCCTTTATCCGCTCACAAAAGTTACGAATAAGCACTTGCTTCCGGTCGGTAAATACCCAATGTTGTACCATTCCATTTTTAAGCTAAAGCAATGCGGTATAACTGATATTCTTATTGTAACGGGTAAAGACCATATGAGTGATGTTGTAAACTTGCTTGGCAGCGGGCATGATTTTGACGTAAAGTTTACTTATAAAGTACAGGATCAAGCAGGTGGAATCGCACAAGCTTTGGGACTTGCTGAAAATTTTGTGGGAAACAATCAAATGGTTGTCATTCTAGGTGACAACGTGTTTGAAGATAATATCAGTCCTTTTGTTAATAAATTCTTCAAACAAGAGAAAGGGGCCAAAATACTTCTGAAAGAAGTTCATGATCCTCAGCGTTATGGTGTGGCGGAACTACGCGGGGATAACATCATCTCGATTGAAGAAAAACCAAGGGAACCCAAAAGTGCTTATGCGGTCACTGGGATTTACATGTACAATGCAAGTGTTTTCAATATAATAAAAACCCTGAAGCCTTCTAGTCGTGGAGAACTGGAGATCACAGACGTGAATAATGCCTATATCCTTAGTAATGAGTTAACATTCGATATTATTCGAGGCTGGTGGACTGACGCGGGAACCCATACTTCCCTTCAATATGCTAACGAATTGGCTAAAAATATTAATCTTGGAATTACTTTTGATAAAAAGGAATAAACGGCCGATTCTGAATTTAGGAATGAGGAAGGAACTTATGAACCTTATTGAAACAACATTTGTTGGAGTCTATCTTATAGTTCCGACCGTCTTTGAAGATGCTCGCGGGTTTTTCATGGAAAGCTATAATGAAAATAAATTCTTACAAAATAACTTGAACTACCGGTTTGTTCAAGACAATCATTCACTTTCTAAAGAGAAAGGTACAATAAGAGGACTTCATTATCAGTTGACCCCTAAAGCACAAACAAAATTGGTTCGTGTGTTATCCGGTGCGATTTACGATGTTGTAGTGGACATTCGCAAAAATTCACCTACTTTCGGTCAATGGCAGGGGTTTGAATTAAGTGCAGCTAATAAACATCAGTTGTTAATACCTAAAGGTTTTGCCCATGGGTTTTGCACGACACTTCCGGAAACGGAGGTATTTTACAAGGTGGATGATTTTTATTCACCCGAATATGACAGGGGGATTGCATGGAACGATCCCGATCTCGGAATTGATTGGCCAACAACTTATCCAATTTTATCTGATAAAGATAAGAAGCATCCACTTCTAATGGATGCGGAGAATAATTTCGAATAATGGAGGAAGTTCATGAAAATCCTAGTAACCGGTGGTGCCGGATTTATCGGGAGCAATTTCATTTTATATATGCTGGATAAATATCCAGATTATGAAATCATTAATCTTGATGCTCTGACCTATGCGGGAAACCTGTCAAATTTGCAATCAATTGAAGAAAGAAGCAATTACTCATTCATTCAAGGGGATATTACTGACTCAAAAATAATTGACCAAATCATGAGGACCAGCGTGGATGTCATTGTGAATTTTGCTGCAGAATCACATGTGGATCGAAGTATTATGGATCCAGGCATTTTTGTAAAGACTAATGTTTTGGGGACACAGGTGCTTTTGGATGCAGCAAAAGCTTACTCCTCCGTACGAAAATATGTGCAGGTTTCCACTGATGAAGTGTACGGATCGCTTGGCGACACCGGATTGTTTACCGAGCAGACTCCGCTCGCGCCCAATAGCCCGTATTCAGCGAGTAAAGCCGGTGCCGATCTACTCGTTAATGCTTATTATGAAACCTTCAAATTACCGGTCAATATTACTCGTTGCTCCAATAATTACGGACCGTATCAATTTCCAGAGAAATTAATTCCGCTGATGATCTCAAATGCTTTGAACGATAAACTTCTTCCGGTATACGGTGATGGGCTAAATATTCGGGATTGGTTGCATGTAGAGGATCACTGCAGAGGAATTGATTTAGTATTGCATAAGGGCGTTGAAGGCGAAGTTTATAATATCGGGGGAAACAACGAAAAAACTAATATTGAGATTGTCCGGATAATTTTGGAGCAGCTTGGAAAATCTGAATCCCTGATCCAATACGTCCAAGATCGTCCTGGACATGATAGACGTTACGGTATCGACGCAACTAAAATAAAGAATGATTTGGGATGGGCTCCTAAATATACATTTGAGACAGGAATTCAACAAACGATTCATTGGTATCTGCAAAATCGCAATTGGTGGGAACAGATTTTGAGTGGAAATTACTTGCAATATTAATGAACAGAATGAAAGTCGATAGGATGTGGTTGTTTTGAAAATTTTAGTGACCGGTGCTGAAGGGCAATTAAGTAAAGATCTCATTCCGATTTTAGAGGGAACCCATGAAGTGTTTGGTCTTGGCAGGAATGAATTAGATGTTACAAATTTATCGCAGGTTCAACATATATGTAGAGAAATCAAGCCTGAGGTTATTATACACTGTGCCGCCTATACAGCGGTGGATATGGCGGAATCGGACGAGACAAAAGCTTATCTTGTCAATACGTTGGGCAGCAGAAACATGGCAATTGCTGCTGAAGAACATCATGCTAAAATTTGTCTGATTAGTACGGATTACGTGTTTGACGGAACATCAAAGGTGCCTTATAAGGAATATGATCAGCCAAATCCTGTTAACGTTTACGGCAAAACCAAATATGCCGGTGAACATTCGATCCAAAGTTTATCTCGCAAATATTTTATCGTAAGAACATCATGGTTGTACGGTATGCATGGTGGGAATTTTGTTAAAACCATGATTGGTCTTGCTAAAGAAAACAGACAATTAAAAGTGGTCAGCGATCAGTGTGGATCACCAACTTATACGGTGGATCTTGCTCAATTTCTCGCGGACCTAATTGTAACAGATCAATATGGAATATATCATGCAACGAATTCCGGTGATTGCTCCTGGTTTGATTTTGCAAAAGCAATATTTGAAGAAATGGGACTTAACGTACAAGTAAATTCTAGTGCGACGGAAGAATTTCCGAGGCCTGCTCGCCGCCCGCAATATTCTGTGTTGGACAACTTGGCCATTCGTGCAAACGGATTTAAGGTAATAAGACATTGGAGGGAAGGTCTTAAAGCTTTTGTGGAGCAGTATAAGGAACAATATCATGAATAGCGTAAGTGTTCATATTGTGACATTTAACAGTGAGGATCATATCGAACAATGTATAAATTCTGTTTTGAATCAGACAGTTCAACCACTTCAGATCGTAGTGGTTGATAATGACTCAAAAGATAAAACAATTGATATCATAAGCCAATTTTCAAATCAAGTTGAATTGATTCGAAATGACATAAATGTTGGTTTTGCAGCTGGACAAAATCAATCCATTAAGCGTTCGAAATGCGATTTCCTTCTTGTCTTGAATCCGGATGTCGTTTTGGAACCCGATTATATCGCCCGTTTAGTTGAATTTCTCTCTTCACATCCCGATAGCGGCAGTACTACGGGAAAATTATTGCTAAAGTCAAATCCTAGTCTTATAGACAGTGCGGGTCTTGCAATGAACAAAGCGAGAAGGGCTTTTGACCGCGGGTCAGGTGAACCACAGATAAATTGGAATCAATCTTCAGAAGTATTTGGTGTTTCTGGAGCGGCGGCTGTCTTTTCCCGAAAAATGATTGAAGATATCAGCATTAAAGGAGAGTTTTTTGACGAATCGTTCTTTGCTTATAAAGAAGATGTCGACGTGGCGTGGCGAGCTCGTTTACTCGGATGGAAGGCGTATTATGTCTCTGAAGCAGTGGCTTACCATGAACGGGGATGGAAAAGAGGCAAAAGAACCAAACAACCGCTAGATATTCGCAAATATTCTTATATTAATCGATATCGTATGTTGATAAAAAACGAACAATTAATTAATTTTTTATTAGACTTTCCATTTTTAATAACATCGGAATTATTAAGTCTAGGATACATCCTTTTAAAAGAGAGAGCACTATTCGGAGCCTGGCCGGGTCTTTTTCGAGACCTTCCGTATTTAATTAATAAAAGAAAATGGATTACGGAAAAAAGAAATCAACGGAGAAAAACGGAAAGTAAACAGTCACTATCAGATAATCCCTAATCATTTAATTATATAGAAAATTTTTAAAGGAGTTTATATGACTTCAATTAATATAAAATCTACCGAGAAAAGAAAAATAATTGTGCATGTTCATTTCTTTAAAAACGCTGGAAGTACGGTAGATTTCATATTAAGAAATAATTTCGGCGGATCGATGATCGGGTATGAAGGACCACACCCGTGGTCTGTTTTGCAAAGTGAAGAAGTTGTTCATTATATAATTCATAATTCTGATATCAAAGTGTTAACTTCGCATCAAGCTATTCTTCTAAAAAATGAATATTTATTTAATTTAAAGATATTTACATTATTTTTTTTAAGACATCCGATAGATCGGGTAGGTTCTATTTATAGCTTTAAAAAACGCCTACCTGATAATTCGCTACGGTCTAAAACAACAAGTCTTAAAGAATTTGTTGAGTGGCGTCTGAGCGATGATGGCGGAATCGTCATTAATAATTTTCATACGTTAAGGCTTTCTAGCGCATTAGAGCATACCAAGGACCCGAGAAAGATTCGATCAAACGACACCCATCTTGCTGAAGCTAAAAAGACATTAAAGGATTCGCCTTTTTTTGGACTGGTAGAGCGGTTCGATGAGAGCATCATTCTCATGCGAGAGTATCTAAACGATGATTTTCCGGAATTGAATTACGAGTATGATAAGTTAAACGTTAGTCCCGATCGGAATAAAGATATAAACAGTAGAATAGCAGATATAAGAAATGAGCTAGGGGAACCGTTATACAAGAAGCTTTTGGCTCATAATGCACATGATCTTGAACTATATCATTATGGACAATCTCTGTTCCAAAACAGAATTAAGGAATGGTAATAATAAAATGTTTTGTCTAATAAATGTCAAAAAAACACGAAAATGGGGATTTCAATCGATTCGGTTTATCAACCCAGTACCGAATTTAGATATGAAGTGATTTTGGTAGACAATCATTCACAGGATCAATCGGTTGAGCGTATCTCCCCGAACTGTTTCCAGAAGTTACGGTCATCGTAAACGAAGAGAACCATGGATTTTCCAAGGCCAACAATAATGATGGGAGTGGAAAGCGGGTAAACGCAAAGAGCAGCCAATTTTTGTACGCAGACTCTCTTATATAAACCGGTACAAAATGATGTTGAAAAATGACAGCTTGCTTTATATAGTGCTTCATCTCCTTTATTTGCTCCCCTTTGAAATTCTCAGTCTCGGATATACCGTACTTAAAGAGCCGAAGCTAATCCCTGCATGGGGGGATTTGATCAGGAAGCTTCCTGCTATACTGAGGAAAAGAAAGCTGATCCAAGCAAAGCGGAAAGTATCGTTTCAGCAGGTGTATAGGTGGTTTGGCTAAGAGTCAGTTTCTTCCAGAACACTTGTTTGCATTTATGGTGGATGATATAATAAACCTGTACAATTGAATCTTGGGTGGGCATGGTTTCCCTTCGAAAGGAGGTGAAGCCATGAAAGTAAAAGATGCAATCATCATCATGCTTATGTTCGGGACATTCGTTATTGCGCTTTTAACATACATTGCCTCGGTTTATCTGGCAAAGTAAAAACCCACCTCAAGGTTTTATCCAGGCCGAAGGTGGGTTTTTTGTAACTTCTAAACTCAGAAGGGAAAACCCCATCCAAGCCAATTGTATGGCCAAGCGTTCCTAGGCGCTTGGTCTTTCTTTTCTTATATAAAATAATAACATGCGAGCGCAGCAAAAATCAATGCACAGCCAGTTATCGTATAGTAAACAACCCGCCAAAAGGTCATTTGCCAAAGGTGGGTTGTTTACAACTTCTGAGCGTCTAATTTTCTTAACACTCACAGTTCGAGTCGTGGTATAATAGGCTCATCAATGATGCGTGCGGCAAAGGAGTTGGATAAGATGGATGAAATGAAAGCAATTCTAAACGCCATCCTCAAAAGCCAAGAGACGACTAACGCCAAATTGGAAGCTTTAACGATGGATGTTCGTATTATGCAAGGTGAAATCGCAGGGATAAAAGGCGAAATCGTTGAAATGAAAGGTTCTATCGTCAAACTGGATGAGAAGCTCGAACAATTCAGAGTTGAAACGAAACAAAATTTTCGAAAGTATGAACGCCATCTGAGTTCCGTGGAACTTGACCTTGATAAAACGATTGAAAGAGTAGAGCATCTTGAAACGCAGAGCTCAATCTAGTTTTTTAAAATAAAGTGGTAGAGGAGCTGTCTTTTTCTAATAAAGACGGCTCTTTGCTTTTTACAAGATCACACATTTTTCATGAAACCGTGCTATAATAATGTCGAGATTACTAGAATAATGGAGGTTGTCTGATGGATCTCAGCATCCTCATTGTGAACTACAATACGTGCCAGTTGACGATGGAATGTCTGCGTTCGATATATCTTACAGAGACGCAATACCGCTGCGAAATTATACTAATTGATAATGCCTCTTCCGATGGTTCCGTTCAAGCAATCAGGAGGCAATTTTCGCATATTACGCTCATTGAGAATCAGGAGAACGTCGGTTTTGCCAAAGCTAACAACCAGGGCATCCGACAAGCACAGGGAAGATACATCCTCCTTCTGAACTCGGACACGATTGTTCAACCGGATACGCTCGATACCATGATCCGTTTCATGGATGACAACCCCCGTGTAGGCGCAAGCGGCTGTAAAGTGGTTCTACCGGACGGATCGCTCGATAAAGCCTGTAAACGTGGCTTCCCGACCCCGTCTGCCTCCTTTTATTATGCATTTGGTTTTTCGAGGCTGTTTCCCGATACACCGCGTTATAATCAATATCAGCTTGGTTATCTGGACCCGGACCAGGAGTACCCGATTGATTGCCTGGTGGGTGCTTTTATGATGGTTCGCAAAGAGGCGGTCGATCAGGTCGGGATGCTGGATGAGGACTTTTTCATGTATGGCGAGGATATTGATTGGTGTTATCGGATCAAGCAGGCCGGCTGGGAAAATTATTATTACCCTCGAACATCGATCATACATTATAAAGGCGCAAGCAGCCGGAAGAAACCCTTCAAGATCATTTATGAATTTCATCGGGCCATGTACTTATTTCACTACAAACATTATCGGCATAAGTATTCAACGTTGTTAAATGTCGCCGTTTATGCAGGCATTGGGTTTAAGTTCATATTGACGCTCTTGAAAAATAAATGGCTAAGGTGAAATGAAATGATTCGTAAGAATGAAAGATTTCTGACGCAAACCTATGCTTTGGTGGATTTTATAACTATTCAAATCGTATTTCTGATGTCTTGGTGGCTGAAGTTTAAAAGTAACCTGCTCCCGTTCGAAAGTCCCCTTCCGTTCAGCGAGTATGCCGTTTGGGGGATTACTTATGGCGTTGTTGCTGTTGGCGTTGGCTTTTTTATTGCGCTATATTCGCCTAAACGTAAAAAAAGGTTTTCGGAAGAAGTCTTCAAGATTATGCAGGTTCATGTAATCAGCATATTTATTTTATTAAGCTTGCTGTTTTTTTTCAAGGCGGTTCATGTTTCGCGGACTTTTTTGATCATTTATTTTGTGGGCAGTATTTGTTTGGTGTCCATTTACCGGTATATCGTAAAAATTTCGTTGAAGCGTCTCAGAGAAAAAGGCTACAACAAACAGTTTGTTCTTATTCTTGGAGCGGGTACGCTCGGACGCAGGTTCTATGAAAATCTGCTTCACCATCCGGAATTAGGCTTCGAAGCGGTTGGTTTTCTGGACGATTATACCGATCGACATGAGCTCAAACATAAGCATTACAAGCCTATTATAGGCACAATTGACGAGCTTGAAGATACGCTGCAAAGGATGCTTATTGACGAGGTCATCATTGCCTTACCGCTAGATGCGCACAAAAAAATTGGACAGATCATCACCACCTGTGAAAAAGCCGGAGTCAGAACGATGATCATCCCGGATTATTTCGATTACTTGCCTTCCAAGCCTCATTTTGATAATTTTGCCGGGATGCCGTTGATTAATGTGCGGGAGATTCCATTGGATGAACTTCCGAATCGCTTGTTAAAACGCACCTTCGATATACTTTTCTCTTTGGCAGCCATCCTGATTACTTTGCCCATACTTATTATTGTGGCTATAGCTATCAAGCTTACCTCGCGGGGTCCGATCATTTTTAAACAAGAACGTGTAGGCTTGAATCGCCGTAAATTTATGATTTATAAATTCCGTTCCATGAAGATGATGCCGGAAGGCGCTTCTGACACTCAATGGACGACAGAGAACGATCCGCGGCGTACAAGATTGGGCACATTTATACGTAAAACGAGCCTTGACGAGCTCCCACAGTTTTTTAATGTGCTTTTTGGGCATATGAGTGTGGTGGGTCCAAGGCCGGAACGTCCCTATTTCGTGGAACAATTTAAAGAGGAAATTCCGAAATATATGGTAAAGCATCACATCCGTCCAGGTATTACGGGATGGGCGCAAAGCAATGGCTTGCGAGGTGATACCTCGATTGAGGATCGGATCAAGTACGATATTTTTTACATCGAGAATTGGTCGTTCCTCTTTGATATCAAGATCATCTTGAAGACTATTGTGAATGGGTTCGTCAATAAGAATGCCTATTGAAAATAATTCGCGGTTACCCGCATAATTCGCCAACATCTTCCCCATACTAGGGCATATACTGGTAATGGGGAGGTTTTGTTATGATTGATCATGATGACGCTTACCAAGACGAGCACCTCGCGGTTGGTAAAGGGTTAGCCTATGGCGTTGTATTCGGTTCCCTGATCTGGGTCGCGATTATCGGCGGTGTGGTATACATGTTACGATAAGGTTTTAAGGCATAATAAAGCTCAGAAGGCTGCTGACGTCCGGTCCTTAGGGATTGGAGGGTTGGCGGTCTATTTTTGTGTGTTGTAAAAGGAAGCGCTTGGGGTAAAAGTTACAAGCCGTGCTGCTTGGAAAATATGCTATAATGGATAAAAAATGAGAACGTGCCGGATACGGAAAAATTGGGAACTAATGTTCTTGTTGATAGAATGAAATGGAACGATATTTCCATGGAAGGAAGATGGACATGAGCGATAACATGGATTTGATTCTTCAAGAAATTCGGTCTCTGCGCTCGGAGACGAATGCAAGGTTCGATCTGGTCGATGCGAGGTTAGATAAGGTTGATGCGCGATTGGATCGGATGGACACGCGATTCGATCAGATGGATGCTAGATTAGACCGGATGGACACGCGGTTCGACCATCATGAGTCCATGATACAGCAGTTGATTTCTATGTCGGGCATGTTTATCCAGAATGTTCAACAGTTACGCGAAGAGTTTATGGAGGAACGCCAATTGAATCAATCGCGCCATGAGTTTGTGATGTCTGAGCTTTCGGGGCTGCGAGCTGATATTGAATTCACCTACGAGAAGGCTTCGCGAAACGAGCTAGAGCTGCACAGGCTGCAGCATAAGCAGAGCGGCTGACAAGAAACCATGAACTTATACCTTTCATAGAATCGCTTAGGGCGGTTCTTTTTATTTTTGCTGAAGCTGAAGTGGCAGAAAAGAAGTCAAATGTTAGATTTTTATGGGTAATATGATGTTTTATATCGTATTAGCGACACTCTCAGGCGATTCTGCTGCTAAAATGATTAAAAACATCATTTTACGCACGGGGGTGCCGGCATGCCTCCAGAAAAACAGCTGCGCCTCAAAACCGCACTTTCCGCATCCCGATCGGTACCATGATTGGCACCGCCCTCTTTTTCGTACCATCCCCCGGCTAATCTGCATAATCGTCCAAGTCCTCTCATATGCATGTACTAGTTCATTTTTAATTCAGGATGAGGGGATGATGGAATGCATCGGAGGATCACATGGGTGGTAGCCATCGTGATATGTGCAGCATTGGTTCTGGCTGGCTGCGGGAAGAAGGATGCCGGGTCGGTAGTTAAAGATTTGGATCATGTGATCAGCAAGCTGGACAGTTACCAGGGAACGGGGCGGATGGTGCTCAGTACCGGGCAGCAGCCGCAGGAGTATAATGTGGAGGTTTGGTATTTGAATCCGCATTTCTACCGGATCTCCCTGACGAATGAGCAGAAGGATATTACGCAAATTGTGCTGCGCAATGAAGAGGGCGTTTTTGTGCTGACGCCGCATTTGAAGAAGAGCTTCCGCTTCCAGAGCGATTGGCCGGAGAATCAGGGCCAGGTGTATTTGTACCAGTCGCTTGCCCAGAGTATTCTGGATGATAAAGACCGTCAGTTTACAACGGAAAATAACTCGTATGTGTTTGATGTACTGGCCAATTACCAGAATGAGCTGTTAGCCCGCCAGAAGATTTGGTTGAACAAAAAGAATCTGGCGCCACAGCACGTGGAAGTGACGGACGCGAATCAGAATGTGATGGTAAGGGTGGACTTTACGACGTTTGAGTTCAGCAAAAGGTTTGATAAGGACTCCTTCGATATGGAGCGAAATATGACGGCCTGGGATATGCAAATTTTGCCGACGATGGCGGATGTGGATGGTTCTTCCGTGAAGGAACTCATGTCTTCTGCCGGGAAGCAGGATGCTGCGGCTCAAGGCAATAATGCCGGTTTGGGTAAAACGAGCGCCGCGGCTGCAAAGCCGCAGGAATTTGGCATTATTGAGCCTGGCTACATGCCGGAAGGGGTAATGAAGCAGGATATCACGGAAATGAAGCTTGGAGAGGACCCCGCCGTACTGCTCCGTTATAAAGGGAAGTATAATTACAGTCTGGTTGAGGTAAGACCGCAGTCGAGGATGGTATCCTTGCTGTCCGGAGATCCTTTTGACCTCGGATATACGGTGGGGGTATTGACGGGCGATGAGAAGAGGACGCTGACCTGGACCTACGATGGGGTGGAATATCGCTTAACCACAGCGGACCTGCCGAACAGCGAAATGTTTAAGATCGCTCAGGCCGTGCAGGGACAGATAGGCAAGTGATAATTACCCAAATCTGTAGATTGACAGCATTTCAGGGTTCGGCGTAACATAGGTTTATCGGTCCGAACGGAAATGCGTATGGGATGAGAGGGGAGCCCTGCGGGCAACTGGCAGGTGTCTTCCCTTGTCTCATGCAATCGTACGAAGAAGGTGACAGACGGATGGACTCTTTTTACCGGCCTACATGGGTGGAAATTTCGTTAGACGCACTAAACAGCAACATTGAAAGTTTCAAAAGAGTATTGCCCGATGAGATGAAAACAATGGCCGTAGTAAAAGCCGACGCATACGGACATGGAGCCGTTGAGATATCGAAAGAAGCGATTGCATGCGGAGTGGATTATCTGGGCGTAGCATTCCTGGATGAGGCTTTAGAGCTTAGAAAGGCGGGGATCACGGCCCCGATTCTGGTACTGGGCTATACGCCGCCCGAGGGGCTTGTAACGGCTCTCGAGCACGACATCACGGTGAATGTGTACAGCCGTGAAGTGCTGGAAGCGCTGAGAGGGCTTCCGGGGACAACCGGAAATACAGATGAAGGCGCAGACTCCAGGGCAGGCGCAAGCATAGGCTCCGCAGCCGGCAAGCGGCTCAAAATCCATATCAAACTGGATACGGGCATGGGGAGATTGGGGCTCCATACGGAGCGGGATGCGATCTCATTTATCGAAGAAGCTCTACAATTGCAGAGTGTAGACGTCGAAGGGCTATTTACGCACTACGCGAATGCGGATGAGGCCGATAAAAGCTACACGCGCGAGCAGTACCGCAGGTTTGCGAGGGTAGTGGGCTATTTTCAAAGCAAGGGAACGGTGTTTGCTTATCTGCATGCGGGCAATAGCGCCACGGCGATCGATATACCGGATTTAACTTACAATATGGTGCGCCTCGGAATTAGCATGTATGGTCTGTATCCATCCGAAGAGGTGAACAGGCAGAAGATTGCGCTGCAGCCGGTTCTTAGCATCAAGACGGGAGTTGTGCATCTGAAGACGCTCCCGCCCGATTCGGGTGTGAGCTACGGGACCATCTATCATACGAAGCGGGATGAACGCATAGCAACGCTGCCTGTCGGTTATGCGGACGGATTTTCGCGGATGCTGACGGGCAAAGCGGAGGCGCTGATCAGAGGGCATAGGGTCCCTGTGGTGGGACGAATTTGTATGGATCAATGCATGATTGACGTGACAGACGTGCCAGGCGTACAGCAGGGGGACGAGGTGGTTCTCATCGGCCTGCAGGCGGATGCTTGCATTTCGGCGGAGGATGTTGCGCAGCAGCTGGGGACCATTAATTATGAAATAACCTGCATGATCTCCCACCGCGTGCCGCGCGTGTACGTCCGCCGGGGGGATCGTGTGGAAGCGGTCAATCCGCTTATGAGACATCGCTTCTAGGTGCTGCATTGATTTACCATGTAAAATATGCGGGTTTTTGAGAGGATTTTCTGTTTGTTTAGCGAATAGTAAGTAGAACATCAGTCTTTGTATGCCAATTGCAGCATATTTGATATACCGGATGCATATATCTGTTGTATAAAATTACTTCAGCTACACCATACTGGTAATATTGTTTTTGTATTGTTTCTGGGGGTGCGAGAAAAGGTGAGCAATGCGCATAACACGAAAAGGATCATGATCAGTTTGCCGGACCATTTACTCCAAGAAGTCGACGGCATTGTGGAGAAGGAGAACTCCAACCGCAGCGAGTTCATCCGCCAGGCGATGAAGCTCTACTTAGTGGAACGCAAAAAACGCAGTTTGCGCGACTCCATGCAACGCGGTTATATGGAAATGGCCAAGATTAATCTCAGCATGGCATCAGAAGCTTTTCAGGCGGAGGAAGAGGCGGACGATACGCTTGATCGCTTAGTAAGCGGGGTGTAGAACTTGATTGTGAAACGTGGCGATGTGTTTTTCGCGGATCTTTCACCGGTAGTCGGTTCCGAGCAGGGAGGCGTTCGTCCGGTTCTGGTCATTCAGAATGATATCGGCAACCGCTTTAGTCCGACGGTTATTGTGGCAGCGATTACGGCTCAGATTCAGAAAGCCAAGCTGCCCACTCACGTTGAGATCGATGCGGAAACTCATGGGTTCGATCGCGATTCCGTGATTCTGCTGGAGCAAATCCGGACGATTGATAAGCAGCGGCTAACCGACAAAATTACGCATTTGGACGAAGAAACGATGCGAAAGGTCGATGAGGCTTTGCAAATCAGCGTAGGGCTGATAGAATTTTAAATAGGATCTTGAACGGACGAGGGTGAAGGATTCCCTCGTTTTTTTGGGTTTAATAAATACATATTCCGATAGGGGAAGCAACCACAATGAACATGCCGCAAGAAGAGAAGTTGGACCTGGAGCTGTCCGAGCAAAAGAAGGCCGAGATTCAGGAGCGCATCCTGAAGCAGATCGCAGCCGAGCTCAAGCTGGCTTCCGGCAAGGTAAAGACGACCGTGGGGCTGCTTGACGAGGGGAACACGATTCCTTTCATTGCGCGGTACCGGAAGGAGATGACGGGCGAGCTCGATGAGAATCAGCTTCGCGATATTGAGGAGCGGCTGCAGTATTTGCGTAATCTGGAGAACCGCAAGCTCGAGGTCGTGCGGCTGATCGACGAGCAGGGCAAGCTGACCGGCGAGCTGCAGGCGTCGATTGAGCAGGCTGTGAAGCTGCAGGAGGTCGAAGACCTGTACCGCCCTTACCGTCAGAAGCGCAAGACGCGCGCGAGCGTGGCCAAAGAGCGGGGCCTGGAGCCGCTCGCAGAGTGGATACTGAAGCAGCCCCGCCAGGGCTCGCTTGAAGAGGAGGCGGCGGGCTATGTGACTGCCGAGGTGGCGAGCGCCGAAGAGGCGATCCAAGGCGCGATGGACATCATCGCGGAGACCATCGCCGACGATGCCAAGGTTCGCGCTTGGGTGCGGCGGTATACGCACGATAACGGACTGCTCCGCACGGAAGCGAAGGATGCGCAGCAGGAGTCTGTGTACGAGATGTACTACGCGTATCAGGAGCCTGTCCGCAAGCTGCCTCCGCACCGGATTCTCGCGATTAACCGCGGGGAGCGGGAGGGCGTGCTGAAGGCCAGTCTGGACGTTCCGGTGGAGAAGATTCACGAATATATGGCGCGCCAATACGTGAAAGGAGCTTCCATCGTGAAAGACACACTGACGGCTGTCATCGAAGACGCCTACAAGCGGTTGATCGCTTCGTCCATCGAGCGGGAGGTGCGCGGGGAGCTGACGGAGAAGGCCGAGGAGCATGCGATTCAGATTTTCGCGGAAAATCTGCGGAATTTGCTGCTGCAAGCTCCGGTCAAGGGCAAGGTCGTCCTAGGCGTCGACCCTGCGTATCGGACGGGCTGTAAGCTCGCTGTGATCGACGAAACCGGCAAGCTGCTGGAGATCGCCGTCACGTACCCGACTCCGCCGAACAACAAGGTGGCGGAAGCGAAGGTGAAGTTTAAGCAGCTTATCGCGACGTATGGCGTCGAGCTGATCGTGATCGGCAACGGTACGGCGTCTCGCGAGACGGAGCAGTTCGTGGCGGAGCTGATCGGGGAGATCAAGGAGCTCAAGCTCGCGTACTTGATCGTCAACGAGGCGGGCGCGAGCGTGTACTCCGCGTCGAAGCTGGCGCAGACGGAGTTCCCGGAGCTGGACGTCGCCGAGCGCAGCGCGATTTCGATTGCGCGCCGGCTGCAGGACCCGCTGGCGGAGCTCGTCAAGATCGAGCCGAAGGCGATCGGCGTCGGGCAGTACCAGCACGATGTGGCGCAGAAGCGGCTGGAGGAGAATTTGAAGGCCGTGGTGGAGTCGGCGGTTAACCACGTGGGTGTGGATCTGAATACAGCGTCGCCGTCGCTGTTATCGTATGTGTCCGGGGTGAACGGCACCCTGGCCAAGAATATCGTGAAGTACCGCGAAGAGAACGGCAAGTTTGACAGCCGCCGGGAGCTGCAGAAGGTGGCGCGGCTTGGCGCCAAGGCGTACGAGCAGTGCGCCGGGTTCCTAAGGATATCGGGCGGGGCGAACCCGCTCGATAACACGCCGATCCACCCCGAGTCGTACGAGGTGGTGGACCGGCTGTTCAAGGAGCTGCGCCTGGAACTGGCGCAGCTGGGCTCGCAGCAGCTCAAGGAGCTGCTGCAGGGCGTGGAGCCGGAGCAGCTGGCTCCGGCTCTGGGGGTGGGTGTCCCGACGCTGCGGGACATCCTGGACAGCCTGCAGCGGCCGGGCCGCGATCCGCGCGAGGAAGTGCCTGCGCCGATCTTCCGCACCGACGTGCTGCAGATCGAGGACCTGGCGCCGGGCATGGAGCTTGCCGGCACTGTACGCAACGTCATCGATTTCGGCGCCTTCGTCGATATCGGGATCAAAAACGACGGGCTCGTCCACATCTCCCAGCTGAGCGACAGCTTCGTCAAGCACCCGATGGATGTCGTTTCCGTCGGTGATAACGTCAAGGTTTGGGTGCTGGGCGTAGACCTGAAGAAAGGCCGTGTCAGCCTTACTATGAAGAAGCCGCAATAGCGGCGCGTACGAAAAAAAAAAGCAGATGAGGTCCAGGGGAAGTCATGCTTCCCTCGATGCCCATCTGCTTTTTTACAGCCTCTAGACGCGGTCGCCTATCTTTCAAAGGACCAGAATTGAGGGTTTCTCATGTGTTACGACTTGTGTTTACCGCCCGATTCACTCATATGTGAACTCGACAGTTCTTCTTCCGATCGGCGACTCCGGTAGAAGAACCAACTGTCGTTCAGTAATCGAATTTGTCTGCGGTTTTTATTCTGAAACGCTCTCATTAATTGATTACAGAGCCATTGCGGCATACGCCCCATCCCCTTCCTCTCTGCCTGATTACTATCAGCATATGGAAAAAGGATGGTTCGAGTGCAGGTCCTACCGCTGAAGTTTACGATTCCAGCTCCTCTTCATACCATTGTTCGAGCTGAGCCTGAAGCGCGCGAATCTCGGTCAGCAGTGAGATGAGCGGATAGGCTTTTTCCTGAATCGAAGCAAAAGTCCGCTCCAACTCGTTGATATACTCAAGTCCATGAGTCAGCTTGTGCTCCTGTCCAATCAGCTCCAACGCATCGCACTCGGCAATCACGTGGGGAAGCGCAGGGATGTTAACGGCGGTTAGCTTCTCCATCTCCTTGTGCAGTCTCCGATTGAGAGCGGTCAGCTGATACATATGGGAAGACGGCATTTCTACGAATTCCAGCTCGTTCTCGAGCTTGAGTATGGCGTATCGCATGTGCGGCATAATAAGGGCGATTCTCCTCTCTGCGGAAAGGCTGAGTGAACCTTTTTCTACTTGACAGTATAGCGGTTGGTAAGGTACAAATTCAAGTGAGAACTTGAAAAAAAGGGGGACCTCTTCATGGATGATCAGGAGCTGCAACATTGGGTCGAGCAGATATCGCTGGCATCGTTCGGGAGGCCTTTTCTGCATCAAGCCCGGTTTAATCGCCGATTGCGATCTACAGGCGGGCGTTACTTCACCAAGTCTCACGATATTGAAATCAGTCCGGGACAACTCGATACTTTCGGTCCGGAGGAAGTGGAGAAGATCATCAAGCATGAGCTATGCCACTACCACCTTCATCTGTTAAAAAGAGGCTTTCAGCATCGTGACGCGGATTTCAAAACGTTGCTCGAACAGGTGGGAGGCTCACGGTTTTGCCGCTCCTTGCCCCATATGGCAATGAAACAGCAGCCTTACCGCTACAAGCTCGAATGCGTCAGCTGCAGCACCGAGTATTACCGCAAGCGAAAGGTCGATGTCCGCAAATATGCATGCGGCAAATGCAGGGGAAAATTGAAATCGGTTCCGCTTGACTTGAACCCCCGTTCATGATAAATTAAATCTTGTCTTTCCCTGATAGCTCAGTTGGTAGAGCACTCGACTGTTAATCGAGTTGTCACAGGTTCGAGTCCTGTTCGGGGAGCCATGGAGAGATACCCAAGTGGCTATAAGGGGACCCTCTGCTAAGGGGTTAGACTGCGTAAGCGGTGCGAGGGTTCGAATCCCTCTCTCTCCGTTCCTTTTTTTGAAGTGTTAAGCCGCTGACCGCGGCTTTTTTTAGTGCCTGCCGATACCCGCATCAAAACCACCGTTTTCGCTTAAAATAGTACCACATGCCGACTCCCACCAGGATCAGCAGAACCCACACAAACAGATAACCGTAATGCCAATTAAGCTCCGGCATCCATTTAAAATTCATGTCATACAGGCCGACGATGAACGTAAGCGGCAGGAAAATCGAGCTGAACAACGTCAGCGTCTTGATGATTTCATTCATCCGGTCGGACTTCATGCTCATCTGCAGCTCAAGCAGTCCGGTGAGCGACTCGCGGAAAACGTCCAGCGAATCCACCACCCGCGAGATATGATCATAAATATCGATGAAATACACATCATCTTCCTGCCGCGTGTACGGAAACGTTTGATGGCTGATCGCGCTTAAGATCGTTTTTTCCTCTGCAATGATGCGGCGCAGCTGATGAAGGTTCCTTTTTAACTGAAAAATATCCTGTGCAACCCGGAGGTAGGGATTGCGATAAATCCCGCGCTCCATTTTTTCCACGCGATTCTCGATATGATCGACAATGTCCGAATACTCGTCGACGCAGTGGTCCAACAGCGCATGCAGCAAATTGCCTGGATGAACCATCCGGCCCTCAATGGACTGACATTCGCGGTAGAACTCGTCCATGAACGGAATTTCTTCTTTATACACCGTAATGAGATAATTGGGGCCTATCACAATGCCGATCTCCACAGGCTTCAATTCTTTCGGCAGCACGGCAAAAAAGGTGAGAAATATATTGTTCTTGTATTTGTCCATCTTCGGGCGTTGATTCAGCTTAACGGCATCCTCCACCAAAAGCGGGTGACAGTTGAACATGCCGCATAGAACGTTCTTCACCTCATCCGGGTTGGGTTGAAACAGACGAATCCAGGCGACTTCGCTCTCATTCGGCATGCGGATCGCTTCTTCCCGCAGTTCCTCGGTCGTTGTGTCATAAAGAAGCATTTGTTTTTGCACCTCGTCAGTCCCAGAATGGCTTTAGCATATCATAAAAGCGTCACCGTATTCCATAAAAGCGGACTCTAAATCCAACACACAAATCCAGAAAATGTGCTTGTCAATGGCGGAGGAATCCGTTATAATAACACTTGTCGTCAAAAAAGCTTCTCTTTTGGAGCTGCTAAAGCAGGCAGGCACGGCCCGTTGGTCAAGGGGTTAAGACACCTCCCTTTCACGGAGGTAACAGGGGTTCGAATCCCCTACGGGTCACCAATCATACCCTATGAGTAAAGCGATGCTTTGCAGGACTGGGTTAAGCTGTAAGAGCCATTAGCTCAGTCGGTAGAGCACCTGACTTTTAATCAGGGTGTCGAAGGTTCGAGTCCTTCATGGCTCACTTTTTTCAAAATGGAAGCTTGGTCTTCCCACATATGCGCGGTCGTGGTGGAACGGCAGACACACCATCTTGAGGGGGTGGCGCTCACAAGGCGTGAGGGTTCAAATCCCTCCGACCGCATCCCGAGAAAAAACCTGAAACTCCTTGATACATAAGGGATTTCAGGTTTTTTCGTTCTTGATTTCTTCTCAATTTTCACCGTGTTGATTCTACTTTAAGTTTTGCATCCAGTGCGTCGGCAGATGCCAGTTACAAGCATACATATCCGTTAAGCTCAAAGCGTATGACTGTTGATTTCGACAAACTTTATACATTCGCGGGTAGCCAGTCATATCGAAACTTTGCACAAATTGGTATCAAATTGGATTTTAAAGTAAATGCAAAAGGAGCAGTACAAGTTACTGCTGTAAATCCTTATAAACCTTTTGAGATGCCTCCAGTTCACGTTAGCTTTTATTCTTCAAAAATTTCGTCCAATTATAGCGGTTACGTTGATTATGAAGCAACCATGGGCGCTTATAACGTGGGTTTTGGTGATAACCCGCGTGTTGCAGCTAACATTAAAGTTATATCTATTGATTCAAAGAAGAAACAAGCGGTCGTAGAATTAAACGGAGCACTTTTCCATAATGGATGGGGCATCATATAAATATTATTTTGAAATGGAGGTACGTCTTGTCCTCCAACTACTTACACCCTCTCTTAGAGGGTTTTTGTTTTGCTGTTTTTATTTTGCATGAATTTGTCTATGTGACAAACGATTTATTCGCCCATCTCCAAGTGTTAAAACACTTGGCATAATATTATTGTCTTCCGAAAACCAGAAGACATGAATATCACATTTATGGAAATTGTGGTATATTTCAGGGGATTTATATGTATATATTTCTTTACGTAGTTTCAAAAAATAAACTTTTAGTGAGGTGTATTAATTTATGAAAAAGGTATTCATTTCATTTGCAACGGGAGTTGTTTTAACATTAAGTACTACAGCCTTAGCATCGTCAGAGCAAGTTCAAGCTTGGTTGTTTCCTTCAACTTTTCAAATTAATGGTGAGATAAAGCTGTTAGGAAGTGAATATGAAGTATTAAACTACAAAGACCATGCTTATGTCCCAGTACGTTTCGTATCAGAGCAACTTGGGGCGGGTGTTGGCTACAACAGTCGAGACGATGTGATAGCAATTGAAAATGAACCCAATGATGGTAGCGAGTTAGATAAACAATTATGGAAATTTAAATATAAGATTACCCCTAATAGTTCCCAAAGGGATGTCAAGGAAACATTTGGAACAGCATCTTATAGCAATAACGAACAAAAATTATGGAGATACGACATTTCTTCAACCAATTCCTATGTAAGTAATACAATAAATGCCGATACAAAAGCAATACAGGAAGGTAGTTTGCAAGCTCAGATTTTTATTTACTGGAAAAAAGATAATACTTTTGACCGTTTAAGTATTTGGTATTCCAAAAATAAAAAGGATATTCATATTTATAACATTGATTCAAATGGTTCATTTTCTGAGGCTATGTATGAATAATAATTAGATCGACTACCTTCTATAGGTGACTGATAAAATTAATAGTCAGTCACGTTACTTATGCTAACCATCCCTACTCTCCAAAAAGACACATCACAAGCACTCATTCTAGTACAGTTAATGAATGGTATTGCGTTGATGCTACTGACCCTAACATATCACTAACAACAGTCCAAGCTTATAGTGATATCAAAAGCATTTTGTGGTTTAAAAACTACGATGGATTAGCAAATAATAAAATTTATTGGAAAGAGGGGGGCAGTGGCACCACTGCATGTTCAAATATGAGTGCTACTGAATTAAGCACAACACCTATGAGATATTATATCCAACAAAGCACCTCCCCCTTATGTGACGGAACATCGTCTTGTGTAGTTAGGTACGGAGCGGTTACCCAAGGAGACGGGCATACTCATTATGACTATGGTGTAGCAACTCTACGTAATCAAACTTTCACAAATGTTAAGAGTTATGTTGTTAACCACGAAACAGGTCATCTCTTAGCTTTAAAAGATGGTAGTGGTTCCTCAGATTGCCCTGGAAGTATTATGCACTCGCAGGACTATGGCTGCAGTAATGGATATCCCACAGATCCATACCAACGGGACTTAGACTCAGTTACAACAGAAGCAAATTCTAATTGATAAGGAGGAGAGTAGCATATGAAAAATTATAAATTAATTTTTGCTGTCTGTATCTGCGTTATTACAATCACTACAGGTTTTATTTTCGGTTACATTCAAAAGGGAGATTCAGTCGAAGCTTCTGATCACGATGATCATCAATCTTCCATTTTGCAACAAATGTACTAGGAACAACCAATAGACAAAATTACACAATCTGTATTGAAAATGATTCATCTGATACTAGTAACCAGCTCTCTGCTGACAAATTAACTAAACAAGTTGAACAAGCTGTATCAAAAATCAAACCAGATAATCGCTGGAAAAAAGCAGGCTATGATAACGTTACAGTAGATGTAAAAGCTGGATGTTCATTTACCCCTTTATTAAACAAGTGGAGATATTAAGTCAACAAGAGTTGTAAAATCACCAAGTGCAGAAGCACTTGCAATATTTATTGTTGATCAAAAAGTCATTGATAAGCATTTTAATGGAACTCCAAGCAGATGGTCGCCGGAACAAGTAGCTTGTGAAAATGAAGAGTGTAATGAAGTTACTAAAGGTATATATTTAACAAGTGAAGAGTTTAAAGATCTTAATGGTCATAAGTTATCGGATGAATTGATATTTGGTCTTGGTTTAGAATCGATGATGAAAGCAAAACCAAATGAAGATGAATCTAGCAAGAAAAAAGAATCTGAAAGAAGATAATAAAATTTATCTGTAGTTTTCTGGAAAACAGGCTCTGATAGCCTGTTTTCTTTCCCCAAGATTCCAATAATATTGTGAAATTACAATTGATTTTTGAGTTTTATTTTCATATATGGTACTTTATTAGTGATATGATATATTACATCTTACTTTCCTCACCCCTGAGTACGTAACCAAGAAGACCAGACAGGCAAATAGCTTAGTCTGTCTTTTGGGTTAAATTTACACTGTAATTCTTCAAACTAACTACAACCCTCACTTCCGGTTTACCACAATTTGTAGCACGGTTCATCGTATCGTAATTAGGATATAGTTTGGAATTTAAGAAATTTGTCATCTCCCGATTAACCGTGGTGGAATTTGGTGGACAACCAAAAGTTGCGGGTAGTTTTTCAAAGTGAAAACAAGTAGAAAATCAATGTAAAAATACCCCGAAACCGTGTTATTAAAGGGTTTATGATGGTTCAAAGTGAACAAAAATGAGAGCTTAACTCCCTATCCCTGCTTTGAGGGGGTGGCGCTCACAAGGCGTGAGGGTTCAAATCCCTCCGACCGCATCCTGCTTTTCAAACATTGAAGCCCTTGTTATATAAGGGTTTTTTTGTTGTTTTATAATCGTTTTGAATTAGCCGGATTTAAAGAACAGTTTGCGGAGGCTCATTTCCGGTCCAACTGTTCTTTATTTATTAGGGTTTCTGTTGCGTACAGGATGATGATACGTTTTGTTTCTAAATCCTGAGGAACCATACATATAATATTACAATTTGTATCAATTTACCTGGGGTAAAGAAGTTGTTTGATGAGTGTGTAACATAAGATGCCGTATGCGAAGATTTCTTTTTGCGGTGCTTGTCGCAGTAGTCGGGGTTGGCATGCTGCGCATAAAATGATACAATATGTATCAAATAAGACACATACAAAGGAGAGCTGATTCATGCAAGTCGTTCAACCGATTCGTGAGCTAGAGAAAATCGAGCAGATTCAGGAGATTTTAAAAAGGCAATCGATACGAGATTGGCTGCTTTTTACTATTGGAATCAATTCCGGTCTTCATCTTTGCGACCTTCTCACATTAAGAGTGAAAGATTTGAAAGGAAAGAATAGAGTTACGATAAAAGAAGGAAAGACGGGCAAGGAGAAGACGTTCCAGGTGAGTAACCAGCTGCGGGAATGGATATTGGATTATGTGAGGCATTTGGAGGATGACGATTTTCTTTTCCCGTCTCAACGGACAGGCAAACCGATTAAGCGAATCCGCGTCTACCGGATTTTGAACGAAGCGGCGAAGCAGGTCGGCCTGAACGATATTGGCACCCATACATTACGCAAGACATACGGATACCACTATTACCAGAGAACGAAAAATATTTCCGTGCTTCGCGATCTATTTAATCATTCGGCGCCCTCTGTCACATTACGCTATATCGGAGTCAGTCCGGATAACCGACAAGTAAGAAACAGCGGCTAGAGAAATAAAAAAACATGAACTCCCTCTTGCGTATTGACTAGGAATATGCTTGTAAGGGGGGAGATTATGTTTTTTATGATTCTTTGAAAATGTTCTTGACACGATACAATTTGTATCATAAATTAAGTACATAAGAGATCACGAGAGTGCAGACGATGAATCTGTTATGGGTAGGGATGAAATTCTTATGGGAAATAACGAAGCAATCACGCTTGATATTGTGGAGGTCTTGAAGCAAATGGGTATTGATCGTGAGCGATATGAAACGTGGGTCATCGTATATGCGCCGCTCTCTACTTCAGAGAACGCTCAGCCCTCACAAAAGCAATAAAACGCCTTGCTTCCTCTGGAGTCAGCTTTGTTCCATCCACCGTTAATGAAAACTTCTCCAGAATCATTTCATCCGAAAGCTCTAAGCTATCCGCAAAATCCCGTACATCTTGATCCAAGATACGATCAGGCTGATCAGTTCTGCCTAGTAAATAATCTATGGATACATGAAAATAGGTGGCTATCTTATTGATAGTATCATAATCAGGTTCTCGGCGAGAAGTTTCGTAATGAGAGAGCGCGGCTCTTGAAATGCCCAGCTTGTTAGCTAATTCCTCCTGAGTAAGCGCATTTTTTTCACGCAGAAGGGCAATTCTGTCCCCGTATTTGGTCATGATCCAGTTCCTCACATTTCAATTAAGAATAGTAACATTATTACCATGTTGTTAGACTTATTATACCAGTCTTGCGCTAGATAAGAAAACGATAAATTATAGGGAAAAATTTACTTTTAAAGATACATAACGTATCTGGAGGTTGGAATGAGGCCAAGGGCTCCCGCCTGCAGTTTGATGAAGATTGTGCAAATGTACGGGCACAAAATGGATACGAAGCATACGCCGATTGTCCTCCTTGAAGTGAACGTCACTGGTTTGCGTTTCTGCTCGTCATTAAAGTTGCCCATAAATGAAAATGTTATGTGGAGTTTTCAATTTCAGCTGCAGGGTGAACTCCCGGCCATGGAAGGCATCATTACGAGTTGTCGCGAAACGGAAGCAGGCAGCGAGTACGTTGCGAAATGGGCTTCAACCCCATCAAGCGAACCGAAAGGAATGAGGATGGCGGAGTTTAGGGAATACAATGTCGAGGAGTGGAACGCCAAGTTTGAAAGAGCAACCCAAAGCTATAGCCATTTCCACGATCCATTACCCTATAAACAGCAGGTTGATTTCTCGTGTTGACGGTATTATTTTTCCGTTTGCTTCGACAAATTCACATATTTTTGGCATATTTCGCCTTCCTGCTTCATAGAATGTTTTGTATCCCGTAAAGAAAATACTTGAATGGATACATTTTGTATCATATAATGGTATTAATAGGCGCATGACAACCGACAAGGAAGGGGCGATGTTATGAAAAACTTCGATATGGTTTACTGCGTGGAGTGCGGTTCCATCGTGTCGAGACATCAAGCCGAACTGATCTTTAAAACGGGCTTCTATAAGATCACCATTCCTCTGGCGCATTGCAAGGAGTGCGCTCACAAAAGGGAGCAGGGAATGGAAATCGCTTCTGTTGATCCGCATGAAAGCTGCAGCAGTTTTCCAGACAATCTTCCTGCTTTGGCACAGTGAAAAAAAGGTCCCTCGCGCAGGAGCAGAGGGACCTTTTTCAGTTCAGCAAATGTTTATGGGCGCTGTAATCGATCTGCTGCTTCTCCAGGAAGCTGACCAGGCTCTTATAGTCCCTTCGCGGCGTAGCCAGAATATATCCTTTGATGCAGTGGTCGCGTGTCACCTGGGTGGCATGATCTTCAAGGGCGACCTGGCCTATTCTGGCCGCAATCGAATGCTTCGCAATATCGCGGAACGCCGAGGGAACAGGAGAGACAAGCTGGTCGAGGAAATCCTTCGAGTCCTGAGTCCACAGGTGCCGGGAAGATTCGACGTAATGATTTTGCCAGTCAAGCTTGGATTTGCCGTCGGCTTTGGGAAGCACCTTGAGGAATTTGCGGAACATGAAGTATCCGCCTACCGAGATGAAGAACAGAAGGACGCATACCCAGAAGATGATGAACCACATGAAAGCTGTATTATTCATCTATATTTCACCTCATTGCAGATGTTGTACTCAAATGAATTATACCTTATTTCTAGATTTCTTGCGACAATCCTAGTAAAATAGACAGGAAGTGACCTTATTTAAAAAGGAGCAATGAAAGATGACAAAAATCGGCTCTCACGTTTCATTTTCAGATAAAGGTCTGTTGAATGCGTCAGAAGAAGCCGTTTCTTACGGTTCTTCCACGTTTATGATATACACGGGGGCTCCCCAAAATACGCGCCGGAAGCCCATCGAGACCCAATTCATTGAGGAAGGCAAGGCTTTGATGGACAAGCATGGCATTGACGAAATCGTCGTGCACGCGCCATACATCATTAACCTCGGCTCTTATAAGGAAGATACGTTTGAGCTGGCGGTGCGCTTTCTGCAGGAGGAGATTCGTCGAACGGATTATATCGGAGTGAAAAATATCGTTCTGCATCCCGGCGCCTACACGGATAAGGATGCGGAGTATGGGCTCGCGCGCATTGCCGAAGGATTGAACGAGGTGCTGGCCGGGGTGAAGGACACGAAAGTCAACATCGCACTGGAAACGATGGCCGGCAAAGGCTCGGAGCTCGGAAGAAGCTTCGAGGAGCTCGCAGAGATCATAGACAAAGTGACGGACAACGAAAGGCTTACCGTTTGTTTGGATACATGCCACGTTCATGATGCCGGATACAATATCGTAGACGATCTGGACGGCGTGCTTGAACATTTTGACCGGGTGGTCGGTTTGAACCGTCTTGCCTTGATTCACTTGAACGACAGCAAAAATCCTAAAGGCGCCTCCAAAGACCGCCATGCTCCGGTCGGCTCCGGATGGATTGGCTACAAAGCGATGCATAATGTGGTGCATCATGAGAAGCTGAAGCATTTGCCGATGATTCTCGAAACGCCATGGATCGGGAAAGAAGATAAGACACAGCGCCCCATGTACGAAGCGGAGATTGCGCTGCTTAGCAACAATTTGAGCGGGCGATTCGGCAGCGAATTCCTGGACCATGTCGAGCGGATCGATTACTTGCTTGGCAAAAAGGATATTCATCATCGCGATTTCATTCTGCAAACCTGGGAAATGCTGAAAACCGACGCGAAAGCGAAGAAGGAAGACGGACGCGAGCCTATGGAGCGTCTCTACGATATTCTAGTGGAGGAGCGGTTGTTCCCGGAGCTTACTGAGGAGCAGCTTAACCATCGCCTCACAGTATGGCTTGCTGGCAAAGAAGCGCTTCAATTGGCATAAGGAAGGAGAACAACATGAATTTGCAACCAAACAGCGCCTCCGCGAGAGGCCGCAACGATAAAAGAAACCGGGCAAGAATGCTCATTTCCTGTCCGGATCAGCCTGGCATTGTAGCCGCGGTTTCGGAATTTTTGTTTGAGCACGGAGCGAATATTGTGCAATCGGATCAATATACGATGGACCCGGAGGGCGGTTTGTTTTTTATCCGGCTTGAGTTCGATCTGCCGGAGCTTCAAGCCCGTGAGGGACGGCTTAAGCAGGCTTTCGAACCGGTTGCGGCCAAGTTTGAAATGGATTGGAGCTTAGCTCTGACGAGCAGGAAGAAGCGGCTGGCCATTTTCGTATCCAAGGAAGACCACTGCTTGCTCGAACTGCTCTGGCACTGGCGCGCAGGCGATTTGAACGCGGATATCGCCATGGTGATCAGCAATCATCCCGATTTGCGGGAGCTGGTGGAGCCGTTCGGGATTCCGTATCACCACATTCCGGTAACGGCCGATACCAAGACCGAGGCGGAAAAGCGTCAATTGGAGCTCGTAGGGGACAACGTGGATGCCATCATTTTAGCCCGCTATATGCAGATTGTATCGCCAGCCTTCATCCAACATTACGCGAATCGGATCATCAACATCCATCATTCGTTCCTCCCGGCCTTTGTCGGCGGCAAGCCATATGCCCAAGCGCATAACCGCGGCGTCAAAATCATCGGAGCGACAGCGCACTATGTCACCGAAGAGCTTGACGGAGGGCCGATCATTGAACAGGACGTGCAGCGCGTCAGCCATCGAGATAATGTTGAGGATTTGAAGCGTATTGGCCGGCACATTGAGCGCGTTGTTCTTGCCCGCGCCGTTGCCTGGCATGTGGAAGATCGGATTATCGTTCATAACAATAAAACAGTAGTGTTCAATTAACAATCAGAAGCCCGGTTGAACGTAAGATTAACCGGGCTTCTGTTGTTTTTGTTTGGTCCGGCAGCTTCAATCAGCTTGAATACAAAAAGATGCTATTCACCATACTCGCCTCTCCCCTATCCTCTTCATATGGATTTTAACGGTTTATTGTGGCAAAGCTGCAAAGCAAATGGTACAATATTTTTCAAAGTAATTGCAAAGATAAAAAGAGACGTGTAGGAGGGAATTTTCAATGACAGTAACAAACAAGTCCGTCGAGCAGTTAGCGGTGGATACGATTCGTACGCTCGGCATGGACGCGGTGGAGAAGGCAAAATCGGGACATCCCGGCATGGTAATGGGTGCCGCGCCAATGGCCTACGTGTTGTGGGCGCAGCATATGAAGCACAACCCGGCTAACCCGCAATGGATTAACCGCGACCGTTTCGTGCTGTCCGCTGGCCATGGCTCCATGCTACTCTACAGCCTTTTGCATCTTTGCGGATACGACCTTCCAATGGAAGAAATTCAGAATTTCCGCCAATGGGGCAGCCAAACGCCGGGACATCCGGAGTACGGTCATACGGCAGGCGTAGATGCAACGACCGGACCGCTTGGTCAAGGGATCGGTATGGCGGTGGGGATGGCGATGGCGGAAGCTCATTTGCGCGAAACTTACAATAAAGAAAAGTTCCCCGTTATCGATCATTATACATATGTGGTTTGCGGGGATGGTGATATGATGGAGGGCGTATCCTCCGAGGCGGTTTCGCTGGCTGCGCATCTTAAGCTCGGCAAGCTGATCATGCTTTATGATTCGAACGATATTTCGCTTGACGGCGAACTCAATATGGCATTCTCGGAAAATGTGCAAAAACGCTTTGAAGCATACGGCTGGCAGGTTATCCGCGTGGAAGAGCAGAACGATCTTGCGGCGATCGGCAAGGCGCTTGAAGAGGCAAAGGCGGATACGACTCGTCCGACGCTCATTGAAGTGAAGACGACGATCGGCTACGGCAGCCCGAATAAAGGCGGCAAAGGCGGACATGCCGGTCCTCACGGTTCTCCGCTTGGCGCTGATGAAATCAGGCTGACCAAGCAAGCCTACGGCTGGCCGGAAGACCAGGATTTCCTTGTTCCGGATGAAGTGAGAGCGCATTACGCCAAAGTGAAGGAAAAGGGCATTCAAGCGGAAGAAGCCTGGAAGCAAATGCTTGCCGGCTACAATAGAGAGCATCCTGAGCTCGCCAAACAGTTCGACACCGCTGTAAGCGGCGAGCTGCCCTCAGGTTGGGACGATGAGCTGCCGACGTATGCACCGGCCGATAAGCCGATTGCTACGCGAGCCGCTTCCGGTAACGCAATCAACGCGATCGCGAAGAAAGTGCCGCAATTAATTGGCGGTTCCGCGGATCTGGCGAGCTCCAATAATACGATGATCAAAGGCGAGTCCAATTTCCAGGCGGGCAACTATGCGGGTCGCAACGTATGGTTCGGCGTCCGTGAGTTTGGCATGGGCACGGCTATGAACGGCATGAGCTTGCATGGCGGATTAAAGGTATACGGGGCCACCTTCTTCGTCTTCTCCGATTACCTGCGCGCTTCCATACGCTTAGCTGCGCTCATGAAGCAGCCGGTCATCTATGTCCTTACTCATGATAGTATCGCAGTTGGAGAGGACGGGCCTACGCATGAGCCGATCGAACAATTGCCGGCGCTTCGCGTCATTCCGGGCATTACCGTGCTCCGCCCAGCGGACGCGAACGAAACCTCGGAAGCATGGCGCTATGTGATGACGCATCAGGACGGCCCTTACGCGTTGGTGCTTACCCGTCAGAACCTGCCGATTCTTGAGGGTTCCGCAGAGCTGGCGAAAGCTAACCTGAGCAAGGGTGCGTACGTCATCTCCGACGCGGCTAATGGAAAGCCGGATGCGCAGATCATTGCCACGGGTTCGGAAGTGCAGCTTGGCGTCGCGGCCCAGAAGCTGCTTGCCGCCGAGGGTATTCATGTGCGTGTGATCAGCATGCCCAGCTGGGAGCTGTTTGAGAAGCAGCCTCAATCCTACAAGGATGCCGTCATCCTTCCGGATGTGAAGAAACGGCTTGCCGTGGAAATGGCCTTTCCGCTCGGTTGGGAGCGATATGTAGGCGACCAAGGCTCCATTCTCGGTATCAGCACCTTCGGAGCGTCCGCGCCGGGAGACAAGGTTCTGAAGGAATACGGATTTTCACCGGAAAATGTGGCTGCTAGAGTGAAGGCTCTATTGTCATAAAAGTAAAAAATGAGGAGAAACGGATCATGTCTAACTTTGAAAATGTCACGGTTGTGACGAAGGCGAATGTGTATTTCGACGGCAAGGTGACCAGCCGTACCGTACAATTTGCCGATGGAACCAAGAAAACGCTGGGCGTCATGCTGCCGGGAGAATACGAATTCGGGACCGATGTGAAGGAGATTATGGAAATCCAGGCGGGTGAGCTGAATGTACTGCTCCCTGGGGATTCGGAGTGGATCGCGATTAACGGCACAGGAACCTTTACAGTTCCTGCTAACGCAAAGTTTAAGCTGGATGTCAAGACTGTGACCGACTACATTTGCTCGTACATCAAAGAGTAAAAACAACGTGACGATTAGCCAAAAACCTCTGCAGAAGGGACGCACAGAATGTGCGGTCGGATGCAGAGGTTTTTCTTGCTGGCTAAACAGCTTGGTCGATGTGATCTTGAATGTACTGCTCGAGCTTGATTCTCACATAAGGCGGAATGCCGGAAAGCATGCAGCCGTACCGGAATTGTTCGTCTTTGGATTCAATGCGAATGACACGTGCAGTAATCGGCGGAAGATCTGCTTCCTGAGGAAAGTGGATCACGACAAACATATCCTGGGCAAGCGGGAAATGCGATGAGATTTGGAGTCCGCTCTCGGATAGATTGTACAGTGTGCCTTGAATATTCTGACCGGAAAAAGAGCCTTCTTGCTCCCACTGGTAGACAGACAACAGAAGCTTGATATCGAGCTTGACCCGAGTATTGCGGCGGCGTTCCCGTCCGGATAGAGGAGCCGGGGGCTTCTCTTCGGAAGCGGCTTCTTCCCGTTTCGCAACTTGTAGGTGCATCCATTCCTCGTAAATTTTGATGACAGAGGATAAATCCTCGTCGCCGAAACCTTTGCTCAAACCCATCTGGAACAGACTGGTCGCCGCGTGGAGCATCGGGGTGGGAAGCTGGAACTGTCCGCTCAGATCGGACGCAAGCAAGAGGTCCTTCAGCATGAGCTTCAACGAGAACTGGTTGCTGAAGTCGCGTTCGATGATTTTACTTCCCTTCAGTTCGGCTTGACGGCTGTTAGCCGATCCGGCATAGACCACTTCCAGAAACTGTTCGGGCTGAAGTCCGGCTTTAACGGCGATCGACAGACCCTCGGACAAGCCGGTCAAGTTAATGCCTACCATGGTGTTGTGTGCAAGTTTGGCATAGGAACCGGAGCCGCTGGGACCCATGAAGAGGATTTTTGCCCCTAAAGCTGCAAATACATCCTGATGCTCAATGAATACGTCACGGTGCCCCCCCACCATGAAGGTCAGCGTCCCGGCTTCGGCAGCCGGCTTGCTGCCGGTGACAGGGGCGTCGAGAAAATCAACGAAGTGCGTGGATAACTCCTCATTGAGCTTCTGGCTCGTGTTTGGGGAAACGGTGCTGCAATCAATCACGGTAAGAGCCGGATGAAGTCCGCTCAGCACCCCACGCCCGCTATAAAATGCGTCGAGCAATGCGTCGTCATTGCTGACCATCGTAATAAGAACATCTGCGTTACTGGCAGCCTCAGCAGGGGTTGAAACAGCTTCGGCGCCAAGACGAACAAGTTCGTCCGCTTTATCTGCAGTACGGTTGTATACGGTTACGCTGTAACCTTTTTTAATTAGGTTCGCCGCCATAGGTTTGCCCATAGTGCCGAGCCCGATAAATCCGATACGTTTCATGGTATTCACCTCATACCCAATTTTATCACGTCACGGCTTCCCGGCGAAAGAGGGACTTCGTCAACTTGCATTCACATGGTCAAAAATATATGCTGATAAAAGGTAAAAAGAGGCATATTCAAATGCCCGCAGATAACAAGGAGGAGAGAAATATGAATAAGAAATTGCAGTTTGATTACAGCAAGGCTCTAGGCTTTTTATCCCAGCATGAAGTGGATTATCTCGCTGAGCCGATACGTCTTGCTCATGAGCAGTTACATAACCAGACAGGCGCCGGTTCGGACTATTTAGGTTGGATCGATCTGCCGGTAAACTACGACAAGGAAGAATTCGCCCGCATCCGGAATGCGGCAAAGCAAATTCAATCGGATTCCGATGCGCTCGTTGTCATCGGGATCGGCGGTTCTTATTTGGGAGCCAGAGCGGCGATTGAAATGCTGACCCATTCTTTTTATAACTTGATGCCGAAGGACAAGAGGAAAACGCCGGAGATTTATTTTGTCGGCAACAATATCAGCTCTACCTATGTGACTCATCTGCTGCAGCTGCTTGAAGGCAAGAACTTCTCCGTTAATGTGATCTCGAAGTCCGGCACCACAACAGAGCCTGCGATTGCATTCCGGATTTTCCGTGAAGTGCTGGAGAAGAAGTACGGGAAAGAAGCGGCCCGGAAGCGCATCTATGCCACCACGGACCAGGCCAAAGGGGCTTTGAAAAAGCTGGCTGCCGAAGAAGGGTACGAATCCTTCGTCATCCCGGACGATGTAGGGGGGCGCTACTCCGTGCTTACGGCTGTAGGTCTCTTGCCGATCGCTGCGGCTGGAATTGACATCGAGGCGATGATGAAAGGCGCGGCGGATGCCCGTCAGGATTTCTCCAATCCGAATTTGAAGGAGAACCTCAGCTACCAATACGCTGCTGTGCGCAACGCGCTGTACCGCAAGGGCAAGGGCATCGAAATTCTCGTGAACTATGAGCCTGCCCTGCATTTCGTTTCCGAATGGTGGAAGCAGCTGTACGGCGAAAGCGAAGGGAAGGATCACAAGGGGATTTATCCGGCTTCCGTCGATTTCTCCACAGATCTGCACTCCATGGGGCAATTCATTCAGGAAGGCGCGCGCATTCTCTTTGAAACTGTAGTTATGGTGGACCAGGTTTCCGAGCAGATTACGATCGGCACGGACGCCGACAATCTGGACGGACTCAACTTCCTGAGCGGCAAGACGATGGATTTCGTGAACAAAAAAGCGTTTGAAGGAACGATGCTGGCGCACGCGGACGGGGGAGTTCCGAACTTGATCGTAACGCTGCCCGATCTGTCTCCATACACGTTTGGATATATGGTCTATTTCTTTGAAAAAGCTTGCGGCATCAGCGGTTACTTGCTCGGTGTAAATCCATTCGATCAACCGGGCGTCGAGGCCTATAAGAAAAATATGTTCGCGCTGCTCGGCAAGCCGGGATTTGAGAAAGAAAAAGCTGAGCTGGAAGCTCGTTTGCAGAAATAAAATCAAGGTCCACCCCGGCGAGGGGATGGGCCTTTTTCTAAAAATCTCCATGCTAATTTATTTGTTGTAGAAAATTTCTGATTTGTGTAAAATGATATGAAAACAGCATTTTCCTTCTACATAGAAAGGCTTTTCGTGGTGACCTACTATAAAACTGTCGAACATTACGGCTTATCGGAAATTGTCATCAAAAAATCGCGTTTTCTCGGCCATGCCAAGCCTGTGGAGTCCGAAGAGGAAGCAGTACGATTCGTGGAAGCGATCAGGAAGGAGCATGGGTCAGCCACCCATAATTGCTTCGCGTATGTGATTGGAGAGAGAGATCAAATCCAAAAGCAATCGGATGACGGGGAACCGTCAGGCACAGCAGGCAAGCCGATTCTCGAAGTTATCAAGAACCAGGGCCTGAAGAATGCCGCTGTTGTCGTTACCCGTTATTTCGGAGGTATTATGCTGGGAGCGGGCGGGCTTATTCGCGCTTATACCGATGGCGCCGTGGCCGGGATCGAAGCAGCGGAGCCAATCTATATGGTCCATCACGCAAAAGTGCGGATAGAGATCGATTACACCTGGTACGGGAAGCTGGAAAATGAACTGCGCAGCAAGGGAACGAAGCTGGGGGAAACCCTTTTTACGGATAAAGTTATCGTAACATGTTATCCGATTGCAGCGGAAGCGGAAGGCTTTGTCAGCTGGATCACGGACGTCACACAGGGACAGAGTGGCATCGCCGTCGAACAAAGCGAGTATATCAAGCACAAGGAGCTGCCGTGGGGGCATTAATGAATAACAATTATGCAGCAGGGAAGTCGGAGGGAATCCTATGGCGAGGAAGGCAGTCACGCAGGAGCTCAGCCGACAGCGAATTCTCGACGAAGCGCGGGAATTGGTCGGCACGCATGGGTATCGCGCTTTAACGATGGCATGGGATCTATACGAGCATCGTCCGCAGGTTGGTTTGACTAGTCCGGAATCCGCTTGATACAATTTAGGAAACAATTAGCGAGAGAAAGGGTGTCGCTCTGATGACAGATTTAACCCAGTGGTCTGAGGCCAACGTAGATTTCATGTTTGAGGAAATTAAGAAAAAGCTGCGAATGGCTACAGGCGGCTCCATCAAAGTAACGAACATGCAGCAGGACAGCTATGAGGATTTGAAGGACTTATATGATATGGTGATGAGCAAGGACAAGTTCAGCATCAGCGAAATTGACGCTATTACATCAGAATTGGGGAAATTGAGAAAAGCATAGAACCATTAGCGCTGTCCTCGGGAGAAGCATTTGTTCCCGGGGACAGTTTTTTTTGGCCTCCGCTTCTGCGTAATTTCGGAGAGTCCGGACAACTATCCAATCGGAGCCTCCACTGCTGCCGTACTATATAAGGCAACGGAATTCCCTAAAGCCCAAGGAGGTGTACGATCGTGCAAACGAAAATCCGCAAAGATGAAGTAAGAAAGCTGGTCGGCAAACAAGTGACCGCGATTAAGAAGGACGGTACTGCGATTACCGGCAAATTAGTACGAATCAGCGGCAATACGCTGTTCATGGCTCCGAAGAAAGGAAAGAACGTGCAAACGAAAGCAATAGTCCCTCTGGTGCTTTTTGACTTATTAGCTATTGGAACCGCTCCATATGCCTTCGGTGGTTTCGGATATCCTTACGGCGGTTACGGTTATGGTGGATTTGGCGGCGGCTATGGTGGTTTTGGCGGCTTTGGACCTGGCTTCTGGTAAGCAAATCAAAAAGGCTCTATTCCCAAAAATAGGAAGGAGCCTTTTTCTCTATGGCGTCCCTGTTGGTACGCACTGAAGCTCAGCGCTCCGGATCGTGTTGATTGATCAACTGCTGCTGTGCCATTTTGACCATTTCGCGCACCATGGCACCCCCGATGGGGCCGCCGATTTTGCCGGCGTCTTCAGCTTTTAAATGTCCGTTGTAGCCCGGCTGCAGCGGAATGCCTAACGTATGTGCGACCTCGTACTTCACCTGATCGGGGCGGTTCGGGTTCACGGCGTAGCCTTTGTCCTTCATTACTTGGGCTTTCAGCAATTCCAAGCTATGCTCCGACCCAGGAACTACGGCCCTGCGGCTTCGTTTTCTTGCCATAGGCTTCCTCACCTCCTAAGGAGTAGGATGCCCTGGAATCGAATCTTTAACAGCGAATGAAAACCATTTATGTCCCAAATAGTTCGCAATCGTATAAATGCCTGTCCCAGCGAGGATGGCGCCATTGTGTATAAGCTTCTCGTTCCATCCCGGAAGCGCAGCGGCGAAGGAAGAAGCAAGCAGCAAACTGACGCTGTACGAAAATGCGTAGCAGCTTACCGTTACAAGGCCGAATTTCCACCAGCTGCTTCGGACGCTCGCTTTAGAGCGGAAGGTGAACGTCTTGTTCAGCACATAACTGACAACGGCGCCGACCGTATTCCCTAAAAAGGTGGATGGCCAATATCCGAAACGCAGCACGTTGAACAAAAGAAAGCTGATCCCGAGACCGACTACTGTATTTAAAGCGCCAACCAACAAAAATCGCACAAAACTGCCCTTCAACCGCACCTTGCTCACCTCCGGCTGCTTTCCATAGCGGGAAGGCGCTGTTCAATCTGTGAACTCGCCATCACTTCTTTCTCGATCGTGTACAACGGACGATGTTTGACTTCTTTGTAGATTTTTCCGATATACTCTCCGATCAGCCCCAAGGCAAGAAGCTGGACGCCGCCGATAAACCAGAGCGATAGAATCAAAGAGGTCCAGCCGCTGACCGTTGTTCCGAGCAGCTTGCTGATCATTGCGTACACGGTGGCGACAAAGCTGAGCGCGAACAGCACGAACCCGGTCAAGGTGACGAATCGAATCGGGGTGACGCTAAAGGAAGTAATTCCGTCCAGCGCGAAGCCAAGCATTTTCTTAAGCGGATATTTAGATTCCCCGGCGAAGCGTTCCTTGCGGTCGTAATAGACCTTAGCGGAAGGAAATCCAAGCAGCGGTACGATGCCGCGCAGAAATAAATTAACCTCCCGGAATTTTTCGAGTTCCTCCAGCGTTCGCCGGCTCATGAGCCGGTAATCGGCATGATTGTAGTGAATGCGAACTCCCATCTTGGTCATCAGGCGGTAGAAGCCCTGAGCCGTCGCTCTTTTGAACCAAGTGTCCGTATCCCGGTTTTGCCTGATCCCATACACGATGTCATAGCCCTCATGGTATTTGATCACAAACTCTCGTATTACTCCTATGTCATCCTGGAGATCCGCATCGATGGATACCACGCAGTCCGAGTATTCCTTGGCTGTCATCAATCCGGCGAGCAGCGCGCTCTGATGCCCCGCATTTCGGGCAAGCTTGATCCCGGATACGAACGGGTTGGATAGGTGACAGCGCTCGATCAGCTCCCATGTTTTGTCCTTGCTGCCGTCATCCACGAGAAGCAGGGCGCTATCGTCCGAAATCAGCGAATCCTGCATCAACTCCGTCAGAACGCCGCTCAAGCGGAGAACCGTTTCCGGCAATACTTCCTCCTCATTGTAGCAGGGCAGAACGATCGTCAATACCGGTTTTTCCATGAATTCAATCCTCCGAAAACTTTGTCTAAGAGTCTGCCAGACGGATACTGGCGGACAGACTCCAGTTTAGCCTCATTATATCGCAAGAGAAGCCGATTTAAAATTTGATTACATAAACTTAAAACTTTCATGGTACTAGTCGCGTCCAAACTTATAAACGCGGAAATTTGAAAAAAAGTTTCAGGTTAAGGGTGGGATACACATAAGCTTCACTTGGAACAATTGATCAATTCTGGTAAATTAAAGAACAATAAAGAGAAGGAGTTGACACAAGATGACGGAAACCAGGATCAATCGTACGGTTCTCCTGACTGTGCTCGGTCTGCTGATCATGAGTCGGGCGCTGCTGCTTTTCACGGGTTATGTCGGCTTGAATTTATTCGCCAAGTATACAACGATTCCCACTTATGAACAAAATGTCCCGGGGAGCCTTTCCGAATGGAAGCTGAAGTTGCCTGGAGAGCTGGACCTTACCCAGAAGCTTCAGTTGCAGGATTTTGTCAAGTTTGACAGCTATTCTTATCTGAAAATCGCGACCCAAGGCTACGATAATGTTCGCATCGCAGAACCGCATAGCGCGGCCGACTGGGTTTTTTTTCCTTTGTATCCGCTGCTGATCTTCCTAACCGGAAAACTTCTACTCGGGCTGAATGCGGCATGGGTAGGCATCCTGCTGTCCCATATATGTTTGTTCTTTGCACTGCTGTACGTCTATCTCATCTGTATGCAGCGGGGATTTAGCGAGCGGCAGGCCTATAGCGTGCTTTTCCTTATTTTAATCTATCCGGCGTCGCTGTACTTTTCCGTGCCTTACACAGAAAGTCTGTTCCTTCTGCTATCGGCGGGATCCATTTACTACGCATGCGACAAAAAATACTCACTCGCCTTCCTTGCGGCAAGTTTATCCACAGTGACCCGAGTACCGGGTTTTATAAACCTGTTTTTTGTCATCGGCACGGTCGCTTTAGATGAGAATTTCCGGTTGTCGTTAAGATCCCTTAAGTGGATGCTATATTCGATCTTCTCCTTAGTTCCAATGGGGGCGTATCTGTACTATATGAATATACTCACAGGCGACTTCCTGGCTCCCTTTCACGAACAGAGTCTCAATTGGTTCCGATACACAACTGCACCGTTCAAAAACTACATAGGTTATTTGAAGAGTCCATACTTCTCGACACCGGATGGATGGGACAACGGCTTAATCGCGTTCACGGTTTCTACTGCTGTCTTCCTCGTCTATATCGGTTACTTGCTTCGCCATATCCGGACCCTGTTTCGCGATATGCGCCAACTGCTGTTCTTTGTGTACGGGGCGCTGCTGATCGTCATTCCTTTTTCCAGCCAACCGTTTTTTTTGGTTAGTGTCGTTCGGTACATGATGGTCTGCATTCCGTTCTATATCTATCTCGTCGAGCTCACGCGCAAGAGTGAAACGGCCTTAAGGGCGTATCAATTGCTCTTTGCCGTCATTTGGGTGATGATCACGATCGGCTTCTTTAACGACTATTACTTTGTGATCTGATCAGCTTCGATCCGAGGCCATCGAACCCCTTGGTCAAACAGACGCTTAGGTTCTACATCGATTGTTGACCCTGTGCATACAAAAACAATCTATTAACCTAGTACACTTGTCCGAACATTTCTGGAATTCAATCATACATTGTTACTATCATTAAAAGAAGGAGTGATTATGTTGATTAACAGAAATGTTAGACTTTCTCTTTTCTCAGGTCTTAATTTTACAGGTCGTCGGATCATTTTTAGACGGGGTGGTGTAGCGGTTCGGGATTTAAGGGCGTTTCGGTTTGACAATGTGCTGTCCAGCTTCCGACTTCAAAATGTTGTAAATCCCTCTGAAGTAACGCTTATATTGTTTTCGCTCAGGAACTTCAGAGGGGATTTCCGCGTATTTCGAGGCAGCCAAAACATTGCCAACTTGCGTAACTTTAACAATCGGACCTCTTCTTTTATTCTGGTAGGTCGTGTTCTTACAAATGCCCAAATTAACGCAATCCGCAATACAGGCAACCCGCCACAAGACATCTTGGAAATTACTCAGTAATGAAGATAACAAATAATAAAGACGAAAAAGGGCGCTGAGGCGTCCTTTTTCGCGGTTTTGTATCCTCTATAAAATTATGTGGACTCTTAAGCGGCGCCTTGAGTCGCTGAAGGAGGTCTGCCGATTCCAACAAAATCTCTTTCCATGACGAGGTGCCGGCCATGCCAAGCCGTTGGCGTAACGTTGGACTTTCCCATAATTTCGCCAACAAATCGTTGATTTCCCGTGATTTCCTTTAAATTTCGTAGTAACTATGTCACGGATTCAGGAGGAGAATAGATTAGTAGTTAAATGTTTATTTTCATGTGATGGGTTTTAAAACAAGCGTCACCCCCCCTTTCATCATAATTTAGAATATCCATTCTAAAGGAGGGATTGACGTGAGAACATTTTCTGCACGATTAAGAGGTTCACAAGAAGTTCCACCCGTCAGGACAAATGCAAGTGGGAGATTTTTTGCTCGTTTAAGTAATGATGGCAGGCGGTTAAGGTTTATATTGGTTATTCGAGATATACGAAATGCTTTTGCAGGACATATTCATCTGGGGCGTAGAGGGGTTAACGGTCCAATAGTGGCATTTCTCTTTGGTAATCTTCGAAATCCGATATCAGTAAGAAGAAGAGTTTTTATAGGCACAATAACAAGAGACGACCTGGTAGGCCCTTTAAGAGGGCGATCCCTAAGAGCCTTGCTCCGCCAAATGCGTCGGGGTAATGCCTATGTTAATGTTCATACGACGCAACACCCCAACGGTGAAATACGAGGCCAAATCCGTCATAGACAATAACAAATGGATTCGTCGGAGGGACTCCGTTGTTTATTCAACTGCTACAGCATCTTAGTGGCTTCAATCCTCAAAGCTAAAAACCAAAATTGTAAGCCGATTCTTCCAACAAAATCTCTTTCCATGATGAGATGCCGGCCATGCCAAGCCGTTGGCGTAACGTTGGACTTGAAGGGACGTTTCGAATATCCAAGCTGATCGAGAACGCATCGTCATGCCGAAAAGGTTCAATATGATCAAAATCACTCTTGCCTTGGCAGAGCAGACCGAGATAACTTTTCATCACATCTGCATTGGAAATATCCGGATTCGGGTTCTCTGGCAAGACCGCTTCCTGCAGCCGAGACGATAAGTTGGTTTTGGAAAGCAGAGTACCCACCGCAGTCAAGCCGGTTGCGTGGTCAGATACTCGTTCGATTGCACATTTTGAATCACCTCGTTGGTGGAATTGTCGGAATGTTGTATTTCCATAATTTCGCCAACAAATCATTGATTTCCTGTGATTTCCTTTAAATTTCGTAGTAACTATGTCGCGGATTCAGGTTAACCTTTAAAAGGGCTTAAAAACGCCTTGGGGATGTCCGTTTCGAAACGTAAGAGGTTACCCTTGGCAGGATGCAAAAAAGCTAATACTCGTGCGTGTAGTCCGAGCCGTCCCATCTGCTTTGTCTTCGCACCATATTTTTTATCCCCTACAATGGGATGTCCTATATCCTGCATGTGGACGCGTATTTGATTTTTCCGTCCCGTTTCGAGATTGACTTGCAATAAGGAAAAGTTTCTATTGGATTGAATAACTTTGTAATGGGTCACAGCGTATTGGCCGTCATTTGGGTAAGGACTGGAATACATTTTGAGCGTATTGCTTTCTTTCAACCAGGACGAAATGGTGCCTTCCGGTTTCTTTACTGATCCTTCAACAAGGGCAACATACGTACGCTCCTTTACAGTGTCCTGCCAGGAGTTCTGCAAAATTTGCTGAACATTTGCGCTTTTGGCAAACATCATGACTCCGGAAGTATCTCGATCCAGGCGATGTACGACAAAAATCCTGTTTTTAGGATCTTTACTTCGAACGTGAGCCATAAGCTGCCGATATGCAGTAATTTCGTTTTCTTGAGGAGAAGCTACAGACAGCAAACCGGCGTCCTTTTGAATCACAATTACGTCTTGGTCCTCGTGCAGGATAGTTAACCCAATTAGTGGTGGTTCTTCTGTAACCTTATCTTTTCGAATGGTTACCGTTTGTCCCGCTTGGAGTCGATAATTGTATGCAGTCTCGACCTGGCCGTTAACGAATACTTGACCGCGAGCCAGTAATGATTTAATGGAGTTGCGGCCGAGGCTTGATATTTTATTCAATAAAAAAGGCAGCAAATCCGTTGGTTCTTGGACGGTATATGATCGGGTATTGGACGGATTGACTTTTGGATTGTTCGATTTCCTATGCATGGTTAACCTTCGCTTTTTTTTTACACTCACTATATCATGATGGCCGGGGTCCTCACAAACTGTTAACATGCAATCGCGGATACGTCATTAGATTGACTTCCTTGTACCTGGAGTCTAACGGTTTGCAAGCGATCATCGTTCTTGTTGTAGGGTCGCTGTTTTTTGGGACCCAGGTGAACGGCTCGTGGCTCTTGCTTCTCGGTTTCGCGGTGCTAGATTGCCAGCTTTACGTTTAAGCGGGAGTAGATTATAATTGAGTAACGAAATCATTGAACGTGTTTACCATACATGGAGGAAGAACCTCCTTACAGCCATGGTTGTGAGGAGGCTCTTTCTTTCTCTCCTCGCTCGCGTTTGGGATCGATCCGAAAGGGGAATGAAAGAGAATGTCATTTGAAGAACAAGTTTTAGAATTACTTGGCGGGTTTAGGCAGGACTTAAACGGACTGAGGCAGGATGTCGATGGCCTCAGGCAAGACGTGGGCGCAATCAGGCAGGATCTAGAAGGGTTCAGGCAAAAAATGGAACACCGCATGAACAGTATCGAGAAGGATATCTCTGTCATCAAAATGGACGTGAAAAGCACCCAAGTCGCTGTAATGGAAACCAGCCAAGACGTAAAATCATTAAATCTTGCGCTGAAATACGCTGAATTCAAAATCTATCAGAACGAGAAGGAAATTCAACTTTTGAAAAAAGAGTTCTAAAAGACGTATATTTGGAGCCTGCCTGGAGATATTGAGAATAGAGGAATAAGTTATGCTTCATTCCATCTTTTCAAAAAGTCTGAGGTGTGGACGGATGATTTTATATCAGCTTACCCAATGGATGGAAGAAAGGTCTTCGCTGCAGAAGGCGTTGCGGCACGGAAGCGACGATATGTATGCGTTGCAAGGAAGAATAAATGAAGTGGAACGCCAGCTCCAGGATCAAGCCAACCGTTGGCGCGATTCCATTATTGCCGCTTCCTCTATTACGTATCCATACGAAGCGCCGCAGCTAGATCAAGACGCAGTTCAATAATCCTGTATGGAACAGGTTGACTTTGTATTCCCTCGCTTTTCCGTGTAGAATATGAACTACGATTCAACGAATAGGAAGAATGAGGTTTAAAAGAATATGAACGTAGTCGTATCCACATTAAACGCGAAGTATATCCACACTTCTCTCGCGCTGCGCTATTTGAAAGCGTTCTGCGATACAGATTTTGCTGTGGAGATTGCCGAATATACGATTAAAGACCCGGCCATGAACGTCGTTTCCGATCTGTATCAGAAGCGGCCAGATGTGCTGGGCTTTTCCTGTTACATCTGGAATATGGAAGAGACTATCCAGATCATCCGCATGATCAAAAAAATCCGCCCGGAGCTCATCATCGTGCTCGGGGGTCCTGAGGTTTCTTACGATACTCACTATTGGCTGCAGCGCCTTCCAGAGGTTGACTTCATCGTCATGGGGGAGGGCGAGGAGACATTCCATCACCTGCTTCAAGAGATCTCTACGACCCGCAAATATCATTTCGTGTATGGTCTTGCTTACCGCAAAAGCGCTGAGATCATCTTGAATCCGGGGCGCCCGAAACTGAATTTGAATGAGATTCCTACCCCACATCGCTTTGCAGAAGATATTCCCAGCCTGGCGAACCGCGTCGTTTATTTTGAAACCAGCCGCGGGTGTCCGTTCTCCTGCCAGTTTTGCTTATCAAGCATTGAGGTAGGGGTCCGGTACTTCGACATGGAGCGCACGAAAAGCGATCTGCTCTATTTGATTGATTCCGGAGCGAAGCTGATCAAATTCGTCGACCGCACGTTTAACATCAAGCGGGATTATGCGATGGAGATTTTCGATTTTCTGATTCAAAATCATCGCGGCTGCGTGTTCCAGTTTGAAATCACCGCCGATATTATGAGACCGGAGGTGCTCGATTTTCTTGCGGAGAATGCGCCTCCCGGCATTTTTCGCTTTGAAATCGGCGTACAATCAACCAACGATTTGACGAACGAGCTCGTACAGCGCCGACAAAACTTTGGCAAGCTGACTCGAACGGTCACTAAAGTGAAGGAGAGCGGGAAGATCGACCAGCATTTGGATTTGATCGCCGGATTGCCTGAGGAGGACTATCAGTCGTTCCGGAAAACCTTCAACGATGTGTTTGAGCTTGGTCCTGAAGAATTGCAACTCGGCTTTCTGAAAATGCTTCGCGGTACCGGCATGCGCAAGGACGCCGAAAAATACGGCTACATTTACATGGACCATGCCCCTTATGAAATCCTGGGCAACGACATTCTGCCCTTTACGGATTTAATTCGGATCAAACGGGTGGAGGACGTTCTGGAAAAGTACTGGAATGCGCATCGGATGGATCACACGGTTAAATATTTAATCAGGTGTCATTTTCAGTCGGCGTTTGATTTTTTTCAGGAGTTTGGCGATTACTGGGAAGAGCGCGGTTGGCAGAAAATCGGCCATCAGCTCGAGGATCTGTTTACACGGCTGTATGCTTTTTTGACCGATCGCGGTACGAAAGATATGCCGGTTATCGAGGGGCTTATGAAGCTGGATTACCTCCTTGGGCATAAATACAAGCCGAGAAAAATCTGGTGGAATTTCACCCTGGACAAAACAGAGCAATCTTCATACATGAAGCTTTTATCGGAAAAGCCGGAGCTTGTATCCGGGCATTTCCACAGCTTGAACATTCAAGAGAAAGACATGCACAAACACGTCATGATCGAAGTAGTCCCTTTTGATTTGGAAAGGTATCTGCGGGATAGAATCGTGTTGACCGACTCCAACACCCTGCTTGTCGTTTACTTCCAACCGGATGCGAACGGTACAGCAAGCTTCTATACCATGTCTCTCCGGCAACCGGCTGTAACTTAATCATACAATAGCTGTGTTTTTCTTATGGAGACACAGCTTTTTCACTTCAGAGGCAGAAGTGGACATGGCTTCCGTCAAGTCCTTAATAAGATAATTAGGGCAAATAGGTGCGGATTACGGTCATTCTGCCTTCCAATGCGTACCATCCTAAATTTGCCGGGAGAAGGTAGCAATCACCTGACTTTACTCGAAATTCACCGCCGGTCCATGACAAAGAGCCGCCGCCTTCAGCGATGACTAAAATGACGAAGCTTTCCGGTGTCGTGCTGAACTCCCACTTATCATCCCCAACCAGCCCTTTTTCTACTAAAAAATAGGGGGATTGAACAAGGGTTAACCAGGTTCGCGTCTCAGACAAATTGGTTTTCATCCGAGTCGAGCCGGAGCCTTCATACACAATTACATTGAGTGCATCTTCGATATGCAGATCCCGGAGCTTACCGTCTAAACCGGGACGATTGTAATCGTACAATCGATAAGTCGTATCGGAGTTTTGCTGAATTTCGGCTGCCAGCACGCCTGCACCCAGCGAGTGGACGGTTCCCGCAGGAATGTAAAAGCAATCTCCAGCCTCCACGGGAACTTCCTGCAAGCATTCCATAATACGATTTTCTTCAATCGCTTTCGCCAAGCTTTCACGGGTTACCCCTTCTTTCATGCCGTAGACGATTTTGGCCCGGGGCTTAGCGGCAAGTATATACCACATTTCGGTTTTTCCGATCTCACCTGCCGCCAGATGCTCATAATGATCGTCCGGATGCACTTGCACCGATAGATCGTCCTCGCAATCCAGCAGTTTAATAAGGAGAGGAAAGCGCCCGTTTTTTTTAGAAAAGCCCTTAGTTCCGAACAATTCGCTTCCATATTGCTCACAAACTTGATCCAGTCTCCAATCGGCTAATTCGCCGTTCATGACCTTCGTCGTTCCGTTCGGATGGTCCCCGATCATCCAAGCTTCTCCGATCGCGCCTGTCGGCAATGTAAAGCCGAATTGTTCAAGGGCTCTGCCGCCCCAAATCCGTTCTTTCATTTCCGGCCGAAACTGCAATGGATATAATTTCATAAAATACCCGCCTTCTGCTATTTACTATCATGCAATTATCATATGAGCTCACCGTTTTTCTATAGCGATTAAGTAGGGTGGATGGTTTCTTTGATTGGTAAACTGGTAGCGAAGCGATTGAAAATCGCTTTGCGGCAGCATGGAAACCCAGGCTTCGACCGAATCGGCTTCCGCTTGGCCGCCTTGATGGCCGGAGTATAGAACTACGGTCACGATTCCTCCTTTTCGAAGAAGCCGTAAACATGCCTCCAGGGCAGGAATCGTAGATTTCGCCTTGGTTATTGTTGAATGATCTGCGCCAGGCAAATAGCCTAGGTTAAACATAGCTGCCCCGATATGTCCATGGAGCCCTGCTGGAACAGCCTCAGCCGCAAATTCATGACTTTGCAGCAGCAAATGCACAGATGGAGCCGTATCCCCAAGCTCTTGCGCGAGCCGCTGTTTTGCTTGCTCTAATGCTTGAGGCTGAATATCGAATCCATAGACGCTGCCGCGCGAACCTACCAGTTTAGCTAAGTACACGGTGTCAACCCCGTTGCCGACTGTACCGTCGATGACGGTCTCACCGGATTGTACTCGCTGCGAGATCAATTGGCGGGCGAAGCCTAACACTGAAACAAATCCCATCTGATTCGTACTCCTCAAGCGATTTATTTTTTAGTTGACAGCGCTATGCTGACAGGGTTTCGATGGAGGCTTCATCCAAGGACTCCCCGAGTCCAGGCATGCTTCCGCTGCCGTCTGCAATCTGGGCTGCCAGCCCCTCTTTCGTTTTATGTGCTCCGACTGCCTAATGCCCATTTTTTCCCTTGCCAAGTATTTCTTTCTTTCAGCTCTGCATCAATCGCATTCAAAACCTCCCACTTTTTCAGGCTCCACATGGGACCTATTAACAGGTCGCGCGGAGCGTCGCCGGTCAACCGGTGCACAATCATTTCCGGTGGAAGGAACTCCAGTGTATCTGCGACAAGCTTTACATATTCGTCTTTTTCCAAAAATTGAAGCAATCCAGCCTCATATTGCTTGACCATCGGCGTTTTACGCATGAGATGGAGCAGGTGAATCTTGATTCCTTGAACATCCATTTGAGCGACCGCTCGCCCAGTATCGAGCATCATATCATGGGTTTCGCCGGGGAGTCCGTAAATAATATGAGCGCAGGTGCGAATGTTATGCTTTCTCAGCTTTGCAACAGCATCAAGATAGCATTGTGTGTCGTGCGCTCTATTAATGAGTAAGGACGTTTCCTCATGAACAGTTTGCAGACCCATCTCTACCCACAAATAAGTCCGTTCATTTAATTCAGCCAAATATTCAATCACATCGTCCGGCAAACAATCAGGCCTGGTCGCTATGGAAAGCCCGACTACGCCAGGCTGTTCCAGAATGACTTCATAATATTCCCGCAATTCCTCCACCGGAGCATACGTATTGGTATAGGCTTGGAAATAGCCGACATATTTCGCCTCCGGCCATTTTTGATGCTGGAGGTCGCGAATTTTGTTGAACTGCGTGACGAGGTCGTCGCGGCGGCTGCCGGCGAAATCTCCCGAACCTCGCGCGCTGCAGAACGTACAGCCTCCCGAAGCTATGCTTCCATCCCGGTTCGGACAGGTGAAGCCCGCGTCCAGCATGACTTTAAACACCTTTTCCCCGAACTGCTCGCGCATTTCGTAATTCCATGTATGAAAACGTTTATCTCCCCATAACAGGGGAGCTTGCGTAGCTTGTATCATGATAATGACTCCTTCAACGGATTGTTACACATTATTGTAGCGAAAAATACAAGGGAATGCGACCCCCTGCCTTACCAGTAATTCCCCCAATAAATCAGCGGGCTGCGGAGAATCATAACGATGCAAGACAACCTAAACCACTGAAAGGGGATCGACCATGAAAAAGCTCCATGTTGCGACTCTTGCTGTAGCCTTGACTTCTGCCATGAGCTTTGGCGCTGCCGCTCATGCTAATACGACCAGCACGATGGGAACCGGTATGACCAGCGGAACCACAGGCACAACCGCAACGACGACAAATGGATATACAGGGACAGGCACAACAGTAGGTCCGGTTACAACCCCAGGCATCACTGCAGGTACAGCTACCGGAACACCCCCAGGAACTCTGAGTACTGCTGGAACATACGGAACGAGCGGCGTATCCGGAACAGGTACAACGACTTCTTCCGGATATACGGGAAGCAACTATGACGCAACAACAGGCACAGGCACAGGGACAGGCACTGATAACAACCGGGGATACGGCAATAATCTTATGGATCGTATGAGCACAACAGGAACTACGCGCCCGTATGGTACAGGATACGATACCTCTTCTTACAGAACGTATGCAACAAATACAGCTGCCGACAACAATATGGACTGGGGCTGGTTGGGTCTTGTCGGTCTGCTTGGTTTAGCAGGTCTGCGCGGCAACAACCGTAAAGAAGCCGACGACCGATAACATCGCGATCGCGATAAACATCTCTCCGTAAGCGAATAGCTGCCGAGGGGTGTTTTTCCTGTTGTAACACCTTTGATTTTTCCCGGGGAATCGTCTATGATTTGTATTCAATAGTAGGCATGTGTGGGGGGTAGCCAAATGCGATTGCGGGGAAGAAAAGGAATACGTGAAGACATCGAACGGCAGAAGGATCTGGTAGTCCTGAATCCGCGGGAATATAAAGGCAGCTGGGCGGAAGTATTCGGAAACGATCGGCCGATCCATGTGGAGTTGGGGATGGGCAAGGGACGTTTTATCAGCGAGATGAGTGTGAGGTACCCCGAGGTTAACTTTATCGGGATTGATATGTATGACGAGCTCATTCGTAAATCGAGCGAAAAGGCACGGGCCTTGCGGGGAGAAGGCGAGGAGCTGGGCAATCTTCGGCTGGCGCTCTTTAACATTGAATATATCGAAGATATATTCGCTGATCATGAAGTAGAGCGTATCTATCTCAATTTCAGCGATCCATGGCCGAAAAAGAAGCATGCCCGAAGAAGACTGACACATAGCGGATTTCTGGATAAATACGTTCGCCTGCTGAACGAGCGCGGGGAAATTCATCAGAAAACGGATTCGCAATTGCTGTTCGAGTTTTCGCTCAACTCGTTCGCCGACAAGGGGCTGCGAATGCGAAACATCACTCTGAACTTGCACGCGGAAGGTCAGCATCCGGATCATGTCATGACGGAATATGAGATGAAATTCGTAGAAAAGGGCATGAACATTTATCGCTGCGAAGTGGTAATCGGCCATCAGGTTTTGGAACAGCATTTACAGCGGATCAAAGAGGAACAGCAGCCCGGATCATAGGGCTGCTGTTTCTTGCCATTCATTCAACAATTGAATAATCACTTTGGAGCTGTCCGCCAATGGATTGTGTCTTGCGTTGCTGCACAGCACTTTTCTGTGCAGCTGAACCTCCGAGTACTGCTCTGCCAAAGTCCGGAACCAATGGTCCATAGTGGCCGCAGATTCGATTTGCTCTCCCAGGCCAAGCGCCGTGAAATATTGCAAATTTTCTTCTTCCTGTCCGGGAATCGGTTCATAGAAAAGCATGGGAATCCCTTTGGCTAGCCCTTCCGAACAGGTCATGCCCCCTGGTTTTGTGATCAGCAGATCGGATACTTCCATCAATTTATCAATTTCATTGGTAAAGCCGAGCAGGTGAATGTTGCGATGCTGGAATAATGGATTTTCAGCAAACTTATGCAGCGCTTTTTCGTTGCTCCCCAAGCAGAAGAGAAATTGAATCCTTTCTCTCCAGCCGGCCATATGTTCATATAGCGAGTTATTGCCGAGAATGCCCCATCCCCCTCCCATTACCATAACTGTGGGAAGATCCGACAGGTTGAAGCGGGCTCGGATTTCGCCCTTGTCATGAGGCTGATGAAAGCCCGGATGAACAGGTATTCCCGTAATTTCCACCTTATGCGGAGGAATGCCTCGGGTGAGCAGCTTTTTCTTCACATCTTCTGTTGAAACGAGATACTTGGTAACCTCCGAACTGACCCATGTTCCGTGAGCGTCATAGTCAGTGATCACCGTACATAACGGGATAGACAATCCCGCTCTTTTCAGACGGGAAACGACAACATTCGGAAACGGATGGGTGCATACGATGGCATCGGGCTTCAATTGGCGGATGATCTCTGCCGTTTGAGCGTAGAAAATCCGATGGAGTGCCAACTGGGCTAACCGGTTGAGCGATTTCTTATATTGTGACCGGTACAGCTTCCCATACAGCTTCGGTTGAGATATTACCGTCTTGCGGAATGCCGTAAAAATCCAGGGAGCAAGGGTCGGATGCAAAAATGCTCCAAGCTCCAGGACCCGGGTCTGTAACTCGGGACAGCGCTGCTTAAGGCTAACGGATAAGGCTTGGGCAGCTTGAGTGTGTCCTGCGCCAAACCCTTCGGATAACAGCAATACTCTTTTCTTGCGCAAGTGATGTCACCTGACCTTAGCCGAAAATAGTTGAAATGGCTTACTTGCTTCTAACATAAACGATTCTACCCAACGATTGCAACTGTACTAACTGCGGACAACGTGCCGATCAGGCAGCCGACCAGCGTATCGGAAGGAAAGTGCAGCCCTAAATAAACCCGGGATATGCCCACAAGGAAAGCGATTGGGAGAAGCAGCAGTCCAAGCATCGGCATGGAAATTACAAAAGGAATGATGACGGAAAAAATAGCGGTCGTATGCCCGGACGGAAACGAATGGTCGGTGAGCGGATTTCTGCCTATGTTCGTTTGCGGCAATACGAGATAAGGCCTCAGCCGCGGATATTTTCTCTTGATAATGGCCACCGGGAGATGGCTGACCGTTAAAGCGATCAGGCTCTGAATACCGGCTATCCTCCAGATTCCCTGCCCAAAAAAGGAAAAGCAGAGGGAAACTGCGATTGTTGCGGTTGCGCCCCCCAAATGCGTAATCCTGGAGAACAAAAGATCCAGGAAGGAATGCTGAATTCGCTGATTGACGAAGCGGAACACACGGGTTTCATGATGTTGAAGCCAATGAACGACTCTGCTCATGCGCGGGTAGCCTCCTCCATTTAGAAGTATTTCAACTTGCTGTGATCTCATTGTAAGCCATGATTGTTATTGGAGTATCAATGCTGTGAAAACTTTTACTAATGTAACCGGGGCGCCGGACAGCTATTCCCAATTGTATCCATATTCGTCTGCCCGAATGACCATCTGCAGGAATTTTTGGCGGTTGAAACATTCCATCCGATAAATTCGTATTACTGTATGGGGAAAGAGAGCAGAGTTGTTTTGTTGTTTTGTGTGCATTATAATAAGGCAAGCTTTCTCCACGTTCGTCAAAATGGTGAACTTTTGTGCAGAAAAAAATGAAAAACGATGAAAATAAGACATAATCCCATCCTTTTTCGAGAGTCTGCACGCTAATAAAGAAGCTTTTCGAGCTTAATCCCAGGATCTAGCTTATTTCGGCGAATCAGGAACTTTGACAAAACGGCGGAAAGAGAGGAAAATCAAGAACGGTTAATCTTTGCAAGGGATCGCCCGACGATTGTGATAAAGGTCAACTACATAGCAGTAAATAGAGAGAGATAGAAAGTCGTATATAAAAAAAGGGGGATTTTGTTCATGTTGGACAAAGTGTTTCTTGTGTTGCAGATTGCTTTGGCGCTCGTCGGGGCTTACCAGTTTTTCTTAACTTTTTTCGGTTGGTACACACCTAAACGAAAGCCGCAAACTGCCCCGCAAAAATCGTTTGCCGTTCTGGTTGCCGCTCACAATGAAGAGCAAGTTGTAGGTGCTTTGATCGAGAACCTGAAAAATCTGGACTATCCGAAGGAGCTTTATGATATTTTCGTCATCGCCGACAACTGCACGGACCGTACCGCGGATATCGCCAGAGATATGGGCGTATATGCCTGCGAGAGATGCAATCCGAATTTGCGAGGCAAAGGCTACGCCATCGAATGGATGCTGAAGGAGCTTTGGAAAAGGCCCCGCCAGTACGACGCCGTTGTCATGTTCGATGCCGACAATTTGGTCAGCGCCGATTATTTGCGGCATATGAATGACGACTTGTGCTCCGGCTCCCGCGTCATACAAGCTTACCTGGACACGAAAAATCCGAACGATTCGTGGATCACCGCATCGTACGCGATCTCTTATTATTTCAGCAACCGCTTCTGGCAGATGCCTCGTACAAACCTGAAGCTTGCCAATTACCTTGGCGGAACGGGAATGTGCTTTGAATCCGGCCTGCTGAAGCAGATCGGTTGGGGCGCAACAAGTCTCGTTGAGGATCTGGAGTTTTCCATGCGCTGCGTGAAGCTCGGCGTTAAGCCGACCTTTAATCACTTGGCCAAGGTTTACGACGAGAAGCCGCTGACGTTCAAAGCGTCGGCGAAGCAAAGACTGCGCTGGATGCAAGGTCATTTCGAAGTGGCCAGACGCTACTTTTTTCCACTGCTGTGGCAGGGGATCAAAGAAATGAGCTGGACCAAAATCGACGCTGCTGTATATTCCCTGAACGTATATAACTTTTTCTTCGGGTTTATCGTTTGCGCGGCTCTTTGGCTCAGAGGAATCACACCGGTCATGCCGCACATCTCGAGTCTGTTTGAGATGTACCCGTTCCTGCTGAACGTCATTACATTTACGATGTACTTGCTGCTTCCGGTTTCTATGCTGCTTGCAAAGGCGAAGCTTAAGACATACCTGTACCTTCTCTTGTATCCGGCCTTTATGCTGTCCTGGTGGCCCATTACGTTCTACGCGTTCTTTACGCAAAACAACAAGCAATGGAGCCACACCGAGCACACCCGTGTGATTCGCATGGAAGATATGCAGAGCAAGCAGGTAGGCTAAGCTTTAGTTTGACTTTCCCGATTCAAAGTGATATATTATTCGAAGTGATTGACGTAAACAAGTAGAAGCGCCCGCTTCTCACCTGACCGACCGTGTGTTGGCTGGTATGTGAATGATCGACATGGATGCTTATAGGTTTGTCTGAACCTGTGATCGATGAAGATGTGGGCCTTTTGCGCTCGCATCTTTTTTTGTGGAAAATAGTTGCCTGGGATCTATTTTTGGAGGTGGAAGACGATTAGTAAAGACCACATGATTAACGACGAGATTCGCGTGAAGGAAGTGCGCCTGATCGGGGCGGACGGGGAACAGCTCGGCATTAAGCCGATCCGCGAAGCTATGCAAATTGCAGCCGATGCCAGTTTGGATTTGGTCAATGTAGCGCCTACGGCGAAGCCGCCGGTCTGCCGGATTATGGACTACGGCAAATTCCGTTACGAGCTGCAGAAAAAAGAAAAAGAAGCACGCAAAAATCAGAAGGTAGTGGACATCAAAGAAATTCGCCTGAGCGCGACCATTGATGAGCACGATTTTCAGACGAAGCTGCGCAATGCCGTCAAGTTTCTCAATGACGGAGATAAAGTGAAAGCAAGCGTTCGTTTCCGCGGACGCGAGATTGCTCATGCCGAAATCGGCAAAAGGGTACTCGATCGCTTGGCCACTGAAACTGCTGACATTTCCTCGATGGAGCGCGCTCCGAAGCTGGAAGGCCGCAGCATGATTATGATTTTGACGCCGAAGGCAACATCCTAGGCGAGACCATTATTTCGTAGGAGGAACATTCCATGCCAAAAATGAAAACACACAGCAGCTTGAAGGATCGTTTCAAAATTACCGGCACAGGTAAAGTGAAAAGATATAAAGCTTACAAGAACCACTTGCTGTCCGGTAAGTCCGCTCGCCAAAAACGCGTTCTGAGTACAAATCCGGTTATGGCTCCGGGAGACGTAAGGCGCCTGAAGCAGCAATTAGCCAACATTAAATAATTAGCCAACATTATTCATACAATCCGGGAGGTAGTTTACAATGGCAAGAGTTAAGGGCGGTTTTGTTCGCGCTCAACGTCGCAAAAGAATATTGAAGCTTGCAAAAGGTTATTTCGGTTCCAAACATAGATTATTTAAAACTGCTAAAGAGCAGGTAATGAAATCCCTGCTGTACGCATACCGTGACCGCCGTCAACGGAAGCGTGATTTCCGTAAGCTGTGGATTGCGCGCATCAACGCTGGCGCTCGTCAAAACGGCCTGAGCTACAGCAAATTCATGCATGGCTTGAAGCTGGCCGGCATCGACATCAACCGCAAGATCCTTGCTGATCTGGCTGTTAACGACACCAAAGGTTTCTCCGATTTGGCATCAGCAGCTAAAGCCAAAGTTAACGCGTAAATCAGAAACACCGCCGCATCTTGCGTCTTGCGCTGCGGCGTTTTTTGTAATCAGCATCTTCTCCATCGAAAAAGTTATTGACTATTGGGGACGGGATGCATATAATTATCTCTAAATCATAATTCTATATTGTGAATGAACAAGATGTAATCGGCTATGAAGAGGACGAAGTTGTGAGGGCTCTTATGCTCAGAGAGTGATGGAAAAGCTGAGACCATTGCCTTAATCCCTTACGTACGAGCTCACCTCGGAGCTGTTTTCCTGAAAAGCATGCGTTTCGCCTAAGAAGGCAGCGTCTGATTCAGTAGGGAAAATCGGAGTAGCGCACGTTACTGTGCTGAAGGTATTATCGGGCCATCGACCCATATACCTGTTAAGGTTATATGCTGTGAGGCGTATAACAAATCTGGGTGGTACCACGGAAGAGATAACCCCTTTCGTCCCGTCAGACGCGAACTGCGTCCGGGAGGAAAGGGGTTTTTTAGTTTACTTACAGACTGACTTTTTGAGAGGAGGATCATTATGAATGTCGAGACTGATGCAAGAAGGTCGAAAGAGGAACTGATGGAAAAGCTCAGGCAGCCGGATCTCATTAACGGATCGGAGATTCTCCTTCGCAGCTTGCTTCTGGAGGGTGTAGATTGCGTCTTCGGTTATCCGGGTGGAGCGGTATTATACATTTATGACGCCATGCACGGATTCTCCGATTTTAACCATTTGCTGACCCGTCACGAGCAGGGAGCGATTCATGCAGCCGACGGCTATGCGCGTTCCACTGGTAAAGTAGGCGTTTGTATCGCAACATCCGGACCGGGGGCGACCAACCTCGTCACGGGAATCGCTACCGCATATATGGACTCCGTACCGCTCGTCGTGATTACGGGCAACGTGGCGACTACGGCAATCGGCACGGATTCCTTCCAAGAAGCCGATATTACAGGCATAACGATGCCGATCACGAAGCACAGTTTTCTGGTTAGAGATGTCAAAGACCTGCCCAGAGTGATCCATGAAGCTTTCCATATCGCATCGACAGGCCGCAAAGGCCCCGTTTTGATCGACATACCGAAGGATGTCTCCAATGAGAAGACGATTTTTAAACCTGTAAACGAGGTAAGCATTCGCGGGTATAATCCGACCGTTCAGCCGAACAAACTGCAGGTGGATAGATTGCTGAAAGCGATCGAGCAAGCAGAACGTCCGGTCATCATTGCCGGCGGCGGTGTGGTGTACGCCGATGCCTCGCAGCAATTGCTGGAGTTCGTTAACAAAACGCGGATCCCGGTCACCACGACGCTGCTCGGTCTGGGAGGCTTCCCAAGCGCCCACGAGCTGTGGATGGGAATGCCGGGCATGCACGGCACTTACACGGCTAATACTGCGATTCAAAACGCGGACTTGCTGATCTCCATCGGTGCAAGATTCGATGACCGCGTGACGATGAAGATTGAAGGCTTCGCGCCGAAGGCCAAGAAGATTGCGCACATCGATGTAGATCCCGCGGAAATCGGGAAAAACGTGAAAACCGACATACCATGTGTCGGCGACGTTAAAGCGGTTCTGGAGTATGCGAACACGAAAGCAAAGCCGGCGAAGTCTGAAGCTTGGATTGTTCAAATCACAGAAAACATCAAGAATTACCCGCTGAAATACAAGGATTCCGACACGGAGCTGAAACCGCAATTCGTCATTGAAATGATCAACGATACAACAAAAGGTGACGCGATCATCACGACGGATGTCGGACAGCATCAAATGTGGGCTGCTCAATATTACAAATTCAAGAATCCGCGTTCCTGGGTAAGCTCCGGAGGCCTCGGCACAATGGGCTTCGGATTCCCTTCCTCGATCGGAGCGCAGCTCGGAAATCCGGATAAGCTGGTCATATCGATCAATGGCGACGGCGGCATGCAGATGTGTGCGCAGGAGCTGGCGATTTGCGCCATTCACAACATTCCGGTTAAGGTGGTTATTATCAACAACCAAGTGCTCGGGATGGTGCGGCAATGGCAGGAGCTCATCTATGATAACCGTTACAGCCATATTGATCTGGCCGGAAGCCCGGACTTCGTGAAGCTGGCGGAAGCTTACGGGGTCAAGGGGCTGCGCGCTACGAACAAGAACGAAGCAAGAAAGGCTTGGCAGGAAGCGCTCGATACGCCGGGACCTGTCGTCGTTGAGTTTGTAGTTCGAAAGCACGAGAACGTATTCCCGATGGTTACTCAGGGCAATACGATTAGCGACATGATAATGGGGGATACGGAATGATGGCGACCAAGCATACGATATCCGTTCTAGTCAACAACCAACCCGGAGTCCTGCAGCGTGTATCGGGTCTGTTCGGCCGCAGGGGGTTTAACATCGAGAGTATTACTGTGGGGGAGTCCGAAGAACTCGGGCTCTCCCGAATGGTTATCGTTACTACGGGAGACGACAATACTCTGGAGCAAGTTTCCAAGCAGCTGTACAAGCTGATTGACGTTATCAAAGTTGTGGATTTAAGTTCAAATCCGATGGTGGCCAGAGAACTTGCTCTCATTAAGATCAACGCGGAACCGAGCATGCGCCCTGAAATTCTCGGAATCGTCGAAACGTTCCGCGCTGCCGTCGTCGATATCGGGCCCGGCTCGTTAATTGTTCAAGTCGTCGGCGATTCGGAAAAAATCGACGCTATGGTTGAACTGCTTCGTCCATACGGCATTCGCGAGCTGTCCCGAACCGGCGTAACAGCTATGATTCGCGGCTTAGTGAAATAACTCAGCAGAAGCATGTCAGGTAAAAATAGCATCAAGCTCCTTGAGTGGGGCTTTGAGCGGCTCGCCCTTTAACTTTTAATAGGGCGAAGCCGTTGAAATGCCCATTCAAGGGGTTCTATTAACGGTCTTACTAATTTAAAGGAGGATTTATTCAAATGGCAGTGACTATGTACTACGAAAAAGACGCAGACTTAAGCGTACTAAAAGGGAAGACAATCGCGGTAATCGGTTACGGCTCTCAGGGCCATGCGCAGGCGCAAAACCTTCGTGACAGCGGTCTGAACGTGATTATCGGTCTTCGCGAAGGGCGCTCCTGGCAAACCGCGAAAAACGACGGATTCGAAGTCGTTTCTGTAGATGAAGCCGCAAGCCGTGCGGATGTCATTCAAATTCTGATGCCGGACGAAACGCAAGCGCGGGTGTATAGAGAATCCATCAAGCCGAACATGAAAAAAGGCGCAGTCCTCATGTTCTCCCACGGTTTCAACGTACATTTCGGCCAAATCGTCGCGCCGGAAGGCACAGACGTGCTGCTTGTGGCTCCGAAGTCACCTGGACACCTGGTTCGCCGTACTTATGTTGAAGGCTTCGGCGTTCCCGGATTGATCGCAATCGAGCAAGATGCAACCGGTCTTGCCAAAGCAATCGGTTTGGCGTATGCCAAAGGGATCGGCTGTACCCGTGCAGGCGTCATCGAAACCTCCTTCCGCGAAGAAACCGAAACCGATTTGTTCGGCGAGCAAGCCGTCCTTTGCGGGGGCGCAAGCGCTCTCGTTAAAGCGGGCTTCGAAACGCTGGTTGAAGCCGGATACGCGCCTGAAATGGCGTATTTCGAGTGCTTGCACGAGCTGAAGCTAATCGTTGACCTGATGTATGAAGGCGGATTGGCAAGCATGCGCAGCTCCATCAGCAACACAGCCGAATACGGTGACTATGTAACCGGACCTCGCATCATCACAGAGGAAACCAAAAAGGAAATGAAGGCCGTCCTGGCGGACATTCAGCAAGGCAAGTTCGCCCGCGACTTTATCCTGGAAAACCAATCCAACAATGCTTTCATGTCGGCTACCCGCCGCAACGAAGCTGAGCATCCGATTGAAGTCGTGGGCGGGCGCCTGCGCGAAATGATGCACTGGATCAAAAAATAAAGTTCCGCTGCATCTTGGCGATGTAATACGTTCAAATAGGGGAGTGATAGGGAGCGTAGCCCAATCACTCTCTGCTATAATACGAGTAAGCTTTCATGAAGCTTTTCATCTTTAGGAGGTGACGTGATGAGGAAAATCTATATCTTTGATACAACCTTACGGGACGGCGAGCAATCGCCGGGCGTCAACTTGAACACCCAGGAGAAAGTGGAAATCGGTCTCCAGCTGGAAAAACTTGGGGTCGACCGCATCGAGGCCGGTTTTCCTGCGGCTTCCCCGGGAGATTTGGCGGGGGTAGACGCAGTGGCAAGAGCTGTCAAGAATGCAACGATTATCGGACTGGCTCGCTCGCGTGAACGGGATATCGAGGCAGTCAGTGAGGCGCTAAAGCATGCGCAGGATCCTTGCCTTCATTTATTTTTGGCCACCTCTCCGATTCACCGCCAATACAAGCTGCGAATGGAAAAGCACCAGGTGCTCGAGGCCGCAGAAGCAGCTATCAAATACGCGAAGAAATATTTCAGCAAAATTGAATTCTCGGCTGAGGATGCCGGTCGTACGGAAATCGATTTCCTCGTAGAAGTAACGGCGATGGCAATCCGCGCAGGAGCTACCGTGGTAAACATTCCCGATACAGTGGGATACATGACGCCTGACGAGTATGGCAACATTTTCAAAACGTTAAAGGAGCAGGTCCCGGGCATTGAGAAGATTCAGCTCAGCGCCCATTGTCATGACGATTTGGGAATGGCGACGGCCAACGCTTTGGCGGCGATCCTGAACGGTGCGGACCAGGTCGAAGGTACGATCAACGGCATCGGCGAACGTGCGGGAAATACCGCAATCGAGGAAGTGGCGATGGCGCTCGAAACCCGGCAGGAGTTTTATCAAGCAAAGACCTCCATGGTGCTGAAAGAAATTTATCGCTCGAGCCGCTTGGTCAGCAAGCTGACGGGCATGGTTGTACCCGGCAACAAAGCGATCATTGGGGCGAATGCTTTTGCCCACGAATCCGGTATTCACCAAGACGGCATGCTCAAGGAAAAGACGACCTACGAGATTATGTCGCCCGACACGATCGGCCTGAAGGAAAGCAAGCTTGTGCTCGGTAAGCATTCCGGACGTCATGCGTTCCGTGAAAAGCTGGTCGATTTAGGATACGAGCTGAGCGAGGAGCAGGTGAATGCGGCTTTTGCCAAGTTCAAAGATCTGGCCGACCGTAAGAAGCAGGTTGCCGATGAAGACATCCGCGCTCTGATTGAAGAGAAGCTGATCGAAACGCCGGAGGTTTACGTCTTGGATAAGATTCAAGTCGCATACGGCAATCAGACTACTCCTTCGGCTACCATTCGTGTGAAAATTCAGGATGGCGGCGTCGCCCAAGAGTCGGCAGACGGCAACGGATCTGTAGATGCGATTTATAACGCCATTGATAAAGTCACCATGGAGGATGTCGAGCTTGAGGATTACTCGATCAAGTCTGTATCCCATGGGAAGGATGCGCTTGGCGAGGTGCATGTTGTGCTGAAGCAAAATGACGTTTCCGTGCAGGGAAGAGGCATTAGCACAGACATTCTCGAGGCTAGCGCTAAAGCTTATTTGGATGCGGTGAACCGGCTCATTGAGAAACGGAAGACTCCTACCAGCAACAGAAGCAATGTTACCTTGATATAAGCATGGGGCACCTCACGCCTAGCTCGAAAGAAGCGGGGTGTTTTCCTACAGATACGTAAAGGAGCGGCCGCAATGAACTATCAATTCTCCAAATCGCTGGAGGGATTTTCCTCTTCTGCGGTAAGGGAAATTCTCAAATTAACGCAAGGGAAATCGATTATTTCTTTTGCGGGCGGACTGCCGGCGGAGGAGTATTTTCCGCTTGCAGCGGTAGGCGAAGCATTTCAGAGAGTGCTGCATCGGGGCAAAGGCGCGCTGCAGTATGGACTCACGGAGGGCTATACTCCATTGCGTGAAAGCATCTCCCGACGCATGGCGAAAAAGGGGATTAAAGTAACGCCGGATGAGATGCTGATCACTACGGGCTCCCAACAGGCTATTGATTTGCTGACCCGCATCTATATCGATCCAGGCGATGTGATTTTGGTCGAAAGACCCACCTATTTGGCGGCCCTTCAAGTATTCCAAGCCAGAGGCGCGCGGATCTATTCGGTCGACGGCGACCAGGATGGGCTGGATCTTGATGATCTGGCGAAGAAGATTGCGTTATATAAGCCGAAAATGATTTATGTCATTCCCACTTTCTCCAATCCGACGGGAAAATCATGGAGCACGGAACGGCGCAAAGGTCTGCTGGAGCTTTGCCGAAAAGCTAATGTACTGATCCTTGAGGACGATCCTTATGGAGAAATTCAATTCGAAACAGATGCGCAGTATCCGTCCATCTTGTCATTGGACGAACATCCGCATGGAAGCTGTGTTGTGTATACGAGCACTTTTTCCAAGACGGTGGCGCCAGCGCTGCGTACGGGTTGGGTCATCGGCGCCCCTTCCGTTATCCGCAACATGACCCAAGCCAAGCAAGCTGCGGATTTGCATTCGAGCACTTTGGATCAGCAGACGCTTTACCAACTCCTGGAGCATTTCGATCTGGATGCCCACATTGTTGCGATTCGCCGCCATTACGGGGAGCGGATGAGAATGATGGCCGGCTTGCTGAAAGAGCAGGCATGGCCGGGAGTGACCTGGAATGAACCGAAGGGCGGCATGTTTTTCTGGGTCGAGCTGCCGGAGCACATTCGCTCCGATGAGCTGCTGAAGCAAGCCGTGCAAGAGGGAGTGGCGTTTGTGCCGGGGGCTTCGTTCTATGCGGATTCTCCTAAGCATAACACGATGAGAATGAACTATACCCACACTGATCGCGAGAGCATGGAGCTTGGGATGCAGCGGCTCGCAGCGGCCATGCAGCCATATTTAATGAAAATTTAAAAGAACGGTAAAGCTCTGTCTCTTTTCTGAGGCGGAGCTTTATCTGTTTATTCGGATGTTCATGAAGCCGAGCTGATCGAATAGGCACAGCCTATAAAGATAATAGCTTTTATATCTTTGTATCGCATTCGGAAATATGTTAAAACTGAACTAGCACATAAATACAGGGAGTGAACGAAAAGATGTCAGAAGTGAAAAAAATTGCAATTCTAGCCGGAGACGGAATCGGTCCGGAAGTCATAGCCGAAGCTGAGAAAGTACTGAAGCGTACGGAAGAGCTGTTCGGAATCCGTTTTGAAACGGAGCACGGTTTATTCGGAGGCATTGCCATCGACCGGAAGGGAACTCCGCTGCCTCGGGAAACGCTGGAGCTTTGCCAAAAATCCGATGCGGTATTGTTAGGCGCAGTTGGCGGCCCTAAATGGGATAGTAATCCTAAGGACCTCCGTCCGGAAACCGGATTGCTCGAAATCCGCAAAGCGCTAGGGTTATTTTCGAACATTCGCCCTGCTGTCGTGTTCGATTGCTTGAAGGAAGCCTCCACACTGAAGCCTGAGGTGCTTGAAGGAACCGACCTGATCGTAGTTCGCGAGTTGACGGGCGGTATTTATTTTGGCGAAAAGTTCCGCCGGGATACACCGAACGGCCAAGAAGCTGTGGACACTTGTGCATATAACCAAAAAGAAATCGAGCGCATCGTTCGCCAGGCTTTCGAAATCGCGCGCACTCGACGAAAAAAGCTGACTTCTGTCGATAAAGCGAACGTCCTCGAGACCTCTCGTTTATGGAGAGAGATTGTTATTCGGATATCCGCGGATTATCCGGATATTGAACTGGAGCACATTCTTGTGGATAACTGTGCGATGCAGCTGCTTCGCCGCCCTGCGAATTTCGACGTTATCGTAACGGAAAACATGTTTGGCGACATTATCAGCGACGAAGCTGCCATGTTGACCGGATCCATCGGAATGCTGTCCTCAGCTTCGTTGGGAGAAGGAAGCTTCGGTCTTTATGAGCCGGTACACGGTTCCGCGCCGGATATTGCAGGTCAAGGCATCGCGAATCCGATCGCGACAATCCTGTCGGTTGCGCTGATGTTCCGTCTCACCTTCGGTTATCATGAAGCGGCTGCAGCCATCGAGCGCGCTGTGAAGGAAGTTCTCGATGCCGGACACCGCACGGGAGATATTGCCGTAGACAAGAGTAAGGCAATTGGCACAACGGCTATGGGGAATCTCATTGCTGCAGCTATAAGAAAATAAAAAATAAAGCCTCCTCCAGACGAACGGTTTCACTGAGGAGGTTTTATTCACAAAATTGTTAATAATCATTATAAGTTTATATCTAATCTAATTATTGACTTTGTCGATGTCGAATGGTACCATTTTATAAGAGAAAAGAAAGAATTTAAGGAGGATTTTAGAGATGGCAGAACGTTTAGTTGGTAAGAAAGCGCCGAATTTCGAGTTGGAAACGGCATTAGGTAACGGTCAAGATTTCGGAAATGCATCCCTATCCGATTACAAAGGAAAATGGCTGGTGCTTTTCTTCTATCCGCTGGACTTCACCTTTGTATGCCCTACAGAAATTACCGCTCTTAGCGAAGCGGCAAACCAGTTCAAAGAACTGGATACTGAAATTCTGGGCGTTTCCACAGACAGCAAGCATTCCCACCGCGCATGGATTAACACGCCAAAAAATGACAACGGCTTGGGAAAACTGAACTTCCCGCTTGCCTCTGATTTGACGAAATCCGTTGCCCGCGATTACGGCGTTCTGATCGAAGAAGAAGGCATCGCGCTGCGCGGCCTGTTCATCATCGATCCTGAGGGTGAATTGAAATATCAAGTCGTTAACCACAACGACGTAGGACGCAGTGTTGAAGAAACGCTTCGCGTGCTTCAAGCTCTCCAATCCGGCGGCCTGTGCCCAGCGAACTGGAAGCCTGGTCAAAAGACTTTGGTTGCGACCTAATCGCAGTAACCCTTTGTGTAAACCCCTCTACCCTGCATCATATGCAGAAGAGGGGTTTTCTGTGTTTCTGTATAAGTTAAGCCTGAAGAGGCTCAGGAAAAGAGGCTGAACCGGATGGAAGAACCGGTACGACGGAAATATTCGCCCTCGCATCATTGGGTTAAAGCCGAGGGGACGCGGGCAATTATCGGCATTACGGATTATGCGCAGTCGAAAACAGGCTTCATCCTTTATGCGGATTTGCCGGAAAAAGACGAAAGGCTCATAGCCGGTCAGTATTACGGTTTTTTGGAGACGGCGGCAGAAGAACACGATCTCCTTGCTCCGTTAACGGGAAGGGTAATTGACGTGAACGAGAAGGTTCAAAGAGATCCTTCGATCGTAAACAGTTCCCCTGAGGAGTACGGTTGGCTGATCGTTGCTGAGCTTGAAGACCCAGCGCAGTTGAACGGTTTATGGGAGGAATCGATGTATCTAAACGCGTATGATGCTGAAAATGATTAACAGAACAACACGAGCGGTCCGTTAGTTCACATGCGGGTTTCTGCAAGCTTTTTATATTTGTTGAGATATTTAACGATCGTAAGCACGTAGGTGGCATGCGACCAGGTTAAAGGGGCAACCGAGACCGGACTTCCATTAAAAGGATCGAGCTGCTCCGGCAGAATGCCGCTTTCCATAGCATGATCGACGACCCATTGCAGGGTTTTGCGCGGAGATTCCAGATCGGCCAGCGTTTTGGCGTACTCGATCTCCCATTCGGCGATCCACAGCGTGCAGATGATCCAGGGGTTGCCCGGTATATTCTCAATGTCGCCAGAGCGTTGGAAGTAGTAATCATGGTAGTATCGCGCGGAACCGCCGATTGCCGTTTTGATCGTGAGCCCTGCTTTGTTGGCCTGCATCGTCTTAACTACCCGTTCGTCGTCCGCGGGAAGCACACCGAATTCAAAAATGCCATAGACGGAGCTCTCCAAGGTCGTATCCTTGACCCATTTGCCGTCTTCCATATAAAGTCCGCGAACGAATCTTCCCGAATTCTCATCCCACAGGTGCTTCAGGATGCCGGTTTTAATTTTTTCTGCGGTATGCTTATAACGATTGCTTCGTTCCTCGTCGCCGAACAGGTTGCTGAAATTCGAAGCTGCAATCAAACCGCCATAAACAGCTGAAGCCGTAAATGTGTATATCCCATAGCGCTCTTCCCAAAGATCGTAGCTCGGCTTTGGAAGGTTCAATTCCTGGTCGATATAAGTGGACATGAAGCGTGCGGCTTTGCGAATCAAGCTGCTGTAAAGCGATTGGACGAATTCCAGGCTGCCGTGCTTTTGGAAGTCGGCCCAAAGGGCGAATAGAACGAGCGCCGTTTCGTCCTCTTGAATGGGCAGTTGAACCTTGCCGGCGTGAATGTAGGGGTGCCAGCTGGAACCGACGGTGCCGTCAGGGTTGTATTTGTGGTGCAGGTAGCCTTCCGGCGACAGCACATTGGCGCAAAAGTTAAAGAACGGTACGATCATCCCCTGATACCCCGCCATGGACATGGCGTAAGCAATGAGTGCGCCGTCTCTTGGCCACATGTAGCTGTAATGATCGCGGTTGCTCTGCATAATGTCGGAATCGTTGGCGGCAACGATCGCGCCATTCACGTCGGTTTGTGTGCGCACGATCAGCAGGCTCTGCTTGTAAAGCCGAATCACTTCGGCGCTCAGATCGCCGTAATCGCGCTCGGACTTGTTCGCCCAGCGCTGCCAGTAGACGGTAACGCGGTTGAGCAGCTTGTCGGGATGGGAGTCCTTCACATAGGTGTCGAGTTTTTTTACTTCCTCAATGTTTTTGCCGACAGTCATCCAGTAATACATCGTTTGACTGCTTTCCGGGGCTACGAATAAGCGGAAGCTGATCGTGCTGTCCACGGAGCCCTGGGCGATAGCGTTGCCCATCAGATGGCCGTCTTCCGCATCCCGCCAGGTGCCTTCGGCATTGTAGAAACGCTTAACCCCGGTCGAATATTGATAGATTCCTTCCGTGCCTGTACTGCCGTTGAACATAAAGTATCTGTCTTTTTTGTAATGGAACACGGTGTTGGTGGAGGGATAATAAGCTGCGGTATCGCCGACTTCGGTTTCGTTAATGAGCAGATCCTGGTTGAAAAAGATGCGAACTTCGCGAACGGTATTGCGGTAGTTCTTGATATGAATGCGTTTAAGATAAATATCTTCCCGTTGATGTACGGCATCGTTGATCAATAAGGTAATCCCCAGTCCGGGATGTGTAGCTGTCACTTCGGTTACTAACGAATCTTCCACGTAGGCGAGCTGAAATTGCCACTCCGGAGCATTGAGCCATGAAAAATCGCCATCGGCCCAAACCCCGACACGACATTGGTAGCCGCCGATGTGGTTGAGCTGTCCTACGTAGGGATAATACAAGTCCCTCATATAGGAATATTGGTCCAGATTAATAAGAAATTTTCCGTTTCCGATTACCAGATGCCTTGGCAAACAATCACTTCCTCGCTCGTATGGTTTTACCGTTTGAAGGGCTCTTCGTTAGCGAAGAGAGCTTTTTTATAGGTTACCTAATAATGGGGTTGGAAGCAATGGTTTCGTGAAAATAAACTTGACATAGCGATGATACAAAAAAATGCGGAACAAAGGGATGGCAGATATGGCTATGATCGACGCAATAGATAATAATAGGCTCCCGCCGTGGAGGCGGCAATCGCGGGCCACTGATAGGTCGCTTCGGCCTTTCGGCGGGCTGCTTGGGCAAGCTTTATTCCCCTGTCGGGCTGCAGCATAAGCTCGGTGATCTGAACAGCCAGAGCTGCGGCATCTCCCGGAGGAACTTTGATCCCGTCCACGCCATGCTCCACGATTTCGCTCAGCCCTCCGATGTCTGCCACGACGATCGGTTTTTCGCTTGCCATCGCCTCGAGCGCAACGATGCCGAAGGGTTCATACAGGCTCGGAAACGCGCAGACCTCAGCTTCCCGGTATACATATCGTTTCTCGGCATTCTCCACAAAACCCGTAAAGCAGACCCGGCTTCCAAGACCTTCCGCCTGTTTCATCAATGCCTCCTTCATCGGTCCTTCTCCGGCAATGACCAATTTTGCGTTCGGTATGCGCTTGATAATGAGCTTCATGGCGTCGATCAGCAGGTGTACGCCTTTCTCGTATACGAGCCGCCCGAGATACAGCAGCATGCGATCCTCCGCAGCAAAATCTAACCCGTGAATCCATTCGGGGGAAGCTGTCTGCAAAGATTCATATGGATTAATGTCCACTCCGTTTGGAACCACCATGACCTTGGCGTCCGGCAGTTGAAACAGGCGCTTCACTTCGGCGGACATGGCGTTGCTGCAAACGATAACGGTCTGCGCAGAGCGTGTCAGCTTATATTCGATGTCATGAATTCGCTTCTGCATCGGATTACTGAGGCGGCCGCGGTTACGGCCGAACTCGGTCGCGTGGATCGTCGCAATCAGCGGGAGGCCCAGCGCCTCATGGCTTTCTTTGGCGGCATAGTAAACGAGCCAATCGTGCGCGTGGATCAAATCAAAAGTGAGCCCGCGATGGCAAAGGGTTTGGATATGATCGCCGAACGCCATATTCATCTGGAAAACCCAATCTATAAATTCGATCGGCTTCAGCGATTGCAGCACGAGGACACGATGTACGTGGACGCCCTCCATGATTTCATATGCGGGGCTGCCATCGGTATGACAGGTAACGACATGGACGGCATGTCCCATTTTGGCGAGATAGCGCGATAAGTCGCAAACGGCTCTGGACAATCCCCCGATCACGTGCGGAGGATATTCCCATGCCAGTATGAGAATGCGCAGCTTCGCGGGGGCTGTTATGTGCATTTCTGCGTCTGGCGAATGAGCGGCGTCCGGCTTTTGCGCCCGTCTGGACTCGATTGAGCGCGTAACCGCCGCAAATTTAGAATGATATAGCGTATAGGAAAGCTGTGGAAGGAAAGGGGCTTGCCGCTCCCATTGCTCCAGGCATGATTGCGCATCCTGAAGCTGTTCTTGCTGCTGCTCGTTTATGACCTCATTATGCCCAGTTAGCCCATCAAGCAAGACATGGACATGCTCGAGATGCTTTCTCAAACGACGCTCTGCGTAGGCTGGGAAGGTGTCGTTGCCCAGCATGAATGCCCAGTCGCTGCTTTGGGCGAGCAGAAGCTCTCGGGCTGCTTGATTCAGCTTGCGCCTCTTCCCGTCGGGTAAGAGATGCTGTTCGGGATGGGCGTCTGCGGCGGCAATCATGCGGTCTTCGGCGTGGTGGAGCAGCGGATAGATCCAATCCGTTCGCGGCTGCAGCCACACGTCGGCGTACCCGCCGCGCCCCCAGCTCGAGACCGACGGCCGGGTCTCGAGAAGAGGGGGGTGCTCGGCAACGTATTCCGCCGGCGTAGTAGTTTGCAGGATGACGCCAGCTGCGTCATCCTCCGGCCGGCTGCGCGCTGTGCCGCGCAGCACGGCTTCGAGCCACTGGGGGCCCTCATGCCACCAGTGGCCGAACAGCTCGGCATCGAACGCGCAGACGATGACGGGCGGCGCCCCGGCGGCGTCAAGCTGCGCTCGCTGCCGCTGTACCTCCGCCGCCCGGCCGGCGAGAAAATGCTCGGCGTGCTGCCGAGCTTTCTCCGCGGCCTGCGCCGGGCGGTAGGGCGCTTTCGCGTCGCCGGGGCCGGTGACGCGGTGATATTTCAAGCCCGTGTGAACCCGGACGCCGTCCGGCAGCATATAGGGCTTGATGTACGACCACTCGGCGGCATCGCCCCAGCCGAGGTCGTATCCGATATCGCGGTAATACTCGCGATAGTCGGGATCGCTCGGGTACCCTGTCTTGGCGTCCCACACCTGTGCGGACGCCTCGGGATCCCGGGCGAAAGCACAGGCGCCGCCCGGCGTACGCACGGGCGCGCCCGCCCCGGCCGCCGATGCCCCCAAGGCATGGGCATCGACGAAGAAGCAGCGAAGACCGAGCGCCTGCAGGTGGGCCTCCAACGCAGGCGTATAGCCGCATTCCGGCAGCCAGATGCCTGCCGGAGCGCAGCCGAAATGCCGCCGGTACTCCGTAACGGCGGCCTCAAGCTGCGCGCGCAGCGCGACATCGTTCTTGACCAGAGGCAAGAACGCATGCGTAGCTGCGCTGGCAAGAAGCTGCACGCAGCCGAGCTCCTGGAAGCGGCGGAGCTTGCCGATCAGATCGCCCTGCAGGCGATCGTAAAGCTCCTCCAGCAGGCGGAAGCGGTCAGCGTACATCCGTGCCGTCTCCCCGAATTCCGGGCTGCCCCATAGCCGGAAAACTTCCTTTTTCGCAAGCTCTGTCCGCTTGGCCAGAAAACTTCGAGTCCGCTTCCGCAAATGGGGGTCCTCCAGCATGGCGAGCAGGGTTGGCGACAAAGAGATCGTCAAACGAAAATCCACGCGTTCTCGAACTAACCGTTCCATAACGTCAATCAGAGGCAAATACGAGTCGGCAACCGCTTCGTGAAGCCAGCGTTCTTCCATAGAAGGTTCATGCCGATCGTCTCGGACATAAGGAAGGTGGGCATGCAGAGTAAGCATAAGCATGCCGACTATGCCGGATTTCATAGCGCTTCACTCCCTGGATCGGCATCGTCGGCATTGGCATCTGTATCGGAGGAAGGATAAATGGTGTAAGCCGAGAAACGTCCGTGCTCATAAGGGAGGAGAAGGCAGGAAGCGGGTTCCGGATTGGCAAACGCGGAATCATCAGGCACATGATCGCCGTTCCCTGCAGGCAGCGCGGCTCTTTGGGAGCGAAGGAGAGGAATAAACTGCCCGAGTGAGTTCATGATCCCCAGATCCGCTATATAGGTACGGGATGCGGGCAAGTCAGTCAAGTAACAGGAATGCGCTTCCCCGATCGGAAAATGTCGAACCTGGCCTGCCCGACTGCCGTCAAAAGCAAGGCCGGTCACATCGTAAAGACGCAAAGAGGGCTCCAGCTGTCTCCAATCCGTATCAAAGTGCTCTTGGATCAAAGACGCTTTTCGTTCAGAGAGCCGCCAATAGGCAAAAAGCGAGGTCGAATTTTGAATCATCAGCTCCAGTGTTTCCGGGGTATAGCGGGGTGTGGAAAAATTATGGTTAGAAATGATACTCACCTTTTCTGGAAACATCTTCTTGCCGATTATTGTAGCACAAGGATTCTGCGCAAACAAAAAATTCCCGCTTGAAACAAGAAGGGGGAGGTGAGGATGAGCGGCGGTTTTTAAAGCTGGGACCGATTTTCGGCGAGACGCAAGCTTGTCAGCTTAACGAGAGAATCATATCGGTTGGTCGAGGCTGCGATCATCTGGTAATCGCTCTTGCTTACATCTGTAAACAACCTCGTCTGTCCGGTATGATACTGCACAATCATTTCCGAGGACTGATCGTCATACTGCACGTAAGCAATCTGACGAGATCCAATCATGATTCTGTCCATCCTCCCACTCCTTCATTCATAACATCGATAGTCCGTATGCAAAATTCTAAAAAAAGCGCAACGGATCATCATCTCATGCATATGCGTATAGAAACGCATTTAGAATCTAAAGGCACCCAACGATAGTAGTCTTCTTTTCCCGCCCATTATGCGCTATTTGCTAAAATCTTCTGGGACAGAAAAAGAGGTATTTTCACCTGCTTTGGCGAATAGGATGTGGAGACCAAGCCGCTTTGTGATAGAAAGAGGGGATAGATATGAGCTTCTGCTGTGGAGCTAGTATGATAGGGACTAAAGGGACCCTTAAACATATAAGAACGCAAATTCATAACGTTCCGGTCTTGTTTTGTCCTGTCTGCCATCGGATCGAGGTTCACCACCTGGTGGAGAATGAATACGAGATTTTGGCTGAATATGCGCATGGGGACGGGGCTGGCGAAGTGGATTTCGCAGAATACGTCGATAGTAAAGAGGATAAGACGCTTTACGAGAATTGCGTGAATCATGAAGGCGAGGAACCGCTGGATATTGTATGCAGCCAGATCGATATAGCGCTGGATCTTCTCATTGTAGCGAAGTCGATCGAAGACGAAGAATGGGAAAATCAGCTGAAGAAGCGGCTGCAGATCATGAGCTCAAGACGAAGCAAGCTTCTGAAAAAAAAAGCTGCAAAAGGCTACAAATAACTATTGCAACCTGAAAGGCTCTTTCAACGTCTCTTTTGGAGACGTTTTTTTATTTTTATGAAAATTGTGTTTGAACCTTGCTGGACCGGGTTTTTAAATTAGACGTTTTTAAGGAGAGCGCCGTCGACTCGTAAAACGATATTTTTAATTGGATTAGCTGCTTTTGCACCCTAACGAGTTGGATCTTGCAGAAATTGTCGAATTAGATGGAATCACATGGTATAATAAGGCGGGAACTCACCCCCAAAACCAGATGGCGCATAACGAAATTGTATAATGTGAGGTGGAACGGTGTTACTGGTACTATTCAAAAAGTTTCTGGGAAAACGTCAGTCAAACCTCCCTAACGTTATAGATGCTTCTCCGCCGGAAGAGCGGGTTCTGCTCATTCAGCAGGGAGATTTACGGCTTCGCAATCAATTTATTGCCGATTATCAGCCTTATGTTGCGAGAGTAACGAGCCGGTTTTGCAAAAGGTATATCGATCCTGCCAAGGATGACGAGTTCAGCATCGCGCTTGCTGCCTTTAATGAGGCGATCAACCAGTTTTCCGCCCCGTTGGGCCGCTCCTTTCTTGGATTCGCGGAGACGGTCATCCGGCGCAGGCTGATTGACCACCTGCGAAAAGAGCAGCGCTTCCGCGGGCAAATCCCTTACAGCTCCTTTGATCAGGAGGATGAAGAGGATAACGTCATCAACCCGATCGAAATTCATCAGGCTATCGAGCAATATGAAAAGCAGAAGGGGATGGAAGAGCGTCGAAGTGAAATCCAGGATTTTAGCCGCTGTTTAGCGGAATTTGATATTAGTTTCTCCGAGCTGGTCGAAGCTTCGCCGAAGCATGACGATTCGCGAAAGATGCTGTTTGGCATCGCAAAACTGCTTGCAGAGGACGCAGATATGATGCGAACGCTGCTGGTCAAAAGGCAGCTTCCGATCAAAGAATTGCTCGAAAAGGTTGAAGTATCGCGAAAGACGCTGGAACGCAACCGCAAATTCATTATTTCCATGGCACTTATTCATAACGGACCTTATCCCTATTTACGAGATTATTTACATAACCAGGATGCCTAGCTTCTTGAGAAAGGAGAGAAACGAATGAACAAGGGGATCGTCATGGAAGTGAGTGAAAACAGCATCATCGTAATGCGTGCCGATGGAAGGTTCGATAAGCTTCCGAGAAATAGCAGAGGATGCGAAGTGGGAGAAGAGATTCTTTACGCCGAGCCCCATAGACGTCGGAAGGTTCCCGCCTTAGCCAAGATATCCGGATTAGTGGCCGCTGTGGCGTTATGTATTGTTGTGTTTGCCGGTCTTTACGGAACAACGGCTAACAGTGAAATCGTGGCTTATGTGTCCATCGACATTAATCCAAGCGTTGAGATGGGCATTGACAGCGGGGAAATTGTTCGGGATTTGAAAGGTTTAAATTCGGATGGGGTCGATTTGATAGCTTCGCTCGATTACAAAGGAAAGAAGCTTGTGGATGTGACGGCAGCCATATTGGATAAAGCGGAGCAGGGCCCATTAGCCAAAGGGGAAGGCGATATCATTATTGCCAGCACAATCGTTCAAGCGGCAGCGAAGCTTGACGATCAGGCTATTGTGCAAAAACTGAAACAGCAGGTCAGCGAACATATTCAGGTTGCGCATCCGAATCAAGTTGAAAACTATGAAGTCGCGGCCTTCTCCGCTCCCGAGGAGGTAAGGCAGCAGGCGATGTCCAACGGAATATCGGCAGGGAAATTCGCCGTCTATCTGACTGCGCTCGATAACGGCACCAAGCTCTCGCTGGATGATCTGAAATCCGAATCGATTCACAAGCTGGCTAAAGACAACGGGGGTATCCGCAATCTGATCAATTCTGCAAAACCGGCGGACAAAGCGGAACTGAAGCAGCTGTTTGAAGACGAGCGAGCCGGGAAGCTGGCGGCAAAAGCTCAGAAGAAGAAGGACGACAAAGACAAATACGAAAAGCCTGTGGCAAGCAGCATGCCGGGTAAAAACGATAGAACCGATAATAACAAAAATAGAAAAAACAACGATGATGACGATGACCGCACCAGGGGCAATAATAATCGCAGCAATAATAACAAAGACGATAGAGATGATCAAAACGATGAATCTAAAGTAAGCGCCAAGCCGAGAAATTCTAAAGACGATGACAAGAAGGATTCCACAGGAAAAAAAGACAACAGGCAGACAAGTCCTTCAAGTTCGCCAAATCCGACAGAGAAACCATCAACCAACCCGTCAACTAAAAAGCCCGCCCCCTCGCCTAAGTCCGATTCAAAGAGTGATTCCGATTCAAGATCGAGACAAAAGGACGATGGAAAAAAAGACGGTTCCTGGAATAAGGATGACTCCGATGCGAAGAATGGCTCCGACAAGAAGGAAAGCGAAAGGAAAAAGAACGAGGACAGGAACGAAAAAGACAACGATTAGTATGAGAAAGTCGTAAGCCATATGTCGATCAAAAAAGCTTCGCCATTCGTGTTGGCGGGGCTTTTTGTTATATTTTTCCGAATGATTAAAAATCATGGAGGAAACATGGACGCATACAGCGAAGTGGGTAAAGAGAGTACATGAAAAGCATAAGGATAAACTAAAATCGTGCGCGATTGTGAGCCTGGCAAGGCAATGAAGGAGCAGATGGTTATGTTTGAGAAAAAGACGACGTTTGAGGTGAAGGCTTTTACCTCTTATATGAATTTGGATGCGGAGGCGGACGCCATTGTCGTCTGCCTGGACGAGCAGGAGCTGCGTGGAGCCGATAGCTGGCTCGGTGTGCCGCAACTCGACGCGGCCCTTCTCCGCTTGCGTGAGAAGGGGATTTTTAGCGGCGCCTCGGGCGAGCTTGAGGCGCTGCCGACGTACGGGCTGCTGCCGTACGCGCACGTGCTGCTGGCGGGGCTCGGCCC